>MDTG01057994.1_pt1 | contig 54854 bp, 44 predicted proteins | sample 811421 | NCBI WGS metagenome assembly MDTG01 (sample SAMN05326645, study PRJNA326480) | marine metagenome | isolation source: seawater | place: Pacific Ocean: South East | collected 2011
GCGCCCCTGCCAAGCCCGGAACGAGACCTTGTTGGCTTCGCCCGCGCCGAAGGCGTGGTGCATTTCGTAGAGGTAGTGCGCGGCGTAGTAGAGCTCGCGGCGGGTCGGTCGGCGTTCCTGAGTCATGGCGCTTCCTCCTCGCTGAAGGCGTCGTCGTCGTAGTCTTCCCCGTGGCTGATCAGCACGAGCTCCGCGGCCAGGCGCGTGAGGCGGTCGAGCGAGTCCGCGAGCTGCGCCAAGAGCACCCCCACCCCGTCGACGCCCACCCCCGCGAGCGGCTGGAGCACGCGCGCCGCCTCGGTGGCCTGGTCGACGTGAAAGAACGCGCGACGCAGGTCGTCGCAGGCGAGGGCCCAGCCCTGCGCGTGCGGCACAGGAGGCGGGCGATGGGGGTGATCGCACGTCGCCCCGTCTGTGGGCGGGGCAGGCAGGTCGAGGCTGGGCGGAGGGGGCCGGCGAAAGCGGTCCAGGAGGCGATTCACGGCGAGGTTGCAGTCACCGCACACGCCATGCGCGACGCGCGGTGAGTTCTCGGGCCCTGCGACGTGCTTCGGCGGCAGCCCCTGGTCCGCGCGCGGGCGCTCACACCAGCCGCAGACCACCGTCACAGCCTCCTGCGGGCCGGGCAAGGCGTCCATGAGCGTCGAAGGGTCCTCGTCACGGTCCAGGGCCCGGTCCATGAGGAGTTGCGCCTCCTCTGCGGAGAGTCCGCAGGCCTGGGTCAGCCACGAGTCCCAGTCCGCCCACCCGACCAGGCTGCGGGCGCGGACCAAGGCGTCGCCCGCGTCCTGGGCGGCGACGTTGGCGTCTCCGCAGGCGCGGCGGATCTCCTGCCCTAAGCCGTTCAGCGCGTCGCCCGTCACGGGTGACCCTCGTGGCAGGCGCAAACGCCCACGGGACGTGAAGTTCGGTCGTCGAGTGGTGTCATATGCGGTGCCGTACGGCCCCGCGGCTCGCCACGCTCCTTCACTTCCCTGAGCGGAGGGGATTAGATGTGGACTGCGTTGCGGTTGGTCGGGCAGGGGGACTCTTGCCGGAGAAACCTGCTCGACCCGGCCAAGCGTCTCGGACCTGGGGTTCGCCTCAGGTCCGAGCTACGTACGGGCTGCCTCCTTCCTTCTCCTGTAGGTGTACCGCGACCTGGGACCGTCACGGGGACCAGAAACAGCACGACCTCCCGCACGCTCGGCGCGGGAGGCCACCTGGGGAGCTGGATTGGAGACGTGGAGCGGTAGTGGTGCTCGAAGGAAGCCGTCAGGCCTCGGGGGATCCAAGCCGTGATCCATGGGACGTCTCGCTGCTGTGGTTGATCCCCCTCCCGTCGCGTTGAAGTTCAATAGTCATCGAGTCACCTACGGTATCTACAGAGCCAGGAAGACACGCGCGGGCGCGTTCGTCAAGGTATGGCTCCGCTCGGGTTAGACACACCGCCGCCTGCTGGCTCACGCGGAAACCCAGCAAAGGAGCGGGGCAGGGAAGCGCGGGTGCCGGCGTGCAGTCCCAGGTGCGCGCACCCTGACCTGCATGAGCACGCCCGACACCCTCGCCCCTCGCCCCTCAGATCCCGACACCTTCGTCTCCGTGAACGAGGCCTGCCGCCTGTTCGGGATCTCGCGGCGGACCTTCTACCGCATGCTCGCTGACCCAGACGGCGGGCTCGACGAGGTGGTCCTCAGGATCCCGCCCGCGACCGGGCGATACCGCGTGCCCCTCCAGCGCTTCGAGCAGTGGCTCCGAAGCCGCCAGTAGGGCGGATCCGCGTGGAATCGCCAGGCAGACCTTGGGAGAGTCTCGACGGACTGGCGGGGTGTTGCGACCACCCCGCCAGCCCTGACCCCAAGGCACCTACGAAGGAGGTCCCTCATGGCTGAGGACGAGAATACCCCTACCCCCAAGGCACGACGCAAGCGACACCGCCGCCAGGAGCGCTCTCTCCTCGGCACCCACCTGTTCCGCGACACGCGCACCGGCGTGCTGTGGTGGCGACGCACCTGTCCGCGGACGGGGGAGCGGCTGAAGAAGAGCACCGGCACCAAGGTCCTCGAATACGCGCTCAGGAAGGCGGAGGAGTTCAACGACGAGCTCGAGCGCGAGGCCGTGGGGATCAAGTCCTACGACGGCTGGACCCGCGAGCTCGCGCCCCTCGTTGACGAGTGGTTCGCGGACCAGCGCGCGCAGGACCGCCCGCCGCAGGAGGCCTGGCTGCGTCAGAAGGAGCGCTTCACCCGCAAGGCGCTGGAGGACCTCCGCCTCAGGCGGGCGGCCGACCTCACCGACGTGGGCGCGATCGACCGGCGGTTGAAGGCGCTCAAGAAGCCTGACGCCACGCTCCGGCGTCGCTACCAAGATCCGATCAAGCAGTTCGCCGCGTGGCTCGCGGAGAACGGCCGATACCTGGAGCACGACCCGCTCGCGAACTGGAAGACGATCCGCTACGAACGCGAGGACACCCACCGCGCCTTCGCGCCAGACGAGGTCGCGCGCGCCCTGGTCGCGAGCGACTGGCTGGACACGATCCACCACCGAAAGCACCCGCTCCGCCTCGTGTTCGAGGTGCTCCTCGTCGCGGGGCCGCGCCTGAGCGCGCTCACCTCGCGGGACGCCGAGCACTACCTGGCAAACGAACGCCGGATCGACTTCGGAGCCGGCCAAGGGAACAAGGGCCGAGGGCAAGGGAAGCTCGACGACCGCACGGCGGGCGCCCTCGAGGCCTACCTCGGCTCCCGAAGCGAAGGCCCGCTCCTCCTCAGCCCGCGCGGCTGCCGGTTGGGCAAGCGGAACGTGCTCCGGTGGTGGCGCGAGGCCTTCGGCCTGGGGCTCGTCTGGGAGCTGTGGCCTGCGGCGGAAGAGTGGGACGTGAACGTCGCTCACCTCGTGAACCAGGCCCTCCTGAGCAAGAGCGGCAAGGCCCAGGTGCCTCAGCACGGCAACCCCGAGCTCGTGCTCAACGCGACGCGACGCGCTCGCAGTCGCCTCCGCAAGCGGGTCCAAGGCCTAGTCGACGCGCTTCGTCCGATCTGGGCCGAGCGAATGGAGCGGGTGACGGTCCACTCGTTTCGGCACACCCACGAGACGTGGGCGCGCGCGGTCGGGGTCGACCAGGTCCTCGTGAACCTGCAGGTCGGGTGGAAGGTGTCGCGCGGCGACCAATTCGACGGCCTTCGCATGGCGGCCAGCACGACCGGGCTGGCGCGCTACCTCGACGCCCGCTCCAAGCTCCTGGACGCTCGCCAGTCCGCCATCGCGGTGCGCTCCCTCCTCGACGAGGCGCTCACGGACCTGAGCGAGGAGCCTGACGCCCGCGAGGAAGGCGACGGCGCTCGCCACGCTGGATAGTGGCCCCGCGAACGGCGTTCCGTGAGAATGGCCTACATACTGGCCCTGGGCGGTCCATGCGGGCCACCACGGGCCTGTGTGGGCCGCACAACCCCTGGTGTGGCCTGCCTGAGCCAGCGACCCGCCCAACCCACGACCCTCAGACACTCCCACTGGGACGGGCTTCGTGCGCGTCACAACCCCCGCCGCCGCAAGCCCGTGAGACAGGGTGAGACCGGGCAGGCCAGCAGAATGGCCTACATTTTGGCCTCCGCAGCGCGCCTCGCCCCCGTACACGCGAACGCCGCCTCTCACAAACGCTTGTGGGAGGCGGCGTTGCGCGTTAGCGGGCGAAGAGACTCGAACTCTCAACCCTCAGCTTGGGAAGCTGATGCTCTACCATTGAGCTACGCCCGCGCTTGTGGGCGTGAATCTACCACCGCCCTGGGCTCCATCAAGACTCTCCTTGTCGAGCCCGCTCCTGGCCTCTTCGGACCCTCACCAGCAGTCGCTGAAGCCGTCGCCGGGGTCGAGCCGGGCCTCCTCGCGGAGCCGCTTCCACGCCTCGCGCAGGAAGCGCCGCGTGTTGGAGCCGAGGGAGTCGCTTTTCTGCCTGTTATGGGTGTTCACTTCGATCCTCCGCTTCCCACCACCAGCCTGATCGACACACTCGTGGCCTTGTCCGCAGTCCGGAATTCGTCCCCGTGGAGGATCCGGCGGCGGGGGCGATTGGCGCCTTGCTCGCGGGACGGCGGCAGGGCAAGCTTGAAGCATGAGCGACACGAGCACCGGCGCCGACGTGCAGCGCCTTCTGGTCCAGGCCCTCGCTGACGAAGAGCGGCGGCTCTCGGACCTTGAAGAGCGCGTGGGGCGGCTGCATGGGCTCCAGCAGCGGGGCGAGCTGCGGGCGCCCGAGCTCGAGGAGGAGCCGCCGGCTGAGGCTGGGGTCAGCGACGTCGACCTGGCCGCCGCGCGCGAGCTGCTGGCGGAGAGCGGGCGACACCTCCGCGAGCTGGAGGGGCGCCTCCACGCGCTGGAGGATCCCGAGGACCACGTGCGCGCCTTGGCGCCCGAGCCCTCGACGGAGACGGCTCCCTCCTTCTCGCCTCCGCCGGCCGAGGGCTCCGCCTACGAGCCGCCGGACACCGATAGCTTCCAGCGCGTGCTCGTCACCCCCGCTGCGACACAGCCCGAGGCCGCCGAGCCTGGATCCGCCGAACCCGAGCGGCTGGCCGGGGCTGAGGGGAACGGCGCAGGCGGGACCGAGGCCGACGCGGTGGAAGCTGCCCCCGCCGAGGCGGCGGGCTGGGGCGGCGGCGGGGGCTTCCGCGACGCGGCGCCGGCTCCGAGCGCTGAGGCGCTGGCGACTCCGACCACGGCGGCGGGCTGGGGCGGCGGGGGATTCCGCGACGCGGCGCCGGCTCCGAGCGCTGAGGCGCTCGCGACGCCGACCACCTCGGCTGGCTGGGGCGAGCAGTCCGTGCCGGCCCAGCCTGGCAGCGCGCCGCCCACCACGGCGGCTGGCTGGGCGGATCCCGGCAGCGCGGCGCCTCAGATCGTGGGCCCGGCCATGGCTCAGGGCGACTTTCGGCAGCCGGCGCCGCACCCGAGCGCGGAGGCGCTCGCGACGCCGACCACCGCGGCGGGGTGGGGCGAGGCCGGCGCGCCGGCTCCGGGCCCCGCACCTCAGCCCATGATCGATCCGGCGACGGGGCGCCTCCTCTCGCCGCCCACTACGGCCAGCGGCTGGGGCGACCCCGGCAGCGCTCCCGTCCCTCGCTCCGGTCCGGCGATCGCCGAGGGCGAGCTGCGGGCGCCCGTCCCGGGTCCGAGCGCGGAGGACCTCGCGACTCCCTCGACGGCGGCTGGCTGGGGCGAGGCCCCCTACGTGGCGCCGCCCGCCGCCGCGCCCGTGATCGGCGGACCGTCCTTCCGCCCGCCCGAGGGCGTGATCGCCAACCCCATCCAGCCGGGGCAGCCCCCCTCCTTCACCCTGCCCCCGGGGGCCCAGGTCGTCCTGCCCGCGCCGACCGAGATCCTGCACGTCCCCCCGCCCCCGGGACCCCGGCCCCAGCCCACGATCACCCCGCCCAAGGACACCCAAACCAAGGGCACCCAGCCCCGGAGCGAGGGGCTCGACCACAGCCAGGTCAGCGCTCGCAGTCAGGCCCACCAGCGGCCCGCGCCCGCGCCCGCGGGCGGGGCCGACCCGCGCCGCTTCGGGATCGAGCGGGCCTTCGGCGGCTACGAGCCCTCCCTCAAGGAGCTGGCGGCCAATCAGGAGCGCATGCTCGACCGCCTGGACCGGATCGGGCAGTCCGTGATCGCCCTGGCCGAGCGGATGGACGAGGTCGCCGAGCTGCGGGCCCGGGCCGAGCAGGCCGAGCGGGCCTGCGCGCTGGCCGCCCAGCAGGCCCAGGCCCGCCTGGGGCGCCTGGAGCGGATCGGGGCCTCCCTGGAGCAGCGGCTGGCGACCCCTCCGGCCGCCGCGGGCGCCCGCGCCGGGAGCGCTTCGCCCAGCAAGGAGCAGCTGGTCGAGCTCCTGCGCGGCCTGAGCGGGGCTCAGAGCCGCAGCGAGACGAGCGCCTTGGCCAAGCTGCGCGAGCGCCTGGTCACCATGAGCGGGGAGCACCAGACCCTGGTGGCCCGCCACGCCCATCTCCTCGAGGAGCTGATCGGGCTGCTGGAGAGCGAGGAATAGCGGATTGGCGGGGGTTTGCGAGCGGGTCGCGGGGGGGCTACCCGTCGCCCGCCTGGCTCGTTAACCTGTGCGCCTTCCTGGAGGAGGGACCCCATGGGTGACCACGAAATCGCCGAAGAGCCGGAGAAGGACCGGGCCTACGCCTCGATCGTCGTCGTCGGCCTCGCGATCGGCCTGGCCCTGGTCAGCTGGAAGTCCGGCACCGCCGCGCCCAACCCGCGCCATATCGACCTCGAGGGCCCGCGCGGCTCGGTGGTGGTCAGCAACGGCCCCGGCCTCAAGCCCCGCGTGGAGCACGGGATCGTGCTCGTCCGCGGCAGCGCCGTCCACGTGCTCAACGCCGACGGCGAGACCCTCGTCCCCCGCGATCAGGTGATCGCCTGGAGCGCGACCGAGGACCTCAGCAGTGAGTACTCCGAGCCCGAGACGGCCCGCGCCAACCCGGCGCGCGTCCAGCGGCGCGGCTTCGGGACCGTGATCAACCGCGAGGGCGCCGTGTTCGTCGGCCAGCTCGAGGTGCGGCCCAACACGATCACCGTCTACTCCGACGAGCGCGGCTCGCAGACGCGCGTCCCGCGCCAGGACGTCCGCTGGTGGAAGATCGGCGTCAACGGACCGGATCAGGACTACTGGAAGAAGTATGGCTTCGCCGATATCGACGAGCGCTTCCAGAAGCGCCGCGACGGCGCCGCGGCCGACACCGTCGCCCGCAGCCACACCCTCGCCCAGCGCTGGCCCGAGGCCGCCAAGGCCTGGACCGACCTCTACCTGGCCCAGGGCGACGAGGAGTCCTTCGACTACCTCGCCCACGCGGTCGGCAAGTGGACCGGCAGCTCCCAGAGCGTCCAGGAGCTCGACGCCGCCCTGATCCAGCTCCAGCAGACCTTCACCCGCGAGGGCGAGCTGAACGACAAGCTGCGCAGCCTCCTCGGCAAGGAGCTCAAGCGCGCGGTCGACGTCGCCCTCGGGCGCAACGACCGCCGGACCGCCAAGAGCTGGGCCCAGCGCATGGTCGACCTCGGCGGCGGCGTCGCCGTCCAGGGTCAGGAGATCCTCAGCCGCCTCAAGTAGGCGCTTGAATCCACCCTCCTAGGTGAGGGACGCTTCGCTTAAGCTTCTAAGAGCGTAGGAGGAGTGTCGTGCCCAACTACAACTACCGCGCCACCGACCCCGACCAGCAGTCCTGCGAGCACTGCGAGGCCGGCTTCGAAGAGCTGCAGGCCCTCTCGGCCGATCCGCTCACCGAGTGCCCCCAGTGCGGGGCGCCGATCCGGCGCGTGATCCAGAAGCCGAACGCCATGACCAACCGGCGCTGGAACACCAAGAAGATGCTCTCGGACGGCAACCTGAAGCGGCTCGGCTTCAAGAAGCTCGTCAAGGAGTCCGACGGCAAGTACGTGGACGTCCTCCAGGACAAGTAGCCCTCCTCGGCTCCTCGTCGCTCTTCGTCATGGCAAGCAAGGCCCGCGTTCGTCAGCACCGCAACCCCTTCGCCTTCCGGGACCCGGTCGCGGTCCCGAAGTGGGGCGAGGTGTTCGAAGACCTCGAGCGACCCATGGTCGTCGACGTCGGCTCGGCCCACGGCGACTTCCTGCTCGCGCTGGCCGAGCAGCAGCCCCAGACCAACTTCGTCGGGCTCGAGATCCGCGAGGCCATGGTCGACCTCGTCCGCCGCAAGGCCGAGCGCGCCGGCCTGAGCAACGTCCACCTCGTGCTCTGCAACGCCAACTTCAGCTGGGCCGAGCTCTTTCCGCCCGCCAGCCTGCGGGCGGTGTTCGTCAACTTCCCCGACCCCTGGTTCAAGAAGCGCCACCACAAGCGGCGCGTCATGACCGACGCCTTCATCGAGCAGGTCGCCGACGCCCTCGAGCCGGGGGGCCAGCTGCACTTCGTGAGCGACTACGCTGACTACGCCCTCAGCGTGGCCGAGCAAATGCTCGCGCACCCGCGCTTCAGCAACCCCGCTGGGGGCACGACCCCGGCCGAGCGCGACCCGGACCTCCCCTTCACCCACCGAGAGGCCTGGCACCTCGAACAAGGCGACGCGATCCACCGCTATCGGTGGGTCCTCAGCGCCTGAGCTTGCGCTATAGTCCCCGCCCGCAGCGCCGCTGAAGCGACCCCTCGCCGGGCGCGTCGCACCCAACACAGCCCCGCGGAGAGGAGAACCCCCGTGAACTCGACCGCTGATCGCCCCCGCGTCTCCCTTTGGAGCGTCCTGTTCGTCGCCGCTCTGGCCTTGATCGGCCTCTTCTCGGCGGCCCCCTGGAGCACGCCGGCTCGCGCGGACTCGCGCCGCAAGCTGAGCAACCGGCAAATGAAGAAGCTCATGAACCGCTGGGCGCGGGAGCTGGGCGTCAAGTGCGATCACTGCCACGTCAAGAAGGACGACGTGTTCGACTACGACGCCGAGACGCCCAACAAGAAGATCGCCGCCTACTGCGACGAGCACTTCGTGGAGAAGTTCCTCGACCAGAAGAAGAAGGAGATCAGCTGCCAGGACTGCCACAACCGCAAGCTGAAGATCCTGCCGCGGCCCAAGAAGGACGAGTAGCGCCCCTTCACTCCTGCTCGAGCTGCGCGATCGCGCGCTCGAGCAGCGCCCCCGGCGCCAGGCGCCGGAAGGCGTAGCGGCGAGCCAGCTCCACGGCCGCCGCTCGCCGCGCCGGGTGAGTCTGAGCCAGGACCAGCAGCGCCGCGGCCTTGTCGTCGGGCGCGAGCGCCAGCGGCGCGAGCCGCTGCGGGTCGGGCGACTCCTCGCCGAGGACTCGCGCCAGGGCCTGCTGCGCAGGGCTCCCCTGGGCGAGGGCCTCCAGCGCGCTCGCGCGCGCCGGAGCGGCGGCCTCCGCGCCGGCGGCTCCGAGCGCCAGGGCCCGCAGCAGGCGGCCCCGGGCGTCGCTCGGCTCGGGCACCTCGGCGGGCTGGAGCATTAGCCCCGCCGTGAAGCGGAGCTGCGCGCTCAGCTCCTCGGCCTTGAGCGCGCGGGCCTTGGCGGCCAGCTGCTCCCACTCGCCCTTGAGCTCGAGCAGGGTCAGCTCGCCCAGGAGCGCGAGCTGGCGCGGGTCGTCGGGCGCCCTGCGACCGATCCGCTGCCGGTAGGCCTGCACGCTCTCGCGCGCCGCCTCGAGCCGCTTGGCCCCCACCTGGGCCTCGAGCAGACGGCGCAGGAGGGAGAAGTCGAGCGGGCGGCGCTTCAGCGCGTCGGCCAGCTCGAGGGCCAGGGTCGGCCACTCGCCCTGGGCGCAGCGGACCTGATAGACCAGGTTCGCGCAGGCCCCGACCTGCGGCAGCCCGCGCTGGGCGCGCTCGGCGTGCTGGCGCGCCTCGGGGTAGCGCGCGCGGCGGAAGAGGTGCACGGCCAGCCCGTAGTGGGCCCAGGGCTCGGCGGGGTCCAGGTCGAGGGCCGCCTGATAGCCCGCCATGGCCGCGTCCGAGTCGGCGGCGAGGCGCGCGCTCAGGACCGCCAGCCGCGCGCTCTCGGGGGCCGCCTGCGCCAGCTGCGCATACTCCGCGCGCAGGGCCTCCAGCTCGCCCTGGCCGCGGCGCAGGTCCTGGTAGGCCCGGTGCCAGGCGACCTCGACCGGGCGCGCGGCCAGCCGCTGGCGGAGCACCTCGAGGGCCTCGCCCGAGCGCTCCAGCCGGCGGGCGGTGCTCACGAAGAGCTCCAGCAGCGCCAGGTCGCTCGGGTCGCGGCGCAGGTGGTGGGCCGCGAAGGCCAAGGCCCCTGCGTCCCGGCGCCCCGGCGGGAGCGAGCCCAGGAGCGCGGCCGGCTCCCCCTCCTGGATCCCGACCCGCACGTGCAGCCCGCTGGGAGCCTCCGCAGGGAAGGGCGCGAAGGGGTGGTCGACCCGCTCGAAGCGGAGGACCTCGCCCAGGCTGAGCCGGGTCATGCCCTCCGGCGCGTCGGGCCCGTAGTAGGTCGTCTCCCACACCAGCGGCGCCGCCGCGCCCAGGTTGAGCACGAAGGTCCGGCCCCCCAGCAGCCGTTCCAGCACGTCGCCCTCGAGCTCGACCTCGACCCGGCGGGTCGCCCCCGCGCTGTCGACGACCGCGATCGAGTGGCGCCCCTCGGGGAGGCGGAGCTGGGCCGGCTGGGGGCGCGAGGGCAGCTCCAGCTTCTCCTCGCCCACCTCGACCCGCAGCGGCTCTCCGCTGAGGTTGAGCACCCACAGGGTCCGCGCGCTGGCCGTGACGCGGTCGTTGATCAGCGCCAGGAGCAGCAGGCCGCCGAGGAAGGCCGCCCCCAGGAGCGCGAGGGTCCGCCCCCGCCCTGGTCCTCGTGCCGGAGAGCTCGGCGCGCTCATCCCTTGTCGAAGATCCGCCGGATCACGGCGAAGCCGACGACCGAAGCCACCAGCCCCACCATCAGCCCGACGCCCAGCGGGTTCCAGCCGTAGCCCCCGGCCAAGAGCAGGCCCAGCGCGGTGCCCCCCAGCGCGAGGGGCGGGAGCAGGAACACCAGGGCCACGACCGCCGGCTCGGGGCTCTCGTTGCCCGCCACCGGCGGCGGCGCCTTCAGCTCGGTCGGAGTCCCCGACCCCACGGGCGCCCCGACCGCCGAGCCCTCGGTCTCGCTCGTCGCGCCCTCGCTCGTCGCGCCCTCGCTCGTCGCGCCCTCGCTCTCGGGCTCACTCTTCGGGCTCTCGGGCTCGCTCTTCGGGCTCTCCTCGGCCTTCGTCACGACGCCGCCTCGACCTCGGCTTCGGCCCGCTCCACCCGCTCCAGCGCCTCCTCGAAGGCCTGATAGCCCATCTCGATCTCGACCTGCAGGTGCTTGTGTTCGGTCACGACCGGAGTGCTCTGCTCGGGGTCGTCGAAGAAGCCCGGCTCGCTCATGAGCCCCTCGAGCTCGGCCAGGCGGGCCTCCTTGGCCTCGACCTCGGCCTGGGCTTCCTCGGCCTTGCGGCGCAGCCGCTTGAGCGCCTTGCGCGCCTCCTTGCCCGCGCGTCGCTGGGCGATCCGCTGGCTCTTGCTCAGCTCGCCCTTGCTCTCCCGGTTGCTCTTGCCCTGCTGCGGCTTGGGCTTGCTCTTCGCCTTCTCGCTCTTCGCCTTCTCGCTCTTCGCCTTCTCGCTCTTCGCCTTCTCGCTCTTCGCCTTCTCGCTCTTCGCCTTCTCGCTCTCCTGGGCCGCCTGCTTGTCGCGCTCGAGGCGCCAGCGGTACTGCTCGTAGTCGCAGGGGTAGAAGCGCGCCTCGCCGTCGGTGATCTCGAGCACGGAGGTGGCGAGGTCCGCCAGGAAGCCGCGGTCGTGGCTGACGAACACCACCGTGCCGCCGAAGTTGCGCAGGGCGTCGAGCAGGATCCCCTTGCTGTGCAGGTCGAGGTGGTTGGTCGGCTCGTCCATGACCAGCAGGTTGCTCGGCTGGAGGAGCATCCGCGCCAGCTTGAGCCGCGCCCGCTCCCCGCCCGAGAGGACCCGGATCGGCTTGTGCACGTCGTCGCCGCTGAACAGGAAGCAGCCGAGGATCGTGCGGTGCGGGACCGTGGGCTCGGGCGGCGAGGCCTCCTGCATCGCCTGCAGGAGCGAGTACTGGCTGTCGGGGAGGTGGTCCTCGTACTGCGAGAAGTACTGGATCTCGACCTCGTGCCCGAGCTCGACCCGACCCTCGCTGGCGTCGAGGCGCTCGCTCAGCAGCTTGAGCAGCGTCGTCTTGCCGGCGCCGTTGACGCCGACCACGGCCAGCTTCTCGCCGGCCGGCAGCTCGAGGTCGAGCCCGCCGAACACCTTGTGCTCGCCATAGGACTTGCCCAGCCCGTGCAGGCGGAAGGCGAGCTGCCCGCCGCGCTCGGGCTCGGGGAAGCGCAGCTTGAGCGTGGGCGGCTCGTAGGGGAGCTCGACCCGCTCGATCTTGGCCAGCTGCTTGATCCGGCTCTGGACGTTGCTCGCCGTGGCGGCCTTGGCGCGGTTGCGGTCGATGAACTCCTGCTGGCGCTTCAGCTCGCGCTGCTGGCGGGCGTACTCCTTCTTGAGGTGCTCGATCCGCTCGGCGCGCTGGATCTCGAAGCGCGAGTAGTTGCCCGAGTAGATCGTCAGCTCGCCCATCTCCAGCTCGAACACCTTGGTGACGAGGTGATCGAGGAAGTAGCGGTCGTGGCTGGTGATGATCAGCGCGCCCTCGTAGCCGCTGAGGAAGGTCAGCAGCCACTCGCGCGACTCGAGGTCGAGGTGGTTGGTCGGCTCGTCGAGGAGCAGCGCGTCGGGGCGCGTGAGCAAGAGCTTGGCCAGGTGGACGCGCATCCGCCAGCCGCCCGAGAGGGTGCCCAGCTTGCTGTCCATGCGCTCCTGGCTGAAGCCCAGCCCGTGCAGGATCGTGCGCGCCTTGGCGTCGACCCCGTAGCCGTCCATGGCCTCGAAGCGCGCCTGGGCCTTGCCGTAGCGCTCGAGCAGGCTGGCGTCCTCGGGGTGGAGGCTGATCTCGGTCGCGAGCTCCTCGATCTCGCGCTCGAGCTTGGCCAGGTCGCCGATCGCGGTCAGGACCTCCTCGACCACGGTCCGCGGGGCGGCCTCCTCGGGCATGTCCTGGGGCAGGTAGCCGATCGTGCGCCCCTTGCTGACGTTGACCGTCCCCTTCTCGACCGAGGCCAGCCCCATGATCACCTTCATGAGGGTCGACTTGCCCTGCCCGTTGCGCCCGGCCACGCACACGCGCTGGCCGGCGCCGATCCGAAAGGACACGTCGTTGAAGAGCGGGCGGTCGCCCAGGTGCAGGCGTAGTTGCTCGGCTTCGATCACCGGACGATCTTGCGGTCGTCTCCGAGGAAGATCCCCTTGAGGTTCATGGTCAGCTGCTCGGCGTTGTGGCTGGCCTCGAGCGCGACCCGCTCGTCGATCAGGCCCTCGGCGACGAGGTCCATCAGGCTCTGGTTGAAGTCCTGCATCCCCTCCTCGCGGCTGGAGCGGACGATCCCGTCGATCTTCTTGTCCTCGCCCTCGTAGATCAGCTTCTGGACCGTCGGGTTGACGATCATGATCTCCTGGGCCGGGACCAGGCCCACGCCCTCACGGCAGGAGGGGAGGATCTTCTGGCACACGATCCCCTTGAGGCTGAAGGCCAGCGCCTGGCGGATCGCGCGCTCGCGGTCCGCGGGGAACATGTCGAGGATGCGCCCGACCGTCTGGCTGACGTTGCTGCTGTGCAGCGTGCCGAACACGAGGTGGCCCGTCTCGGCGGCCGTGAGCGCGGTCTCGAAGGTGTCGGTGTCGCGCATCTCGCCGATCAGGATCACGTCCGGGTCCTGGCGGACGACGCTCTTGAGCGCGTCGCCGAAGGAGGGCACGTCGATCCCGATCTCGCGCTGGTTGACGAAGGCCTTCTTGTCCCGATAGAGGTATTCGATCGGGTCCTCGATCGTGATGATGTGGCAGCGGCGGTGCGTGTTGATGAACTCGATCATCGAGGCCAGCGTGGTCGACTTGCCGCTGCCGGTCACGCCGGCCAGCACGACCAGGCCCTGGCGGTAGCTGGCCAGGCGGCGCATGGCCTCGACCTTGAGGTGCAGCTCCTCGAAGGTCGGGATGTCGACGTTGACCCGTCGGATCGCGAGCGAGACCGAGCCGCGCTGGCGGTAGGCGTTGATCCGGTAGCGACCGACCTTGGGGACCGAGTAGGCGAAGTCGAGGTCGCGCCCCGAGGCGAAGGTCGCCTTCTGGTCCGGGGTCAGGATGTCCTCGAGCATGCGCTGGACGGTCGGGCCGTCGAAGTCCTCGGCGTCGAAGTAGCGGATCTTGCTCTGGACCCGCATGATCGGCGGGTTGCCGACCTTGAGGTGCAGGTCGCTGGCCTGATACTTGTTCATCAAGCGCAGCAGCTTCTCGAGCGAGGACATGGAGGGCTGCTCGGCGCGAATGCGCCGGCTCCCGCCACGGGTCGGATCGGTCGGTTCGGAGCTCACGGACGCCTCCTGGCGCGTGCCACAGGATAGGCCCCCTCCGCCCGGACGCCAACGCGCACGCGGAGTTAAGCCGTCGGCCTGATAGACTCGCCACCCTCTCGGAGGACCCCATGCGAAGCAGGACCCTCATGGCCGGCGCGGGCGCGCTGGCCGCCACGCTGCTCAGCGGCTGCCTCGGCACCTACACCGGCGACCCGGAGACGCGGGGGCCGCGCAACGTCGAGCCGCGCACCCGCCCCGACCTCGCCCGCAAGGTCCGCTGGGAGCGCGCCTACCTCGGCGCGGGTACCCAGGCCCTCCTGCTCGGCTACATCAAGCACAGCCCGCCCGAGTCCGGCATGAAGGGCACGCGCTGGATCTACGACACCCGCTTCCGCCTGGTCGGCTGGGTGTCGCCCTTCGGCCGCGTGACCCGCCACCACCCCGACTCGGGGGAGACCGAGGACGAGGGCAACTACGAGCTCAAGTACGCGGTCCTGACGGTCTTCGGCTACGACGAGGACAAGACCGTCGTGGTCAAGCCCATGGAGGCCCCGCGCGGCTAAGCTCACTCCCCTCGCACCCGGGGAAGTCTGGACGAAGCGTCGCCGCAGCCTTTGAATGGCGACAGGAGAACTCGCCCTTGGACCTCACACCACGTCTGGCCGTCGAGAAGGTGCTCTACCGCCTCGCGCTTCGACACGCCGGCGCCGTGCCGATTGCGCGGGTGTTCCTCGAGCTGCCCTTCAGCCTCGAGGAGATCGAAGACCACGCCGACAAGGTCGCTGACGGGCGCTCGGTCGTGCGCAACGACTTCGGCGAGTTCCTCACCTACGAGTTCCCCGAGCTCAGCCGGCAAATGCCGACCGTCCCCGACGACTGCCCGGTCTGCTTCGGCGAGATCGGCGAGGGGATCACGGTCGGCGGCGAAGAGGTGCGCCAGCCGCTGATCTGCGACACCTGCTACGCCGGCCTGCGCAAGCAGCACAAGACCGAGCCCGACCCCTCCATGATGGGCAAGCTGGCCCACTTCTTCACCGGCGAAGAGGAGCAGGAGGACCTGACGGCGGTCGCGGCGATCGAGCACGAGATATTCTTCATCGGCCTGCGGGCCCAGCTCGACCCCTTCACGCACACCACGATCGCGGCCCAGAGCCGCCGCCCGGCCGAGCAGATCAAGGAGCGCCTCGATCGCATGGCCGCGCGGCGCTACGTCAAGCTCGGCCTGCTCCCCTCGGGGGACGCGGTGGCCTACACCTTCCCGCCCGAGCTCGACTACCCCAAGCACCACTACGAGCGCCTCGAGGGCAAGCGGGCCACGGGGCGCCTGCGCCCCGCCACGGGTCGGATCGAGGACGGGATCCAGCGCGGGATCACGGCCGAGCCGGTGGGGGACGAGCCGCCCAGCGAGCCGGCCAAGCCGCTGCCCAAGGTGACCGCGCGCCCCAAGAAGGCGCCGCTCAAGATCACGATCAAGAGCAAGCGCGACCGGCCTACGAGCTAGGTCGACTCGATCCATGCCCAAGCTGCACCTGGTCGACGCGACCTACGAGCTCTTCCGCGCCTACACCGCGATCCCCTCCCGCGCGGGCCCCGAGGGCCAGGAGGTGGCGGCGGTCGGCGGGCTGGTCTCGACCCTGCTCAAGCTCCTGCGCGAGGACGACGTGACCCACGTCGCCTGCGCGACCGACCACACGGTCGAGAGCTTCCGCAACGCGCTCTTCGACGGCTACAAGGACGGCTCCGGCCTGCCCCCCAACCTCGAGTCCCAGTTCCCCCTGGCCGAGGAGGCGATCGAGGCCCTCGGCCTCGTGCTCTGGCCCATGGAGGAGTTCGAGGCGGACGACGCCCTGGCCGCGGGCGCCGCTCGCTACGGCGAGCACTTCGAGCAGGTCGTGCTCTGCACCCCCGACAAGGACCTGGCTCAGTGCGTGATCGAGGACCGCGTCGTGCTCCTCGACCGCCGCCGCGAGACGGTCTACGACCACGCCGGCGTGGTGGAGAAGTGGGGCGTCCCGCCCAGCGCGATCCCCGACTACCTGGCCCTGGTCGGCGACACCGCCGACGGGATCCCGGGCGTCCCCAAGTGGGGCGCCAAGTCGAGCGGCGTGCTCCTGACCCACTACGGGAGCCTGGAGGCGATCCCGCGCGACCACGAGGAGTGGGAGGTCAAGGTGCGCGGCGCCAAGGGCCTGGCCGCCAGCCTGCGCGAGCACGACGAGGCGGCGACGCTCTACAAGCGCCTGGCCACCCTGCGCACCGACGTCCCCCTCGCGCAGAGCGCAGCGGACCTCGAGTGGCAGGGCGCCCCCTGCGGCGTCTATCAGGCCTTCTGCGACCGGCTCGGCTTCAACCGCCTGCGCGAGCGGCCGCACCGCTGGCAGCAGTAGTCAGGCTGCGTGCGAGAGGCTGACCCGCGTCTCGTAGGCGCTCTCCTCGCCCAGGTCTGCGTGGGCCATTCCCGCCAAGACCATGCGGGCGGTCCTGCGGTCGAGGTAGAGGTAGAGCACGAGGCCGCAGAGGATGTGGAGCGAGCCGATCTTGTTGGCCCACCACTCCCCGCCGCCTACCGCGCGGCAGACGTCGGCGATGAGGCCGGCCGTCACCACCAGGGTCGATCCGACCAGGAAGCTCGCGTACCAGGACTCCCGCAGCGTCAGCACCCAGAGCGGGACCTCGCTGTAGTAGCGCTGGCAGAGGGCCATGCTCTCCGCCAGGCTCGAGACCTCCTCGCGCCGGCCTCCCACGATCTGGGCTGCGCTGGCGAGGTGGGCCCGGAGGTCGGCGGCCAGGCCATTGCCCTCGCCGCCCCGCACGAGCATGACCGCGTTCGTGCTGCTGAGCGGACGCGAGTGGCTGAAGGTCACCACGCGATAGCCGTGGGTGAAGCAGGTGCGCAGCATGTAGAAGCGCTCCGTCAGGATCAGCTCCGTGCGGGACCCAGCGTGCCACCACACCGCGGCGGCGTAGCTGGAGGCCCGCGAGCGAGCCTGCGCGTAGCCGAGCAGCTCGAAGCCCTCAGCCGCGGCCTGTTGGCTGCTCGAGCGGACCAGCTCGCTGCTGTTCAGCTCCCGAACGCGGTCGGAGCAGAGCTCCGCCGCGACCAAGCGCGGAGTGTGAATCCAGCGCACCAAACGTCCAATCATGGTCCTGCTCCCTTCCTTCTACAGGGGACATGAGCAGCGCGCGAACCGACCTAAGTCGTTGTGCGTAGATCCTCGTCGGGTGAGGAGCGTTCCAATGCGGTCCGGGCCTGGTAACGCCGTAGGCGAAGGCAGAAAAGAAAACGACCCCACGGATCACCGTGGGGTCGTCTCGTTGCTCGTCTCGCGGGTCGCCAGGGTCGTTTCGACCCAATCTCGACCTGATAGCGGTGCCCAGACTCGAACTGGGGACACCAGGCTTATGAAGCCTGTGCTCTAACCGACTGAGCTACACCGCCTTACCTGGGCAAGATAGTAGCGCTCGGGCCAGGTTCGTCAACTCTGCGGTCAGGAGGAGCTCAATCGCCCGCCAGCGTCACAACTTGCGCCACTGGAGTCTCGCTCCGTGACACCGCTGTCACAGGCTCCGACCCGATCTAGGGGTTTGAGAGCTGGCACATGCCTTGCCTCTGGATCCGCTGAAGGAGGTTCCCTTGCTGTCGCGCTTCGCCGCTCCCGCCCTCGCTCTCGTGACCCTGCTCGGTGGCTGCGCCGCGCCCCAAAAAGGCGCCGATCCAGCCGCGCCCCAGCGCGTGAGCGCGCAGGAGCTGCAGCCTGCGCCCGAGAGCGTCGCGCCCGCGCCGCGCGCAGCGGGGACGCTGAAGCTCCTCCGGCGCAACGACGCCCTCGAGACCCTCTACGTCGAGGTGACCCTCCTCGACCGCGCCCGCCAGCCGGTCGCCCGTGCGTCGGGCTCGCCGCCCGAGCCTCAGCAGCTCGCGCCCGGTGTCTATCACGCCCTGGTCCGAGCGGGCGCTCACCGCTACGGGTTCGAGGTCCGCGTCCGGGCCGGCCAGAGCGTGGACGTCCTGATCCAGTCCCGCCCCGACGCGGAGCTGGTCAGCGTCGAGACGCGCACCCCCCGCGAGGGCTACGTGCTCGTCGAGCGCCAGACCCTCGGCTACCGCTGGGGTCCCGTGCCCCTGCCGGGGATCACCACCCCCGCCCCTCAGCACCGCCGCCTGCCGCCCGACGCGCCGCGGCCGCGCGAGAGCCGCGTGTTCTGAGCTCGCGCGGGGTCTTGAGCTTGCGCAGTGCCCCTCTTCTTGCGCAGTGCCCCTCTGCTTGCGCAGTGCCCCTCAGCTTGCGCAGTGCCCCTCTGCTTGCGCAGTGCCCCTCTGCTTGCTCAGTGCCCCTCTGCTTGCGCAGTGCCCCTCAGCTTGCGCGGGGCGCGCTCGCGGGGTCAGACTCACTGCGTGGCAGCCCTGCCCGAGCGGATCGGTCCCTATCGCGTCGAGCGTGAGCTCGGGCGCGGCGGCATGGGGGTCGTCTACCTGGCCCGGGAAGACCCCAAGTGAGCCGCGAGCCGATCCCGACCTGGACCTTCGCCCTGGTGGTCGTCCGGCACGAAGACCGCTTCCTGCTCACCCATGAGCGCAAGCACGGTCAACGCTGGTATCTCCCGGCGGGTCGCGTCGAGCCGGGCGAGAGCCTGCACGAGGGCGCGCGCCGCGAGGCCTTCGAGGAGACCGGGGTCTCGGTGCGGCTGACGGGGGTGCTCTCGGTCCACTACACCCCGGTGCCAGGTCCCGCCGCGCGCCTGCGGGTGACCTTCGTCGGCGAGCCCGCGGGCGACCCGACGCCGCTGGCGGTGCCGGGCAACGAGCACGCGCTGGAGGCCCGCTGGGTGACCCTGGCCGAGGCCGGCGAGCTCCGTCTGCGGGGGCTGGAGGTGCTCTCGGTCCTGCAGCGCGTACAGGAGGAGGGCGCGCTGGCGCCCCTGCACCTGCTCGGCAGCGAGGAGTGAGCTAGCCGCGCAGCTACGGGTTCGAGGTGTCCGGGCGAGTCCTTGGGGCGCCGTCACTCGGACTTCGGCGCTCGGGGACCCGCGCTTCGCCCCTCGACCGGGCGGCGCTCCTCCGAGCTCTCGACGTCCAGGCGCAGCCGCAGCCGCGTCCCGGGGGGCGCGCTCCGCCCGGGCATGGCGCCCGCATAGCTGAGCGCAGCCTGGACCTTCATGCTGCGGCTCGGCGCGCGCGGGAAGAACTGCAGGGTGGCCTCTCCCGCCAAACGCGCCGGGGTCTCGACCCGCTCGCCCAGCACCCGGCGCAGCTCCAGGTTGAAGCGCAGCTGCACGGTGAAGCTGAGCGCGTCGCCTTCGCCGGCCACTGCGCGCAGCTCGCCCCCGGCGGTCGAGGTCTTGGGGTCGACGTGCTCGAAGCCGAGCACCTCGGCCAGGGTCGCGGGGGCGACCTTCCAGCGCTGGCCGAGGGCCTGCGGCTGCTTGGGGAAGAGGCCCTGCAGCTTGGCCTCGGCCCCGCCTGGCTCGACCTCTCCGGCGCACTCGTCGGCGAGCTTGGCCTTGAGCAGGGGCGGGAGCACCTCGTCCGCGGCCCCCACGCGAGCGTAGGCCCAGCGCCTCTCGCGCAGGACGAGGCGGACCTCGACCGGCTCGGCGAAGCGCTCCTCGCGGGGCTCCTCCGCTTGGACTTGCTTGACGAGCCGGTAGCGGCGCAGCTCACCGGTCACGACGCCCTGCTCGACCTTCTCGACGCGCTGCTCGTAGCGCGTCTCGAGGGTCATGCTGCCCTTGTGGTTCTCGAGCACCTCGCCCTCGCGCTCGATCCGGAAGCGACGGCGCTGGCGCTGGACCTCGTGCACGACCACCTCGTCACCCACCCGCGGCAGATAGCGCGCGCGGAGGTCGTAGCGCTTGGGCTCGGCGCGCGGCCGCTCCTGGGCGCCGGCCGGCGCGAGGAGGACCCCGCAGACCAGGAGCGCCGCCAGGCTCCTCCCGCTCAAGCGGGGACCTTGCTGAGCCGATCCTCGACCAGCTCGACCAGGCGCTTGCGCGTCAGGAAGGTGACTCCGGTCGCCGCCAGGAAGAGCAGGGGCGCCAGCGCGTTGGCCCAGATCCAGCCGTTGGGCTCGAGCGCTCCCTGGCCGTGGGCGAGGAAGATCACGACCAGCCCGAAGAGCGCGGGCCCCTCGAGCAGCGCGGCGCGCACGATCACGGCGCTGCGGAGGACGCCCAGGGCTTTGCCCACGGCCTCCTGGGGCTCGGCGGGCAGGGGCTCCAGCTTCTCGGGCTTGGTCAGCAGGCCGAACAGGAAGAAGGCCACCGGGTAGCCCTGCAGGAGCAGCAGCGCGTTGACCCCCGAGAGGATCTTGAAGAGCTGCGGGTCGGTCGGGGTCGGGACCGCGGTCGGGGTGCGGGTCAGGACCACGACCACGCCCATGAACAGGAACACGCCCAGCACCAGGGCCAGCTGAATCATCTGGATCGAGCGCAGGTCGCCCTCGCTGAGGTTGACCTCGATCTCACTCTGGTCGATTTGCATGCAGCAACGATAGCGGCTGGCTCCCGAGGGTGGGTCGAGCGGCGCCCTCGCCGGGGCGGGTTTGGCGGGCCAACCCCCGTGTTCGCCGCTGGTTAGTGACCGACCCCTTCCATCTTCGACGTCGCCGCGTAACCATGTGCTCGTCGTCACTCTTACGGAGTGTCCCAGCCCCCTGGCCTGACCCCCTGCGTCCGCTAGGTGGCTGGGATCCCGTAGGAACGTATTCCTGGGGGGCTGCGCCCCCCAGACCCCCATCTTTGGGCCCAGAGTCGGCAGCGCGCTCACTCGGCGAGCGTGGCTCCGACCAGAGAAGGGCCATGAAGAGTGAGCGACAGAGCATGCCGACTCTTCTGATGCACGAGAGGACAGCGCCCGGACGGGACTGCATTTTGGCCTCTCGGCTTCGTCGAGTCCTTGCTCGCCGCCCTTGACGACGCCAATCTGGAGCACCATGCGCACCCAGCTACCCCTCCTCGCCGGCCTCCTCCTCCTCTGCGCCGGCTGCCAGACACACCGCTCCGAGCGCTGGGATCGCTATCGCTACTCCTACGTGCCCTCGACCACGGTCGCGCCCGTCTCCGCCACGCCGCCCAAGCTGGCCCTCGGGGACGCCCAGGTCGAGCGGGCCCTGGCCCGCTACGCCGACCGCCAGTCCAAGCTGGTCGAGCTCAGCGCGCAGCGCGGCCAGGCGATCTCGGCCATGGCGCCCGAGGTCTCGGTCGAGCGCCTCGTGCCGCAGCTCGAGACGCTCTACCGCGTCGGGGCGCGGGACCTCGCCGACCAGGTGATCTCCAGCCACCCCGACGTCTACCGCTTCGACGGCGGGGCGCCCCTCACGGTCGAGGCGACCTTCCGGCGCCGCGTCGGCCGCGGCTACCTCGAGCTGCGCGCGCGGCGCCTGCCCGGCGCCGAGGGCACCCTCGCGGTCGCCTTTCCGCCTGGGACCTACGGCGTCGCCGCGACCAGCCCCAGCGAGGAGCCTTGGCTGGTCCCGCCCCTCGAGCCGGCTCCGGCCCCGGACCTGCCGCCCTGGCTGACGGCCGACTTCCCCGAGCGCGAGGGCGGCCGCTGGGTTCGCCCCGAGCAGGAGCGCCGCTACGGCCAGTGGCCGCCGGCCCAGGACCTGGCCCTGCTGCGGGCCCCCGTGCTGACCCTGCCCGCCGGGCGCGACGAGGTGGTGCTCGAGGTCCCCGTGGCCTGCGCCTCCTTCGAGGTCAAGGCGCCCGAGGCCGGCCGCCGCTACCAGCTCCGCTCGCTGCCCCTCGACTCGGCGCCCGACAAGCTGCTGGTGCAGGTGTGCGGGCAGCAGGTGATCTGCGAGGAGTCGACCCAGCTCGCGCTGTGGCTGAGCCGCGAGGACGTGACCTGGGCCCGCTACGTGGCCCTCGACGGCCACCGCGGGCGGCTGGTGACCTTCGGGCGCGGGCACCCGATCCTGCGCCACCACGCCAACCAGGCCGCCAGCCTGCTGCTCGAGGCCGGCGTGGACCCGCGGCCCCTGCGCTTCTTCGCGCCCGAGCTGCCGGGCGGAGGGGCGAGCGAGTCGCCCGCTCCGGCCCCAGAATCCACGCCCGCCGACGAGGCGTCGACGACGCTCTGAGGTAGAGTAGGCGGCCTATGAGCGCCACCCTCGTTCCTCAGATCAAGTGCCAGAAGTGCGGGGCTCAGATCGAGCTCAAGGGCCTCCGCGTAGGTGACTCCACCCGCTGCGCGAGCTGCAACCACTTCGAGGTCATCACGCGGACCAAGGTCAGCGAGGGCGCGGGCGGCCTGCCGCCCGCGCGCCGGGCCGGCCTCGACCCCGAGGAGCGCCTGCAGGTCAGCGAGACCCTGCAGCGGATCAAGCTCCGCCGCGTCGGCCACGCCGCGCGCCACGTCGAGCTCTATCCCAGCTGGGCGATCATGCTCTCGGCCGGCCAGTTCTGGCTCTCCTCGCTGCTCGCGGGCGAGAACCTGCGCGCCATGGGCGAGGACAAGCGCGGGCGCCGGCTCCAGATCCTGGGCGTGGTGGCCTACCTGGTCCTGGGCGCGATCTACGTCGGCCTCGGCCTGAGCGTGGGCGCCTCGATCCCGCCCATCGCGGGCGTGGCGGCCCTGGTCGCCCCGCCGATCGCCTTCGCGGCCTGGTCCTACTGGCTCCAGCACGCCGCCTGCAGCGCGGCCCGCGACGCGGGCGCCAAGGACGCGGGCGTGCTCCTGCCCCTCCTGCTAGGGCTGATCCTCGCCATCGCCCAGGCCTTCGCGGTCTGGTTCCTCTGGCACACGATCTCCCAGAACCGCTTCTAGCCGCGAGGGGTCACTCGACGTGAAGGTCCTGGTCACTGGCGCCACCGGCTTCCTCGGACGCTGGCTGGTGCGAGAGCTCCTCGCCGCCGAGCACGAGGTCCAAGCCCTCGTCCGCAGCGAGAGCTTCTCCCTCGAGCGCCTCGGCGCCCGCTCGGTCAAGGGCGACGTGCTCGACCCCCAGAGCCTCGCCGAGGCCTGCGAGGGCGTCGAGGCCGTGTTCCACCTCGCTGGCAGCGTGAACCACCAGGGCGAGCCCAGCCAGACCTACCAGGTCCACGTGGACGGGACGCGCAACGTGCTCCGCGCCGCGGCCAAGGCCGGCGTCGGGCGCGTGCTCCACATGAGCAGCTCCGGCACGAGCGCGGTCAGCGAGGAGGAGCGGATCCACGACGAGCGCGATCCCTACGCGACCCGCACCGTGCGCCGCTGGCCCTACTACCTGGCCAAGATCTTCTCGGAGAAGGTCGCCCTCGAGGCCCACGCCCGCGGCGACGTGCCCGTGGTGGTGCTCAACCCCAGCCTCTTGCTCGGCCCCGAGGACGAGCGCCTCTCGTCCTCCGACGTGCTGGTCCGCTTCCTCAACCGCGAGCTGGCCGCTCTGCCCCCGGGCGGGATCAACTTCGTGGACGTGCGCGACTGCGCCCAGGCCTGCGCCAAGGCCCTCACCGACGGGCGGCCCGGCGAACGCTATCTGATGGGCGGCCCCAACATGACGCTCGAGGCCTTCTTCGTGCTGCTGAGCAAGGTCAGCGGCGTCAAGGCCCCGGCCTTCGTCGCGAGCAAGAAGCTCAACCGCACCGCGTCCCGGGTGATCTCCGGCCTCGAGGCCGTCGGCGGGCTCGAGGGCGACGAGGGCGTCAGCTACGAAATGGGCGGCCACTTCTGGTACCTCGACGCCAGCAAGGCCCGCCGCGAGCTCGGCTTCCGGGCCCGCAACCCCGAGGTCACCCTCCGCGAGGCGGTCCAGTGGATCCGCAGCCGCGGCCCCCTCGAGCAGCCCGAGGGCGCGACCGTCGGCGGCCTGATCCGCGGCCTGCAGCGGGTGCTGGGTCGCGCCTAGGCGCCTGAGTGTCTGACTTCGCCCACAGGTCCCGCAGCAGGAGCGTTGGGGACCTGGCGCCAGAGGAGCGCCTCCAGGTGCTGCGCGAGCGGGTGAGGACCGGCGAACTCGACCCAGGCAACCTGGACACCGCGGCCTGGCTAGGGCACGAGCTTGCCGGCCTGGCTTCGCGTTCATTGGGGGCCAGCAGGCTACCCCCACCTCCAGCCGGACCCGCTGGCTACGACCGGTTGGGTTCCCTCTTCGAGGTCGTGGCGGCACTTGGACGCGTCGCGGTGATCAAGGCTGGAGTGGCGCTGCTGGAGAGCATTCCCGCGGAAGGCGCGCACGCGCGGCACCTTCACGACGTGCATGCGGCGCTCGAAGCGCTGCTGCGCGACCCCGGTTCCCACGAAGTAGAGCCGGAGTTTCCGCTCCTGCTCGAGGACGCCGCGGTCACGACGGCGCAGAATCTCTACTCCATCGTTCACCGCGTAGCAGCAGACTCTTCGCGCTTGTCACTCGACACCGACGCGAGATGGCTCGCGGGTGCTGCCCCCTACCTATCACCTCCTCAGGTCGCGGCGTGCGTTTCCACAACCGTGGGCGATTGGCTCCTCTGGGAGGCTAAACCCGTCGACCTGAAGGCTGTCTTGGAGGCGATCGAGCCATGAGCGACGCCGAGATCCAGCGGCTCCAGCGGGCGTGGGGCGCGAGTCCAGCCGACCAGCAGCTGCTGTCCAGGTTGATCGCGGCGCATCGACGCGTGGGGGATGTGCCACCTCCTGCTCTGCTGGACGCCCAGCTCACGCCGGCCGCGATGGTGCGCTCGGAGAGCTCGCTGGAGGTCTACTCAGAAGCGCCCGACGGTCGCTCCGAGCTCGTCGGGACCACTCCCGGCGAAGTGTCGGTCAGCCCTGCGCGCTTTTGGTACGTGCGTCCTCGGCCAGTCAGAGTCACGGACGACGTCCTCAGCGAGCTCGTCGCCAACCAGGCCCCTGGAGTGTCTCTGGCTTCCGGGAAGGTCGATCCGGAGCAGCTCCGCTCGCTGTCGACCCTCGAGGGTCTAAGGTACCTTTCGCTCGAGTCCGCCTCCGCCGTCGACGACGCTTGCCTCGAGGCCGTCGGCGAGCTGCGCTCGCTGGAGGCGTTGAACCTCAGCGGTCGCAAGAAGTTTGGGCGGACTGGCCTGCAAGAGCTCGCCAAGCTGCCCTATCTGGTCCATCTCAACCTGCGGCACAACTCGCAGCTCGGCGACGCCGAGTTCGCAGGGCTCGCCCGCCTAGGCGGCTTGACCCGCCTCTGCCTGGAGGCCGTGGAGACCAAGGGTGCGGCGCTGGCCCACTTGAGCGGGTTGGGGGAGCTACGCTTCCTGAGCCTGAGGGACTGCAAGAAGATCAGCGGGAAGGGGCTCCGTCAGCTTCCGACGCTCCCCGAACTGCAAGGCCTCGATCTCGGTGGTTGCGAGGGGATCACGAATCCGGGTCTGATTGCCCTGGAGGGTCTCGGCAGCCTAGAGGTCTTGCACCTGCCCGGGGTCTACAAGCGACGGGCCCTGGAGCACCTGCGGGGACTCGGCAATCTCCGCACCCTGTCCTTGGGGGTCGACAAAGAGGACGCCGCGGAGTCCCTCGCCGAACTGCGCCAACTCCAATCTCTCGACCTCTACGGGGATCTCGGGTCTGGCTGGGGGCAGCTCGCGGCCTCCCTGGCTCACCTATCGGTCCTGCGTGCCGCGGGGATTCAGCGCGAGGGAGTCGCGACCCTGCCGAGCTTCAAGAGCCTGCGGGATCTACATCTCAGTGACTCTCGCTCTCCGTGCCTCGATACCGAGGTGCTCCGTCCGCTCACTCAGCTCACCTCGCTCACGAGCTTGAGCCTCTCGCTCAAGAGCGTAAAGAACCCTACGCTCGAGCTGCTCTCCGGCCTGACGTCCCTGCAGGCGCTCAGGATCTCCGCCTACGGACGGATGATGACCAAGGTCGAGTTCGAGCCCTTAGCGACCCTGCTCAGCCTGCGCTCTCTCGAACTCCGGCGGCTTAGCGCGAGCGGGAAGGCGATTCGCTGCCTTCGTTCGCTTGGGATCGAGGGCCTGCAGCTGGGCTACGGCTGCGTCGGCAGAGGGTGCTTTGCCGAGTTGGCCCACTGGTCGAAGCTTCGTTCCCTCAGTGTTTGCTTCGAGAGCTCTCGGAGGGACCGCAACGCCACGCCTGACGATCTGCGCAAGCTCGTGCAGCTCCCCGACCTCTGCGAACTTCACCTTACGACCTACGGAGTCGAGTCCGAGGACGCTGAGGCGATAGCTCAGCTACCTGGGCTGCGGAGAGTCAGCCTGCACTGCATGGGGGGTCCGCCCTTCAAGAAGGCGGCGGTGCGGCGGATCCAACAAGCCCTTCCGCGCTGCGTGGTGACCACGAAGACCGGCTACTAGGCTCCGCTCATTGCCGTGGCGGTCTCGCTCGCGCCGGCCTCCTTGCTCGTCGGTCACAATGCGCTGGCCTCGAAGGCCAGGTCCGCAGACCTCCGAGTCCGAGCGGCCCCACGCGATCGCGCGTCGGGCAAGTGGTAGCTTGGCCTGGCCCTTCTGAACTCGGAGCGGCGGTGCGAGAGCGGCAACTCACAGGCGAGGCGTAGACCATGGGCGGGCAGGACCCGGTCGCGCTCACGCTCCAGGCGGCGCTCCAGCGCGGCTACCTGACCCCCGCCCAGATCCAGCAGGCGCAGGCCTTCGCGCAGCAGCCCGGCGCGCCCGGCGTGCTCCAGCTCCTGCACCAGCGCTTCCTCACGCCGCAGCAGGCGGCCGACCTGGGGCGGGTCTACCAGGAGGCGCTCCAGGGCCCGGGCACCGCGCCCATGAGCGACGCGGACGCCGAGCAGACCCTGGTCACGGCCGTGACGCCGGCCATGATCGCGCGCCCGCCTTCGCCGGCAGACTCCGCCCTGACCTCGGCCCCGCCGCCGAGCGCGGGCTTCAGCCGCTCGGGGGTGCTGGGGGCGGCGCCGCCCAGCGGGATCGCCGACGACTCGCGCACGATCCAGGGCGCCCCGCCCAGCCCGACGCACGCCGCCGCCTCGCGCGCGGGGCCGCCGGGCTCCTCAGGCCCGACAGGCGAGACCGTGGGCGCGCTGGCGGCCCTCGGCCAGTCGCGCGACTCGGGCCCGCGGCGCGAGGGCTTCCTCGGCCCCTACAAGCTGATCCGGGAGCTGGCCCGCGGCGGCATGGGCGTGGTCTACGAGGCCGAGCGTGAGGGCCTCGACCGCAAGGTGGCGCTCAAGCAGCTCCTGGCGGGCGGGCAGGCTACGGCGGCCGAGGTCGAGCGCTTCCTGGTCGAGGCCCGGATCGCGGCTCGCCTGCGCCACCCGCACATCGTGGGGATCCACGACGTGGGGCAAGAGGGCGGCAACCCCTACTTCGCGATGGACTTCATCGAGGGCGAGGACCTCAACTCGCGCCTCGGCCGCGAGGGTCCGCTCCCCGGGCGCGAGGCCGCCGACCTGACCCGCAAGCTGGCCGAGGCGCTCTCCTACGCCCACGCCCGGGCCGTGCTCCACCGCGACATCAAGCCCGCCAACGTGCTCCTGCACGAGGGCGAGCCGATCCTGACCGACTTCGGCCTGGCCAAGGACGTCCAGCAAGAGGGCCAGAGCGGGCTGACCCAGGCCGGCGCGGTCATGGGCACGCCCAGCTACATGCCCCCCGAGCAGGCCGAGGGCCAGAACGAGCTGGTGGACCGCCGCGCCGACGTCTACTCCCTGGGCGCGACGCTCTACGCGATGCTGACCGGCGAGCCCCCCTTCAAGGGCGCCACGGTCCTCAACACGATCACCAAGGTCCTCAGCCACGACCCGGTCCCGCCGCGCAAGCACCGGCCGGAGGTCGAGCGCGACCTGGAGGTGATCTGCCTCAAGTGCCTCGAGAAGGAGCCCGACGCCCGCTACCCGACCGCGCAGGCGCTGGCCGAGGACCTGGCGCGCTTCCTCGCCGACCAGCCGATCGAGGCTCGCTCGCCCTCGGTCCTCGAGCGCGGGCGCAAGTGGGTCCGCCGCAACAAGGCGATCGCGAGCGTGCTCGCGCTCTGCTCCTTCCTGCTCCTGGGGGGCGGGGTCGGGGCCGTGGTGTGGCAGCGCCAGAGCGCGGCCGCGGCCAAGGCGGCCGAGCTGGCGAAGCTCGGCGCGGCGGCCGAGGCCAGCTTCGCCAAGGCGCGCGAGGGGGCCGAGGGGCCGGACGCCTTCGCCCTGGCCCTGGACGCCCTGATCGTGACCAGCCGCTGGAGCTCGGCCGACCCCGCCCCCGAGGCTCAGGCCGCGCAGTTCGAGGCGGCGCTCCACCTGGGGCGCGTGGCCACGGCGCTGCGTCAGTGGAAGGTCGCCGCGCAGTCCTTCACGCGCGCGGCCGCACAGAGACCCGACTCGGAGACCTTGGGCAAGGCCCGCGCCGAGTTCGAAGAGCTGCGGGCACGCGCCAGCCGAGAGCGAGAGGCCCGCCTGGAGCGGACGCGTGAGACCCTCGCCGCCGTGCGCGAGGGGAAGCTCGCCAGCAGGAATCAGATCCAGGACGCGCTCTTGTCGCTGTTGCAGAGCGGAGACGAGGACACGATCGACCTGCTCCTGGAGGAGGTCGACGAGTTCGCCCGACGTGGTCGCGAGATCGAGCTCGAGTTGCTCCGGCGGGGTCTCGCTCACACCATGAAGGACCTGGGCGAAGAGAAGGACTCGGCTCCCTTGCTGGCGGCCTACGCGGCCCAGCTGGAGGCTGGCGTCCGACCGACGAAGCGAGAGCAGTTCGCGGCTCACTGGGAGGACCTGCAGCGGGCGAAGTCCGGTGCTCAGGCCCTCTCCCTCGCCGAGGGGATTCGCGTCTACGGGGTCAGGAGCTACGAGTCGGTCTTGATCCAAGCGCGCAGGGAGGCTTTCGCGGGCGCCGACGAGGCGGCGCTGCTGGCGCAGCGGGTCCTGGCCAGGATCCCGACGACCCGCGCCCGACAGCGTCAGGTGATCGACGCCATCCGTCGCTGCCTCGCCTGCGAAGTCGACGCGGGCGAGGTGCTCTACAGCTTCCGCGCCCTGGCGCAGATCCCCTTGCCCGAGGCGCTGACCGCGATCTACGAGCAGCTCAACCACTTCGAGGGCGGGATGCTGCGCAAGAGCATTGCGCAGATCCTCGAGAGCGCTGGGCGCGAGGCGGACGGCGAGCAGCTCGAGAACGTGCCCGCCTTGCTCGAGATGGCCGCGATCCTCGGACGGAACCAGAAGTTTGCGCAGGCGGTGAAGGTCCTGGAGCGGGCGCGGGCGATCGACCCGCAGCACGCCGAAGTCTTGCTCTCCTTGGCCAAGTATCGCGCCATGCTTGGCCAGAAGGGCGTCGCGGCCGCCCTCGTCGCGGAGGCTCAAGGGCTCGAGCTGACCACCTATCGCGCGCTGCGCGAGATCGCCCTGGTGCTGATCCTGCTCAAGCGAGGGAGCGAGGCGCTCGACTACCTGCAGCAGGCACGGGCCGCGACCCGTAACACCGTCGAGCGGAGCGAGGTGATCCGCGTGATCTGCGGGGTGCATGAGGACGCGGGTGACTATGACAAGGCCGGTGAGGTCCTGCGGGTCGCGCTCGCGGAGTCCTTCCATGCCGACCTCGCGGCAGCCTACGGGGACATCCTCTGCCGTCAGGAGCGGCTGGACGAGGCGATGCTGCTCTACGAGAAGGCGCACCGCTTCGACCCGAACAACCCGATCCTCTACGAGCCCCTCGGCCGGCTGCGGCTGATGTCCGGCAGGGCTGGCGAGGCTAAGGCGCTGGTCGAAGAGGGAATCGAGCGCTGGCCGCACCGCGCAGATCTGATCCTCCTCCGCGCCACGGTGCAGCTCGCGACGGGAGACCCGGGAGCAGCGGTCAAGGACTGCGAGAGCGGGCTGCGGGTCGCGACCCGCCCTGACACCCGCGCGCTCCTGGTCGCGACGAAGGCGGACGCGCTCTTCTACCTCGGGCGTCCGGCGGAAGGCGTCGAGCTGCTGCGAGAGGTCCTGCCGACCCACCCGGACCGAGCGGGGGTGCGCGCCTTGTTGGGGAAGTTGCTCTTGACCTCGGGCAAGCCGGACGAGGCCGCGAAGGCTGCGCGCGAGTCGCTCGAGGCCCAGGCGAACAACCCCAGCGCGCTGCTGGTCCTGAGTCGAATCGCGCTCGCCCGCAATCAACCAGCTGAGGCGCGCAGGCACGCGGTGGCGGCGCTAGAGCAGGCGCCTCGCATGGTCGACGCGCGCTTCTGCGTGGCGTGCGCGGAGCTGGTGGCGGGGAACATCGACGCCTCCAAGCGCGAGCTCTCAGTCGTGCTCGAGGCCCAGCCCACCCACATCGAGGCGAACTTCTGGTCCGCGAGGATCGCCATCGACGCCCGAGATCTAGCGGCCGCCGAGAAGCACCTGGCGCTAGTGGTCGCCGCGGCGCCGGGACACGACCAGGCCTGGACGCAGCGCGGCCTGACCGCAGCGCTGGGAGAGCGCTGGGAGGACGCCGAGCGCTACTACAAGAAGGCGCTCGAGCTGAACGCGGGGAACTTCGAGGCGTGGTCGCAGTGCGGGGACTGCGCGCGCCTCAACAACCGCTTCAAGGAAGCCCTGGTCAGCTACCAGCGCGCGCTGGAGCTCTCGCCGAACCACCACCACGCTCGGCTGGGGCGCGCCCTGTGCTGGGTCTCCCTGGAGGGACCCTCGATCAAGGTTCGCGACGAGCTCGTGTGGTTCGCCAAGAACTACCCACAGGACCACCGGATCGGGCTGGTCAAGGAGCTGATCCAGGACGTCAACGAGGAGCTAGCCAAGAAGGAGTGAGCGCGCCCCCTGCCAGCCCTAGTGGTTGTAGAGGAACTCGCTCGAGTTGAGCAGCGCCCACCACAGATCCTGCAGGAACTGGACCCGGTCGGCGCCCTTGGAGAAGCGCCGCAGGGCGCGGGCTTCGGCCTTGGCCGGCGGGCGCCCGAGCACCCGCAGGAAGAGCGACTCGACCTGGGCCTCGACGGCCTTGAGGTCCAGCAGCTGCTTGAACACCGGGTTGTCGGGCTTGAGCCAGAGCGCGTCGTTGGTCGTGGGCCCGTTGAGGAGCATCAGCGCCTGGGTGGTGTTGTATTCACTCAGGGCCGCGTCCTCGTGGTTCAAGAACACCGAGAAGAAGCGCCGCTTGAGGTTGCGCTTCGCGTTGCGCCGCTTCTCCTCGTCGGCGACCTCGGCGAAGCGGTCGGAGAGGCCCGTGGCCTCGAGGGTCGACCACCACATCTGCTCCAGGTTGAGCGGGCGCAGCGGGGCCCGGGCCCACACCTCGAGCTGGGCGTCCTTGGTCTTCTCCTTGCCGCCCGACTCGAGCCGGTAGGCCTTGGAGGACACGATCACGCGCACCAGGCGGCGCAGGTCGTAGCCGCTGGCGCGGAAGTCGGCCTCGAGGATCTTCAGCAGCTCCTCGTGCTCGGGGGCGGCCAGGTCGTTGACGTCGGTGAAGCCGCGGCCCATGAAGAAGGACCACACCCGGTTGACCGTGGCCCGCACGAAGTAGGGGTTGTTCTTGCTGGTCAGGATCCGCGCCAGCTCCTCCCGCCGATAGTCGCCCTCGCCCGGGTCGATCGACTCGCCCGTAATGAAGCGCGGCTCGACCTGCGGCCCCGGCTTGCCGGGGGTGCCCGGGATCCGCACCTCGCCCTTCATGGCCTCGACCAGCTGGTCCTTCTCCTCGACCCGCCGCGGGCGGGCGCGCGCGAAGAAGGCCGCGACCCCCCAGAAGTCCTTCTGCTTCCAGTTGTCCTTGTAGGGGTGGTCGTGGCACTGCGCGCACTGGACCTGCTGGGCCTGGAAGACCCGCATCACGTTGCCGGCCATCTCCTCGGGCTTGTTCCGGTAGGCGAGCAGATACTGGGTCGCCCCGTTCTCCTCGACCTTGCCCTTGGCCGAGATCAGCTCCTGGGCCACGAGGTCCCAGCGCACGTTGCCCATGATCCGCTGCTCCAGCCAGCGCAGGAGCGGCGGGCGCTCGCCGGCCTGGGCCACGCGGGTCCGGCCGACCAGGAGGTTCGCCCAGCGGACCGCCATGAAGCGCGCGTAGCCCTCGCTGTGCAGGACCGCGTCGATCAGCTCCTGGTGCAGCCCCTTGCGCGAGCGGCGCTTGGCCAGCGCCCGCGCCACGTCCTCGTGGGGGACGCGGCCCGTCACGTCCAGGCTGAGCCGGCGGAAGAAGGCCTCGTCCTCGGCCTCCTCGGCGGGCTTGACCTTGGCGTCGCGCCAGATCGACTCGAGCTCCTGGTCGAGGGCCTTGATCGTGTCCTCGACGGGCGGCGGCTCCTTGGCCAGGGCCGGCGGCGCCAGGGTCAGCAGGGCGGGGATCAACCACAGCGAGCGCTTCACTTGGCGCCTCCCTTCAGGACGGCCTGGGCCCAGCGGACCAGGGTCGGGGTCAGGTCGAGGGGCTGAGCCGAGTCGACCTCGACCCGCTTACCCGTCCAGCGCACGACCTGCTGCGCGCCGCCGAGCAGGCGAGTCCCGTGCTGGCGCCCCTCGAGCACCAGCACGGCGGGCTTGGCGGCCTGCTCCAGCGCGGGCAGGTCGCGGAAGCAGCCGTCGCCCTTGGCCACGGCGATCAGGACCGGCTTCTTGAACTTGGCCGCGGCGCCGGCCACGTCGACGCCGAAGTAGGCCTTGCCGGGCGAGAGCAGCGCCAGGCCGGCGACCTCGGGCAGCCCGCTGCTGAGCAGGGAGACCGAGCAGCCGTAGGAGGCGCCGCAGAGCAGGACGCGCTTGGCGGCCAGCCCGCGCTTGCGCAGGAAGGCCAGGCCCGCGGCGACGTCGCGCGGGCCCTGGCGGACGAGCTGGGCGAACTCGCCGCGCGGGACCTGGGCGACCTGGACCTGCTCGCTGCCCTTGCGGGTCGACTCGCCGTGGGCGCGCTGGTCGATCGCGAGGGCGTGCAGCCCGGCCGCCTGGAGGCCCAGGACCAGCTTGCGCCAGCTGCCGCGCTGGGCGCGGTATTGGTGCAGCAGGATCACGACCGGCGCGGCTGCGTCCTTGGCGGGAGCGTAGTCCGCGTGGAGCGTCCAGCCGTCCTCGCTCTCGAAGCGGACCGCCTCGAGCGGAGCCTGGGCGGGCTGAGCCGCCGCGAGGGGCGCGAGCAGGAGGAGGAAGGCCAGTGGCAGCGCGGGTCTCATGGGAGTCGCCTCCGAGGCGAGGATCCTAACCGTCTTTCGTCACGACGACGCTTAGGTCCTCCCGCTCGGTCGGCGCGCCGAGTCTTCGGGCCAGGTGTTCCTTGACCGCCTCCCTCGCTCGGTCCCGGTCCTTCCCGGACGCTGGGGCACCCCCTCCCTCGGCGGGCTAACGTGGTGGGGTGAATCCGCAGGACGTGTCCTACGGGCGGGCGCTCATGACCCTGGGGCTCCTCGACGGCCCGACGCTGCGCGAGCGCGCAGAGCGGGCCGCGCGCGAGGGGCGGACCCTGCGCGAGCTCCTCCTGGCCGAGGGGGCGATCACGCCGGCCGACGACGCGCGGGCCTCGGCCGCGATCGCGCAGGGGGCGACCCAGGCCGACGAGCGGCCTCCGGCGTCGCCGGTCGACCCGCGCGCCCCGACCTCGCCGCCCCTCTTGCCCCGGCGTTTGCCCGGCGCGGGCCAGGTCGTGGCGGGCTACACCCTGGAGGTCGAGCTGGCCCGCGGCGGCATGGGCGCGGTCTACCGCGCCCGCTCGCCCAAGGGCGAGCGGGGCGCGTTCAAGCTGCTGATGCGCGACGCGAGCCAGGGCCAGGCGCGGGCGCGCTTCCAGCGCGAGGCCGAGGTCGGGCGCGAGCTCCAACACCCGGCCGTGGCGCGGATCCTGGACCACGGGTTGGAGGGCGGCCTGGCCTGGCTGACGATGGAGCTGGTCAGCGAGGCCCGGACCCTGGACGAGGCGGGGGCCGGGCTCCCGCTCGCCGAGCGGGTCGGCCTGGTGATCCGCGCGGCGGAGGGCGTGCAGGCCGCTCACGACGCGGGCCTGGTCCACCGCGACCTCAAGCCCGCCAACGTGCTCGTCAGCGGCGCGGGCGAGGTCAAGGTGGTCGACTTCGGCGTGGCCCGCCACGTCGACCGCGAGCGCCTGACCCAGACCGGGGCCCACGTCGGCACGCTGACCTACATGTCGCCGGAGCAGGCCCGCGGGGAGGCCTCGCAGGCCAGCCCGGCCACCGACGTGTTCGCGCTGGGGGTGATCCTCTACGAGCTCCTGACCGGCGAGCTGCCCTTCACGGGCGAGGGGGCCCTCTCGCTCCTGCACGCGGTCGTGAACCAGGACCCCGACCCTCCCAGCGCGCGCGAGCCCGCCGCCGCGCCCTACGACGCGGTGGTGCTCAAGGCCCTGGCCAAGGACCCCGCCGAGCGCTACCCCAGCGTGGCCGCCTTCGCGCGGGACCTGGTCGCGGCGCGCGGCGCCGAGGACACCACCGCTAGCCGTGAGGAGCGCGCGGCCCGCCGCGGTCGGACCCTGATCCGCTTGGTCCTGGCGGCGGTCCTCGCAGGCTCCGCGCTCGGGGCGGCGCTCCTGGCGCGCCGCTGGAGCGCCGGCCTAGGCCCCGCCGAGCAGCGGCAGGCGGGCGCCGAGCTGCTCGAACACACCTGGCGCCTGGCGGGGGAGGAGGCCCCCCTGACCTCCGCGCGCGCCGCGCTGGAGGAGCTGGGCCGCCGGCGGGAGGCCCTCTGGGCCCAGGCTCGCGAGCCGCGCGCCGAGGAGCTGGGCGCCGCCGTCTCGGAGGCGGACGCGCTGCGCGAGCTCGCCGCGTTGGCCAGCGGGGACGCTCCCGGCGCTGGACCTGAGCCGGCTCCAGCTCCCAGCGCGGATCCCGGTCCGCTCGAGCTGGCCTGCCGCGCCGCCCGCGCGCTCGAGCTCGAGCCCGCCGGCCTCACGCCGGAGGGGGCGCGCGAGGTCCTGCGCTCCCTGGAGCGGGCCCGCGCTCGCGGGTTGGCCCGCCCCTGCCTGCGCGGCTGGTTGGCCCGGGCCCGAGCGGCGCGCGGGCTCGCCAGTCAGCGCGTCGCCCAGCAGGTCCTCGAGGACCTCCAGCTCCTCGCGCAGGTGCGTCCCTTGCGCGCGCCGGAGCACGACGCCCTCGTGCGAGCCTACTTGGCGTTGGAGGAGCCGACCCAGGCTCGGCGCGCCCTGGCCGCTCACCCGGACCCTGGCAGGGAGCTGCGCTGGGAGGTCGGGCTGCTGCGGGTGGCGCACGAGCTGGAGGACGATCCGCAGGGGGCCTGGGCGGCGATCGCGAAGCTGCCCCGAACCGAGGCGCTGCCCGAGCGGCGCCGCGAGCTCGAGCAGCGGGCGCGTCGCCAGCTGGAGCTGCTGACCCAGGGCAGCCTCGACGGAGGGCAGCTGCGCCTGGGCGTCGCCTACGCGCGGCTGATCGAGCGCCTGGCCGAGCCCGGCGCCCCGCGCCCCGCGGGCTTCGAGCGCCTGGTCGCGCGCGCGACCCGGGTCTCGAAGGGTCAAGCCCGCTCCGCGCGGGACCTGGCGGACGTCTACCCGCAGGACCTCGAGCTGCAGCTCCTGGTGGGGACCTACTCGCGCTTGGTGATGCCGATCACCTCCAAGCGCTGGCTGCTGCGGGTGCTCGAGCGCGCGATCCGGCTCCTCCCGCCCGCGGAGCGCGGGCCCCACGAGCACTTGCTCTGCTTGGAGCTGGCCGAGGTCAACGATCGCTACTTTCATCACTACGACGCCAAGGAGAGCCGCAAGTGCCAGCGCCTGGCCCAGCGCCTGCTGGCGGGGGAGCCCAGCGAGACCGAGCGGGCTCAGCTCCTGGCCTCGCGCTCTCGCGTCGCGCGGCGGCTGGGCGAGCTCGAGTCGAGCCTGCGCGACATTCAGCGGGCACGCGAGCTCGAGCCGCGCTCGGCCCACTTCCGCCTCTACGAGGCCTTCACCCAGCGCCTGCTGGGCAAGCCCCAGGCGGCGCTGGAGCTGGCCGCGGACTTCCTGCTCCGCTGCGTGGACACCAGCACGATCAACAACCGGGCCGCGGTGGTGGTCTTCGAGGCGGCGCGGGAGCTCGAGCGCTACGAGCGAGCGCGGGCCTCGCTGCGCGCTTTCGTCGCCAAGCGACCCGAGTACGGGGGCTGGCGGATCCGGCTGGCCTGGCTGGTCGCGAGCGAGGACCGCGCCGAGGCTGTCGAGCTGCTCGAGGGCGCGGCGCCCTTCCTGGGCACCAAGGAGGGCGCCTCGCTGCGCGAGGCCGTCAAGGCGGCGCTGCACCGGCTGCGGACGAAGCAGGACGCGCAGCGACTCCTGTTGGCCCTGGTCGAGGAGCTGGAGCGCAAGCGCGGCGAGACGGACACGCTCCCCTGATGGATTCACGCGACCTTGCGCTTCCGTATCGCTGGGGCCACTCTTCCCCCATGGGCGCCCGTTCCCGCAGCAGCGACTCCAAGCTCCGCGTCTTGCGCCGCCAGGCGGCGCAGGGCGGGGACGTGGCCGACCGCCACGCCTGGATCTCGACCAGCCTGCGCCACGGCCAGCTGCCCGGGATCGGGCGCGAGATCCGCGAGCTGCCCGAGCCTCTGCGCGACCAGCTCGCGCGCGAGCGGGTCCAGCGCGGGCGCTGCGCCTGGTGCGGTGGCTTCGAGCGGGACCACCTCCGCTGCTGCTGCGCCGAGTGCTACCTCGAGGTCGGCGTGCTCTGCTTTCACTGCCCCAAGCAGCAGGCGGACGCCCCTCCGCCTTGACGGACCTCCCGGGGCGCGCAGACTCGCCCCATGAGCGACGCCCCCGACGCCACCAGGACCCAAGGCGGCCTGCGCCGCCTGCTCGGGCTGGCGCGCCCCGAAGCGGGTCGGCTGGCGCTGGCGACCTTGCTCCTGCTGCTCGGCTCGAGCTTGACCCTGCTCTGGCCGCTCGTGATCGGGCGCCTGATCGACGTGATCGCAGCGGGCGAGGCCGCGGCCGCCCTCGACCGGGCAGCGCTGGGGCTGCTGGTCGTGTTCGGCGGGCTGGGGCTCGTGACCGCGCTCCGCTCCTACCTGTTCGACGTGGCCGGCGAGCGGATCGTGGCCCGCCTGCGCGCGACCCTCTACGCGGCGCTGATCCGCCAGGACCTGGCCTTCTTCGACGCCAGCCGGACCGGCGAGCTGACCAACCGCCTCGCCGCCGACACGACGGTCCTCCAGAACGCGATCACGCTCAACCTCTCGCTGGGCCTCCGCTTCGCGGCCAGCCTCTTGGGCGCGCTGGTGATCATGACGATCTCGTCCTGGCGCCTGACCCTGGTCATGCTCGCGGTCGTGCCCCTGGTCGCGGTCGGGGCCACGATCTACGCCCGCATGCTGCGCCGGCTCTCCAAGCAGGTGCAGGACGCCCTGGCCGACGCGACGGCGGTGGCCGAGGAGAGCCTGGCGGGGATCCGCACCGTGCGCTCCTTCGCGGCCGAGGGGCGCGAGGCCGCCCGCTACGAAGGCGCGGTCGAGGCCTCCTTCGAGCTGGCTCGCCGCCGAGCCCGCCTGCGCGGCGTGTTCCACGGGGCGACGACCTTCCTCGGCTACGGCTCGATCGCGGCGGTCCTGTGGTACGGCGGGCGCCTGGTCACCGCCGGCCAGCTCAGCTTCGGCGGGCTGACCTCGTTCATTCTCTACACCTTCACGGTCGCCTTCTCGATCGGCGCCCTGACCTCGCTCTGGGGCGACCTGGCCAAGGCCGTCGGCGCGAGCGAGCGCGTGTTCGAGCTGATCGAGCGCGCCCCGGCCCAGCCCCTCGGCGGCCGGCGCCCCGCCGAGCTGCGCGGCGAGGTCCGCTTCGCCGAGGTCGACTTCGCCTACCCGACCCGGCCCGACCTGCCCGTCCTGCGCGGCTTCTCGCTCACCCTCGCCCCCGGCGAGACGGTGGCCCTGGTCGGCCCCTCCGGCGCGGGCAAGTCGACCGTCGCCGCGCTCCTGGCGCGCTTCTACGAGCCCGAGCGGGGCCAGGTCCTGATCGACGAGACGCCGGCCGCCGAGCTCGACGCCGACTGGCTGCGCGAGCGGATCGGGGTCGTGGCCCAGGAGCCGATCCTGTTCGCCACCAGCGTGGCCGAGAACGTTCGCTACGGGAAGCCGGACGCCAGCGAGGCCGAGGTCGAGGCGGCGCTGGCGACCGCCAACGCGCTCGAGTTCGTGAGCGCCTTCCCCGAGGGGATCGAGACCCCCGTGGGCGAGCGCGGGGTCCGCCTCTCGGGCGGCCAGAAGCAGCGGATCGCGATCGCGCGCGCGCTCCTGGCCGACCCGCCGCTCCTGATCCTGGACGAGGCCACCAGCGCCCTGGACGCCGAGAGCGAGCTCCTGGTCCAAGAGGCCCTCGACCGCCTGCGCGCCGGCCGCACCACGCTCGTGATCGCGCACCGCCTCTCGACCGTCCGCGACGCCGACCGGGTCGTGGTCCTGGCCGAGGGCCGCGTCGTCGAGAGCGGCCCCCACGCCGAGCTCCTCGCCCGCGACGGCCTCTACCGCCGCCTCGTCGAACGCCAGTTCGCGGGCTCACCCGCCTGAGAGAGCCCGCCCCATGCGCGCCGCCGTCCTGACCGCCTACCGCCAGCCCCTCGAGCTGCAGGAGCTGCCCCAGCCCGAGTGCCCCGCTGACGGGGTCGTGCTGCGCCTGCTCGCCAGCGGCGTGTGCCGCTCGGACTGGCACTCCTGGAGCGGCTCGGACCCCGACGTGGTCCTCCCGCAGATCCCCGGGCACGAATACTGCGGCGAGGTCGTGGCCGTGGGCGAGCGCGTCCAGCGCTGGCGGGTCGGTGAGCGGGTGATCGCGCCCTTCATCCTCGCCTGCGGCGCCTGCGCCGACTGCGCGGCGGGCAACCAGACCGTGTGCGCGACCCAGGTCGTGCCCGGGTTCACCGCGCCCGGGAGCTTCGCCGAGCAGATCGCCGTGCCGCGGGCCGACGCCAACCTGACCCGCCTGCCCGAGGGAATGGACCCCGCCCTCGCCGCCGCCCTCGGCTGCCGGGTCACCACCGCCTGGCACGCCCTGACCGGGCGCGCCGCGCTCCAGGCCGGTGAGTGGCTGGCGATCTTCGGCACCGGCGGGATCGGGCTCTCGGCGCTCTTGCTCGGGCGAGCCCTCGGGGCGCGGGTCGTGGCCGTCGACGTGGTCCCCGAGAAGCTCGAGCTCGCCCGCTCCCTCGGCGCCGAGGCCACCGTCGACGCGCGCGAGGGCCACGCCTGGGAGGCCGTGCGCGAGGCGAGCGGCGGCGGCGCCCACCTCGCCGTGGAGGCGCTCGGCGTCGAAGAGACCACGGTCGGCGCGCTCCGCTCGCTGCGCAAGCTGGGGCGCATGGTCCAGGTCGGCATGCCGGCGGGCTCCCACGCCCACATGAGCCTGCCCATGGACGCGCTCTACTCGGGCCAGCTGGCGGTGTTCGGGACGCGCGGCATGCCCGCGCACCGCTACCCCTCGCTCCTGTCCACGATCAACGCCACCGGGCTCGACCTCTCGCCGCTGGTCTCGCGCCGGATCGCGCTCTCGCAGGCCTCCGCCGAGCTGGCCGCCTTCGAGGGGCCGACTCCGCCGGGGGTCGCGGTGATCACGGACTTCCTCGGCTGAGCGGGGAGCCCGCGAGCGCGGGGAGGGGTCCAGGCGGCGCCGCGGCTGGGCTCCCTATTCCCCTCTCCCTCTACACAGGCAAGACTGGGGGCGTCAACACAGGGGAGCAACCATGAACAACGGCAAGGCTGGGCTGTCCCTCCTCAAGGTCGTGAAGCGACGGCTCGACTCGACGCTGTCGATCCCCCCCGAGGGGGACGTCTCCCTCGGCGCCGCCTGGGCGCTCTTGCAAGACCACTGTAAGGCGTCCCCGACCGAGCTGGCGAGCCGCCTCGCGCAGCTGGCGCGCTGCGAGACCGCCGGCGATCTCACGCCCACCCAGGAGCTGCTGGACGCCCTCCCGCAGCAGCAGGCGCTCGAGCTGAACGTGCTGCCGCTGCGCCGGGAGGAGCAGGCGGTCGTGGTGGCGACGGCCAACCCCTTCGACTTGAGGCTGGAGTCTCAGCTGGGGTTCGTCTTCGGCTGCGGGGTGGTGCTGGAGGTCGCGCCGGCGGCGGCCCTGCGCGAGGCGATCGCCAAGGCCTACGGGGTCACGATCGAAGACCCGGCGGAGGGGAGCCTCGAGCTGAGCGCGGGCGGGGAGGGATCCGAGGTCGACTCCAGCAACAGCGCCGTGGCTCAGACGATCCTCGGCAGGGCGATCGACGCCCGAGCCTCCGACCTCCACGTCCAGCCCTTCTTGGGCGGAGCCGTGGTGCGCTTTCGCGTGGACGGCATCGCGCGCCGGGATTGCCACATCTCGGCGGCGCGAGGCGCCGCGGTGATCCGCTACTTCAAGGCCCGGGCCGGCATGGACCCGACCAACCCGACGATCCCTCAGGACGGCCGGATCCGACTCAGCCGCGGTGAGCAGCAGGAGTTCGACCTCCGCGTCTCCACGCTGCCGACCTCGGGGGGGCGGGAGAAGCTGGTGATCCGCATCCTGAGCAGCCAGCGCGAGTTCCGGCTGGGCGAGTCGGGGCTCTCGCTCGACGAAATGCGGCGGATCCGACGACTGGGCGCGCAGCCCTCTGGAGTGCTGCTGTTCTGCGGGCCGACGGGCTCGGGCAAGACCACGACCCTCTACTCGATCCTCAACGAGCTGAACTCGGAAGAGGTGGTGATCGCGACCGTCGAGAACCCGGTCGAGTATCAGATCCCTGGCCTCGCTCAAACCGAGGTCAACGACAAGGCCGGAATGACCTTCGCGGCCGCGCTGAGGTCCGTGCTTCGCCAGGACCCCGACATCATTCTGGTCGGCGAGATCCGAGACGAGGAGACCGCTCAGATCGCCATGCAGGCCGCGCTCACCGGTCACCTGGTGCTCTCGACCCTCCACACGCGCTCGAGCCTCGCCGCGATCCCCCGGATCGTCGACCTGGGCGTGGAGCCGACGGTCCTCTCCGAGGCGCTGATCGGCGTCGTGTCGCAGCGCCTCCTGCGGCGGCTCTGCCAGCGGTGCGCCGCCAAGACCAGCGAGCCCTTGACGCCCGAAGAGTCCGCCTTCGCGGCCTTGAGCGGCGCGGCTCCGCCCCTACGTGTCGGGGGCTGCGAGGCCTGTCGATCCTCTGGCTACGCCGGGCGCTTCGCCGCGACCGAGATCCTCGAGATCACCCCCGATCTCGCCACCACGATCAGCGAAGGGCGCGTCGGACAGCGGGACCTTCAGGACGTCCTCCCCGAGAGCTTCCGCTCCCTCGCCTCGGTCGTCGCCTCGCAGGTCTCCTCCGGGACGACCACGGCTCGAGAGGCTACCCGGGTGCTCGGGCGGGGTTTTTGGACCGAGACCGCCAAGGTGCTCAACCGGCCCCTGCCCGACCTGGGCAGCGTCCTGGCCGAAGGCAGGAGCTCAGGGGCCAAGGCAGCCGTGCTCGTCACGGGCTGCGTCGACGACTGGGACGAGGCGGCCAAGCAGGCCTTCAGCGACGCCTGGCTGACCCCGCTCTTCGCCGACACCCCCGAGGCCGCCGGAGCGCTGCTGAAGGAGCACGAGGAGGTCGAGGTGATCTTGTTGGGCCTGAAGCCGGGGCTCAGCGACGAAGAACAGCTGGCCTTCGCAGACGCCTATCGGGCGACCTGCGCCTGGGCGCGCCTCCCCGCCATCGTTTGGTATCCCGCCGATCAGCCCACCCTGCCGGACGTCTTTCGCCAGGCAGGTCTGCTGACCCGCTTCATTCCGTCCAACCAGGACGCCCAGCGCGTGGTGACCGTCGTCAGCGAAGGGATCCGCTCCGGCGACACCCTCTGGGGGCGAGACGCAGCGGACTGAGCGCCCGTCTGCCGCCTACCCCCGATCTCGAGGTCCCAGGTCCCGTCGTCCCACCAGCTCGCCGCCAGGACGAGCTCGACCTCCGACTCGTCGCCTGGCCGCTCGATGGGCAGGCCGAGCTGGCGCGCGAAGGCCTCGTCGTAGGACTTGAACAGGCGGAGCAGCGCCGGCGACGCGCAGGTCTGCGCGTAGACCTCGAAGGGGACCAGCCGCTCCGCCTCGGAGATCGCGAGGACTTGTCGCCCCAGCACGCGCTCCCCCGCGCGGGCGAACACGACCACCTTGTTGACGTCGAGCATGATCGCGAGGGCGGAGTGCGCCATGTCGCCGCCCAGGCCAAAGCAGGAGCCGACGTGCGTGCCCAGGCGCAGGACCTCGAGCGGGTCGCGCTCCAGGCGAAGCACGACCTCCTCGCCGTCCAGCCGCGCGCGCTGGGTCAGGCCCTCCCGCCAGAGCCGGCGCTTGACCCGGGGGTGCGCGCGCAGCCACTCACGGTTGGCCGGGTGCCGCTCGAGGTAGTCGCTCTCCCCCGCGAGGTAGGCGCGGATCACGCGTCGCAGCGCGCGGCGGTTCTCGCTCGCGAAGTGCTGCATCAGCAGCGCGTGGCGGACCGGCTCGGGAGGCTCGCCGTCGAGGTCGTAGGGCTCCGCGAGCAGATCGAGCGCGCGGCGGCGGATCAGGCTCAGGCGCAGCTCGGGCAGGCGGAGCAGGATCCGTCGTCGCTCGCGCGCCAGCTGCGAGTCCGAGAGCGCGCGCCGTCCTTCGGCGTGGGCGCGGAGCCGGCGGCGGATCAGCGGCTGGACGCCCTCCAGACGCAGGCCGTCGATCAGCTCCACTAGCCCGACGGCGTCCAGCGCCGCGAGCGCCTCCTCGCAGAGCGGGTCGGGCTCGCCGAGGCGGAGCGCGGCCCGGCGCTGGGGTTCGGGCAGGATTCCCAGCAGCTTGGCGCAGCGCAGCAGCGGGGTGGGCGCGAAGCCGAGCGCGGTTTCGACCAGCTGCGGGCGGCTCTCGCAGAGGGACTCCAGGCCGTGTCGCACGAGGCGGGCGTCGTCGCGCCGTTCGCAGGCGCGCTCGAAGGCGCGGCAGCTCGAGCGGGCGCCGCTGCGGAAGGGCGCCAGCCGCAGGCCCGCGCCGAGGAGCACCGCCAGCGGCAGGTCGATCTCGCGGCAGCTCGAATAGGGAGGCCGGCAGAGCGGCGGGAGGACCTCGGGGAGCGCGGCGAGCGCCGCGCGCAGCTTGGGCGCTTCGTCCAGGAGCCAGATCGTGGTGCGGACGCACTCGGCGGCCTTGACCTGATACGAGCGCGGAACGCGCTGGAACATCGCGAGCAGCGCGGGGGCCGCTTCGCGCGCGATCGCCCACTTGCTCTCGGCCAGCAGGGGCGACTCCTCGATCAACTGGCTGAGGGCCGAGCAGAGCGTCCGCGAGGCCAGGGGGGCGAGGGTCCGCCACGCTGGAGCCGCCAAGAGCTCGCTCAGCCCAGGCAGACCGAGGCAGCGCTCCCAGAGTTCGAACACGTAGCTCGGATAGAGCGCCTCCTCCAGCGCGAGGCGCTCGAGGAAGGCCCACAGCGCAGGGCCTGCTGCCGGACGCGGCGGGTCGCTGTAGCCCAAGAGCAGGGAGAAGGCGTGGTCCTCGGCGTAGCAGTTGGCCAGCTCGAAGCCCTCGACCAGGAAGACGACGTCGCGGTGGTGGAGCAGCTCGCCCAAGGCGACGTGCATCCGGTGCCGGTAGACGCCGTCCCGCGAGCACCGTGAGAGCTCGCCCAACACGGCGATTCGTTCCGGCGAGGGCTCGTGCGCCGCCGCGCCCGACTCGAGGATCAGCTCGGCCAGGTGCACCCGGCGGCGCGGCAGCTCGGCGACGAGCGCGTGGCCCCAGGCGAGGCCAGCGCTCGCTTCGGTCGCGAGGAGCCGGCTCAGGCAGCGCCGCAGAGGCGCGTCGCGAGCGAGGTCCAGGGCCCACCACAGCCCGACCAGCTCGTCCAAGCGCTCGTCGACGCCACGCAGCGGCCAGAGCAGGTCCCGCTGCAGCGCCGGGGGCAGCAGCGCCTGGCGTCGCGCTCGCTCGCGCCAGGGCGAGTCGGGCGCGCAGCGCTCCAGGAGCTGGCTCAGGCCACCCCGCGAGCAGAGGAGCTCGCGCAGGTCGAGGGACCGCGGCTGCGGCGCCTTGGGGGGTCGATACTTCGTCCCTGCGTAGCCGCGCGGGTGGGCCGCGGAGCGGCGGGGGCCAGCCGGGGTCGGCCGCGGCGGGAGCTGGGCGCTGCTGAGCGCGGCGGGGTCGGCGACCGTCTCCTCGAGCACGAGCTGGAGCGACTCCCACAGCTCGGGGGAGGGCCGATCGGCCTCGGCCAGCGCCTGCCAGGCCGCTGTGAGCCTCGGCTGAGACAGGCTCGCCGGCAGCTCGTCGAGGGGCACGCTCCGCTCGACGTAGGGATCCCGAGCGGGGAGCGACTCAGCCGGCGCGCCAGGCTTGGGCGCGGAGAAGGGCTCGCGCCGCTCGCTCAGGGTCGCGACCAGCTCGCTGGGACGCCTCCGAATGCTGACCAGATACTCCACGGCTCACCCCCGCTCGTTGGACCGAGGGGGGCGGCGGGGCTGTCAGGGGCGGCCTAGAGCCACTCCCAGCTCTCGCCCAGCTCGACCCGCGCCGCGCCGGCCAGGGCCTCGGCGAAGGGGGACTCGAGCAGGACCTTGTTCTCCTCCAGCAGCCGCTCGCCGACGCCCTGGGGGCCTTCGCCCCGCAGCTGCAGCCACCAGCAGACGGTCTCACCGGCGATCTCGCGGGGCTCGACGAAGGCTTCGAAGCGGACGCGGGTTCGCCGCGCGCCGAGGTAGCGCGCGAAGCGGTCGCAGGCCGGCCCCTCGATCTCGATCCAGAGGTCGGCCGTGCCGCGGCAGGCGACGCGCGCCTTGTCGAGGGCCACGACCAGGCTGGCCCAGGAGCGCGCCTCGGCGTGCTCGCTGCCGGCCTTCAGGACCGCCTCCGCCCCGCGGCCCAGCGCCACGAGGTGCTGGGCGACGCGGTCGAGGAAGGTGCTCAGGTGGCTCGCGACCAGGCGGTGGTCCGGGTCGAGCGGATAGAGCGTGATCACGTGTTCCTTGCTCACAGGTTCTCCCTCAAGACACGGTTTAGCACCAACAGGGGGGCCTTCACCAGCCGGCTCGGTTTGCGAGAATCCCGCCCTTCTAGAGCGAGGAGCATGGCATGGGCGCGTTGAGCGAGGGCAAGCTGCGGCTGGAGGCCGCCGGACTGGAATACCGCTTCGAGCGAATGTGGGTCGACCCCGTGACGGCCAGCTCGCTCGAGGGGCTGCCCCTCGACGAGGTCGCCGCCAAGTTCAAGGCGCTGGTCGAGACCGCCGAGAGCCCGGGCATGGACGAGCCCGTCCGCTGGCCCCGCCTGGGCGAGGGCGAGGGCAACGGGCAGGCCTCGATCGACGCCGCCAAGGCCTGGGGGGCCCAGGCCCGCGAGTGCGACGCCGTGATCTCGGTCGGGATCGGCGGCAGCTACCTGGGCAACCGGGTGCTGCGCGACGCGCTCCTGGGCACGCGCTTCAACGACCTCCCCCGCGCGCGCCGCGACGCGCCGCAGCTGCACTTCGCCGGCTACCACCTCGACCCCCTCGAGGCGCGCCAGCTGGTCGAGGTGGTCCAGGCCGCCGCGCCCGAGCGGGTCGCCTTGCTCGCGATCAGCAAGAGCGGCGGCACGACCGAGACCCTGGCCACGACCCTGGGCCTGATCGCGGCCCTGAAGGACGTCGGGATCGAGCCCGAGCTGGCCGGCCTGACCGGCGAGACCTCCAACCTGGCCAAGCTGGTCGGCGAGGCCGGCGGCTCGGTGATCCCCTTCCCCGAGGGAATGGGCGGGCGCTGGAGCGTGCTCTCCTCGGTCGGCCTGGCCACCGCCGCGGCCCAGGGGATCGACGTGGACGCGCTCCTCAGGGGCGCGCGCGAGACGCGCGAGGCGCTCCTGGCGGCCGGCGGCGACCCCGAGCAGAACCTGGCGCTGCTCTACGCGGCGCTGCACCACCTCCACGGCCAGCAGGGCCGCAGCGGCGCGGTGTTCATGCCCTACGCCGAGCGCCTGCGCTGCGTGAGCGAGTGGTACGTCCAGCTCCTGGCCGAGTCGCTGGGCAAGGCGCAGGACCGCCAGGGCAAGACCGTCCACGCGGGGCGGACCCCGATCGTGGCCGTGGGCACGACCGACATGCACGCCCAGACCCAGCTCCACCAGGAGGGCCCCCACGACAAGACGGTCACCACGATCGACGTCGCCGACTGGGGCGCGCCGACCCTGGCGGACCGGGTGCCCGAGCTCGACTCGGCCGGCAAGCTGGCGGGCAAGACCTTCGCCGAGCTGAACACGATCGCGCGCGAGTCCAACGAGGAGGCGCTCTTCGGCTCGGGCCGCCCCAGCGACGCCCTGATCCTCGACCGGATCGGCGCTCGCGAGCTGGGCGGGCTGCTCTACACGCTGATGGCCACCGTGGCCTACGAGGGCGAGCTGCTCGACGTGTGCGCCTACGACCAGCCTGGGGTCGAGGCCTACAAGAAGATCATGAAGACCCGCCTCTAGAGCCAGCCTGACAGCCTGCTAGAGACAGCGCCGCAGCACGGCGGCGGCCTCGGCCGCCGTCGCGTAGCGGAAGGCGGGGTCCGGCTCGAGCAGGCGCGAGATCACGTAGAGCAGGTCGGTCGGCAGCTCGGGCGCGAGGGCCGTCCGGCCGTCTTCGGTCTCCTCGGGCAGGTAGCCGGTCAGGAGCGCGTGCAGCGACACGCCCAGGCTGTAGAGGTCGGCCCGCCCGTCGACGGCCTCGGCGTCGCGCTCCTGCTCGGGCGCGCGGAAGTCGTTGGTCCCGACCCGGCTGGGGCGCCAGTCGCCGCCGCCGGGGCGGAGGGCCAGCCCGAAGTCGATCAGCTGCACGCGCCCGTCCGGGAGGCCGAGCAGGTTGGTCGGCTTGACGTCGCGGTGGACCACCCCGCGCCCGTGCAGGTAGCCCAGCGCGTCGAGGACCTGCAGGCACACCCCGAGGGCCTCGGCCCGGGGGAGGGCGTCCTGGACCAGGGGCACCCCCTCCTCCCAGGGCATGGCGAACCAGGTCCAGCCCCGGTCCTCCCCGTGGTCCACGCAGGTCACGACGCCGGGGTCATCCAGCTCCGCCAGCAGGCGCGCCTCGACCAGGAGCCGCTCGCGGCGCTCGGGGTGGTCGGGGTAGCGGGTGACCTTGAGCACGACCTCGCCTGCGGGGCCCTCGGCGCGGAAGGCGCTCCCGTAGGACCCCTGGTCGAGGAGAGGGCCGAGCCGATAGGGCCCGATTCGCGCTCCCGGAGCGGGATCACGGCGTTGGGGGTCGCGGCGCTGGGGGGCCTGGGCTGGTTGCGACATGGGCTGATCCGAGTGCTATCGTTCGCCGGACCAAGAGGATGCTATGCCGTACTCGACGGGTCCCAAGGGCCCGAAGCCTGGGATCGACCCCAGGCGCCTGCGCTTCCCGCTGCTCAGGATCCAGCAGCAGCTGCACCAGCTGCGCTACGCCTGGCGCCGTCAGCCGGACAAGCTACGCCGGATCCTGCTGGAGGACCCCAAGCGCGAGTGGCTCAACTACCGGCGCAGCTGGCGCTACAAGCGGCCCCGCCCCCGCGCGGCCGAGCGCCGGCAGCTCTACGACGAGTGGCTCTTCAACGAGATCAAGCAGCGCCAGGACGCGATCAAGCAGCTCCAGGAGCTCGCCAAGCAGATCCTGAAGTCGCTGAGCGAGGTCGAGGCGGCGATCTCCCAGCTCGAGGCTCAGGTCGGCCAAGGCGGCGGGTCCATGGTGGCCCGTCCCCAGAAGGACGCGGCCAGCCTGCGCAAGGAGGTCGAGACGGAGGCCAACTTCCCGGCCAACTCGGTCCCGATGCGCCACCTCAAGTGGCTCGAGGACACCCTCGAGCGCCGGCGCCGCAAGCGCTACCCCCGCACGATCTACAAGAAGCCCTACAACCCGCGCGCCAGCAGCAACGGGCGTCGGAGGAGTAGCAGCAGCAGTCGGAGCAGCAGCTAGCGCGCGCCTACTCTCCGCGCGCCTGCTTCAGGGCGGCCTGGGCGAGGGCGCGCAGCTCGGCGTCGGTCCCCTCGTCAGCGGCGAGGCGCTCGAGCGCGGGGACGACCACCGCGGGGCTGGCCTTGGCGCTCGCGAGCGCCCGCAGGGCTGCCTTGCGGCGAGAGGTCCCGCTGCCGCGCTCGAGCGTGCGCAGGAGGAGGCGCTGGTCCCCCTCGCTGAGGGGCGGGATCCCGAGCACGTCGGCGGAGGCCGGATAGAGCTGGGGGTCCTCGCCGGCCAGGTCGAGTCGGGCCGCGCCGCGCGCGCGCTCGACCAGGAGCGGGTCGAGGCGCCTGGCGTGCTCGGCCAGGACGAAAGCCGCCTGGACGCGGGCCTCGGGCTGGGCGTCCTCCACGTAGAGCTGGGCCAGGCGCGCGTCGACCTGGGGATCGCGGCTGCCGCGCAGGGCGAACACGGCCAGCGGGCGGGCCGGGCTCGGGGGTCCGTCCAGCCGCGCCAGCAGGGTCGCGCTCGCGGCTTCGTCGAGGTGGTGGCTGAGGGAGAGCGCGTGCTGGAAGCGCAGCTCCTCGTCGACCTGGTCCATACCTGCGGCCAGCAGCTCCGCGGCGGCCTGAGCGGCTCCGGGCTGCTGCTTCAGGACCTGGTCCAGCGCCTTGCGGTAGTCGAGGGGCCCGGTCTGGCGAGCGAGCGCCTCGCGGAGCAGCTGGCGCGGGTCCCGGCGCGCCTCGACGGGGATCTGGGCGAGGAAGCCGTCGAGCTCGGCGCCGAGCTCTGGGGTCGCCTCGACCGTGCGCCGCCCGACGACCACCCGGACCGAGCTCGGGCTCGGCGCAGGTGAGCTGGGCGGCGCCGCGGCGCCGGGGGCTGGCGAGCTCGCGGGCGTCGGCCCGGGGGCCTTCGTCCTCAGGAGCAGGGCTCCCGCGAGGAGCGCGAGCGTCAACCCGATCCCAAGCGCCTTCTTCACGAGCTCCATCCTAACGGGGGCCCTCACGTAGGGATAAGTCTTTTCGTTCACATGTGCATGCGAAAAAAGCGTCCGGAAATGGGCAAACCTCCGAATCTCGAAGAGATGGGCCGCCCGAAATCGGGGGTAATGCACGCAAAGCCATTGATCCCATTGCTAGTCAATGGCTTGGTGCAACGCTTGCAAGGGGATGGGCGAGAGATCAGGGAGCTTTTCATGGCACGACGGGATTGGCGTACGTGGGCCCTCAGCGCGGGGGCCCCCCTGCTGCTGGGGATCGGGCTGAGCGGCTGCGGCGGGTCCAGCTCGGGCGGCGGCGGCTTCGCCTCGACCGCGGCGGGCTCGACCCCGGCGGCGACGACCTCGGGCACCGCGCCCGCGACCAGCGCGAGCAACCCGAATGCGATCCCGCAGGCGCCCGCGAGCCAGGGCGTGCCCTTGACCGTGTTCAACCAGGAGCTGCAGCAGGTGTGGGACAAGATGCGTCCCCAGATCCTGGGACAGCTCGACACGCTGGCCGCGAGCAAGCTCGCGGGTCAGAAGTATCAGAGCAGCGCGGTCGAGGTCGAGGTCCGCAACGTCAAGCTGGGCAGCACGACCGACATGAACGTGGCGCCGGGGCTGCTCCGCCTCGACACCCAGCAGATCGAGCTGCGCGCGCCGATCAACGGCGAGTGGGAGGTCGCGCTCGAGGCCGACCTGCGGGTCCAGGTCAACATCGGCAGCCTCTCGCCCGCGATCGACCTCCCCGTCACGATCCGGCTCGAGGACTTCAGCCTCGAGGTCCTCGCCGAGCTCGACGACAGCGACCCGACCCGCCCCGAGCTGAAGCGGATCGGTCAGCCCAAGATCGACTTCACCCTCGCGATCGACTCGAGCAACTCGATCGTGGCCCAGCTGACGGGCGTCCTGACCAAGCCCGCCGACTGGCTGGCCCAGCAGGCGATCCGGCTGGTGCTCAACAGCCTCCTCCCGCAGCTCAGCTCGATCAGCGGCCTCCCCGGGGCGATCCCCGGCGACGGCGCCGCGCCCCTCGTCGACTCGGGCGTCGCGACGCCCTTCGAGGAGGTCGTCGAGAACGTCGAGCTCAAGCTGCGCCAGGTCAACCTGCCCCACGGCACGATCCTCTCGGCGCTGATGGACACGCCGGTCAACGACACCTGGCTGGACGCCTACCGCAAGGGCGGCCCCGGCCTGCAGGGCAACGTGGTCGGCCACGGCAGCGGCGGCGACTCGGCGATCTGGACCGGTCACTACCTCGCGGCCGAGGCCTTCCGCTACGCCGTGACCCAGGACCCCCTGGCCCTCGACTCGATCGGCCACGTGCTCAAGGGGATCGGCGCGCTGCTCGACGTCAACGGCGGCAGCGGGCTGCTGGCCCGCAACGCGGCGCCCCTCGCCTCCGACGTCGGCCAGACGATCCAGCGCAAGGGCGCCTTCGGCAGCGCGACCCTCTACGGCGAGACCTGGGTCGGCTATCAGGGCGGCAACGGGATCTCGCGCGACCAGTACAGCGGCGTGTTCCTCGGCCTCTCCATGGCCTGGGAGCTCGTCCCCGCCGTGCGGGCCGACTGCCAGCAGCGCCTCGAGCAAATGCTCGACTACCTGATCGCGCGCGACTGGATCATCGACGAGGACCGCGCGACCTGGAACGGCACGACGGGCAGCCGCGGCCCGACCTTCTGGGCCGGCGTCAACTACCAGAAGCTGGCCTTCCTCCTGATCGGCCACCGGATCAACCCGACCAAGTACGCCGCTGAGCTGGCCCAGGCGGGCCCCCTCTCCGAGACGGCTTGGATCGGCATGTGGACCGCGACCTTCGGGGTGGACCACTACTACAAGTACAACCTCAACCACGGCGGCCTCTACAACTACTTCCGCCTCGAGACGGACCAGAAGCGCTGGCAGGACCTGCGCCGGGCCTACTCGATCCTGGAGCGCTACGTCGGCCACCACCGCAACGCGCACTTCGACCTGATCCAGACGAGCATCGACCCCAGCACCGAGGCCGTGCTCTTCCCCTCGGTTCGCGAGGCCCTGCGCCAGTTCCTCCAGCAGTGCCACCGCGAGGTCGCCCCGGCCGTGGTCGACCTCTCGGCCGTGCAGTGGGTCAACCTGCCGCAGTTTGGCTACAACAACACCGGCGGCGGCGGCTTCACCCTGGGTGGACAGAGCAAGCAGTTCCCGACCGAGCCCCTGGACGTGTTCCTGCGCAAGCCCTCGGGTCACTTCCAGTGGCAGCGCGATCCCTTCACGCCGGCGCAGCCCAACCAGGGCAACCCGCGGCTGGAGAAGTGCGGGCTGGACCTGGTGCTGCCCTACTGGATGGGGCGCTACTTCGGCGCGTTCTAGTCGATCGAGCTCGAGAACGACCGACGAAAGAAGGAGCTGTCGCCGAGTGCGACAGCTCCTTCGCGTTTCAGGGATGGAACGGAGAAAACTGGAAAACTAGAAAGCGCGGTGACTGCTCAGGGAGGCCTTCTTCGAGTTTTCCCGTTCATGACTCGATTTGGAGGGAGCTGTCGCTGTCGGCGACAGCCCTTTCGTCACTCAGTTCGGGCGCGGGCGCGGGCACGGCGTCCCACACAGCTCGGCCCACAGGCTCGTGAGGCGAGGGCGTCCAGACGTGGCGCTTTAGGAGGAAAGCAGGAATCAAGGAAGGACAGGAAGGCTGCGGCGGTCGGGAAGGCGAAAGCAGTCTCTCGAGATGCGCTGGCTACGCTTCGCTCCTAGATGCCGAGATCGCAGATCTTGCCGACTTCCTCTCCTTCCTCACTTCTTGCTTTCCTCCTAAAGCGCCAGGTCAAGCCGCCTCCGACCGTCCTTACGCCGCTCGGAGGCGAGGCTCGAGAAGTGTGGAGTGGTCAGACGGGCACGAGCTGACGCTGGGGTCGAGCGCCCGGAGTTGATCCCTGCTAGCGCAGCTCGACGCGCACGAGCCGGTAGCTGGCCTCGGCCGGCGGACCGTCGATCAGCTTGCCGGCGCGGGGGCCGGCGAGGAGCGCGCGCAGGCCTTCGCCGAGGGCGGGGTGGAGCTGCTGCTTGGCGGCGCCCGCTCGCCAGCGCAGCTCGCGGCCGCCGCCGAGGCGGAGCACGAACTCGCCCTCCTCGAAGCTGGTGCCCTGGATCGTCCGCTCGCCGCGGTCGTCGTGGAGCGTGCCCAGGCCGTGGGGGCCGAGGTCGAGCTCGCGGCGCTCGGCGCCGACGCGGACCTCGACCAGGAAGTGGGGGCTCGCGCTGGCGGCGCCCTGGCACCACTCGTCGTAGAGGGCGCGCGTGATCAGGGCCGGACGCGTCACGTAGAAGGCCGTCTCGTAGCTGCCGTCGCGAGCGACGCCGCTGACGCGGGCCTCGAAGGAGAGGTAGCGCTCCTTGGAGCCGACGCTCAGCTCGACGTCGGCCCCGAAGCCCCAGGACAGGCGGGCTCCGGTCTCGCCCGTCAGCGCGGCGGTGTCGAGCCCGCGCACCTCGGCGCGCTTCCCTTGGACGACCAGGTCCAGGCGCGGGCCGTCCTCGAGGGCCGTGCCCGAGGCGTTCAGGAAGCGGAGCGGCCCGCGGAAGCGGCGCTCGCTCGTGGCCTTGGGATCGGCCAGGCGGCGCTTCAGCTCGGGCAGCGAGAGCAGGTTGGGGCGCACCAGGTGGGCGTTGTAGTCGTAGAAGCCCTCCAGGCGGAGGGACTGGCGCTCGAGCGGGGCGGCCGTGAGCGGCGCATAGAAGGTCCACACGCGGCCCTGCTCGAGGAAGGCCAGCACGCGCTGCTTGGCGGCGACGAAGGGGGTGCGCCCGGGGCGGCCCTTGACCTGCCACTCGCCTGGGACCCCGCTGCCCCAGAGCACCTGCTCGACTCGGAGCTTGGCGACCCCGCTCTCGTTGGCGAGCACCTCGGCCACGACGATGGTTTGGGTCCGCTCGAGGACCTCGCTCAGGGGGGTCGAGATCGGCTTGGCCTGAGCGGGGAGCGCGCTGGCCAACACGACCAGCGCGGGGGCGAGGAGCTGCTTCATGCCGGGTTGGACGCACGCGGGGGCTCCGCGGATCTCTGCTGGGCGCATGTCCCGACAGCGGACGTTCTTAGATCGCGCGCCCATTGGAATCCCACGCCCTCGGCTGAGCTTGCCAACCTAGGGGCATGAACGAAGGCAGGACCAAGGCCTGCGCGAGCTGTGGAGAGGCCGCGCCGCTGAGCGCGGACCTCTGTCCGCTCTGCGAGGGCCCGACGGGCTTTGGCTGGGGCGATCGGCTCGGCAAGGTGGGCAAGGGCGCGATCGCGGCGGGGGTGCTCGGGCTGTGGGTCGGCGCCTACGTCGTCGGGGCGGCCCGCGGCAAGAGCGCGCTGGAGGAGACCAGCCAGGTCGTCTCGAGCGACGCGGAGGTCAGCCCGGAGCAGATCGAGCAGCAGCGCGCGGCCGAGACGTCCCGGATCGAGGGGCTGAAGCGCGAGATCGCGGAGCTCGAGCAGCAGCTCGCGGCCCAGGGGCCGGCGGCCGAGGAGCTGGCGCGCCTGCAGGCCGAGCTCGAGGCCCTGCCCACGCGCCGAGACGTGGCGCAGGCGCGGCGGGCGCGCGAGACCGAGCTGCGCCAGCTCTTCCCCAAGAGGCGGCGATGAGCCGGCCCAACCAACGACCGCTCGGCCTGGGCTGCTACGGCCTGCTGCTCTGCCTGATGCTCGTCCCTGCGCACTTCCTCTACTGGTTCGGCGGCCAGGGCTACCGGGTGGACGAGGACGCCGCGATCCTGGCCGCGGCGGCGCGCAAGAAGGCCGTGATCGACGAGGCGCTGAAGCAGGAGCGGGCCGAGGCCGCCGCCCTGCAGCGCCGGCGCGACGAGCTGCGCCGCAAGCTGGCTCAGACGAGCGAGCAGGCCCGAGACCAGCTGCGCGGCAAGATCGCTCGGCAGAAGGAGTCGATCAGCGACTACGACCGCCTGCTCCTCGACGCGTCGGTCGGCCTGGAGGACCTCGTCCTGCACCAGGTCCGCGCGGCGCTGCCCGAGGTAGAAGGGGTCGAGCTCTCCCTGACCAAGGGCCGGCGGGCCTTCGAGCTGGTGCTGGACTTCACCAAGCTGCACCCGGTCGAGGCCCAGCTCGAGGCGCCCGCCCAGCCGGACTTCGCGCCCTTGGCCGAGGCGCTGAGCAAGTTCCCCGGCAAGCAGCTGCGCCACTGGCTGGAGAACCTCTACCTCGCGCGCGCCGGCGGGCACCGCTACCCCCAGCGCTTCCTGAAGCTCTCGGCCCCCGCCTGGCTGGAGTTCCTGCAGGGCTACCAGCGACCCCACTGGTCCTCGGGCGCGACCTATGTCGACAACCTCTACGGTCAGCGTAAGGACCCCAAGCTGAGCGAGCTGCACGTGACCCTGCACGAGTCCGTGAGCGGGCCGCACACGCTCACGATCGTCGGTCCGCAGCGGGTCGAGGGCAGGGTCGAGCCGGGCCAGACCTTCTCCTGCGAGCTCCAGGAGGGCGCCTACGTGGTCCGCAGCGAGGGCCCCACCCCCGAGGACACGATCTACCTGCACCTGTTGGACTTCGGGCCGCGCCGGAAGGTGAAGTTCACCTTCGAGCCGCGCAAGTAGGGGCTACTCGACGGGCGCGCGCTCGATCGAGACCGGGTAGGGCTGGACCTTCCAGATCCGCTCGGCGTAGTCGCGGATCGAGCGGTCCGAGCTGAACTTGCCCGAGCGGGCCGTGTTGTAGATCGCGCTCCGGGTCCAGCCGGCGGGGTCGAGCCAGCGCTGGTCGACCGCGTCCTGGCAGGCGACGTAGGCGGCGAAGTCGGCGCACACCAGGTAGGGGTCCTGGTGCATCAGGTTGTCGACCAGGGGCCGGAAGAGCTCGCGGTCGCCGTTGCTCAGCTCGCCGCTGACCAGGCGGGCCAGGGCCGCCTCCAGCGCGGGCTCGCGCTTGACGTGCTCCCAGGGGCGGTAGCCCTCGGCCTTGCGCGCGCTGACCTCCTCGGCGTTCAGGCCGAAGTCGAAGAAGTGCTCGGCGCCGGCCTCCTCGCGGATCTCGATGTTGGCGCCGTCGAGGGTCCCGACGGTCAGGGCGCCGTTCATCATGAACTTCATGTTGCCGGTCCCCGAGGCCTCCTTGCCGGCCATGGAGATCTGCTCGCTGACGTTGGCGGCGGGGTAGATCGGGGTCGCGTTCTTGACGTTGAAGTCGGGGTAGAAGACCACCTTGAGCCGGTCGCGCGTGCGCGGGTCGCGGTTGAGCGCGCCGCCGATCGAGGTGATCAGCTTCACGATCAGCTTGGCCATTCGGTAGCCCGGCGCGGCCTTGCCGGCGAAGAGGAAGGTCCGCGGCGGGAGGTCCTCGCCGGCCAGCAGGCGCTCGTGGCGGGCCAGGA
>MDTG01101259.1_pt1 | contig 54809 bp, 49 predicted proteins | sample 811421 | NCBI WGS metagenome assembly MDTG01 (sample SAMN05326645, study PRJNA326480) | marine metagenome | isolation source: seawater | place: Pacific Ocean: South East | collected 2011
GGACAGTAACCATAAATTCTTGTAATAAACTCATAAATATCCAATTAAATTGGACTAATATGCTAACTCTCATGCCAATATTGGATTTAAAGACATCCGAATTTCCTATATTAGTGAGTCACAACAAAAAAACACCATGAAAAATTATCACACAAATCCGCAAGGCACCTTTACGTCATAGGCATATGTCTGGTAATAGTATAGGTAAATTACTTTTGGATGAAAACTTTAGTAAGAATTACTTATATATGGGAGGATACTTTGAGTAAAATTTTATCCGTTTTTCTTGTTGGTTTAGGCGTTGCTGTTGCAAGCGGACCGATAAGTGAAGCTTTTGCAAGCAAGAAAAAAGCCAAATCTTTGTACAAGGGACGCACCATAACAATCCTCGTTGGATATGGGTCTGGTGGCACATATGGTCGAACGTCACTATTGCTTGGCCAATATTTAGGAAAATTCATTCCTAGAAAACCAAATATAGTAGTTCAGCACATGCCTGGAGCAGGGGGTCTTAAAGCAGCAAATTATGCCTACAACGTAATGCCCGCAAACGGTTTAAATCTTTTAATGCCACCTGAAATGTCCGTTGCGTCTGCAGTTCTGCGCCCAACCAAGGTGAAATTTAAACCGCAGGAATTCCAATGGCTAGGTAGAGTATTTGGTTCGAACAACGCAATCATTGTGCGCAGGGATAGTGGGATTAAAACCTGGTCTGATCTCAAAACCAAAGAGGTTATCATGGCGTCTAGCGGAAAGGGGTCTCCCTCTTTTCTCGTTCCGCGTCTTATGAACGGCACCCTTGGTACAAAGATGAAAATAGTCATGGGTTACAAGGGTTCCAAAAGAATGCAGTTATCAGTTGAACAAAAAGAAACGATGGGTGCTGCACTTGCTTGGATTTCATGGAGTTCTGCTCGCCCTCAATGGTTTAAAGATGGAATCGGTCCCAACGGGAATTCAGTTGCTATCCCATTAGCACAAAGCGGTTACACACCTGTAAAAGGCTTAGAAAATGTGCCGATGATACGAAACCTTATAAAATCGAAAGAAGATAGACAAATTTCTGATCTTCTCGGATCCGCTTCAATCATAGGGCGTTCATTGGTTCTACCACCAAAAGCTCCGAGTTGGTTGGTTCCAGTGCTGCGGAGTGCCTTTAACAAGTCCGTCAAAAGTAAGAATTTCATAGCCGATGCAAAAAAAAGAGGCTTGGAGGTAAATCCAAAAACCGGACAAGAAATTTCTAAAATTGTATCCGAGTTGATGAGCGTACCAAAAGCGGTTCAAGTTAAAGGAAAAAAGTTAATCTTTGGAAAATAATTCTATTTTCAAAGGATTAATCTGGTTAAAAATTAACACCTTTTATTGACTAACAGGCCGGCTTTGCCGGCCTGTTTTTATTCGGTATTGGATTTCAAAGGTTAATTCTAGTTTGGAAATCCCATTTTTCTGGTAACTTACAAAATAGTATGACCGGAAAACACACACTAATAGGAAGTTTCAACAAAACCGCTTCGCACATACTAATTAGAAATCTGCAACCAGTTCAATATAAAGTTTTTTTAATTGTAATTAATTCACGGCGAGAATAACGTTGTTAGGTGGTTTTATAGAGGCTATGGGTCAGATTTTTTCTTATACTTGTATGTACGAACTGCCTCATCAATAGTGATATATCCCTCAGCAATATCCCTCTCAATGGAGCTGAATTTCCGATTTTCGGGCAAACCATATCCTCCACCACCGGCCTTATCTATGTAAAAACTATCTCCTGCTTTCATCTCAAAACGACCCGCCGCTGGAAGGTCAAATTCTTTTCCATCCTTCCGCACTTGAACAAAACGACTTTTTCTACCATTCATTCCACCATTGGTGCCGGTGGCTGGGTATTTGGCCTTTTCATATCGCCTTATAATTAATGCGTCCTGCAAAAGCTCATAACGTCGCCGAAATGCCAAACCACCCCGAAATTCACCTGCTCCACCAGAATCTGGGAGAACCGACATTTCGGTCACACGACACGGGAATTCTGACTCAAGTATCTCTATTGGTGTGATGTGCAAATTTGACAGGTGAGTTGCTGTCATTGAACACCCATCATGACCTTGACCACCTCCGTAAGCGGATCCAAAAATTTCATATTGCATGGTTGAGTGACCCTCGCGCCCACCCTCTTGCCATGAGAACAAAAGTGAGCCAGAAGATCCTGACCCAGCAATTGCACGCTCAGGGGTAAAAATAGCCATTGCTTCCAAAATGACATCTACCAATCGCAAATTGGCCTTTTGGTAAGAGGACACCGGAGCAGGTGATGAAGCATTAGTCACGGTATCAGGAGCATATTTGATTTCAACGACATCTACCATGCCACCATTGAACTGCAGATCAGGCCCCAATGTCCCTACAAGACAATAAAAAACACAGCATTCTACCATTGACGGTCGCAAATTAACCGGCCCCTTGGCCTGCGGACCGGAATTAGAAAAATCGAAAATTGCTTTCTGACCCTTAATTGTAATTTTAACAGAAAATTTTACTGGGCTATCTCTTTCTACTCCATCATCATCCATGAACCCTTCTGCCGAAGCTGTCCCGTCTGGGAGAGCAAAAATTGCCGATTTCAACTCCTCTGCAGCGCCACGCAGAATTGCTTCGAATGCCGAAATGACTACTTCACATCCAAACCTTTGTGCAGTTTCCTGCATCCGAGATACACCCATTTGTGTAGCAGCGACCTGAGCACCAATGTCTCCCTGAACCAGATCGGGATGGCGAGAGTTTCCAAGTATCACACGCATTACATCCGAATCAATTATCCCATCCTGCACAAATTTAATGGGAGGTAATAACAATCCTTCGTGATATAATTCAGTTGAATTAGCGGAGGTGCTACCAGGATTAGTTCCACCTATATCTGCCTTGTGAGCAATTGTTCCACTCCATGCCACTAGAACTTCATTATAGAATATTGGTGCTATAAAACCCATATCGGAGACATGTGGCATGCCAGCTTCGTACGGGTGATTTGAAACAAAAACATCACCAGGTCGAATTTCATTTGTATCGTAAATTTCCACTATCCGCTGAACAAAGCGGCGGTAAGCAAACCCGTGAAAAAACATAGGAGGTGGTACAATTAATTTACCATTCCTATCTAAAATAACACAACTAAAATCCTTCGATTCCCTTATAATTGTAGAATATCCAGAACGATAAAAATGATAATGCATTTCATCAACCAAGCTTGCGACTTTGTTACGCAAAACTTGAACCGTAACCGGATTAACACTTATCGTTTTCATTATATCTTTGTCATGTACAGCTAAGAATTAAATTTTTATATCCATCCACTTTGCCCTTCCACTCAGAAGGCAAAACGATTGTGGAGTCATATTGTTCGATAATTGCAGGTCCCTCAATTACGGCACCCAGCGGTAGGTTGTTGCGTTCATATACAATACATTCTAAACCTTTATTTTCATCGAAAAAAACTTGCCGGCGTCCTTTTTGCGCCTCTCGTGGTGCCCTAATTTCCTCGGCATTGGCCAGAAAAACTGGTTTGTATTTAGGAACTGAAACTCTAAGACGAACTCGATAACTCACTATTTCAACTGTTCTATCGCTAGCGGCATGGCCATGAATTTTCTCATGATGTTTATCAAACCGACAACGGGCAATTTGCATATCTTCTGCACTCAACCCACCATCACACCCCAACCCAGATAACGACACACGTAATTCATATCCCTGACCGGTATACCGCAGGTCAAGTTCACGTTCAAAATCAATTTTTGCATTCAACAGACCTTCCTGATCCAACTCCGTTTTGCCACGATGCTCGAGAAATAAAAATACCTCCTCGGCATGGCTTGGTTCAACTTGCTCCATTGGGCGCAATTCTGAACGCACATAATCGTGAACTACATCAGTACATAGCAAACCCAACGCGGAAAAGGCACCGGGACGGGGTGGAATAAAGATTCTCTTCATTCCAAGCTCATCTGCGACTGACGCCGCATGCACGGCACCTCCACCACCAAATGGTAATAACGTAAAATCCTGCGGATCAACTCCTCGTTTTGCACCAAAAACCTTAACTTCATCAGCCATTCGTAAGTCTACAATTCTCCGAATACCTGCTGCAGCCTCTCTTGCAGTCATACCCAGTGGTTTAGCAATTAGTTCTTCAATAGCATTCTCCGCCGCCTTTTTATCTAAAACCTGAGATCCGCCGAGAAAGTAATCCGGATTAAGAAATCCCAACGTGATATCTGCATCGGTAACCGTCGGATTTTTTCCTCCAGCACCATAACAAACTGGTCCAGGGTTAGCTCCAGCGCTTCGCGGTCCAACACGTAAAAAATTGCTTTGGTCAACCCACGCAATTGAACCTCCACCAGCAGAAATAGTGGTCATATCCAGCGCAGGAACCCCGAGTGGTCTCCTAGCAAGAGAAACTTCGGTTACTTCGAGCGGTGAACCACTTTCAATAAAAGCGATATCGGCCGAAGTACCTCCCATATCAAGTGTCACAATACCTTTTTTTGCATCATCGCCAGCTAAATATGCACCAGCCTGAGCTCCTGCTGCCGGACCTGAAAAAAGTGTGTAGACTGTCTTGCCTCCTTGCACGGCGGCTGAAAACGGCATAACTCCGCCGTTTGACTGCATAAGAAATCTTTGCTGAGTTAACACCCCATCTTTATCGAGTCCACTTACAAGATCGTGAATATAGCTTACCAGAACAGGTCCAAGGTAAGCATTAAGAAGAGTAGTAGACATCCTTGGCCACTCTCTAATACGAGGCAGGACTTCAGAAGAAAGTGAAACATGGGTATCAGGACATTCTTCTTGTATTATCTCACGTGTGCGTTCTTCATGCCCCGAATTTGCATAAGAAAAAAGAAAGACAACAGCAATTGAAGTGGCTCCATCACTTTTTAAGGATTTTACCGCTTCACGCACAGAATTCTCATCAAGTGGTAATAACTCATTTCCTTCCCAATCAACACGACCTGGAATCTCGCGTGTCATACTTTGCGGAGCGATATGCTCAGGTTTTTTATAAAAATAATTAAATGGGTTACCATCTCGCCCTTGGGATTGAATCTCTTGCACTGCGTTATAACCCTTAGTGATCAACATGCCTACTTTGGCTCCGCGCATTTCGAGCAAGGCATTTGTGGTTATTGTGGTACCGTGGGAAAAAAATTCTATCGCATCAGGTCGAGTGCCTTTTTCAACAAAATTACGAATTCCATTTAGAACACCTAGTGCTGGATTCTCAGGTGTACTTGAAACTTTTTCTACATCAACAGAACCCGTTTCAACATTCAGCAAAACCAAATCAGTATGAGTACCACCGACATCAACCCCTATACGAAAGTGTGCTTTTTTAATCATGTGCCTCTTTCGGAAAAAGACAATCTTAGGCTAGTGTTTTTAAAAAAAGAAACCCAGTTCCTAATAGAACACCAATCCAGATCACATAGAGTAATCAGAATTTTACCAGATTCTCCTACCTTTGGTAGATAAATTATATTTCCTTTAAGAGCTCTAAACTATTTTTAACCCCAATTTAATTACTTTGTGAACTACTTTAACCACTTGGTCTTTTCGGTTAAATTCTAGAGCTCTAATTCTATATTTAGCAACCTGGAATGCAACGAACAATTAATACTAATCAAAAAAATTTTACTTGTGTTCTTATGCAACTTGTCTTTTTCTCTGACGATATGCTAAAGTCAAATGTTCAGCGCAATAATGACGTCCAGGTTGTACAGTTTTACCACAGATGTTTAGACCGTGTCGCCCTGGACCCTCAGATGGCCATCGACACATCCAGGGTTTCATGTCCGGGTGATCAATTGGGGGGGGGTCATGTACCACCGGGGGCTCCGGTTCTGGCTTATATTCAGGAACAGGCTGACCGCGCTGCAGGTTAAGTCTATGAGCCTTCCCTATTACGGCGTTCCGAGTTACTCCCCCTAACTTTCCTGCGATCTGTCGCGCGGACAAACCATCGGCCCAAAGTCTAGTGAGAATTTCAACTCTCTCATTGGTCCATTGCATGCTGCCACTCCTTCCATATCTCGCATGTCTCTGCGGTATAGATACTATATATAGAGTTTCTCTAGCAGCAACTAGAATTTCTTCGAACTTTTTTTTCCCTGTGGAAAAGTAAAATTTTTATCAAGTATCTAGTATTTAAAAAATATTACTTCTGCCCTAGCAATGGTCTAATCACCTCTGGATATTCATTCTTAACATTATTTACCGCTTCTCCGACCCTATAATACACCATTGTTTCCTCTGGATATGGTATCAACAACGACAGCAGATCTGAACTATCATGATTGGCAAATAACCACTTGTCATAATGTTCCTTCGACAAAATAACAGGCATACGATGATGTATTCGAGAAAGTTTTGCATTAGCATTTGTTGTTATGATTGCTAATGTGGCCTTACGCTCACCAATTACAACTGGTTTTTCCTCATTATCTGAATTTGTGTACTGGTAAATACCTGCAAATGCGAACAATTTGCCCCCTTTCATACCAATACGGAAACCTTGTTTGCGGCCACTTTCGTCTCGCCATTCATAAAACCCATCACAAGGAACAAGACAACGACGCTTCAAAAATGCCTCTTTAAAACTCATCTTTGTCGCAACACTCTCAGCTCTCGCGTTAATAATTAATTTGGCACTATTGTTTTTTTTCTTCCATTGAGGGATCAAGCCCCAACGCATTAGTTTAACCTCCTTCAATCCTTTATCATTTAACTTTATTGATGCAACTGCCTGTGTTGGCGCAACATTGTATCGAACCTTCAAATTAGCCCTATTTTTATAATTGAAATGGCTTTCAAGTTCTTCAGGTGTTTTAGTTAATGAAAATCTACCGCACATTTCATGTATCCTCTCTGAAAGAGGCCTGATAAAGTACTTACAATAATTTTAGGCTCATCTTTTTATTTTCATTTCATTGATAAATTCTTTAACCACTCTCTCTTAACAAATAAATTAATGCATGCAACTCCTTAAAAGCTATTTTTCTAAAGCAATCATTTTGTTTACAATTCCTAATCAATGGAACATTTTCATGAAAAATAGCATATTTACACCTTTATGTTTATTGCCAGCTAATATGTTCTGGTGTTTCTTTATCTAAGGTGATTTTTTGATCAAGATGCCACTTTGCTGTGGCAACTTAATAATTTAGACAAAAAAGGGACAAAAATGCAAAAAAGAGACTTAACAAGAAAGATCTGTATTGTCACTGGTTCAGGAAGCGGTCTTGGTAAAGCAATGGCGTTGGGATTAGCCGATGCTGGTGCAACTGTTGCAGCAGTTGACATTGATTTAAACGCAGCACAAGAAACTGCACAAATAAGCAATAGTAACCTTATTCGACCTTATCAATGTGATATAACCGATCAACTGACGGTAGAAAACACAGTGAATTCAATCATTGCAGATTGCAATGGTTTGAATGTACTTATAAATTGTGCTGGACTCGGCATGGCTTGGATCAACAAAACCTATTTAACCAACAGACTTAATTTTTGGGATACTCCACCTGAAAAATGGCAAGCTGTAATGGATGTAAATGTGAGAGGTGCATTTTTGATGGCGTATGCATCTGCCTCATATTTTTTAGAGCATAATGAGGGCCGAGTGATTAATGTAACAACCAGTCTCAACACTATGATACGAGGCGGTAACATGCCATACGGTCAATCCAAAGCTGCATTGGAAGCTGCCACGGCAAGTTGGGCTGACGATTTTTCAAATGCTGGCTCAAAGGTAACTGCAAACGTTCTTGTTCCTGGCGGTGCTGCGGATACACCAATGGTTCCTCATGACTCCCCTTATAAAAGAGAACACCTTGTGAGACCAGAAGCTATGGTCGCACCAGCAATTTTTTTAGCATCTGATGAGTCCCAGAAAATAAATTCAATGCGTTTCTTGGGACGCCTTTGGGATGCTCATGAGTCTGATCAACGTAATATTGAGGTTTCAGGCGCACCAGCCGCATGGCCAGAACTAGCTGCTGCTGCAAGCTTAGGGCAGCCGAAAGCCAAATAATTAGAATGTTTTAAACCAACCCCTAATAGTATTTTGCATTATATGAATGACAGTAACTTAGACCCATTTATAACCGAAATTATAAAAATTGTTGATAAGGCCGGCGAAAAAATTATGGAGAAATACGGTACTGATTTCAGAGTAGATCGGAAGAATGACTCCTCGTTGGTTACCGAAGCTGATACGGCTGCTGAGCAAATAATTATAAATGGACTTCATCGTCTAACGAGAGATATACCCGTGGTAGCTGAAGAGGAAATATCTAGGGGAATTGTAAAGAACATTAGTAATGGTATTTTTTGGCTAGTTGATCCTCTCGATGGGACAAAGGAATTTGTTGAAAATCGAAATGAGTTTACAGTTAATATCGCGTTAGTAAAAAATACAGTGCCAGTATTAGGGGTAGTCGGAGCGCCAGCTTTGGGAACTCTTTATGTCTCAACACAAACGGGTGTTGCTTTCAAACGCATTAATCAAACTTACAAGAAGCTGAAAGCAAACAGAGTGCCAAGGAGAAATGCAATTATCGTCGCCAGCAGATCACACGGTAACGACGATAAACTGAAACAATTCATTCAAAACACAACCTCGGCAGAGATTAAAATTGTTGGGAGCTCTCTCAAATTTTGTATGTTAGCGGAGGGATCAGCAGATATTTATCCGCGTTTCGGTGATACCAGTGAGTGGGATACTGCAGCAGGAGATAGCATATTAAGGGCAGCTGGTGGCAGCGTCCTGACATTAAACGGAGAAAATTTGTGTTACGGAAAAGAAAAATTTTTAAATGCTGACTTCATTGCATATGGCGTCAAATGATAAAATATCCTGTGCTGCTGAGCTTCTGAGAAGCGGCGAACTTGTTGCATTCGCGACGGAGACTGTCTACGGGCTTGGAGCCGACGCAACTAATGCAGATGCTGTGGCGGCTGTTTTTGAAGCCAAGGGGCGACCTCAATTTAATCCCTTAATAATTCATGTGGCAGACGTGAAGGCCGCTCGTAGAATTGTACGATTCACAAAACAAGCCGACGAACTCGCGGAACAATTCTGGCCAGGTGCATTAACTCTTGTCTTACCACGCACTGAAAATTGTCAGGTCAGTTTTTTAGCTAGTGCTGGCCTTAGTACACTTGCTGTTCGCATTCCCTCAAAAGAGAGCACCCATGACTTTTTACAAGAAGCGGGCGTTCCAGTAGCTGCCCCCAGTGCAAATAAGTCTGGTCGAGTTAGCCCTACAGAGGCGGCGCATGTTACTGAGGCATTCGGAAATGAAATCAGTATGATTCTGGACGACGGATCATGTCCCATAGGAGTCGAGAGTACGGTGTTAGATTTAACAAAGTCCAAACCTGTAATTTTACGACACGGAGGAATTACACTGGAAGAAATAAAAACAGTAACAGGTGAAGTGAGTCAAGCTAAGCAATCAAGTCCTACTATCGCATCGCCGGGCATGCTTTCGACCCATTACGCTACAACGGCACCCTTGAGATTGGGAATCAAAACAGTGTTTAAGGATGAAGCTTTACTAGCCTTCGGAAAAAAAATCCCAGACCATCATGGGCCGATGCTAAATTTAAGTGCAGATAGAAACTTACGCGAGGCTGCAGCAAATTTGTTTGGAATGATGCGCCAATTAGACAAATTTAAACCTAAAGCTATAGCTGCGATGCCTATACCCGAAACTGGCCTGGGTGCTGCGATTAATGATAGACTAAAACGCGCAGCATCATGCTGATTGCTTGCTTGAAATAGCAAATGATCTAACATCAAGAATTTAAATCGCCAATCATAAAAAAAGGGGCAGTCCCCATGAATATATCTGAAACTAATTATTCCAGTGGTTTCTTAAATCAGCTTGTATCCATAGTAGGAAGCAAAGCTGTAATTACAGAGGAAGCAGATACTGAGCAATATTTAATTGATCAACGGCGAGCCTACAAAGGTAGAACAATCGCAGTTGTCCGCCCTGCTAATACCAATGAGGTCTCAAAAATTACAAAGCTGTGTGCCAAAAGTTCTACACCAATTGTGCCGCAGGGAGGCAATACAGGACTTTGCGGTGGCGCAACTCCCGATGACACTGGTGACTCTTTGGTTGTAAATCTCAGTCGAATGAACAACATACGCAAAATTGATGCACTAAATTACACAATTACCGTTGATGCTGGCGTTATACTAGAAAATATTCAAAAAGCTGCTGACAAGGCTGACAGATTATTTCCGCTAAGCCTCGGTGCGGAAGGAAGCTGCCAAATAGGAGGGAACTTATCAACAAACGCCGGGGGTACGGGTGTTCTACGCTACGGCGCAATGAGAGAACTGGTATTTGGACTTGAATGTGTAATGCCAGATGGTGAAGTTTGGGACGGAATGACTGCTCTCCGGAAAGATAACACTGGATACGACCTAAAACACCTCTTTATGGGTGCTGAAGGAACGTTAGGAATCATCACTGGTGCAGTCCTTAAATTATTCCCAAAACCCAAAGATATACAAACAGCATTCGTTGCTATCCGGGACCCCGATGCGGCCTTAGAGCTATTAGCTCGCGCACGAACTAATAGTGATGATCGAGTTACCGCCTTTGAATGGATTTCTCGCAGGGGCATTGATTTTACGATCAAAAACATTCCAAACATCCGTGACCCACTGGCTACCAAATATTCTGAGTATCTTCTTATCGAACTTAGTTCCGGTCACCCTGATAACGACCTCCGCACTACTCTCGAAGAACTATTAAATATAGCAATGGTTGATGGCCTGGTCCATGACGCAGCTCTCGCTGAAAACAAAGGTCAAGCCCAAGATTTCTGGCGACTGCGCGAAGCTATACCTGAAGCACAAATGTTAGAGGGGGCAACAATAAAACATGATATATCCGTACCTATTTCAAATGTACCTCTTTTCCTGTCCAGAGCAAAGAAAGCAGTTGAAAAAGAAATTCCAGAAATTGTTGTATGTGCGTTTGGTCATATCGGAGATGGTAATATTCACTACAATCTCACGGCACCAAAACATATTGAGTCGAAAAGTTTTTTTGATCATACGGAAATCATTAATCGTGTTGTGCATGATATTGCTGTAGGCCTTGGTGGGAGCATAAGCGCGGAACATGGTATAGGTGTATCAAAACGGCGGGAACTATACCATTACAAACACCCAATAGCATTAGAAATCATGCGTTCTGTTAAGTTGGCAATTGATCCAAACGGCATAATGAATCCTGGCAAAGTTCTCTAATCAAAAATGCAAATTAACAAAACATTAAATGTGATATAGACAGATATTGTTTCTCACTGCGTTTAAACTTTTTGTCTATACGGGATCTATACTTTAAAATAAAACATACCTTACTATAGTTTTACTTAAGGTGGTAATTGTATTTTGCTTGTAGTTGTAACATATCGCGAATTCTTATAAGTCTATTTTTTCTAAATTTTATTTATTAAATTTTTAAGCGATTGAACTATTCAGGAAAATACTTCAGGATGTAGTGTGTGAGTTTAGGGTTTATGATGGTTAAGAACTGCTGCAACTCCGCTCAAACCAACAGAAATAAATTTGTAAATGACCGCTTTACAGATAAAGACGGCACCTTATTTGCTGGACTCCATATCCTTGCTGATTTCTGGGGTGCAAAAAATCTCACTGATCCTGATCACATAGAACAAGCAATCCGCGAGACTATAAAAACGTGCGGTGCAACGTTACTAAACATCCATTTGCATCATTTTGGTTCAACGAAAGGTGTCTCTGGGGTGGCATTGTTAGCGGAGTCCCATATAAGCGTCCATACTTGGCCTGAAAGAAACTTCGCCGCATTTGATATTTTTATGTGCGGAACATGTAATCCCAAGTATGCCTTACCAGTATTAAAAAAATTTTTTATTCCGGAAGATATAAGAATTTCATTTCATAGAAGAGGAAGAGTGGAATGAGCACTCGATGGTTTTCTGAATCTCTATACCCGGATTTCAAACAATCATTCAGTATTAGTGAAATTGTTTATGAGGGGCGAACAGAATTTCAAGATATTATTATTTTCCAGACACAACGATTCGGTCGTGTGTTAGCATTGGATGGAATAATCCAAACGACTGAGGTTGACGAATTTTGTTATCACGAAATGATTGCACATATACCGTTGGTGGCCCATGGTGCCTGTAAAAAAGTTCTTATAATCGGTGGCGGGGATGGGGGTACTCTGCGCGAAGTACTTAAACATCCTATAGAAAAAGCTGTCGTGGTTGAACTCGATAAAACAGTAATAGAAATTTGCATGAGGCACTTGCCAAGTCTGAGCGGGGGTGCATTCGATAATCCAAAAACCGATCTTCGAATTCTCGATGGGTTGACTTACGTACGTGAAACCCATGAAAAATTTGATATAATTATTATTGACTCTACGGACCCTATCGGTCCAGGAAAAGCACTATTTTCTGAAATCTTCTATCGTAACTGTTCCAAATGTCTAAATGAAAACGGTATACTTGTCACTCAAAGTGGTGTGACGTGGATGCAATCAGACGTCGCCCGCAAAACATTTGAAAACTTGAATAATATATTTTTAGACGCTGATTTTTTTTTGGCGCAGGTACCCACTTATGGGGCCGGTTTCATGACGTTTGGTTGGGGTTGCAACAACAAAATCTCCAAAATGATTTCCCGGAATGAACTAGAGCGCCGCATGTCGAAGTTAAACTTGAATACAAAATACTATAATTCTTCCGTACATCGGGGAGCATTTTTTTTGCCTGGATATATCGAGGCTTTAAAGAATATCCGCTAATCCTCATATACAGGGGAAGCTAAAACGAGAACCCAATAGTCTTTGAATACAACCTTGCCACTGTCATCTTCTGCATGAAGATGAAAAATTCCTGCATGAATAAATTCTTTCATTAATAGGTTTTTCCTATGCGATTTACTGTTAATCCAACTTCGAACAACTTCATGTGGTGGTGACATACCTGCAGCCAAATTCTCACCGAGCAGACGCCATTTGTATCCGGTTATGTTTACACGCGACCGCAATGTCGACCCACTCGGGCTTACATGATTAAAAAAATCATCTCGTAACATTGAAAATGCATGTTGCTTCGCGGCATGTGTAAGTTTAGGCTCAATTTGCAAGGGTGTTCTGGCATTTTCTAATCGAAAACGATTTATAATATTCAGAAGTTCGGACTTGGATGCAAAAACAGGATCTCCCAAAAGCAAAAGGATACTTACTGTAAACGCGTATATTATGTAAATGCGGCAGTAAATTTTAGGCCGTACCGTCTTTTTCAGCCGCTTTAGAAGCTATTTCAAGTAACTTTCGGCGATCAATCTTATTTGTTCCAGACAGGGGCAAATGTTCCATTATAAATACTCTCCGAGGATGCGCATATGGGGGTGCATTCTTCAGAGCGTATTCCTTTACCAGTTTCTCATTAAGATTACTCCCCTCCTTTACGACAATAAAAGCATGCGGAACATGTGCTTTAAGGATGTTAGGTGCTGGAACAACAACAGCCTGCATTATATCCTCGTGTCGTTCGAGCATTGCTTCAACATCGCCTGGATATATATTTTCTCCACCAGTCACAAACATATCATCTGCACGCCCTATGAAATAATACCAACCATGCTCATCGCGTCTAAGAATATCACCGGTATTTAGCCAGCCATCTTTCAAATCACGTTTAGTTGCTTCAGGCAAATTGTGATAGCCAAGCATTACCCCGGGGCTCCTTACCTTCAATATACCTTGATATTCGTTTGGCCCATCTTCAAGAGTAATTTCCACCCCATCAATTGGAAAACCAACCGTGGTTCTAGGTCTCTCTAGACCATCTGGATGTTTCCAACTAAACAGGATTGGCCCGCCCTCAGTAATTCCATAGTTAAGGTTTATACGCGCATCTGGAAATCTATCCTGTAATTGATCTAACAGCACTTCAGAGGCAGGTGCTGAACCCATGCTTATGCTTCTGACAGAACTAATATCGGTCGTGCTTAAAAGTTTTTCTTGCTGAAGCATCAATGCATACATGGTTGGTACACCTGTTAACATCGTTATCTTATATTTTTCGATATATTTTATGTACTTCCTTACATCGAATTTGGGTAATAATACAATTCTTCCGGCAGCTTGAAGTGCAGATTTGACCGCTAACAGCGCATTTTTGTGATAGAGTGGAGCAGAAATGATTCCACAATCTTCCGGCACTAAACTGCGGCTCTCAACCAAACGATCTATCATCCAGCGTTGTCCAAAGTGATGAAGTAGTACACCTTTGGGATAACCTGTCGAGCCCGAGGTATAAGGCTGCTCAGCAATATCGTCTGAATTAGGTTGATAACTCTCGAAGGGTCCGTGATCTTTAAAGTCTGAATAATTTCCGTTATCAAACGAAATATAGCGTGTTTGGCTAGAACATAATTTGCGAAGGTTTTCATCACCGAAGACTATTTGAGCATTTGCATCTGAGATAATGTATTGAACTTGCTTAAAAGGCAGCTTTGCATTAATCAAAACTGGAACACATCCGGCTCGCATCGATCCAAAAAGTACCTCTAAAAATTCCAATCTGTTTAATGCCAAGATTCCAATTCTACTACCCTTTTTAAAACCAGATCGCTTAAGGCCTCTGGCTAAAGAATTACAACCTTCTGTCAATTTGACATAAGACGTTTCGCGTGGATTTGCGTCATGAGAAAAATCAATTACTGCTAAATCATTGCTGTCACCATGAGCAGAAAAAACATCCCCAAGATTCCCAGAGGATTTCATGGCGTAATTATGATTTTTCCAATCACTTTACGATCTTCGAGTAGCCGAACTCCATCCGCTGTCTTTTCAAGAGGAAGAATAGTATCGATGATTGGTTTTAGCTTACCATCACTTACAAGTTCCATAAGTTTTTGTAGATCTCCCGCCATCCAACTATTAGAACCGAGGACACTGAGTTCAAATGACCAAACGTAACGAAGGTCAGTTTTAGGATCAAAACCTGCTGTTGCACCGCATGTTAGGACCTTTCCGCCCCGCCTGGTAACCTTAAATGATTTTACCCAGGTGTCACCGCCAGTGAAATTAATTACTACGTCCACCCCACCCTCAAATTTCCTACGATGCGGCTTGGTGAATTTATTCCAAATCCACTTCACAAAATCTTCTTGCTTATAGTCAATTACATGATCCGCGCCCCAACTTGTTAACGCATCCAGTTTCTCTTGACTGGAACCACAAGCCACAACTTCGCACCCCATCATTTTTGCTAATAACACGCAGCATGAGCCAACACCACCACTTGCACCTAATATAAGAACACGCTCTCCCCCCTTAATACCCCCATTCGCAAACATCATGCGATGTGCCGTTCCATAAGCTACGGGTAAAGCTGCAGCCTGCTCGTAAGAGCAACCTTCTGGAATGCTAATTAGGCGGGAAACATCCACCAAACAATATTCCGCTGTGCCACCATTCAACATTTCTCCCATCAATCCTTTGCTAGGGTCTGTTGGATCGAGTGGATTTACTAATACAGCATCGCCAACACTCCAATCCGTGACTTCCGGTCCGATTTCGTAGATCTCGCCCGCAATATCCAACCCAGGTATAATTGGTAAGGGCAGCTTGATCCCCGGCATTCCTCGACATGTAAAAACATCATGGTAATTTAAAGAAGTTGCTTTTACACGAATTACCACCTGTCCTATACCAGCCGTTGGATTAGGGAAGTTCTCATCTAGAGTTAATTTATCGGTTCCACCTTGTTCATGCAGACAAATAGCGCGCATTACAGCACTCCTTAGTATTTGTTTTTAATAATTCTATGCATTGCTTTGAATTTGCAATTAAAATTTTAATTATCGAGACTATAGAAGCTATCAACATTTGGCCCCTGTCTTTCACAATTTCCACCGTATACATGGATTGAAATTGCCCGATAACCAGTGCGGTTTGCAATTCTGTGAATATTGGGGGCGCCCCAGGGTAGGGCATTACAATTCCCTTTTTTATGAACACTCAAACTAGTCCTTTCAACAACATCAGGGTCTCTATTAGTAAAATAACACTCCTCAATTTCCCCCTCATATACTCCTAAAGCACACCAATCGCGATGGTCATGGATAGGCGTCTCTATACCTGCGGGCCAAACCATAGAAAGAATAGAAAACGCGTTGGTAGGACAAATATATACATTATTTCTTCCATAGCCCCCGTTTGGCGCAGTGCATTCTTTTTCTGTAAGCAGATTAGGAACATGGACAAGTTTGGGAAGCAACTCAGCAATTCTTGTGGGAACATCTGTTTCAACCGTTGTTTGGATGATCAAAGATGTTTCCCGACAAAACTCATCTAGTGCATGCTGAGCTAAAACAGAACGCTTTGTGATAATTTCAGAATCAATCAAACCATGCATATCCATTTCCCAGTGATTATTTTACTATAACGTAAAGACGCAGAACATTTTTACATAATAAGATATAAATATGAAAAGGTTTTTTTACTTTGAAGTAAATTAAAAAATTTTTTTTTTAATTCAAATTAGGATCAAAAAAAACTAGAAAACTTTTCTACTTATAAAGATTCGCAGAAAATTATTTTCTACACCTTCTTATAACAAATTTTGATTAAAAGGGAGATTTTAACTGTTTTTAAGTGAAGTGACTGTCAATAACTACAATTCAATTGACTAATACTAAAATCTAATTTTTTCTTTGCTAAAAAACTATCAAGGTTTAATCCATTTTGGAAAATCACAGGAATTTAAAATGTTATTTGCGTTTTAAATATTAATGGGCTGAAAGATAATAAAAAAATACCTTTTTTCTAACACCATAATAAGACGCTCAACTGAATTAAAAGTCTAAAAAATTAGCCTACGGCCAAAGGACTCCTTCCTGGACAATTATAATTGAGGTTCCTTCCGCCTCTTCCGGGTCAACCCGTAATATATCTTTAGACACAGATACGTATCTTATTAAACGTTTAGTAAAAAATGAACGAGTGTCACTCAAACTGCAACTTTCAAGAATTACCGCAGCCATAAATGGGAGTTCAGGTATCTGAAGTTCAGGTATAAGATTACGACACTGGTACGCACTTACAAAACACAATCTCCCACGATCGAGATTTACGGTAAAAATTTCCTTGGTTTTTACTGGTTTACGTCGTGCAAATCTAGCAAATCTCTGGGAGACTTCTTGTGGGTCTTTTACGCAAACAATCATACCAGCTAAAGCGGTTACCGCATTGTCACGCGCAATTAATTCACTACCCCAAACAAGGTCCGGAGTGTCATGCCGTAACATTTGTATTCGTCCTTCCTCCATTTTATCAGGAGGTACACGTAAGACTGTGAATGCAACTTCTGCTTTTCTCCCGTCCTTCAGTTTAATTGGCCGACGCAATTGGACAGGTTCCTGGGGAGTAAACCCTGCCATTTCAAGATTTTGAAAACTTTTCTCTGCATCATCGATAGATAAGGCTATTAAATGTATACCCTTATATCTATTGACAGCTTTTTTAAGTTGACGAGCTAGCGCTGTGTTTGCGTCGTTCACAGTAGTGAGAATTTCGAGATAACCACGACCAAGCATTGCACAACGATTTCCTGTGCCCGCAGCTACTGGTGCGCCGCCGTTTGGACTTGCATTATGCTGAGCAACGAAAGGGGTTAATACGAACCCTAATCTATGTAAAGAAGCGGACATAGAATTTATGTCGGACACAAACCACCCTACATGGTCAAGAAAGATTTGGTCTTTCTTAGGGGTTTGTGCATAATGTGCGACCACCTTTATTGTCCTGCTTTAAATCAATTAAAAGGTCAATAAGAGCGTATCATTGCAAAAAATATCCAACTTCGAGAACAACAATCATCAATTCCAAACATCATCCCATGACCCTTGTGTAGCAGCCTTGGAATATTCTGTCGCACGATTTTCAAAAAAATTAGTATGTTCCACTCCATTGAGTATCTCATCTAACCACGGCAGGGGATTAGACTCTATTCTAAAAATTGGTTGCAGTCCGAGCTGTACAAGTCGTCGGTCCGCAATATATCGAATATACTCTTTTACTTCAGGTGCAGTTAAACCTTCAACACCGCCCAGCTCAAAAGCTAAACTTATAAAAGCGTCTTCGTGCTCCACTATAGTTGAGCATGCAACATAAAGTTCCCGCTGCAAGCTTTCTGTCCATATTTCAGTGTTTTCCGAGACAAAGGTTCGAAATAACTTAATCATTGATTCAGTATGGAGCGACTCATCTCTTACAGACCAAGAAACGATCTGTCCCATACCCTTCATTTTATTAAAACGAGGAAAATTCAGTAATATTGCAAAAGATGCGAAAAGTTGAAGACCTTCTGTAAATCCCCCAAAAACGGCCATTGTTTTTGCGATTTCGTGCTTGCTCTCAATATTGAAGTCTTGCATATAATCGTATTTATCTTTCATTTCCTTGTAATGAAGAAAGGCTTCATATTCAGTTTCAGGCATGCCTATGGTATCAAGTAAATAGGAATAGGCTGCTATATGAACTGTTTCAATATTCGAAAAAGCCGCCAACATCATCTGTACCTCTGTGGGCTTAAATACTTGCGAATAATGTTTCATGTAACAATTATTCACCTCTATATCTGCCTGCGTGAAAAATCGGAAGATTTGAGTGAGAGTATTTCGCTCTTCCTTTGAAAGTTTATGGTGCCAATCCTTCACGTCGTCTGCCAGGGGTACCTCCTCCGGAATCCAATGTACCCTTTGCTGCGTTAACCAAGCATCATAGCACCAAGGGTAGCGAAATGGTTTATAAACAATTTTTTCATCAAGTAATGACATATTCAATTTTCCAAAGCATATAATTGATTTGATACATAAATTCTTTCAATTTGGATTAGTTACTGACACGAAAGACACTCTTCGTAATCATTTTCGTTTTCAGACACATCGATTGGTTTTTCAGATTGCGCTGCCAAAGTAATTTCAATCTGATCGGGCAAGGGAACTGGCAATGCTCCAGGCTCTGCCGCCACAACTTCAGCATCCACCTCTGCTTTTTGAGAAACTGCTTCTGCTCTCTGGATTGATTTTGAGCGACAATAGTATAGTGATTTTAGTCCTTTTTTCCACGCGTTCCAATGGATGTCATGAAGTTCCTTCTTTTGAACATCAGACGGCAGAAAAACATTAACTGATTGGGACTGGCAAATATATTCTTGTCGATCTCCAGAGAGCTCCACAACCCACCTTTGATCTAATTCAAATGCTGTTTTAAAGACATCTTTTTCATCTTGTTTAAGAAATTCTAGATGTTGAACAGAACCTTCGTTAGTAGTGATTGAGGACCAAATCTCTTTTGTGTCATTACCTTTTTCTTCGAGTAACTTTTTGAGGTAACGATTTCTAACGTTAAAGCTACCGGAGAGAGTTTTATGTGTATATGAATTTGCAGCAATTGGTTCAATACCAGCACTTGCTCCCCCGCAAATTATTGAAATTGATGCGGTTGGAGCGATTGCCATTTTATGAGAAAAACGTTCATTGATGTTATATTCGGACGCATCTGGACAAGCTCCACGCTCTTCAGCCAGTTTTACTGAAGCCGCATCGGCTTGTTCACGAATCTGCTTAAATATTTTTTTATTCCAAACTTTAGCCATTACCGACTCAAAAGGTATCATTTTCTGTTGAAAAAAAGAATGCAAACCCATTACCCCAAGTCCAACAGAACGTTCACGTGTTGCAGAATAACGGGCCCTTGCCATATCGTCAGGGGCATTCTTGATGAAATCTTCAATAACATTATCAAGAAAACGCATAATGTCTTCGATTATCAACGGGTTATCGTGCCATTCATCCCAGGTTTCAAGATTCAAAGAGGATAAACAGCATACAGCAGTACGCTGTTCGTCGTGGTGATCTATCCCTGTGGGCAAAGTAATTTCACTGCAAAGGTTTGACATCTTAACCTCTAGTCCAGCGAGTTTGTGATGTTCAGGACGAGCCTTATTTACGTGGTCGATAAATATAAAGTAGGGTTCCCCTGTTTCAACACGACAAGTGAGCAAACGTATCCACAGTGATCTGGCAGATAGCTTACGTTGAACCGATCCGTCCTTAGGACTGCGCAAAGCAAACTCTTCGTTATTTTCAACAGCCCGCATAAATTCATCGGAAATTAAAATACCATGGTGGAGGTTTAATGCTTTACGATTAGGATCACCACCAGTTGGCCGGCGCAATTCGATAAATTCTTCAATCTCCGGGTGGTCGATTGGCAAATAAATCGCCGCGGAACCACGACGCAAACTACCTTGAGAGATGGCAAGAGTAAGCGAGTCCATAACACGTATGAAGGGAATAATACCTGATGTCTTACCGTTGGCACCTACACGTTCACCTATGGAACGCAGATTACCCCAATAACTTCCGATTCCTCCTCCCTTTGCTGCAAGCCAAACGTTTTCATTCCAAAGACCAACAATTCCCTCCAAACTATCACTAGCTTCATTGAGAAAACAAGAAATAGGTAAACCCCTCTTAGTTCCACCATTCGACAAAATAGGGGTCGCTGGCATGAACCACAAATTACTAATGTAATCGTACAAACGTTGAGCATGATCTGAATTATCAGCATAAAAAGCTGCCACTCTGGCAAACATTTGTTGATAACTCTCTTCAGGCATTAAATAACGATCTGTAAGTGTTTCCTTACCGAACTCAGTAAGTTTTTGATCCCTAGTGTGATTAATTTCTATGCGAATCCCGCGCTCATTTTGGAACTCTGGTTCATTACGGAATACTTCTGGTTCATTTTGCCTAACTTCGCTGTTCAACACACCTGATCCTCCGACTACAAATACTTAAATAAATTATTTCATCCCTTGGATCACTAGAAATGCCACAAATACTATTATCTGCTGGTTTGAAACCTCAAAAACTCTTACGCAGACACTAAACCTGTGTTTCAAGTCGTCTCTTGGGATTTTGAATCATGCACCAGAGTGAATCCTCTAGTCAACAATAATTAGTGTTTTAAAAAATAAAAAACACAATATTTTGTGAACTAGGCTGTGGATGAACAGTGAGAAACGCCGTCAATAAGAAGGCAACACTGTGGAAAACCATTGAATAACATTGACTTATCCCTAAGTTATCCACAACCACGAACCTAAAGTTTTTTAGAAACTATTTTCTGTATTATTTCTATTGTTTGGTTTCCTTTACTCATCAATTAGGATGAAAATTAAGTTATCAAGAATCAAATTCCGACAAATTGGTTTATAATCTTTATAATTCTAGTATAGTTTTCAGTTATATCTAACAAACGCATAAAGATTATATCCTCAGCCGATTAAAAACTTTCAATGTATTTCCACTAAACACCTCAGTTTTTTGTTCGGTAGTTAAATTCGGGGTTCCGTCAATATAACGCTTTGTATCATCAAAATTATATCCAGTCGTTGGATCAACCCCTCTGACTGCCCCCACCATTTCAGATGCAAAAAGGATATTTTTTGTTGGAATAACTTTTGTCATACAGTCAATGCCAGCCTGATGGTAAACGCATGTATCAAAATAAACATTTTGCAACACATGTTCATCAAGCGGGGGTTTACCCATATCCTGGGCCAATCCACGATAACGTCCCCAATGAAAGGGGACCGCTCCACCACCATGTGGAATAATAAACTTAAGTGTTGGAAAGTCTTTGAATAGATCTCCTATTATTAATTGCATAAAAACAGTGGTATCACCAGCGATGTAATGGGCACCGGTATGATGAAAATTAGGATTACAAGATCCTGATACATGAAGCATTCCAGGCACATCAAGTTCACACATTTTTTCCCAGAGTGGATACCACCACTTGTCAGTAATCGGCGGATCGGTCCACATCGCTCCGGATGGGTCTGGATTAACATTGCAACCTATAAAATCCATTTCATTAACACACCGTTCTAATTCTGCTATGCAGTTTTTCGGTTTAACTCCTGGAAATTGAGGCAGTTGACAAACTGGCACAAATCTCGATGGGTAGAGATCACAAACACGACGTATCATGTTATTTGAAATTTCAGCCCAATAGTAGCTAGTCTGCTCAGTACCCAAATGGTGCCCCATCCCGACCGCGCGGGGTGAAAATATTGATAAGTCTGTACCTCGTTCTTTCTGTAATTTGATCTGATTAGGTTCCAGTCTCTCACGTATCTCATCATCTGAAATGTTAAGTTTAGCCGGGCTAGGAAGAAAAGATGGATCAGCATCCAAGGCCTCTAATTGCTGACGACGATACGCCGTAAGCGCTTCCGGTTCAGTGGTGTAATGACCGTGACAATCAATAATCATTTATATCTCCTAAAAAGGAATTGTTTGTGTTAACCCAATTTTCGACCCTTACAAAGCGGTACATTAGCTCTCATTCTGTGTTATTGTACAACATGTCTACCAACCAATTGTCGAATTAAACTGGTTACGGTTTGAAAAGAAAATAACGACAATATAACACCGCACAGCTTTAATCTAATAGCTTGGCTCACTATCCTCCGTGGTTACACTAGAACTTGATTTACGACCAGATAACTCCAATCCTCTCTCAAGGCCTGTCAAAGATCGTTGTGCAGCACACATGAGAAAAGTATAGCCTTCATCAAGAATGCGTTGCACGTTAGACGCATTAACGTGTGGATGTCCTACCGGAACATTGTTATCAACACATGTTTGTGTAATTTTCTTCATAGCATCCAATACCACAGGATGGTCATATTGACGCGGAAATCCTAATTCTTGACTGAGGTCACCCTCCCCAATTAAAATTGCGCCAATACCCGGAATATTTTTAAGAATATCATCCAAAGCTTCGATACCCTTAGTATCTTCAATCATCAAGACAACCAAAATCTCTCCATGAGGCACTAATGGCCACACATCAGCTTTTTTATAGTATTCGTGCTGCGACAATCCCCAGTACCTTACCGCCTGGGTTGGCCCATCTCCTCTAATTCCTGCCGGTTCGTAAAATGATTTATCCTGAAGTCTTGGATACCGACATGCGGCTACTGCATTGTAAGCTTCTTCCACTGAGCTAATATGAGGCCAAACAACTCCATACACACCCAAATCCAAAGCCTGCTTGGCTTGAAATTGAGCCATTTCATTGCCGTTTGGAGGCACGCGCACCATTGGGGTAACAAGTGGTGAGATAGATCCCGAAGTTGCTATTTGGCCCCGATTCAGCATGTATTGCAAACAATCCCGTAATAATGGCCCATCCCAGGGGTTATGCTCCATTTCAAAAACAATCCCGTCGTAATCTGTGTTATTGCTGAATGCAATAGCACTCGGTACGTCTGGTGTTGCAAAAGCTGTAAATGTTGGTTTCTTTGCTTCTAGCGCCTTTATCACACCGTTTAAGCGGGGGATTCCAGCCATTTGCCTCTCCTTTCATATACTAAACAAATCGATATAGTCGTTCCGGGTTATCTACAAGGATACGGTTTCTAATATTTTCATTCGGTGCGTAAAGCGGTAATAGATTTATTAAATCACCGTCATTAGGCATTAGTCCTCTAATATTGGGGTGTGGCCAATCTGTGCCCCATAGCACACGATCAGAAGCAGCAGAAATACAAGCTTTAGCGAATGGTACTGCATCATAATACGGTGAACCATTGGATGAGATCCTCTCTGCTCCACAGATCTTTACCCAAAAATTTTCGCAATTACGCAATAAGTCGAGCAACAGTTGGAATGCTGCATGCTCAATGCCATTCTCAGTCCTAATCCTGCCCATATGATCAATAACCACTGGGACACTCATGGTCGATAGTTTTTTGACATTTTCAATTATATCATCAGATTCCATATAGATGACAACATGCCAACCAAGAGGAGCAATTTTTTCTACCACCCGATTTACCAAATCGAAATCTGGTTCTTGACCAATATGTCGTGCAAACGAGAATCGCACCCCACATACCCCTAGCTCATCCATCCTTTTAAATTGTTCCACACTAAAGCTATCATCCGCAATAATAACACCTTTGTAATGCCCCTGTGATCTCTTAACTGCATCTAAAGTGACCGCGTTATCTGTGCCATGACATGTCGCCTGCACAATGACAGCTCGAGTTAAACCAAGAGCCCTCTGCAATAATTGCAAATCCTGAAATGGTGCATCCGGAGGTGTGTAGGTTCGTTCTTCGGCAAACTTGAATGTTTTTACTGGTCCAAATACATGACAATGAGCATCACAAGCATTAACGGGAACTACGAAATTTGGTTTTTTAGTCTTAGGGTCAGGCCCTTGGCAATAATACATACCAAGAACGTACATTTCCATGTATGCACCTGCAAGGTCGAAAGATAAACAAAATGAAAGACCTTCTTATTTGAACCGAACTAAACTAATCACACAAACTGGAAATATTTGGAGGGAACAAAAAAACTGCCTAACGTCAATCATATTATTCATTTCCTATGCTAATTATAAAAAATATTTTTTTGTTTTTCCGTAAGGCCCGCATACATGTAAAATATTATATTTATTTTTCATTTTCTTCGTTAGAAGATAACAAAACAGCTTAAAAGCTAGGTGACATATGTCCGCAGCAAACCGATTTGTGCAGACTCAATTTCTACAATATCACCGGATTTTAGAAAACGTTGTTTTTGGGGCTTGAGACCAACGTTAATTGGGGAGGAGTCCATAGCTGTACCTTCAGCTGTGCCGCCTGAAATAATATCACCAGAAAAAAAAGTTAAGTTCTGAGACAAATATTCCAAATACTCTGCATATGAGAAAGCCATATCTCCAGAAATAAATTTTTGCCGCACCTCGCCGTTGATACGAGTTTCTAGTTCAACTTTCATATGATCAATTTCTCCGACAGCAATACTCGGCCCTATCGAACAACACCCATCAAAGTTTTTTTGCAGTGCAAAATTAAGAGGCCCGTCCTCAGGCGCCATCCTGATCGACCAATCTCCAAGCAATGTTACCCCCCAAACATAATCCCTGATACTTTCTGATTTTATATTTTTCCCGGTTTTTCCAATTATAATAGCGCATTCACCCTCGTAATCTAGATACTCGCATTGACTCGGATAAGATAGCTTACCATTGTGGCCGAGTGGTTCTCGTTCAACTTTCCAAAAACCCCAGAAGCCTCGATTACGAACATATCTAACTGGATTACCTTCTATGGAACTTTTCTCGCCGCGCTCTACTCGACGTTTAGCCATAGCAACCGCGTGTGAGGGGTAATTTCCACCGCAACAAGCAATTTTCGCTGTAGCAACGCAGGGGGCATGCAGAACTGAGTATTCTAAAGTTTTTATGATATCTTCATCTGCTTCACCAAGATTTTCTGCCGCCGAACCCAATATATCTAGTGTCGGTTGCCCCCCCTCAATTAGATTTTGCAAATCCGCCATATATTCGGCATTAGAATAACCGATACGAAATAAAGCACGTCCAACATCTATAATGTTTCCGCCTTTTAAAACACCAGTTCTTTTTTTTGGTCCATAAACAACTATTTTCATGAGCAAAACTATTTTCTTATAATTTCATTTATTATATTCGAGAAATTTACCTGATGATATTAATTACGGATTTAAATGCTGAAATAATATTAAAAAGTATGTTGTTTGTGCAGAAAGCAGAATAATAACGAAAAAACTAATCAGACCACTGTAAGTTTTAAACAATTAGTTCGAAGATATATAAAATAAATCCAGTTATCTGTTTCACCGCAAAATTCTAATTAAATCAATGAGGGAAGAAATGTTACCAATTGAGGAAATGCAGCCAGCAAAGCCATTCCTACCAAAAAAAGACCTACAAAAGGCCAAGATGCCCGGAAGACCTCGCTAATTTTAAGGTTATCTGCCGCGCCCTGAAATGCGAAAATAACATAACCAAATGGCGGCGATATGCCACCCACAGTTACATTCAAAAGCATTATCAACCAAAACCATATTGGATCAAAGCCTAGTGTGGCTAGCAGTGGTTGATAGATAGGAATTACCACTAACATAAGTGCAATTTGATCAATGAACATACATAAAATAAAGGGAATCGCCATCATCACAAACAACATTATCATCGGATGCCACCCCAGAGACACAATAAGATTTGTTAATTCAGATGTTGCACCTGTAAAAGCCAGCAATTGACTGAACATTCTGGACGACGCCATTATGAGAAGTATCATACTCGTAATAAATGCAGCAGTACCAAGAGACTCTATTAACATTGACCAACTTAACCGACGATAATAAAGGGCTGTTATCATGGACGCCAGAACACCAGTCGCTGCTGCCTCAGATGGAGTCGCAATACCAAACATTATAAACCCCATTACGGAGAAAATTATTAATGCAAAAGGGAAGCAGCTCCAAATAGCCTTCAGCTTTTCCGAAAATGATACCATCGAAAGACTTGGGTCATTATCGTCTGGGGCAAGGTTGGGGTTTAGCTTTACTCGGAGCATAGTATATCCAAGAAAAAGAGAGGCGAGCATCAAACCCGGTATAATCCCCCCAATTAAGAGCCCTGCTATCGATGTATTTGATAAAGTTCCAATGATAATTGCTAGTACACTTGGAGGAATAATAGGTGCTAGACTAGCTCCGGCAAGCATGTTTCCGATGGCTAGTGTGCTATCATAACCACGGTTCTTCATCGTCGGAAAAAGAGTTCTTGCTAGCATAGCGGCAACAGCCATACCAGCTCCCGATAGGGCACCAAACACTGTCGAGAGGGATATTGTCAAAACATATTGACGGCCTTTCATCCTACCAACAAGCTTATCCACGGCCTGAAATAATATCTCAACGGAACCTGATCGAAATAAAATTTCTGCCATAAGAATAAATAATGGTATGGTCGCTAAATCGGCATTATTTGTGGTGTCAAAAATTGAATTCGCTACCATTCCGAATCCAGCTGGACCCAAAAAAATAACTACGCCTGCTAGATTTATTGTCAGAAAACCAACAAATAATGGGGCGCCTGTGAGAAAAGCTGCCAGCAGTAGCAAAATTGCAGTAATTAAAATTACTTCCCAACCCATAATTCAACTATTCCCAAAACCACCGGTTGTAGAGGCAGATTTTATATCAATGTTATTGTAGTTCATAAATCGCATAAAATGAATGGTAGAGCTCACAAAACCAAACGGTATAAATATCGAAATTAGATATTTGGGAACTGGCTTAACCGCCATAATATTTACATCATTTGTCCATTGTCGCCATGACTCGTCGAAACAAAACCAAGCCGAAAGTGCACATGTGAGGAAACCAAGAAGGTAGGTTAACCAAATAACAGGTTTTACCGCAACAAGCGGTAATATCTCAAAAATTATAGCTACGGCTACATGTCCCTTTTTCCAAGTGACATATGGCATCATTAAAAATGTTCCAATACAAAGTGAATATGACACTGCCTCACTAGCCCACCATTGAGGTGCATTAAAAAAATAACGCAAAAAAACTTCAATAATGTAGGCCCCAAAGATACTGGCAAGCGCCAGACATGCTAAGTAATATCCAGCCTGAGTAATTTTATCATGAAGATTAAAAAAATAATTCATTACAAAATAGAGGAGAGTGGCTAGGTATTTAAAAAAAACTAACCACTCTTCCTTAATTTATTGTGAAAGCCCAGCTTTTTCGGAAAGAGCTCTCAGTTCATTAGCAACGCTGCCACAGCATTTTTCTCCCTGTTTCCAAAGCGACTCTGAAAATGTCTTTCGCAATTTCGCTGCTTTTTCAGAAGAAAGTTTAGTAATTTTCACGCCCTTGGCTGCTAGTGCAGAATCCTCCTTTGCTTGGAGTGCGTCTCCTATCCACGGCATCTCAAGTTCCGTCTGGTAACCAGCTGATAGCAGAATAGACTTATTGGCTTGTGTTAAGCTTTTGTATTTTTTCAAATTCATAAATACAGGTGGGTGGGTTGTACCAAAGGTTGGTCTTATTTTGTGCTTTGCTACCTCGTAATGCTTCATATTCAGCATTCCAGCAGAAGGCCAGGCTGCTCCATCAACCACTCCCTTTTCAAGAGCTGAATACACTTGAGAGCCTGGCAAAACAACAGGTTGTCCTCCAAGAAGTTTGATCACACCAAAATATGTTTGAGTGCCGCGTATTTTTCGGCCTTGAAAGTCACCGGATTTAGATAACGGCTCTTTCAAGAACATGTGATAGCCATGAGTGCTAGCAGGGGCGGCTGCCAAAAGCTTTAGCCCGTGTGCTTCCTGATAAAATTTGTCAAGTTTATCCCAAACACCTGATAATCTTTTTCCTACTGGATCAGGTAACATTGCATCAATACTTACTGCAAGCCCTTTTGCCCCCGCATGATATGCACCATGAGTGAATAAAATGTCAAAAACACCCGACTTTACAGGTTGTAGTTGCTGAAATGCCGGCACAACTTCGGGCCCACTAATTTTCAACTTAACCTTTCCACCACCAATTTTTTCTACGTTCTTTACGAAAGTATCGAGTACAACATATGTAGGCCATATATTTTTATTCCAACTAGAAAGAACTTTAAGTTCAGTGGCTAGCAATGGACTAGAGCAGAAAATAGTAAAAATAGAAGTAGCTAAAGCATATTTTGATAAAAATTTCATGAAACCCTCCCTAAGAAATTTCTATATTGAGTATATTGAAATGGTATTCGTTGACAAATCAACTTGCAACCCCGAACGTGTTATTTCAAATTCGAAGTTGTTCGAATGGTTCTAGTGCTTCCTTTGCAAATATATCCTCTGGGTTCAAATGTTTTTTAGTTATGCCCTGATAAAAGCAAAATCGTAGGAAACACTCAATGGTATGGTGATTACGCTTGATCCCATAAGGCCAATAGTCACCATTAGGAAAAAATTCTTCTTTAATTTGTGACGTATGCTGCTGAATCCAAGGCAAAGGGATCTGGGACACATTCATATCGGTTAATCTATTGATTGAACTTATTTTTGCATCCTCAAATGCATCGAAAATATTTCTAGCAATCCAAGGATTTTTCTCATACGTTGAACGCTTTAAAGCAATGGTATGCATTATTGGAAAAATACCAGTATTTCTGAAATATTCTCGTTCCACATCGTGATAATCTGTATATAACCTTACAATGTTCGGGTCGCCTGCCAACATTCGCCGAGGTGGATCAGCGGTAATAAGTGCATCTATTTTTCCACCAACCAAAAGATCTGCGAGCGATTCATTATTTACATTGCGTAACCGAACACCATTTGGGGGTTGTTCAACAGTATCGTCCAAACGACCTGGACTATTCGGTCCTAGTTGTACCCATTCTATTTCTTTTAATGAAATACCAATTGTTTCATTCAACCAACCCCGCACATAAGTGGTTGCAGTTTGGGCCCATTGTGGCAAGCCAACTTTTTTTCCACTCAAATCCTTAGGAGTTTTTATTAAACCATCGGGCCGAACATAAATGCTAGATAGTCTAAAAAGACGGGATGGAAAAATTGGGATAAGTACAAAAGGCGCGTTTCCGCGATCAATTGCCTGACAAGACATAGCAAAGGATATTTCGGAAATATCCCACTCCTGATTCTTTAGAAATCTCTTAAACGTCTCCTCAACTTCCATAACAAGGCACGTGAGTTCAATACCTTTCGGCTTTACTCGGCCAGTAAAAAGGTCACGAACATGATCATAATCGTTTATACCTAGAGTAAGGCTTATATCCCCCATTTGTAATGCCTCGCAAACAGATGATTATTTTCCAAAATGCTGAAAATGTTATTTCCTTACTGCCTGTTTCTTAGTGAATTTTTCAAATGACTGCAGCGTCTCCTCACTGCAGTGGTGTTCGATTCCCTCAGCATCTGCCCAAGCTATTTCTTCTGGAACACCCATTGCAAGCAAAAACTCCACAATTATGTGATGTCGCATACGGCACTTCTCTGCGATCAACCGGCCCTTATCAGTCAAAAAAATAGAACGGTAAGGTTGAGCAGTAACTAATTCAAGTTGTTGGAGGCGCGCTATCATTTTATTCACTGTGGCAGAGGTAACCCCAAGACGTCTACATATCTCCACTGATCTTGCTTCACCCAACTCATCAATAAGATCAGCGATTAGCTCTACATAATCCTCAATCGTTTCTGTCTCATGTGCCTGCCGAACCTGACGAAAATGCTTGGCTTGAGTGTCCGGACTCATATGCGCAGAGACCGCACTTGAACTTCCGGAAGTTTTTTTTGAGGCGCAACTTGTTTCAGTCATACTACCCTAACAAATCAAACTTAATTTTTATATTAATACCATCTTTAATGGTATTGACAATTTTCTTGTAATTGCAAATATTTTTAGCATCTGCTAAGTTTTACAGTGTACAAGGAGATAATTTATTTATGGCATCTATCGGATTTAATACGGTTCGTGGATTTGAAGGAACCGCTCGCTCGGCTTTAAACTTTGGCCTAATCAAAATAGGCATTCTTGTGAGTTTAGTAATTTTATTCGTATCAATACCGACATCAAGGGAAATAATTATTCAAAGCCTGTCAGATGCATTTTTACAGGTAACAGTTTTTGTTGCTCTCACGCTTGGAATATTTTACTTCATGGAGGCGGTTTTTAGAATCAATCTCGCCAAACTATTAGCCCGTCATACCGCGTGGCAAGTTCCAATTGCAGCAGCTCTCGGGGCTTTACCTGGATGTGGAGGTGCCGTGATTATTATTACTCAATTCATCCGTGGCGGAATCAACTTTGGTTCAGTCGTGGCTGTACTAACTGCGACAATGGGTGACGCAGCCTTCTTACTGTTAACGCAGGCGCCAGTGGCAGGAATAGGAGTTTTCACTTGTGGCTTTGCGGTGGGAGTAGTATCCGGTTACCTTGTTAATAAGATCCATGACCCTGACTATTTACGCAATAAACAATATCATAGTGGAGACCTTCACCACCCACATATCCACCAAGTCAATTCTAAAGTGTGGCGCCGTCTTTGGGGAATTTTTTTGATTCCTGGCTTATTTTTTGGCTTACTTATAGCATTTCAGGTAAATACTGAACTGACTTTTGGAGACCTCGGGGGAGTCCCAATTTCAACTTGTATTGGGCTCGGAGGAGCAATAATTTCACTTGCTTTTTGGGGTGTCGTTTCGCCTAGTCGTACTAAATACCTACATAATCAAGGTACAAGCCAAAATTCCGCGATAGAAAAACGAATAAGCAATGCATCATCCCGGGTTGTTGGTGATACATGCTTTGTGACCGTATGGGTAATCTTCGCTTTTCTTATTTTTGAGCTACTTGTTCTTTTTACTGGATTAAATTTAGAAAAATTATTTAATATTTGGGGGCCTTTGGTTCCACTTATTGCAATCTTTGTCGGTTTTATACCGGGTTGCGGACCTCAATTATTAGTTACAACAATGTATATAAACGGAACCATCCCGTTTTCAGCTGAACTTGGCAACGCCATCAGTAACGATGGAGACGCTTTATTTCCTGCGATTGCAATGGCACCCAAATTGGCGGTAATAGCCACACTTTACTCAGCTATTCCTGCCCTTATTGTCTCATACGGATATTACTGTTTATTCGAATAAAATCTCTCACGTCGTTACCTAGAGACGAATAGGCAGTCTTTGGACGGACTCTCGAAGACGATCATCTATCCACTTTGCTAACAACAAAACCTGAGCATCAAAATTGTTTCGACCAACCAATTGAACATTAACAGGCATGTTGTTTGGTCCTTCAAATAAGGGAAGATTAATGGCCGGCATATACATTTGGGTCCAAAGACGAGTATATACAGGCGTTCGAAGCTCAGTTGTTCCAATCGGTGCCTCACCGGGCAAACTGGGGGTAAGAAATAAATCAAAATTGGACGCAAGCTTATCCATTTTTGCCCTTGCCGAGTTAAGTAAAGAACTTGACCTTAAAAATTCCTTTTCGGATAGAGAATCAGAAAACCGTATTCTTTCCCGATTGTAACCATTAAATTCAGAAAAATTGTTTTTAACCTCCATTGCCAACGCCCTGCGTCCCTCCCACGCATTAACGACGGAAAAATCATTAATTAAATCGTCAAAGCGTCTTGGTAGCTGGACATCTTCTAGGTAAGCACCGGCTTTTTCTAAAACACTGATGGTATAATTTAGTGCATTTTGAACACAGCGTTCGGCGTCAGACCAAGACGCGGTCCTTACGATTGCGATACGCGGTCTTATTTCTACATCCAAATGCGCAGCCCGCTTTTGGCCGGTGTTTATCGATCTTAACAAAATCAAGTCATCAATAGATCTTGCAAACAAACCAATTGTATCAATGCTTGGCTTGCAATGTCTAAAACCTGTTCGGTCTATTCCATCCAAACTTGCCTTAAACCCATAAACACCATTACTTGCAGCAGGACCTATTACTGATCCGCCCGTTTGAGTACCGTTGGCAAGCGTTACCATATAATCTGCAACTGCGGCCGCGGAACCACTAGAAGAAACGCTCGCAGTGCGTTCGAAATTATGCGGATTCATTGTGCCGATGGGTTGTGGACAGGCAAATTCCGTTGTGATTGTCTTACCAAATATTAGTAAACCTGCATCACGTAACAGAGAAACACATTTAGATTCTGCATGCCACATTTTTCCTTTGTAAGGTTTAAATCCATGACCGGTAGGCATGTCCGGTGTGTCAAAAACATCTTTAATTCCGATTGGCACACCGTGAAGTAGCGACCTTCGTGGTATTTTGTCGATTGCTCTCGCCTGTTCAAGTGCTCTTTCTGGATCAATAAACGCCCAAGCATTCACATCAGTATTTCTCTCTTTAATCCGTAAGAGACAATCCGAAACAAGTGCCTCAGATGTTATTTCTCCAGATTCTAACTTCCTAGAAGCTGCTGTAGCGGTCAATCCATTAAGTCCGAAAGGACCAACCTTGGAGAGATCAGCCAACGCCTTAGTGCCTCAACTTAAATCGCTGTATTTTTCCAGTTGCCGTCTTGGGTAATTCTTTCACAAAATTAAACCAGCGTGGAAATTTATAACGTGCCAGACCGTCCTTACAGTGCTCTGCTAATTCTTTAGTCAGTTCACTTTCTTCTGTATTGACTTCATTCAAAACAATGTAAGCCTCTGGCTTTATTAGGTTATCAGCATCGGCTCGCGCAACAACAGCTGCCTCCAGTACTTTTGGATGTTCAATTAACTTTGCCTCTATCTCAAAGGGCGAACACCAAATACCACCAACCTTCATCATATCGTCATTGCGCCCACAGTAAACAAAGTATCCTTCTTCATCCTGATAATAAGTATCACCCGTATTAATCCAATCCCCCTGCATCGTAGACTTAGTTTTTTCTTCATTATTCCAATAATATTTGGCAATAGAGTCACCTTTTATCATTAGTTCTCCAGATTCTCCTGACGACACTTCATTGCCACATTCATCTAAAATACGCGCTTCATATCCGGGCACCAGTCGACCCGATACGCCGGGTTTATAGTCATCAATAAAGTTTGAAATAAAAATATGTAAAATTTCAGTAGATCCAATTCCGTCTAAAATCAATAACCCAGTGTTGTTCCTCCAACGGCGGAAAAGATCCCCAGGCAACGCCTCACCAGCCGAAATACAAACCCTCAACGAGCTAAAGTCAACTGAAACCTCTTCAAGTGCTCTTAGTTGAGCCGCATACAGGGTTGGTACACCAAAATATATGGTTGGTTTGTGCCGTTCGATTACCTCGAATGTTACGTTAGGACTAGGGGCACGTGTGTCTAATATAGAAGTTCCTCCGACCCAAAGTGGGAATGTCATTGCATTACCGAGGCCATATGCAAAAAATAATTTGGCAGCAGAAAAACACACATCCCTCTCAGTCATACCTAAAACACCAACTGCGTATCGGATAGCTGTTACGGGAATATCGGCATGGCTATGGACAGTTCCCTTTGGACGACCCGTGGAACCGGATGAATACAGCCAAAAACAATCATCAGATGCTGACGCCGGAGCAGCCTTTAAATCTTTGCTGCAAGTTGAAATCAAACTGTCAAGACCTGAGTATTCATCTGATTGATATACATGTTTTAAATTTATATCATTTCCTTCTAATGACTTTTCTACTTCGGCAGCAAAAATTGTTGAATAGAATAACGCCTCACAACCGGAATCTTGGATCATATAATTATAATCATCTGCCTTTAGCAACGTGTTAAGCGGCACAGGAACAAATCCGGCTTTAATTGCCCCCCAAAATAAAAAATAAAATCCAGGGGAATCCTGTATTACCATCAGAACCCTTGCACCGCGAGAAAGGCCGAGATTGATAAGCATATTTCCTGTTCGGTTTATTTTTTCTACTAGTCTGGCGTATGTTATATTTTCATATGATCCGATGATTGCTAGTTTATTCCCACGGCCTTCCTCTAGATGACGATCAATAAATGGAACTGCTATATTAAAATTTTTTTCAAATCCGATTTTTACAGGAGATGAGACGGTATCTATAATTATTCCATTGCTCATTTGACTACTGCCTTTTCTATTGTCAAAACAAACCTTACAATGTGTTTCCGATAGACAAAAGAGTTACCAATGACTGATAAAAATCCTATTTTAATTGCAGGCGGTGGCATAGGTGGTCTAGCTATGGCACGCATGTTGGCACTGTCTGGACGAAAATCAATAGTTTTGGAAAAATCGGAAACTTTTGGCGAAATCGGCGCAGGCATCCAACTAGGCCCAAATACACACAGAGCATTCGAGGCTATGAAAATCAAAAAAGAAATGCATGAAATTGCCTGGTTTCCAAAAGATATGGTGATGATGGATAGTTTATCCGGTAATGAAATATTGCGCATGCCATCAGGCAATGCCCTTATTCCCAGTTTTGGCCAACCGTATGCAGTTATACATAGGGCCGATCTTCACAATGTTCTCTACAAAGCGTGTGAAGAAATGAATGAAATCGACCTGAAAACTTCAGCAGAGGTGAGGGGGTTTTCGCAAAATCAGTGCGGTGTAGTTGCAGAATTAACCAGTGGAGAAAAATTGGACGGTTCTGGTTTAATAGGTGCAGACGGTCTTTGGTCTACTATCCGATCGGCCATCATTAATGATGGAGACCCTCTTGTTTCAGGCCACATAGCATATCGGGCGGTGTTGCCAATTACAGATGTGCCAGACGTGTTAAATGAGTGGATCGACGATGTCGTTCTCTGGGCTGGACCGCGCAATCATCTAGTCCATTATAAACTTCGTAACGGTCAGTTATTTAATATTGTTGCGGTATTTCATAGTTCGCGTTACGTGGAAGGTTGGGATGAATATGGTGACCCTGCAGAATTGTTTGAACATTTTGCCACTGTCCAGCCAGAGGTAAAGGCCTTATTGGAAAAAATCAATGTATGGAAAATGTGGGTCTTGTGTGATCGAGTGCCAGCTAAAAATTGGACAAATGGTAAAATTACTCTTTTAGGAGATGCCGCACACCCAACACTTCAATATTTAGCAGCCGGAGCAGGAATGGCCATGGAGGATGCTGTCTGCATTGCAGCTTTAATTGATAAATACAACGGTAATATCGAAAATGCTTTTTCTGAATATCCATCACTTCGATACAAACGAACCGGAAGAGTACAGTTAACAGCACGGCTATATGGGGACCTCTATCACGCCGAAGGTGTTGCTAGAGAGTTGAGAAATGAGTTGCTCGGCGGTCAAAAGACGATGGCTGATAATCCATATGGCGGCATGTCTTGGCTATATCAGCACAACAGTGGGTTGCCAGGAGGAATTTAGCGGGGTTTTCCTCTTTGTGACCATGGTTTCCTGAAAAAAAACCTATTTTAATGAAATCTTACGTATTCAAAATCGAGTGGCTGCCCATTAATCCCGCGTCCCGGAGGTGCTACCCAACTAGCAAATTTACCTGGCTCAATCACGGCTTTAGTCATCAAAGATCTGACAAATTCTCTATCTTCACGCGTCGGTAACCAATCTCGCGATCTTTTAGACCAATCCACCCCCGATATTACCTGTCCGTCAGTTGTTATTTTGGCGTCCGAAAATGTGCCGATAGACCGATTAAATCCGCGATGTGGTAATGAGAACCTATAATCAGTTTTATTACGCTTGAGAATTTTATTCCAGCGATCTACACCTGCTTGACAATCTGCAATGTAATCATCACGCAACCTCTCATTAACTGCGAGCAGTGCATTCTGGTCAGACTGCTTTATTTTTTCATCTTCAAAAAGAATTACTTTGTAGATATCATTGTTCAACTGATGATCGTCGTCTATTTTACTTTCTTCGTATCGCCCCTTTAATCCTGCAGTGTAATAGTTTGCTGCATTGGTAGATAGCTCGTTTCCAAACAAATCTAGCGAAACACTAAAATGGAAGTTGATATACCTCTGCAGAGTAGCCAGATCAATGGCCCCTGCAGCTCTAATCTTTTCGGGGTCTTCCGTTTTAAGCTCTTTCATAACTTCGCACGTGCGGGTGATCACGCGCGCAATGCCCGTGGTTCCTATGAACATATGGTGACCTTCTTCAGTTAACATGAACCGGCAAGTACGCGCTAAGGGGTCAAATCCGGACTCCGCCAATGACGATAGCTGAAACTTACCATCACGATCCGTAAAAAATGTAAACATATAATAAGAAAGCCAATCCGGTGTTTCCTCATTAAAAGCACCCAATATACGCGGTTTGTCCGGGTCACCAGAATGCCGTTCCAACATTGATTCCGCCTCATCGCGACCATCTCTTCCAAAGTAAGCATGCAATAGGTAAACCATAGCCCATAAATGCCGCCCTTCTTCGATATTAACTTGGAACAAGTTTCGCAAATCATACATTGAGGGCGCAGTTAACCCTAATAACCGCTGCTGTTCTACAGATGCCGGTTCAGTATCACCTTGTGTGACAATTAATCTTCGAAGAGGGGCACGATATTCTCCAGGTACCTCATTCCAAACCCGCTCACCTTTGTGTTCTCCAAAAGGTATCGTACGACCTTCCTCTGGTGGAGCTAAAAAGATACCCCAGCGATATTCGGGCATTTTTACAAAATCAAAATTCGCCCACCCGTCTGCCTCCACACTTATAGCGGTGCGAAGGTATACATCATAATCAATTGACCCCTCAGGACCTAAATCTTTCCACCAACTCAAAAAACTGGGCTGCCATGACTCGAGCGCTCTTCGCAATCGCCGATCATCAGCCAGATCCACATTGTTTGGAATCCGTGCATTCAAATCAATAGACATAAATTATTCCTATCTTTCTTCTGTCTTTGCATGTTTGTTTCTTTAACAGTCAGTGTTCGGCATCTTGGTCAACTTTTCATACTCTTTGTTTATCAAATTGGCTGCGCTGGCCAGTACCATAAAGCTTTAAGGCCCCATTCTCTCCCACAGCGTTTGGTCGCTGAAAAATCCAATTCTGCCATGCACTAAGACGGCCAAAAATCTTTGTTTCGATTGTTTCAGGTCCAGCAAATCTTAAATTAGCTTCCATGCCAGAGAGCCCATCGGGTGAAAAGGCGGCCCGTTCCTCAACAGCAATTCTTACTTCATCATCCCAGTCAATATCATCCGGAATGAAGGTTACCAAACCAGCATTATCTGCCTCAACCGCATCTAATTCACTGTTTATAAGCTTTTTCGCATTTTCCACTTTTTCGGGTTCGCCCAATAAGCGTGTCGTGATTCTCGAAAGCCCATTTGCCATCGGATAGCTTCCAAAATTCATATTAGTGAGTTGAATTTTTGGTGCCGGTACATTTTCACCTTCCATCATACCATGTAGCATGTAGGATCTATCAGAAAGAAAAACCAACTCTAATAAAGTACCAGAAAAACAACTTCCTGGTTCAACTAGTGTCAATAAACTTCGAGAACTAATATCAATCCGTTTCAGGGTTCGCTTAAGATATAGTATAATCTCACGAACCAACCAATTGTTTTGATTCGCATAAAGAAGATCATCGTATGCAGCAACTTTGGAGTTTTCGCCACTGCTACGAAACACCCAAGTTCCTATGTTACTCTCATTTAACCTCAAGTGCATTATTGCATTATCGAGTTCTCGAGCAATCGCAAGTGGCCAGAAGTCACAACCTAGATTTTCCAGATCCTCTACGGTTGGCGGAGAACAGACTTCGGGTCCGGTTATCAAAAATTCTGCAATATTTTGTTGGCGGTCAAGCTTAATAGATATATGTTGAGAATTAAGTTGGTTATCACTTTCAAAAACTATTAATTCCTGCAACTTAACTCCTGCTACGTCCCTCGGTCTATCAGAATCATCAGCGTATGTTTTCGCTCTTTCGAATACTGTCTTGTCAAACTTTGATCTTGGGATAATTTCATCAACCAAGTTCCATTCAACCGCACGCTTTCCCCTTATACCCTCTACGGTAGTGCAAAAAACATCAGCACGATCATTTCTAACCTTTCGTTTGTCCACAAGTCGAGTTAGTCCTCCTGTTCCCGGAAGCACTGCTAACAACGGAAGTTCTGGTAACGATATTGTAGAAGAACCATCGTCCAGCAACATGATGTAATCTGTGGCGAGTGCCAACTCATATCCTCCGCCTGCTGCTGTGCCGTTTATTGCACAAATGTATCGTTGGTATGAATGGTTGGTTGCATCTTCAATGCAATTTCGCGTCTCATTTGTGAATTTACAAAAATTCACTTTATGGTCATGACTCGAAATCCCAAGCATTTTGATATTTGCTCCTGCGCAAAAAACATTTGGATAATCCGAGGAAATAATCACACACCCCACCTCAGGATGCTCAAACCGAAGGCGTTGGGTTGCATCATAAAGTTCTATATCTACCCCCAAATCATACGAATTTAATTTTAGTTCATACCCCGAGTTTATAGTGACTTTTTCATTAACTTTCATTGCCAAGCGAGCTACGTTCCCGTCAATGGATAATTTCCAATGCTTATAATCATCTGGACAGGTTTGAAACGTAACATTATTAGATTCTTTACGGGGTGTATTGAACGTTCCACTTTTTTTGTTCATAAAACTCGCCAATCCACCCCACAAAGCTTAAACCTGCAAAAAAATAGTAACGCAATCGAGAAATTTTTAATTAATATGCAATTACGCTTTGATTTATAGTTGTTTACACAACAACTATATAATTCACCAATGAAATTCGTCAATTTTAAATAAATTTGGTATTTCGGCTTTCAAAAAACCAAATATTACGTCTTGCTCTGGTTGTTAAACGAATAAAACCAATTATTCCCTAAATGGTGTATCTGGTGGCTTTCCCAATAAACGCATTGCGGCCACGTAAAGATACTGCGTTCCAATGTTTACAACAATTATCCGCGCCAGATGAAAAGCGACTACAAGAGGAACACCAACCTCTAGAGCCTGGGCTACAATTGTCATTTCGGCGAGCCCACCGGGCGCAGTTGCAATGATTAAAGTTGAAATTGGAAGATTAGAGTTCCACGCGATAAGCAATGCTACCCCGACAGAGGACACAATAATAAAAATTGCGTTAAAGATTGCAAAAGGAATGAAAAGCCGATGGCGCGCAAAAAATGTGCGTTCATAGCGCTCACCGAGAATAAGACCGAACATCAGTTGGGCAAAATCAGTCATCCACTCTGGAATAAGAGACAGTTCAATTCCGTATATCGTTAACGTAGCACCAAATATAATTGGTGTCATAAAGCAGCCATTATGAAAATTCAGCCGTTCAGAAATTACACCCAAAAGTCCCCCTGCCAAGATCCAAATGAATATTACGCCATAATCCGTCGGTAAATCAGGTGTATAAGGTAAAACTTCAATTGAAATTCCACCGTAGGTCATAAAATACGGAACCACAATTACGAGTATTGAGATTCTTAATGAATGAGCCACTGCAACTGGCGGAAGTTGGGCGTTATACTTGTCAGCTAAGTTTGCCATTGCCATAGATCCGCCTGGAATTGAGGCAAAAAATGCGGACTTTGGATTAACACCGGAGACCTTATTCATTATTAGTGCGCCTAATCCACCTATGATAAATGCAGAAAATGTTGCTACAAAGATCAAACCACTTTTCGTTGCAAGTACCGCTAAAACTGCTGGGGTAAAATAAATTGAAACGGCTGAACCGAGAATGATTTGGCCGGTTTGCCGACCATAAGGAATAGAAACAGATCGAATTCCACACAAGTTTAATACTGCAACTGCAACCATCGGTCCAATCATCCATGGGATCGGAGTATTCAACCAATCAAGCATTGCGCCAGCAGGAATACCAACAAAAAGCGCACGCGCAATGTGTATCCAGCGGTTATTAATACGGAAAAAATCGGTTTTCATAAAAAGTAGTTTACTGTTCTTAACTAAATACGAATGTTTATTACTTTTTATACAAAGTTTCTTTCACGAAAATTCAAAAAACAAACTTTCTCAAAAAAATATATTCGGAATTTGATTTGAACTTGATAATTAAATTTAAAAATTTACCTATTACAATTGGTTAAATACACATAAGGAGCCAGTGAAGGTAAGGCATTTTGATAACGCCCTTAAATTCTTTTTTTCGATCAATACCTTTTGAGACAAAAAAAAACAAGTATTATACCAAGCAATTGTAAAGGCAAGAATTGATAAACATTTGTTGCCCGCATTTCTAAAACACTTAACTTCATTAACGGACGAGACATTAAATGAGTTACGGGATTGGTCAACCGGTCCATAGAATTGAAGATCCACGATTTCTTACCGGACGAGGAACCTATGTCGATGATATACAGTTACCAAGAATGGCTTATGGAGCCGTTGTTTATGCACAAGTTGCAAAAGCTACCATAAGGTCGCTCGACACGATAGCTGCTCGACAAATGCCCGGTGTGCTCGACATAATCACCGGACAAGATTTAAAAAAAGATAATATCGGATTTTTACCACCAGCATTCATGCCAGCTGATATGGGCGGACCGGAGGGATACCGAGCTGTGCGTCCAATTCTAGCTCACGAACAATCTAAATTTGTCGGAGACCGAATAGCATTTGTAGTTGCTGAGACTGAGTCTCAAGCTCGAGATGCCGCGGAGGAAATTGTTGTCGATCTCAAAATTGAAGACCCTGCCATATTTTCGGAAACCGCTGCTATTGACGGCGCGCCGGTTGTACACCAAGAAGCCGGTTCTAATGTGTGTTATGAGTTGCAAATGGGCGACGAAGCTGCCGCTGAAACTGGACTTGCCTCTGCAGACCATATTGTAAAGTTAACAATCTATAACAACAGAATTACAACAAACTCAATGGAACCAAGGGGTTGCATTGGTCAGTACGATCCATCCCAACAGCATTACACAATTTGGAGTAGCACACAAAACATCCACGGATTAAGATTATTTTTAGCACAACATGTTTTCCACGTTCCGGAATCACGCTTAAGGGTAATTGCTAAGGATGTTGGGGGTGGGTTTGGTATGAAAAACTCCGTCCATCAAGAGGAAGCGCTTGTTCTTTGGGCCTCACGCCGAATTAGCCGCCCAGTAAAATGGATTGCGGCAAGGTCAGAAAGTCACATTAGCGATGATCAAGGCAGGGATCAGTTAGTGACAGCAGAATTAGGCCTGAACAAATACGGAAAATTCACAGGTCTAAGATGGCGAGGTTTTTATAACGCAGGCGCATATTTGGCAAATTCCGGAAATATTCCGATACAGCATTCATTAAAGCTTGCACCCACAGTCTATGACATACCAGCCACTCATGTTGCGCAAAAGTTAGTTTACACAAATACTGCTCCTATGGCTCCTTACCGTGGCGCTGGAAGGCCAGAAGCAGTTTTTTGCATGGAGCGACTTATAGATTTGGCGGCTAAAGAGACAGGTTTTGACCGAATTGAACTTCGAAGAATTAATTATATCGATCCGGAAAATTTTCCTTATACAACAGCTACTGGATTTAAGTACGATTCCGGTGAGTTCGCAGCAACCATGGATAAATGTTTAGAATTATCCGACAGTGTAAACTTTGAGAACCGCCGTAAATCATCAGAGGCCAACGGAAAACTTCGCGGACTGGGTATAATTTACTACATAGATAATTGTGGAAACTTCAATGAGAGAATGGAACTCCACTTCGACCCGAGCGGTGGATTAACGTTAAAAACCGGCACCCTTTCTCACGGACAAGGGCATGAAACAGTTTTCACACAGATGCTATGCGAAAAGCTTGGGATTGAACCAGAGTTTATAAATTTTGTTCAGGGAGATACTGATCAGGTGCCCTTTGGTCGAGGTACTTATGCGAGCCGGTCCATGACCGTTGGGGGGAATGCCCTGATTGCCGCAGCTGATGACATTATTCAAAATGGAAAAAAATTCGCTGCACACTATTTGGAAGCTAATCCTGATGACATTGAATTCGAAAACGGGGTTTTTCGTATTGCAGGCACTGACCGCAAAATTAATGTGGACGCCGTTGTTAAAAGGTCTTTTGCACCACTAGGCAATCCGGTTGAACTGGGAATTGGTTTACATGGAGTTGGCACATTTGGCATAACTTCGCCTAGCTTTCCAAATGGTTGCCATATTTGTGAGTTAGAAATTGATCCCGATACCGGAGCCACAGAGATTTCGAGCTACACCGTAGTCGACGATATTGGCCGAGTTCTAAATCCGCTTCTTGCGCACGGACAGATACACGGCGGAGTAGCCCAGGGTGTTGGTCAAGCACTGCTGGAAGATATGATATATGACCGCCAATCTGGTCAAGTGTTGACGGGGTCTTTTATGGACTACGGCATGCCAAAAGCTGATAACTTCCCCAATCTTGCAGTAGAAACCAATGAGGTTTTATGCAGAACCAACCCTCTCGGTGTAAAAGGTGTAGGCGAAGGCGGCACAGTAGGAGCAACACCATGCGTAATCAACGCTGTATTGGACGCCTTAGCCCCACTCGGGGTAACAGATATTCAAACTCCGGCAACGCCCAAAAGAATATGGGAAGCTATTCAATCGAAAAATTTTAAATACACTGTCGCCACAAGTAATGCTAAGCGATAAATTAATGTAAAATAAAGTAATTTAATCCAGGAGATTATTATGTCTGACCTTCATCTTACTATGGCAATAAATCACTACGACCACGTGCAAGATTTGGCGTCGGGACGTGTTAAACCCGAAGGAATAGACCTTACAGTAATAAATCACGGTCCTGAAGAAATTTTTCACCGATTTCTTTTTGGATTTGAATGGCAGATCTCTGAAATCTCAATGGGAATGAGCACATCACGTCTTTCGATGGGCAATGCGCCGTTTGTGCTAATTCCCATTTTCCCTTCACGTGTTTTTCGGCATTCCTCAATTTATATGATGAATAATGGACCCGTTAAGACCCCAGACGATCTAAAAGGGAAGCGTATCGGTATCCCTGAATGGGGCCAAACCGCGGGAATATATACAAGGGGTTGGATGGTTCACACTGCAGGGGTTGGGCTAAATGAAGTCAAATGGTTTCAATCCGGTATTAACGAACCGGGCCGTCAAGAAGCCTCAACGCTCAATTTACCTGAAGATGTTAGTTTGACAGTAATTACTGACCGGTCCTTAACGCAAATGTTGTTTGATAAAGATCTCGATTGTGTGTTTTCTGCAAGACCACCTAAAGAATTTCTTGAGGGGGACCCGAGAATAATTCAAATGTACCCAGATTTTCGGAGCGCGGAAGAAGAATATTTTAAAGAAACTGGTATCTTTCCAATAATGCATACTGTAGCTGTTCGCAAAGATGTCTTTGAGAAGAATCCTTGGGTGGCACAAAATTTGATGACTGCATTTGAAGACGCAAAGGCATTAAGTTATGCTCGTATGTCTGGTTACACAGTATCTCACTACCCCGTTCCATGGCTGTATCACGATGGCCTGAGGGAAAACCAAAAGTTGTTTAAGGGTGATTTTTGGCCTTATGGTATTGAACCCAATAAAACAACACTGACTGCCTTTTTAGAATTTGCTTGGGAACAAGGAACTATCCATAAAAAACTCTCCATTGAAGACTTATTTCCTGAAGAAGTTCGTCACCACTACAAACTATAAATGGCACTGATAAAAATGTGTAGGATTTTATAATCGCTGTTTATCTATTTTGTTTTTGCTGAAAATTTAACGGCTTTTTCTGTGGTGTATCTTTTTTTCATAGGCAATGTCTTGTTCTGCCGTACGGCCTTGTGTGAAATTGTTTTTTTTGGAGAAATTCAAGAAAGAAAAATCCCAAAATCGAAATCTTGACACAAATAACGATAATTTCAGTAATTAAAAAATATGATTTCTAAAAAAAGGTACAGGTAAACTATGGATTATTTCTATTATAGATGAGTAATTTTTTATTTCAGTATTTGAGAGGCATAAAAAGGTTCCAAAAAGCTGAAACATCACCAATAGAACGGATTTAATACTACCTTTTGATCCTCACAATAGAAAAGGGCAAATCAAAAAATGTTAATAATCAACAACGAAACAGTCGGGAAGGTTCTGAATATGAAGGACTGCATCTCTGTGCAAGAAGATGCGTTTAAAAAACTGTCCAGTGGAGAGTCTATGCATAGGCCACGTGTAGATATGTATATGCCTTGCAATAGAGAGGATGGTTATTTTCGGTGGGGCACGATGGAGGGAGCGAATGATGGGTTTTTTGCGATCCGAATGAAATCAGACATAGTGCATTGGCCTAAAGATCAAAGTAAAAACTGGACGGAAGAAAAGTACTGCAGAGAGCCCGGCACATATTGTGGTTTAATACTTCTTGTCAGCACAGATAATGCTGAGCCACTTGCATTTATAAATGACGGAATTCTTCAACATTACCGAGTTGGTGGAGGCGCCGCTTTAGGAGTGAAATACCTATCCCGACCAGAGTCACAAGTCGTAGGCATGCTTGGTTCCGGAGGCATGGCTCGAACTTTTCTAAATGCTTTTACCTGCGTCCGTGATATTTCAAAGTGTAAAGTTTACAGTCCTACAGAGGAACATCGTGTTGCCTTTGCCAATGATATGGAGAAAACCCTTGGCATCGAAGTTCTTCCGGTCGACTCCCCAGAAGAAGCTCTTCGCGATGTCGACATCGTCTCAAGCTGTACTGACTCGATGGAGCCGGTGTATAAGGCGGAGTGGTTAAAACCAGGCATGCATGTCACAAATTTGGGGCGAAGAGAGGTCAGCGATGAAGCTGCAAAGAAATTTGACGTAGTTATTCGTCAGGGGACCGCAGGATTGCAAATGAAACAAACGAAGAGATTTCAGGCCGAACGTGGGCTAAGCCCCGCTGCATTCATCGGGGGTACTAATTCTCAAATGAGAAGAATTCCTGGCAAAAACCCTAACCCTGGATTTGGTGGAGACGATCCAGAATTTTCTGATCGAGGTAGGGGAGCAAGCAAACCTGATTTTCAAGCTTTAGCTCAAAATCCCCGATTAGGAAGAACCAATCCCAACCAAATAACCTTTTACCGTAATGTTGGAAATCAAGGTCTTCAATTTTCTTCGGTTGGAGGCCTCGTTTATAAAGCCTGCAAAAAACTTGGGTTAGGAAAACAGATCCCTACCGAGTGGCTACTACAAGATATAAGAGATTAGATTAAAAGCTTTCAGTAAAAATGTTTTCTAAGACCCGCTTATTCGGATTTAACAATAAAGTGTGATGTAAAAAGTATTTAATCCACATAGAATCAATCATCGCGATACACTCTTTCTCGTCTCTCGTGCCGTTCCTGCGCTTCAAGACTCAGAGTTGCAATAGGACGGGCCTCAAGCCGGCGCAACCCAATCTGTTCGCCTGTTTCTTCACAATATCCATAGGTCTTATTTTCAATTCTTCCCAGTGCTTCATCTATTTTTTGTATCAATTTCCGTTCGCGGTCTCGAGTGCGAAGTTCAAGTGCACGATCTGTCTCGGCCGCCGCTCGATCTGCAATATCTGCCGCTGGAACCGTCTCTTCCTGCAGATGCTTAAGTGTCAAACCAGTTTCATTTAATAATTCTTGTCGCCAATTATTAAGTAATCGCTTAAAATATTCACGTTGCTTTGCATTCATGAATGGCTCGTCCTCGGAAGGACGATAATTTTTTGGTAATTTTGCCATGGCTTACACCTCACAGCTCGAAATCGGCGCGGAGTATAAGAATGAGAATACGACTTAGCAAGTATTAAGCGACTTTGGTGCTAATGATTTTAAAATTTACTTTTGTAAACACAAAGCTTAGAACCTGATTCACATATTTATTTTAATACGTAAAAACAGCATATTTACTCATCATTTAGTAGAAGCGCAGTGAATAATTTGATTTCATCCGCTACAGAACTCGCCGCCTTTTGTTCGATACGGCGGTAACGTTTCAAAGCTTCAGCACCTGCATCAGTAAGCTGTGCGCCGCCTCCCCCACTGCCACCAGATGATGCAACAACCAAGGGAAAACGGAAGTCGCGGTTCATCGCCTCAATCAACTTCCATGCCCGACTGTAAGACATGTTCATATTCCTCGCCGCTGCGGAAATTGAACCACTTTGCGAAATAGCGTCGAGTAAGTCTGCTTTTCCTGGGCCTAACGCTATTGTTTTCCCCATAAGGATTCTCAAACGTGGGCGATTAGCATTATCCCTGATCATAATTCAGAACTTGCTTTTCAGCCATTTCAAAATCTTCAGGGTTGTTGATGTTGAAAAATGGGTCATTTGGTTCAGTGGGCCATTCAACCCCCATGGATTTACAACGGGAAATCAACACATTGACCTCGCTCACTCCCTCTTCCAAAACTGCACGATGTAAAAATTTATGCAGCCTGACCCGCCAGAGGCTGCAAATGTAATGTACTCGTTTCCCGGAGTGAGAGTAAACTATATCGACATCTTTATTTTGCACTTGCCAATAAAGTTGCGTTACAAAATCACTTGGTAAGAATGGAGTGTCGCAGGGAAAGCTTGCAATCCATTCGGTCTCAGGATGAAACTTTCTAACCCATTCCATTCCAGCAATAATACCCCCTAGTGGACCAACATGGTCCTTACTTTCATCTTGCACGATAGGTATACCGAATGAACAGTATTTTTCGTTCCTATGATTAGTACTTAAGCAAAGTGCTTTAAGTTGTGGTTGCACAATTGCAAGTATTCTTTTCAATAGCGGAACTCCGGCTAATACCATAAAAGCTTTATCATGTCCGTTCATACGACGGGAATGACCTCCCGCGAGTAGGACACCGCAAACTTTGTTCTTAGCAATCAAGGCTGAAATACCAATCTCGAGTGGACATTTTAAGATTAATCTCAACTTGCAAATATAATTCCATACTGCTCGAATATATTATTCCTATCCAAACTTCTGATAATTTCTTAAGTGTTTTTGTCTTGGATTGTCTGCAACAAGTAAAATTATCCGAATTCCCGAACTAAAACAACAAACCATAGAGTGTTATACAATACTTCACAAAACATTCTTCAAAAGCTTGAGATGCAATAAGTTCCTGTGCGATCATACCTTGCAAACATGGTTAAATAATATCACTCGAATCAATTTCTTAAAATTCGGAATATTTGCTCTAAAAAAATCAGATATCGTTATTTCAGGTATCATTATTATTGCGTGAGATTTTAAAAAAATTTATCAAGCGCATGCTGTATTTTGAGAAATGTTGAAATTCTCCAAAGCAAACACTGACAAGGATCAAAATTATCTGATAAACAACGAAAAGTATTAATATTCGAAACGTCCAATATAAGAAATTATTTAACAATACAAATTCAAGTCCTATAAGATCAAGTATTTGGCCCGACACCACAACAGACAGGCTCCCACTCACGCCAAAGATAAAAAATATTAACGCGAGATGTTTTGGCGACCGCGCACCAAATATTAATACAATTCGATTAATTAATTTACGCAGAGGGCTATCAATTTTTTTCTTTTCCATCCTTCTTCAACTCAAAAGTGCCTGATACGAAGAGGGTTTTCCGTCACGGTCATCTCTAGACCATAAACATCGCGCAGGTTTGAAACTGTGAGAATTTCTCTCGGGCTTCCCTCAGCAAATATCCTTCCATTGCTAAGAATAACGATTCTGTCCGCAAAATGGGCTGCAAGGTTTAAATCATGAAGGATTACCATAACACCGAGCCCCTTTCGGGTTTCATTCTTCAAAGTAGACAAGGCCACAATCTCATGCGGTAAATCTAGGTTTGATGTTGGTTCATCAAGTAATATAAATTTGGGCTCTTCATAATTAATCTCTTCCCAAACTTGAATCATTGCTCGTGCAAGTTGGATGAGTTGTTTTTCTCCAGCAGAGAGGTGCCGGAATCTCCGTTTTAAAATATCCACTAAACCTAACAAAGTTGAGATGACATCCAGTTTTTTTCTATTTGTTTTTTTATCAACGAACTTGCCGGTGACGAAAGTTCCCATTTCGACAACCTCTCCAGCCAAAAAGTTATAAACAATATCTTGGCTTTGCGACATTACACTTCGAAAATGGGCTCTTGATTCAAGAGCAAGATCTCTGATTGGTGTGTCTGCATATAGTATTTCACCTTTTGTTGGAATAATATCCCCGGCCAACAAATTTAATAATGTAGATTTTCCAGAACCGTTAGGTCCGATTACAGCCAACATCTCACCCGGAACAAGTTTTAAATTTATCACGTTAAGAGAAAATTTTTGGGTCAAAAAATATACAATATTTTGTAAAGAAATACTCAATGTGAATTAAACCTTATAATCAGCCAAAGAAAAAATGGCGCCCCTAACGCACTGGTTACAAGCCCCACGGGAAGTTCTGCTGGTTGGATAATTATTCTCGAAACTAAATCCGCTGTAACTGTAAGTGCCGCTCCCATTAAAGCTGATGCAGGAAGCAAAAATCTGTGGTGAGGACCACCCAATATTCTCACAAGATGAGGCACTACAAGACCAATAAATCCTACAATTCCGGCTAGCGCAACACTCAGACCAACTAAAATTGAGGAAGACAAGATTACTGCAATTTTTATTTTTTTGGTGTCAACTCCAAGTCTACCTGCCTCAATTTCACCCAGTTGGATAATATCTAGTCGCCTCGAGTAAGATACCATCCAGAACGCCGCAGATAAGAGCACAATCATAGAGGGAAGAACAAGGTCCCACCTAGCTGCGCCAAAACTACCCATCATCCAAAATGTCAGTCCTCGCAATTCGCTATCGGTGCTAATAAAAGTAAATAGCCCTATTCCAACAGTAGCTAAAGCGTTGAGAGCAATCCCTACTAAAAGCATGTAGGCAACGTCTATCTGAGAAAAACGACCTGTCAGTAAATAAACCAGAATTATAACAAACATAGAACCGATAATTGCAGCAAATGGAACAAGATAAGTTCCAAAATTTACTCCCAAAGCTAAATTTGAAAATATTACAATTGCGGCTACTGCACCGAAAGCTGCACCCGCAGAAACCCCTATGAGACCTGGGTCCGCGAGAGGGTTGCGAAATAATCCCTGCAGAGATGCACCGGTGATGCCTAATGAAAACCCTACTATGGCTGCCAATAACACCCGAGGCATACGAATTTCGAAAAATACCTCTCTCTCTATTTCACTCGCTGCACCGAAAAATAATTCAAACAAAGGAAGATTAAAACTCCCAGAAGCAAGACTTGATAAACTCACCACAACACAAAACGTAAATAAAATGAACAAAATAAACTTTTGCCGAGATTTAAAAATTAACTTTCCGGTCACGTTTAGCCTTTTCACTAATTTTGTTATTCAAGCCGTTTTGAATTTCAATTGCAACACTCAGAGTTCTAGGACCAAATCCCAAAAAAGACATACCATCCTTGAAGAATATCTTTCCATTTTGCGAAGCCTTTGCCATTGCCAAACCTGTTTTCGAGAGGAAATTTTGTTTGTTTCCGAAGGGCTTTACTGCTCGCTTAGTGGCGATTAAGAAATCTGGATTAATGTTTAGAATTGCTTCAATCCCAATCGGTTTCCACCCACGTGAAGACAAACCATTTTCAGCAGCAAGCATTTTCAAAAAACCATCACCCGCTGTTCCAACACCAGCTGCAATTGCTGACGCACCCCGCATCATAAGAACAATTAAACCTATTTTTTTCTTTCCAGTAATCTTTTTCTGATTTCTAGTAAGAAGTTTTATTTTTTCTCTCAACACTTCCTCGGCCTGTGTTTTAGTTTTTGCAGAAACACCAAGAACAGACGCCATGCACATCACCTTTTCCAAAATTCCGAGGGCAGTATACTGCTCTGGTATGACTCTAAAATCTAATGAAGTTTTTTTGATTTGTGAGACAAAAGTAATTGGCCCAACCGATGGTTCAGCTAAAAATAGTGATGGATTCAATGAGAGAACACCCTCAGTAGATAAGTTCCGTACGTACCCAATCGAAGGAAGCTTTGCAACAGTAGACGGATAAGCAGATGTCAAATCTACCGCCACTAAAACTTTTTCCTCTCGAAGGAAAAATATAGTCTCGGTCAGAGATCCTCCGGCAACCACAACTCTGGATTTATCTTTAGCTTTGTAACACATGGCTTCAGCGGGAATACCCCAAAGCGTTTGCGGCAACATCCCAGCAACAACCATCAAAGATAAAGATAATGTCCTCATAATTTGTTTCTCGTGTGTCTATTCAAATTTACAAATTTTTCATTTTCCCGTATGTTTTATACCGTAAATATATATATATGAGTAAAAATCTAACGCCGATTTATCTTTTTTTGTAGACAAAAGCCAAAGCGGTTAAGCACGACTATTAATCGCGTTTCCGCCTGCATGCACATTAAACTTCAATAATAGATTAACCAAAACCCTTTCCTGAAACCAAACAAAACGTTATATTTATTCATATATAACGCTTGTAGGCATATTTTTATGGAATCCCATCTTATTGATCCCTTTGGACGCAAAGTTAATTATCTGCGTGTCTCTGTAACCGACAGGTGCGATTTTCGCTGTGTTTATTGTATGGCTGAAGATATGACGTTTTTACCTAAAAGCGAAGTACTCTCCTTAGAGGAAATGGAACGTGTTTGTTCTACATTTGTTGACCTCGGCGTAAAGAAACTTCGCTTAACCGGCGGAGAACCATTGGTGCGCCGCAACATAATGTGGCTTTTCACTAAACTTTCACGGCATTTAGAATCCGGTGACCTAGAAGAATTAACCGTAACGACCAATGGCAGCCAACTCAGCAAATATGCAAAGGAGCTTGCTGAGGTCGGGGTGCGGCGAATAAATGTATCGCTTGATACACTCGATGAAAAAAAATTTGGCGGCATCACTCGGTGGGGACGCCTCCGACAAGTTTTAGATGGTTTAGAGGCTGCAAAAAAAGCAAATCTTAAGATAAAAATAAATGTGGTGGCTCTGCGCGGTATAAATGATGAAGAAATCCACGATTTAGTGGCTTGGTGTGGTGGCGAGGGCTTTGATTTAACTTTTATAGAGGTTATGCCAATGGGGGAAATTGGTGATTTGAGGCTTGATCAGTATCTTCCCCTTTCGATGGTGAGGGCAAAATTAAACGAGAAGTGGACACTGGAAGACATTAACTACAGCACCGGAGGCCCTGCCCGTTATGTCAAAGTTAAAGAAACAAATGGCAAAATCGGTTTTATTACTCCGATGACCCACAATTTCTGTGAAAGCTGCAACAGAGTCAGGCTTACCTGCACTGGCCAGCTTTATTTATGTCTTGGACAAGAAGACTCCGCTGACTTACGATCTGCAGTGCGTGCAGATAAAAATAATGCAAAATTAATAGCTACTATAAATGAAGCTATTGGAAGAAAACCGAAAGGCCATGACTTCATTATTGACCGGCGTCGTGGTCAATCCTCTGTGCCCCGGCACATGAGCGTGACTGGTGGTTAACCAAGTATATTATACATACGTAACTTATTGTTTTTAATGAAATTTTTTTATTTTAAATAAGTTACGATATTAAATTGGTATACAATTTCTATCCGTTTGATATACATTTTGATATACAAAAAAGATAACTATTTGAAGCTCAGCTACTTCAGTAAGCAATAAACAACATACCCCTACTAAAAAAAGACAACATCAAATTAATATATAAAATAGACCTTGAGTTTACGGATTTAAATTTAAGGGAAGATCATCATGAAGTTGGAAGCTACTAAGTGACTTATCAACAAGATATATCGCCATTGCGTTCAACCGTGCAATTATTCTCTACCACTCTTTTTACTGCTTTTTTAAAATCATAATCACTTTTTAACTCGTAGTAATTCATACCAGCAAAGCCTACCATAACTTCATTTTAACGGGAATTATAGGGGTCTTCTAGAGTGCAAATTCTCTCCAATCGCTTGGTGGAGGAAGAAGGGGTTCATCTCTTTGATATTGCTTGAGTGTAAACAATGTGTCCATTGCTATCGATAGTCTAGGCTGTTCAGACGGGTTTTCAGAAACGCTGTGTGCCAGACTTGACGGAAAAATAAGGCAAGTGTCTTCTTTTGGTTCATAACAAAGTGTGGTTGCGCTTGCCTTTGTTTGTTTAAATACTCCAATTTTTCCATAAGAAGCATCCATTATTCCTGGTATCCAATTATGAGTTGGGTTCGGTTCTAGAAAATTTATTGTAGCTTGATTGCACGATGTATCAGGATAATAAACAATACTGAGGTGCGAATTTATGTGGGTGTGAGCAGATGTAATTGAAGAACGCACATTTAAGTTCGCCCAACTACGAGTTATGTGAATTTTAATATACTCTGGATTTACTCCATACCCTTTGATAGCTTCTCTAACAGCAGGAATTAGTTTTTGAATTAGTGGCTCCATAATAGGTATTTGATGTAATTTAAAAGGAGATTCTTCAAAAATGACACCATCTCTTGACTTTTTTTTAAATTGTTTTTGATTTTGTAGTATATACTTGGTGATATTTCTTTTCTCGGTTGTAGTTAAACCGAGTTTAGTCGCTGCTAGAATTGTTGGAAATAACGGAATAAATTCTCCCATTTTGCTCGCCAATATGTTCAGAAATTCTTGCACAAAATCGATTCTTGGGTTCGATAATAAAATTTTTCAAGCACTCGATTCCAAAGGCAATATACATTGTCTGAAATGAGAATGCAAATCATTCGCAAAAATATCCGCATCGGCATTACGAGAGTCATCAAACAGATGACTAAGTTTACATTATTTTTTCAAAAATATATCATCCATCACATATCCAAGAGAAAAAATAGTTAGAAATTAAATAATTTTATTCATAATAATCTCCCTAAGTTTAAGAATAACAATAACTACTGTGTAGCTACTAAGTAACTACTGTGGTTAATATTTTGATAAATTAATTAATAAAGATAAAAAGAAATAACACTTAGTATGTTATAATAGTATTAGTACTAATGTATCTTAGTTTTATAAAATAAGAATAATTATTATATATATATATATTATATAATAACTAAGACCTTTTAGTACCTCCCCAAAAAAATCAATAGACGGAGTTACAAATGAAAAAATCCAATGATAAAATTAAAAGTGCAAGACAACAAACAATAGAAAAAATTCTAGATGGTTCAATTCCAGATAAAGACGTTGTCGCTACTTTGTATGACACAATTAAATATCCTTCTAAACCATTGTATGATTCACAATGACCAATATCTCAGAAGAGTTTGAAAGCAATTACGAAGATTTTAAAAATAGATCAGCAAACAGTATTAGATGTTTAATAGATTTAGGTGATGAAGAAGCTCTCAGGATTTATAAAGATACTGATCTAGTTGGTTTTGTTCTAAAAGGAAAAGTATTTATTGATACTGATTACATTGATGTTCTAGCAGTAAATGATAATCAAAACTTAGAAGAAGAAGAGTAATCACTCTCAAACCTTTTATTCTGCTTATACGAACAAAAAGAGAACAAATATACAAAACCATCTTAATTGACTCTTTAAAGGCTCATATCCATCCGAAGAGATGCCATCTTTATTTTTTATATATAAAAGATATTAAATTAAAGATTCTTCTCTACGAACAGATATACCCCCTTAGAATTGATTTTATAATTTTAGGTATAAATGCTGTACATTAGACATATACCTGATGATTTAAAACAGCTTTATCTTCATTATGGTTTTCAGTGAGCAATTCATGCCACTTATATCAGGAGTTTTTAGGGGGTAACTTCCTCTTCCAAGGCCATACAGTAATTTTGCCTGTGGCAATCCAGTCTCCAGCCAGAAAAGCGATTGGGAGAACGTACATAACCATTGGTAACAAAATACCCCCCAAACCCTTATGAGCTTCACCAAAAAACAGGAATCTAATGAATTCTTTAAGAATGGGGCCTTCATTAGCAACCAAGAACGTAAGTAACAACACCCAAAAAAATACAAAGGCTAAAAAAACTAGCCAGTGTATCAAAAAAACTGTCCGTTCTAACTTTGGTTTCATAAGGATATCTTTATTTAAAAATAAACTAGAAGGCAGAACCTTATTGGATTAGTAGTGAGAGCTAAAACAGCTTTATCTTCATTGTTTTTTCTAATCAAAAACTTCGCAGGTTCCTTGAATAGCATATAAAATATTAAAACCACCCTTTACAAAACTGAACTTTCCATTGTGATAAGTAAATCGCATACCAGGTGAGACTTTACTGGTCCATTCAAATATCTCGGTTTTGCCTGTCTCCCAC
>MDTG01095799.1_pt1 | contig 54797 bp, 42 predicted proteins | sample 811421 | NCBI WGS metagenome assembly MDTG01 (sample SAMN05326645, study PRJNA326480) | marine metagenome | isolation source: seawater | place: Pacific Ocean: South East | collected 2011
CGGGCCTATAGCTCAGTTGGCTAGAGCGCACCCCTGATAAGGGTGAGGTCACAGGTTCGAGTCCTGTTAGGCCCATTTCCGATTCCCCTCGGTTCGCGACCCGGGCTTTGGGGAGTCGGGCAACCCTCACATTCAGCGTTGTCTGGCCGTCCGGACGGGCCGCGTGATTCGTTGTTGTCGAGCGCCGTGCCGCGTTGCCAACGGACGCCGCGTGTCGCCAACCGGCGCCGCGTGTTGCGCGCACGGGTTTGTTCTCGGTCAGCGGCGGTCGAGACCGGGCGATCTCAGTCCGACGGGAACGCCTTTCGCAGGCGCTCGGCTTCGCGTGCCGTGAGATGGATGACGGCGCCGTGCTTGGGCGAAGTGAAGTTTGTCGCTTTCATCGGTCCGTCGTTGAACGAGCCGATCGGGGTGAAGGTCTCGAAGTCCGTTGTCTCGCAGAAGCCGAAGTTGTGCGGCTGCTTGCCGAAGACATCGTACATGAGCACATAGGTGTCCGATCCGAGGCGGCGCCAGACACTCGGGCCTTCGCACGCCTCCGGCTCGGGGTCGATCCATCGGTCTTGGTAGACATACCCGCCTGTGAGACGGTCGGAGACCGCCATCTTCACGCCGGCTCCGCCGTCGTGCGGGGTGAAGAGCAGGTAGTACTTGTCCTTGAATCTGGTGATATCGCTGTCGATCGTGTTCACATCCTTCGGATAGTGGAACAGCAGTTTCGGGGCGGTTTCGAGGGCCGAGTAGTCGTCGTTGAGGTAGGCGTACACGAGGCGGTTGGGGTCGTTGTTGTAGCGGATGGTGAAGTGGATCATCATCCGATCGCGTTGGTCGTCCCAGGTCAGTTCCGGCGCCCAGGCGCAGCCCACCTCTCGATATCGCGGGCCGAGTTCGTCGATCCGGATGTTGTGGTGCGTCCAATTCACGAGATCGTCGGATGTCGAAACGACGAAGCCGCGGTTGTTGCCCCAGCCCCACGCGTCGCCCGGGCGGTCCCACTGGGTGTCGCGGTGGCCTTCCTGCTGGCCGAAGATGTGGAGATCGGTCATCGCGAGCACGAATGTGCCATCGGGGGCGCGGGCGATGTGCGGATCGCGGATGCCCTTCTGATCGGCGATGTCCTCGAAGGTCATCACCGGGGCGCCGTTGTTCAGGGCGGTGAAGGTGTACCCGTCGTCGCTGAGCGCGAAATGCAGCGCGTGCGTCGGATCGGTGAAGTAGACCAGAAGGTAGTGGGTCAACTCGTCGCCGGCGGTCGTCGCGGCGGGATCGGGCTCGGCGGTCGCGTTGTCGCCCTCGCCCGGGAGGACCGGGTCCGGTTTGTGCGCATTGGCGAGATAGTGCGCGAGGCTCGCGATCTGTTCATCAGTGAGTGTTTTCGAGAAGCTGGGCATGCCGAGCCGTCCGTGCCCCGAGCGGATCGATTTCTCGACACCCTCGACGCCGGGCTCGTAGCGCCATTCGTCGTCGAGGAAACTCGGTCCGATCATGCCTCCAAGCCCCGCGCCGTGGCATCTGGCGCAGTTGTTCAGGAAGACCTGCCGGGCGGGGTGCTGCTCGATGAACTGCCGCTGCTGGTCGGTCTGGGCCTGGGCTTCTGACGAGATCGCGATCGCCATCGCGAGAAGAGTCGTTCCGATCCAACGCATGGGGTCGTCCTCGCAAGCGGTGAAACCGTGGTCCGCACAGGGCTTGCGGGCGGGCGACGCGGAGCCCGGCGCGCCCGGTGACCTGCACAGGATAACGGCGGGCGGGTCGCGTGTCATTTGATCGGAGATTGTATGGTTCCGTGCGTTGGCTTCCGCCTCATGGATTGCGTGCGCTCGCGGTGCTTCGGCGACGAAACGGGTGCGTCTCATCGGGGCTGGGTGAACATGGCGGGGGGTGGCGTCGGTATAGTCGGCGGGGTTCGGCTACGGACGGGCCGGGGCTCCGGGAGCACGGGAACGGCGGACAGACGGTGCGGGGGCGATGGCGAACAAGGACGATCACCAGCGGCGCTTCGTGAGCGATTTCAAGCGGTTCTTCGGCCGGGGGCTGGGCATCCTGCTGCCCTCGATCGTGACGCTGTGGCTGCTGTGGCAGGCGTTCGTGTTTGTCTTCAACAATGTCGCCGAGCCGATCAACCGCGGCTTGCGGGTCGCGGCGATCCGCGTGACGCCCATGCTCTACCACGAGGACGATCGTCCGAGCTGGTACACCGTCACGCAGGAGCAGGTGAGCAACCGTGCGCTGGCCCGCCGGCGGGACGGGCTGAGCGAACTCCCCGAGGGGGCGATCGAACGGGAGATCCGCCTCAAGCAGTTCCGCGACGAGTGGAACAAACACTGGTATCTGGACGGGCTCGGGTTCGTCGTCGCGATCATCCTGATCTACCTCGCGGGCCTGCTGCTGGGGAACTACTTGGGCCGGCAGGTCTACGGGCGCGTGGAGCGGCTGATCGCGAAGATCCCGGGGTTCAAGCAGGTGTATCCCCATGTGAAGCAGGTGGTGGACCTGATCTTCGGGGAGAACTCGACGATGAAGGCCTTCAGCGAGACGGTGCTGGTGCAGTACCCGCGGGAGGGGATCTGGAGTCTGGGGTTCGTGACGGGGACATCGTTTAAGGACATCCGGGCCGCGTCCGGGGTGGAGACGGTGAGCGTGTTTATCCCGACCTCGCCGACACCGATGACGGGGTTCGTGATCAATGTGGCGCGCAGCGAGGCGATCAAGGTGGACATCTCGATCGACCAGGCGCTGCGGTTCATCATCACCGCCGGGGTGCTGACCCCGGATTCGGTCGGTCCCGACGGAGTGACGAAAAGCCAGGACAAGTCGGCCGCGAAACTGCTGAGCGCGCACGAAGCGGCAGAACGGGCCTTCGAGACCGAGAACAAGAAGCGATCGGATGAGGGCTCCGAGGAGAGCAGCTCGGCGTGACCGTTCCGCCGGCGTCGCCCCCGCGAACTGGTGGGGCGGGGCCCGACGATTGCTATGATGTTTGTGGATGGTCTATTGTGACTGTCCGAGTGAAAGGGGCGATTCCATGAGGATCGATGTCATTGGCAGAGATGTCCACATCACCGACGACATCCGGGACCACGCGGAGAAGCGGGGCGAGAAGCTCCCGAAGTACTTCGACGGAACCCAGCTGGTGACATTCACCATTACCAGGAAGGACAGCGTGAACTACTCCGCTGAGTGCCTGGTGGATGTCGAGGGGCACGAGGACTTCGTGTCGACCGCTGATGACGCGAACATCAAGGCCGCGATCGACGCGGCAACGCAGAAGGCGACGCGCCAGCTCAAGGACTTCAAGGAGAAGCTGAAGGCGACCCGCTGAGGGTGACGCCCGGGCCGCACCGCTCTGTGCGCACGATGGGAAACCCGGGCGGTGGGCCCGGACGGAGCCGAGCATGAAGTTGACGGAGATCGTCGTAGAGTCGGCCATTACGCCGGCGCTTGGATCGACCGAGCGGGACGCCGTGCTGGCGGAGATGGTCGATTCACTCGTTTCGGCGGGGGCTCTCGACGAGGGCATCCGCGACGAGGTGATCAAGAAGTTGCTTGATCGCGAGGAGAAGGGCTCGACCGGCTTCGGTCGCGGGGTCGCGGTGCCGCACGCGAAGCACGCGGGGGTCGAGAAACTCGTCGCCGCGATCGGGCTGAGCGATCGGGGCGTGGACTTCTCCTCGCTCGACAAGCAGCCCGTGTTCAGCGTGTTCCTTTTGCTGAGCCCGCTCGACCAGCCCGAGGACCACCTGCAGGCGATGGAGGTGATCTTCAAGAACCTCAGCAAGGAAAACTTCCGGCGGTTCCTCAGGCAGGCGGGGTCGGTCGAGGAAGTCACGACGCTCCTGGACGAGGCGGACAGTCAGCAGTTGCCGGGCTGAGGTCCGGGATCCGAACCGATCGTCTCACGACCCGATGGTGGAGGGCCGGCCGTTGGCGGACCGCGCGAGTGTCCGAGTTGTCATCGTGAACAAGCTGGGCCTGCACGCCCGGCCCGCGATGGCGTTCGCGGAAACCGCGGGCAAGCACCGCTGCGGGGTGCGTATCAAGCGCGGGGCGCAGTCGATCAATGGCAAATCCGTGATGGAGATCATGCTGCTCGCGGCGACCGCGGGGAGCGAACTCGAGATCGAAGCGGAGGGCGCCGACGCCGAAGCCTGCGTGAACGAACTGCGGGACCTCGTCGAGCGCGGGTTCGACGAGGACGAGATCTAGGCGGCGCGGCGCCCGGCGTGACGGAGCGACCCGTGTTTACGGGCAGCCTTCCTCAAAGGCGCGCACGAACGCGACGATGTCCGCGAGATCGATCGTGAAGTACGGCCCGGCCTGATCGGCAGGTGGCGCCCCGGCGACAAAGGCGTCGATGAACGCCGCGGCATCGGCAAGGTCGAGCACGCCGAACGGGGGCGCGTGGTCGGCGGCGTTGCAGCCGGGCCCGTGCAGCAGAAGATAGACATTGCGGAAGATCTCGGTGTTGTACAGGAATGTGTCGCCCAGGTAGATCGCGGATTGCCGGTTGCCGCCCGAGGGTCCGGCGGCGGGAACCCCGATCAGCAGCACGCCCTGGGTTCTCGGATCAACCGGGTCGTCCGGGTAGTTGAACGAGAACCGGTACGAGAAGTCGTGCCGGCCGTCCCCGTCGAGATCCGCGTAGGAAAACGGATTGAGCACGGCGTTCTCGATCGCCGCGACGCCGTCGGTGTCGCCCAACTCGATCGGGGTGTCCAGCGCGACCGCGTAATCACGGGCGCTGAGGCAGAGCGGGAACTCGTCCCCGCCCCCGCTGAGTGTTGTGACGAGTTCCGTGAGGAAGACGCGGGGTGTCGTTGCCTGCCCGTCGTCGGCGTCGAAGAGCGCGATCTCCGCCTCGAGGCCGGGCACGGGCCCCTCGGGATAGAACGCGCAGGTTCGGAAGGTCATCCCGCCGATGAGCGTGTCGGGCGCGATGTCGCCCCAGTCGAGGACTCGGACCTCTTCGAGGTTCTCGGCGCTCGCGAAGGCGGACATGCTGATGTTGTTGATGAACACGAGGCGGCCGGCCCTCCAGACAACAGGCCCGGTCGCGGGCTCGGCGGCGATCGACCCGCAGATCAGCAGGGCGGCCGTCGACGCGACCGTGAGTGACATGTTCCTGAGCATCTTCGCCTCCCCGTTCCATCCCACAAGCGTGGAGACCCCGCGGTCCGCGTGGTCTCTTCTGTATCCACTCCGCGCAGCGTATCGGGAGGACGCGGGTCTACCAAGGCCCGTTCGGCGAGGGCGTTCGCCTTTGAAAGAAGAGAGCCGTCCCGGAGCGGGCGCACGAAAAAGCCCGGAACGCGTCCGGGCCTTTGTCGGTCGATACATCGACGAATGCGGATGAGAGGAGTCGAACCTCCACGGGGTTTTACCCCCACTAGGACCTGAACCTAGCGCGTCTGCCAATTCCGCCACATCCGCGGGGCCCGCATTGTAGCCCGCTTGGGTGGCGGAGTGGAGGCGCTCGGTGCGGGAATCAGGCCATCGCGGTCCGGGCTGCCGGGGTCTCGGAGGTTTCGCTTTCCTGCTCCGGGAGCCGCTCAACCACGGTCTGCGTCGCAAACCGCCCCGAGAGGATGAAGAAGGTGGGGGCCCAGAGCCCGACGAAGATCCCGAACCGTTGGGCGTACGCGGGGTCGTCGGTCCGGAAGAAGAACCAGATCGCGATCGACCCGAGGATCGAGAGCATGCCGGCAACAAAGCAGATCACGCTGAGAAGTTGGAAGGGCTGCTTTTTCATAGAAGTGTTCCGTCCTTTCATGCAAGACAACAGATAGCACTCGCCGTTGTGGGCGATGCGCAAGGCACGCTGTGCGTGGGTTCTGTGTCTTCGACGGGATCGGATCTCCGGATTCGCGGGGGCGTCGGGGAGACGGGACGGTGAGCCGCTCGGCGCCGGTCCATACGAAAACACCCCGCTTTGGGCGGGGTGTGGTGGTGCGGTGTGTTTCTCACGAGCCGTGCGTGATCAGGCGTTCGCGTCGGCGGGCTTCGTGGGTCGCGGGGCGCGGATCTCGAGGACCTTGGCGCGGATCTCGTCGAAGAGTTCGGGGTTGTCGCGCAGGAACTCCTTGGCGCGTTCGCGGCCCTGTCCCAGGCGGATCTCGCCGTAGCTGAACCATGATCCCGATTTCTCGCAGACCTTGGAATCGACCGCGAGGTCGAGGAGGTCACCCGTCGCGCTGATGCCCTCGTTGAACATGATGTCGAACTCCGCGATGCGGAAGGGGGGCGCGACCTTGTTCTTGACGACCTTGGCGCGGACATGGTTGCCCACATTCTCGTCGCCGTCCTTGATCGCACCGGTGCGGCGGATGTCGATGCGGACCGACGAGTAGAACTTGAGGGCGCGACCGCCGGGGGTGGTCTCGGGGCTGCCGAACATCACGCCGATCTTCTCGCGGATCTGGTTGATGAAGATGACGGTGCAGTTGCTGCGGGCGATCACGCCCGTGAGCTTGCGCATCGCCTGGGACATGAGGCGGGCCTGCAGACCGACATGACTGTCGCCCATCTCGCCCTCGATCTCAGCTCGCGGGATCAGGGCTGCGACGGAGTCGACGACGATGACATCGACCGCGTTGGAGCGGACGAGCAGTTCGCAGATGTCGAGGGCCTGCTCGCCCGTGTCGGGCTGGCTCACGAGCAGGTCGTCGATGTTGACGCCCAGCTTGCGGGCCCAGGAGGGATCGAGCGCATGCTCGGCGTCGATGAAGGCCGCGACGCCGCCCGTCTTCTGGGCGTGCGAGACGACGGTGAGCGCGAGGGTTGTCTTGCCGGAAGATTCTGGGCCGAAGATCTCGACGATGCGTCCGCGGGGGATGCCGCGTCCACCGAGGGCGAGGTCGAGCGAGAGGGCACCGGTGGAGATGCCGGGGATGGAGAGATACGCGTCCTCGTCGAGACGCATGATCGAGCCCTTGCCGAAGGACTTCTCGATCTGCCCGAGCGCCCGGTCGAGGGCCTGGGATTTCTCTTTGCTGATGGGGGGCGGCGCGGGCTGGACGGGCTTGGTCTCGACGATCGCCTCGGGGGCGTCGGAGGCCGTCTTCGTTTCGGTCTTGCTCGCGGCGGATGAATCGGCGGACGAGTCCTTGGGCGCAGTCTTGGTGCGTGCCATGGGGGCACTCCCTTCTTTCTGACGCGCGGGGCCTCGGGCATCTTGCGGAAGAAGGGCTCGCCGATCTGTCTGAGTGAGCGACCTCCGCCGCTCAGGCCCCCGAAATGTGCGTCATCGACGCTCGCTTCGGGGCTGTCTCAGTGAGCGATCTTCATCGCTCAGTTTGCCGGCCGACCACCCGATCCGCTCAGCCGTGCGGGCGCACGCTGGCCGACGCGCAACGGGCCGATGATCCTCCGTGAATCACGGTCCCGGCCGGGGGCGGCGTCGAACGCGAGCCCGGCACGCAGACAATATCGGCCCCCAAACAGTTCGTCAACAGAATTCTTTCGATTTCCGTTCGGGAGCCGAGGGGGGCCTGTTCAGATCTTCTGAACGCGCCCTGCATGGCTTCCCAATGACCATATCGTCGCTGGATCGGCACCGCCTCCTCACGCCCGACGGAGGCGCAGGCGATGCGGCAGAGGGTCCAGAAGCCGGGCCGAAGCGGGATGGAGGTCTCATGCTCAAGCGGATGGCACACGCGGCCGCGATCGTTCTCGCGATCATCACCCCGCTTGCGCTAGTCGCACCCTCCGCCGCGGCACAGGCCGAGCGGATCCGTTCGTTCGCGAGCGATATCGAGGTCCGCGCCGACGGCTCGATGCTCGTGACCGAGACCATCACGGTCAACGCACAGGGCAGGAACATCAAACGCGGGATCTTCCGGGACTTCCCGACGATTTACGACGGCCCCTGGGGCCTCCGGGTCCGCGTGCCGTTCGAGGTCGTGCGCGTGACACGGGACGGTGCGGAAGAGCCGTACGCGATCGAATCGCTCGAGAACGGCGTGCGCATCCGCATCGGACGCGAGGAGGTCGTGCTCCCGCACGGCGAGCACACCTACACGATCACCTACGAGACGGCGAGGCAACTCGGGTTCTTCGAGACTCACGACGAGCTCTACTGGAATGTCACCGGCACGGGGTGGGCGTTCCCGATCGATTCGATCGAGGCTCGCGTGACCCTTCCTGCGCCCGTTGCCGAATCCGATCTGCGGTTGGACGGATTCACCGGCACGGAAGGCTCGACCGAGAAGAGCTTCACCGCGACAGTGGAAGACGACGGGGCGGTCGTCTTCAAGACCACAGATCCGCAGCCCGCGGGCGGGAACATGACCGTGGTCGTGGGATGGCCGAAGGGGATCATCGACGAGGCGGCCGCGAAGGCGGCGGGGGGCTCTCTGCTGCGTGCCAACCTGTTCCTGGTCTTCATCGGGGGTGGTGTGGTCATCGCGTTCGTCTACCTGCATCTCCAGTGGATCCGTGTTGGGCGCGATCCGCTCAGGGGCCCGATCCAACCCAGGCTTGCGCCCCCCGAGGGGCTGTCGCCCGGCGCGTGCCGCTATCTGCACAAGATGCGGCACGACACCACCTGCTACGCGGCAGCGCTCTTCAATCTCGCGGTGTCGGGTGTGATCGCGATCAGGGCGGACGACGAAGACTCCTACGAAATCGAGCGGCTCGACCCCGACGCGAAGCCCGCGTTCCCGGACGAGAAGAAGATCGCGAACCGGGTCGTGCCCAAGGGCGACACCCCGTTCGCGTTCGATCAGAAGAACCACGAGAAGGTGAGTTCGTCGATCAAGGCGCAGGAGTCCTCGCTCAAGGACGGCTACGGGCACCTGTTTGCCAAGAACAGGGGCCCGCTCTGGATCGGGGTGCTCATCGTTCTCGTTGCCTGGGTCGCGGCGGTCCTGTCGCTCCCGGGCTTCGCGATGGCGGTCGCGGGCTTCCTGTCCATCTGGCTCGCCTTCTGGTCGATCGCGTGCGTCGCGCTCGTGGTCGCGGTGGTGAAGGCGTGGCAGAACGCCGCCAGCGAGACCAGCGCATCGGGCATCGGCGCCGCGGTGTTCCTGACGCTTTTTTCGCTCCCGTTCCTCGGATTCTGGGTCTTCGGGATGTTCATGCTGGCGAACCAGACCGTGCCCTGGACCCCGCTGGTGCTCGGACTCGCCTGCGCGCTGTTCGCGGTCTACGCGGTCCTCCTCCCGGCGCCCACCGTCGAGGGGCGGCGGATCATGGACGAGATCGAGGGGTTCGCGGCCTACCTGAGCGGACGATCGGGCGACGGAGACGAGCGCGCGCGGGGCGGCATCGACGCCGACGAGTTCGAGCGATGGCTCCCGTACGCCGTCGCGCTCGACGCGAGCGAGGACTGGGCGGCTTACTTCGAATCCGTGGTCGACTCGAAACTCCGCGAGGAAGGCGACCGCGAGATCGCGCGGCGCGAGTGGCACCCGCACTGGTTCCACGGGCCTCGCCACCTCTTGTATCCGACCGCGTTCTGTGAGTCCGTCGGCGGCGCGCTCGCGACATCCGTCAGTTCGTCGTCGTCTGCGCCCGGATCGTCCAGCGGGTTTAGCGGAGGGGGTTCCTCCGGCGGGGGCGGCGGCGGCGGGGGAGGCGGGGGCTGGTGATCGGGCCGCCCGTCGCGCCCACGGCGCGATACGCTCTCGGACCACGCACCCCCGGAGAGCCCGATGACCACGACCCAAGCCGCGACTGAACTCGATGCCTTCCGCGCCGATGAGGCGACGATCCGGATGGGAGGCGGCGCGAAGGCGATTGAACGCCAGCACGCGAAGGACCGCCTGACCGCCCGGGAGCGGATCGCTCGGTTGGTCGACCCCGCGGACGAGGGCGGGGACGCGCCGCTCGATCCCCATCGCGACGAGATCCCGAACTTCACCGAACTCGGCCTCTGGAGCGCGTACAACATGTACGCCGAGCACGGCGGGGCCCCCGCCGCGGGCGTGGTCACCGGCATCGGCGTCATCCACGGCCGGCGTCACATGATCATCGCCAACGACGCGACGGTGAAGGCGGGCGCGTTCTTCCCGATGACCTGCAAGAAGATCATCCGGGCCCAGCATGTCGCGCGGATGGCCCGCATGCCCCTGGTCTATCTGGTCGACTCCGCGGGCGTCTACCTCCCCCTGCAGGAGGATGTCTTCCCCGACACCGACGACTTCGGGCGGATCTTCTATCTCAACTCCATCATCTCCGCCGAGGGCATCCCGCAGACCGCCGCGATCATGGGCTTCTGCGTCGCGGGGGGCGGGTATCTCCCCGTCCTCTGCGACACGCTGCTGATGACCGAGGGCTCGGGGTTGTATCTCGCGGGTCAGGCCCTCGTGAAGGCCGCGATCGGACAGGAGGTCAGCGACGAGGACCTGGGCGGGGCGACCATGCACGCCGAGATTTCGGGGACGATCGACTTCAAGGAACCCGACGACGCCGCCTGTCTGACGCGATTGCGAGAAGTGCTGGCAAAGAGGCGGGGCGAAGAGACGGGGAGACGGAGAGACGAAGAGACAAGGCCGGAAGACATGGATGGCGCCGGATCCGAAGAATCCGTCTCTCCGTCTCTTCGTCTCTCGGACTCTGGGGCGCCTTTCCGTCGTCCCGTCCGCGACGGGTCGGACATCCTGTCGATCTTCACCGACAAGCCGGGCGAGCAGTACGACATCGAGGAGATCCTCGCCTGCATCGTCGACGGGCGGACGATGCCCAACGCCGACGGGCACGAATCGCTCGTGCCCGATTTCGACGAGTACAAGGCGGACTACGGGCGGTCCATCGTGTGCGGCTACGCCCGCATCGGCGGACGCGCGTGCGGCGTGGTCGCCAACCAGGGGTCGATCAGCCGGCAGACCAAGGCGGGCGGGCGCGCCGGGCCGCACGAGTCGGTGAACATGCCGCGGGTGATCTATCACGAGAGCGCCGACAAGGCGGCCCGGTTCATCATGGACTGCAACCAGCGGAAGATCCCGCTGGTGTTCATCCACGACACGACGGGGTTCATGGTGGGGCGTGACAGCGAGCAGGCGGGGATCATCCGTGCCGGCGCGAAGATGGTCAACGCGATGAGCAACAGCGTGGTGCCCAAGATCGTGCTGATCACCGGGTCGAGCTACGGCGCGGGCAACTACGCGATGTGCGGGCGGGCGTTCGAGCCCTTCCTGAGCCTCGCGTGGCCGGGCAGCAAGTGCGCCGTGATGGGGGCGGCGCAGGCGACGGGCGTGCTGGCGATGATCGAGGAGCGCAGCCGCGAGCGCAAGGGCGAGGCGATCGACAAAGAGACGCACGAGCAGATCCTCGGCGCGGTCCGCGCGTCGTACAACGAGCAGCAGGACATCCGCCACGGCGCAGCGCGGGGCTGGGTGGACCGCCTGATCGAGCCGGTGCGGACGCGCGAGGAACTGATCGCGGCCCTCGAGTCGGCGGAGCAGGGGTGGGACTACACGCCCGAGTTCAGGACGGGTGTGCTGCAGGTATGATCTCGCAAACCGTGGGTGACATCGCGTGAAGGGGAGCGAATGGGTTTCAATTTTTTGGCGGCTGGCATCGAGGAGATCATGGGGCCGAGCGACGCCGATTCGCTTGCTTCTCTGATCCGTGCGAATGTGCCCGGTGACCCGCCGATCTCAAAGCCGGGGTTTGAGTTCTGCATGCGCGATGAGATCGGCTGGTCATGGTGGTCCGAGCTGCAGCAACACGCTGCCCAACGCCTCGGGGACGACCGCGTCCAAGCCCTACTCGCGGTCGATGCGTGGACCGGCGCCTACCTCGATGTCGATTGTGACAGGCTGTTGCTCTGGCCTGACGGTGAGCCCGACGGGGATGGCTCGGAGGGTCAGCCAACGATCGAGGTTCTCGGACATCGACCCGCTTCGTTCTTCTCTCGCATCTTGCGTCTTCTCGGGATCGGTCGAGCGACAGATGCCGAGCCCGACCCAGAAATCCGCGGGATGCTCGACGCGATGGTCAGCAACTTCGGCGCCCGCGACGGTGAATCCGGGGCGTTCCAGATTGCAAGCCTGCCACGGCTCATCGGCGAGCTCGACGGACTTTTGCGGCACGAAGACATCGAAGTCAACGAAGAAAGCGTTCGGCGAACCCTCGCCGAGTACGAGAATGATGATCGGATCGATGACGACCCGCATATTCAGTGCCTCTGCCATGCGTGGCTTACGGCACGCGTCGCCTCGGATAACGCTTGCCCGATGTGGCTGTTGAAGTAAGAGGCATACGAATGCGTATGCTTTGATTGATCTTGACCCCGTATCTGTCGACGGGGGTGCTGAAGCGATGAGCAGCGACCGCGATCCGAGAATCCCGGATATCGAGGGCGATATCGCCGGCCACGATCTCGGACGGGCGAAAGAACGCCTCTGCTCATTTTTGAACAACGAGGGCTATGACCCCGGCCTGTGCGCCGAGATTGGGCACCTCTGCCGCAAGATGCGGGATCCCCGCGAGGCTGGCCGATGGCTGTTCATCAGCGACGACGACTCGACCGAAGCCGACTACTTCATCGAGATGTTTCTCAATCAGCACAAGCGGAAGCCGTCGCAGATCGTCGCGCAGCTCCCGCGACGCGCGAAGCTCGCCGATGAATCGGAGTATCCCGAGGTTGTCCGCGCACGATTCGAGAAACTCAGCCTCGTCAAGCCGCTTGGTGAGTACCGTCGGTTCCGGCCGCGAACGAAGCTACAGAGAGTGAGAGACGATGCCGCACGGCTCGTAGGTTCACTGATACTTCTCGCAATCGTTGCAACATTCCTCGTCGGCCTGGTTCAGATTGCGATCTGGATCTGGTCGCTGGTTTTCTCTTGACTAGATATTCCAAGATTGGAATGGCAAATGTTGGCAAGTAAGCTCCGATTCGCTGGGATCGCCGCGGCATCGCTCACCCTGATCGGCTGCGTCGCAAACTCCGAGAAATCCTCGGCGTCTCCACCCCTCCCCACCGGCTCCTGGACACTCACCACCATCGAAAACCAACCGCTCCCCAACCCCCTCCCGCCCGGCCTCCGCCCCATCACCCTCACCATCAGCGACGCCGGCGATGTCTCCGGCAACGCCGGCATCAACCGATACTCGGGCACCGTCGATACCGGGGCGTGGGAGAATCGCGAGATCGTGTTCGGCCCCCTCGCCGTCTCCCGCATGGCGGGCCCGCCCGCCGCGATGACCGCTGAGGCGGCCTATCTCGGGGCGCTCGACGCGGTGCGCACCTTCCGCGTCGAGGGCGGGTCGCTCGTGCTCGGGGGGGCGGCGGGTGAGCTGCTCCGCTTCGAACGAGCGCCGGACTGATCGATTCTCGGAACCCTGGTCCGCCTTTCTGCTGGGCAAACACAGCCGAAATGCGCCGCGCCCGCGCCGGCGCGGTGTATAACCACCTTCTTCGAGCCTGCTGTCCATGAGGAGCGGCTGATGCGGATCGGTGTGCCCAAAGAAATCAAACCAGATGAGTACCGGGTGGGCATCCGTCCCGCGGGCGTGGAGGTGCTGACCGGCAAGGGGCACGAGGTCTGCGTCGAGGCGGGCGCGGGCCTGGGCTCCGGGCTCAGCGACACGGAGTACGCCGCCGCGGGCGCGACGATCGTCGACGACCCCGACGAGCTCTGGCGCTGGTCGAACATGATCGTGAAGGTCAAGGAGCCCCAGCCCGATGAGTACACGCGGATGCAGGAGGGGCAGGTCGTCTTCGGCTATTTCCACTTCGCCGCCGACCGGGACCTGACCGACGCGGCGCTCAAGAGCCGGATCACCGCGATCGCGTACGAGACGCTCACGGCGCCCGGGCCCAACGGGGGGACGACGCTGCCGCTGCTGACGCCCACCAGCGAGATCGCGGGTCGCCTCGCGGCGCAGCAGGGCGCGAAGTATCTGGAGCGCCCGAGCGGGGGGCGGGGCGTGCTGCTCGGGGGCGTCCCCGGGGTCGAGCCGGGCAATGTGCTGGTCATCGGCGCCGGGGTGGTGGGTCAGAACGCGGCCCGCATCGCCTACGGCATGGGCGCCCACATCGTGATGATGGACACCGACAACGAGAAGATGCGACGCGTGGGCGAGGTGATGCCCCGCCAGCTGATCACGGTGTTCGCCGACCCGGAGGCGATCCGGCACTACCTCGCGTGGGCGGATGTCGTCATCGGTGCGGTGCTCGTCCCGGGAGCGAAGACGCCGCGCGTGGTGACCCGTGAGCACCTGCGGCTCATGAAGCAGGGCTCGGTGATCGTCGATGTCTCGATCGACCAGGGCGGGTGCTGCGAGACGAGCCGGGTGACGACGCACTCCGACCCGGTCTTCGTGGAGGAGGGCGTGCAGCACTATTGCGTGGGCAACATGCCCGGCGCGGTGGCGCGGACGAGCACCTGGGCGCTGACCAACGCGACGCTGCCATGGGTCGTCCGGATCGCCGACGAGGGCGTGTGGCGGCTCCGCCGTTCCGACCAGGGCTTCCGCGACGGGGTGAACATGCACCGGGGTGAGCTGCTGAACGAGGGGGTCGCCTCCGCGCACGGGCTCGAGCTCGCGGAGGCGTGATCGCATCCGGGTCGCCGCACCGCGTAGACTCACCCCATGCGTGCACACCCCGATCTCGGATCACTCGTCTTTCTCCGTCTTCTGCCGATCCTCGCGTGCCTCCCGCTGCTGTCGGGGTGCATCGTGCAGGACATCCACGACGAGCTCAGGGGCGTCAACGCGCGGCTCGAGCGCGTCGAGGAGACGCTAGGCAAGATCGACACCACCAACGCGCGACTCGCGGACCTGGACGCACGACTCGACACACTCGAACGCCTCGCGTCGATCGATGCCTCGCTCACCTCTATCGACGAGGAACTTGTCTCCATCAACGGTGAACTCGACCCGATCAAGGGATCGCTGGAGAACCTCGACCAGCACCTCGCGTCGCTTCGGGAGACGATCCGCAACATCGACTCGACGATCCCTTTCCTCAAGATTTCGGGCGATGACGAGGCGGGAGAAGCGGAACTGGACGAGCAGCAGCCTCCCGAATCCGAAGGCGGCACCGGAGATCCCGCGGACACCGGGAGCGGTGGGGGTCAGTAGAACCCCGCTGATTTGCCCGCGCGCGTGGGTTCGACGCCCGATTCGCGTTGTAGGAAGTGCGTCGGTTGGGTATCGTGCCGCGATCGCTCGCTTCGGACAGTCGTCTGTGTTTCTCCGGCGTTCACGCCGGCGATCGAGCGTGAGGTTGGATCATCAGCCGGCGACTCCGCGCCCCACGCCACCGTGGCGATGGCGTGGGGCAGCGCGTGAGCCAATCAGGTTCGCGTGACCGGAATCGTCCGGCTGTTCCCGAGCCGGGTGATCACCATTCCGTCCGGTTACCGGGCCCGGTGTTGGGTTTGCCGCGTTTCGGCAGCGCCCGGGATGTGTTTCGCCTGCCAACTCAGCGGGCGTCGAATCGTTCGAATCAGAAAGAGAGACTTCATGAAGCGTACAACGATTGCGGCGGTGCTCGCGCTGGTCTCCGGCGCAGCGGTTTCCAATCCGGCAGCGATGTCCGCCGAGCGAGCGGAACAAGCCCTCGCTCGCGCGAGGACAGCGATCGAGAACGACCCCGCGCTGCAGGCGGTGCCCGGTCAGATCCTGGTCAAGTTCAAGCGGGGCGACGCCCAGCTGCGTGCCTTCGCCCGCAACGCGGTGAACGGGCAACTGATCCGAGAACTGAAAGGTGTTCAGGGTCTCGAACACCTCGAGGTCGGGATGGACGCCGCGATCGCGGTCGAGGTGCTCAAGAACCTCCCGTTCGTCGAGTATGCCGAGCCCGACTACATCGTCCGTCCCGTCGCGCAGCCCAACGATCAGTACATCGGCCTGCAGTGGGGCGTGAACAACACCGGGCAGTCCATCAACGGCACCGCCGGTGTCGCGGACGCCGACATCGACGGCTTCGAAGCCTGGGATGTGCGCTCCAGCGCCGCGGACATCGTTGTCGCGGTCATCGACAGCGGCGTGCAGTGGAGCCACCCCGACCTCGACGGCAACATCTGGTCCAACAGCGACGAGATCGCCGGCAACGGAATCGACGACGACAATAACGGGTACATCGATGATGTCCGAGGCTGGGATTTCTACGACAACGACAACAACCCCGACGACAGCGACGGGCACGGCACCCACTGCGCCGGCACCGTCGGCGCCGAGGGCAACAACGGCATCGGTGTCGCGGGCGTCGCGTGGGATGTCCAGATCATGCCGGTCCGCTTCCTCGGTCCCTTCGGCGGCTCGACCTCCGACGCGATCGCCGCGGTCAACTACGCCGTCTCGAACGGCGCTCGCATCTCCAACAACTCGTGGGGCGGGGGCGGCTTCAACTCCGCGCTCCGCGACGCGATCGCCAACGCGGCCGCGAACGACCACCTGTTTGTCGCCGCCGCGGGCAACGACGGGGTGAACACCGACTCGAGCGCGCACTATCCCTCGTCGTACAGCAACGACAACATCATCTCCGTCGCCGCGACGGACAACCGCGACCGACTCGCGGGCTTCTCCAACTACGGCGTCAGCAGTGTCGACCTCGGCGCACCGGGCGTCACCATCGCGAGCACCTACAACGGGAGCAGCTATGTCTATCTCAGCGGCACCTCGATGGCGGCGCCGCATGTCTCGGGTGCCGCGGCGGTGCTCTGGGCAGAGAACCCAAGCTGGTCCTATGCGCAGGTCCGTGATCGTCTCTACGCGACCGTCCGCCCGACCAGCGCGATGAGCGGCACCACCGCGACCGGAGGCGTGCTCAACCTCCAGGCCGCACTGGGCAGCGGAGGGGGCGACCCCCAGAACGCGGCACCGACGGTGTCCATCGGCTCGCCCTCCAGCGGGTCCAGCTTCATCGAGGGTGACACCGTCACCTTCTCGGGCAGCGCGAGCGACCCCGAGGACGGCAACATCGGCGCGGCGCTCGTCTGGACCTCGAGCCGGGACGGGCAGATCGGGGCCGGCGCGTCGTTCTCCACCGCCTCGCTCAGCGTCGGCACGCACACGATCACCGCCTCCGCGAGCGACAGCGGCAACCTGTCCGATTCGGATTCGGTCACCATCACCGTCGAGTCGAACGCCCAGCCGCCCGCGGCCCCCGGCATCGCCGGCGCGAGTGACAACGCAAACGGCACCGCGACCGTCACCTGGTCCGATGTTGCCGACGAAGACGGCTACGAGATCCAGCGCGAGCAGCAGAAGCGCAACGGCCGTTGGAACGGCACGCAGATCGTCGGCACCGTCGGCGCCAACGCGACCGGGTTCACCGACGCGTCGGGCACCGGCACCTTCCGCTACCGCGTCCGCGCCGTCAACGCCGCGGGCTCCAGCGCGTGGTCGGGCTGGGCGCAGGTTACCGTTTCCGACGCGTCCGGCGGCGGCGGAGGCGGCGGCGGAAACGGCGGTGGGAACGGCAACGGCAATGGTCGCCCGGGCCGATAAACCCCACACCCGATTCCCGTGATCTCCATGCCCCGGCCCTCGAGCCGGGGTTTTTTACGCCTTTCTATCAAAATACAAACGAATACCAATCGATTCCCGCGATCATCCGCGATCTCACCCGATTCGATTTCCCGATTCCGGGTGGTTGGTTTATGCTGCGGGCCCACAGCCGGTGCGATCCGTTCCAAGGGGTTCCGGGGGTCGGCTGTTAGAGAAGCAGAGATCGGCGGGGAAATCGCCGGAAGAGAAGGGAAGCACAATGCAGACGAAGACACGCGCCCTCACCGTCGCGCTGGCGGCCGGCCTCGCCGCGCCCGCGCTCGCCCAGACCGACATCTTCTGGAACGCCGGTTCGGGCAACTGGAACGATGTGGCGAACTGGAACCCGATGAATGTCCCGAACAGCCCGAGCGAGAACGCCTTCATTCTCGCCCCGGCGTTCGCGGAGGTCGCGCTCGACATCACGGCCAGCATCGGCACGCTCGAGGTGGGCCCGCAGATCATGCTCACCATCGAACCGGCTCGCACGCTTGGATTGAGCGGTGCGATCACCAACAACGGGCTGATCGATGTGAACCCGACGACGAGCGTCAGCAACGCCGCGGTTCAGTTCAACGCGAACACCTCGATCGTCGGCAGCGGTGTGCTCCGGCTCTCGGGCGGCGGAGACGACGCGCGTCTGCTGACCAACGGGACGACCCTCACCAACGGGGCGGGGCACACCATCGACGGCGCGGGGCAGATCACCGCGTCACTCATCAACGAGGGCGTGGTCACGGCCCTCGACACCGGGTTTGCCAACCGTCTCGAGCTGATCAGCAGCACCAAGACCAACAACAGCAACATGCAGGCCGGCGACGGAGCCGAGCTCTTCATCAGCGGCATCACGATCAACCAGGCGCCGGGCGCGACGATCGCCGCGAACGCTGGCGGCATCGTGATCTTCAACGGAAACAACACGATCAACGGGGGGCGGCTCGTCGGGCCCGGTGCGTTCATCAAGCCGACATCGGGCAACCTCTCGCTCTCCGATGTCTCGCTCGAGCAGGACTTCACCGTCGATCCCGGCGCGGGCGTGCTCTACAACTCCCCGGCCTTCAACTGCACAGGCCGGATCACGCTCAATGACACCAGCTCAGTCAGCAACTCGTTCATCCAGTTCAACAACAACACGATCGTGAGCGGCGGGGGTTCGATCTTCCTGGCGGGGGGCGGCAACGACAGCCAGGTGACCACGAACGGCACCACAGTGACACTCGCGCCCGGGTTCACCATCGAGGGCTCGGGCGATGTGCCCGCGACACTGGTCAACAACGGTCTGATCCGCGCCTTCCCGAGCGACAACGGCGATGGGCGCCTCCGCCTGTTCTCCGGCGCGAAGACCAACAACGCGCTCATCCGCGCCGACTCGGGAGGGATCGTCGAGATCAACAGCATCGTCGTGACCCAGGACGCGGGGGCGCTGATCCTCGCGGATGGGGGCACCGTCGAGTTCGTCTCCAACCAGACCGTCAACGGCGGCACAATCCGAGCGATCAACGGGGGCACGCTGATCAAGCCCCCGAGCGGGAACCTCTCGCTGGGCGGCGTCTCCCTGCAGGGCGACCTCGATGTCGCGGGCGGTGCGGGCGTGCTCTACAACACCGACGCGTTCGACTGCCAGGGCACGATCGTGCTCAACGACTCGGGCGCCGCGGGCAACGCGTTCATCCAGTTCAACAACAACACGACCGTGAGCGGCGGGGGTACCTTCTTCCTCGCGGGGAGCGGCAACGACAGCCAGGTGACCACCAACGGCACCACGGTGACACTCGAGCCCGGGTTCACCATCGAGGGCTCGGGCGAGATTCCCGCGACCCTGGTCAACAACGGTCTGATCCGCGCCTTCCCAAGCACGAACGGCGACGGCGAGCTCCGCCTGTTCTCGGGCACCAAGACCAACAACGCGCAGATCCGCGCCGACGCGGGGGGCATCGTCGAGCTCTCCGGCGTGACGGTCAATCAGGGCCCCGCGGGGGAGATCCTCGCCGACGGAGGCACCGTCGAGTTCGTCTCCAACCAGACCGTCAACGGCGGCACGATCCGAGCGATCAACGGGGGCACGCTGACCAAGCCCCCCAGCGGCAACCTGTCGCTTAGCGACATCTTCCTCGATGCCGATCTCGATGTCGCGGGCGGCGCGGGCGTGCTCTACAACTCTCCGCTGCTGACCGCCACCGGGTCGATCAACCTCAACGACTCGGGCGCCGCGGGCAACGCCCTCATGCAGTTCAACGCCAACACCACCGCGACGGGCGGCGGGCGGATCTTCCTGGGAGGCAGCGCCGACGACAGCCAGGTCACCACCAACGGCACCGTGCTGACGATCGCCCCCGACTTCGCGATCGAAGGATCGGGCTTCGTGCCCGCGGCGCTGATCAACAACGGGCTGATCCGCGCGTTCCCGAGCACCGACGGGGACGGCCGGATCACCCTCTTCAGCGGCGCCAAGACCAACAACAGCCAGATCGTCGCCGACCCCGGAGGCGTGATCGATATCACGGGCGTCGTCATCACCCAGGGCCCCGCGGGCGAGATCCTCGCCGACGGAGGCACCGTCGAGTTCGTGTCCAACCAGACCGTCAACGGGGGCACGATCCGCGCCGTCAACGGGGGCAGGCTCGTCAAAACCGCGGGGGGGAATCTCAGTATCGGGGGCGACCTCACCCTCGCGAGCGACTTCGAACTCGAGGGCGCTGCGGGGATGCAGATCAACGCCGCGACGCTCACCAACGAGGCGACGGTCCGGATCAACTCGAACGGGACAGCGGGCAACGCGGTGATCCAGTTCAACGGCAACACCGTCGTCGTCGGCGCGGGCCGGATGCTCCTCGAGGGCGGCGGCGACAACAGCCAGCTCAACACCAACGGCACGACCGTGACCCACGGGCCCGAGCAAATCATCGAGGGCGAGGGGCAGATGAACGGGTCCCACATCGTCCTCGGCACGATGATGCCCGGCCTCCCGCTCGGCGCCATCACCGGCAACGCCAGCATCACCTTCGGCGCAGACGCCGAACTGATCGCCGATGTCGACGGCAACGGCAGCGGCGACTCGATCAATGTCAGCGGCGTCGTCACACCCGCCGGCGCGGTCAGCATCCAGATCGACCCCGGGTACACCCCCGCGATCGACGACGAGTTCACGCTCATCACCGCCGGTTCGGTGAGCGGCGAGTTCGCAGGCGTCGCGGTCACCTCAGGCGTGCTGCCCCCCGATGTCGCCGTCCGCCTCGACCATCAGGCGAACCAGGTCGATGTCAACTTCGTCTGCCTCGCCGACCTGCTCGCGCCGTTCGGCGTGCTCGACCTGATCGACATCAACGCCTTCGTCCAAGCGTTCCTCAATCAGCAACCCGCAGCGGATCTCGCAGCCCCCATCGGCGTGTGGGACCTCTCGGACATCGGTACCTTCATCACCGCGTTTAACACGACCTGCCAGTAATCGCATACGCTTGCTCGCGCGCGATTCAACCCGCTTCAACACCTTCCCGGAATCCCTCCGGCCGGAGCCCACGATGCACCGATTCACCGCCCCTTTCGCCGCTCTGTCGCTCGCGCTCGCCGCGTCGCACGCCGCCGCCGCCGTCCCGCAGGAATGGGACATCCACCTCATCTGCCGTTCGAGCCTCGACCCGAGCATCCCCGCGTACCGCCTGCCGGATCTTTCGAGCCTCTCGAGCCAGTATGTCTCGCTCGATGAGCAGGGCAATGTCGCGATCCGCGTGTTCCTCAACGGGAGCCCGAGTGAGGCGATCTTCTTCGGGAACACCCAGCTCGGCCGCCTCGCCCTGTCGGGCACCTCCCCCGACCCGATCTGGTCGGTCGTCGTCGAGACCCGCGCCGGGCTCATCGCCGTCGAGGACGGGAACCTGGGCCCGGGCGGCGCCAGCGTCGTCGACAGCGAGGGCGTCCTCGTCGAGCGGTACGACCTCGGACTCGTCGGTGTCGACGGGCTCGCGGGTGTCGCGCCCGACGCCGCGATCGGCTACCGCGCCGCGATCGGCCTCGCGGGCCAAGGCATCGTGCTCGACCAGTTCATCGGGGGAGTCCGAGATCAGCAGATCCTCCTGTCCACGCTCGAACTCGCCGACGATGTCGACTTCATCCTCTCGCCCGAGATGAACGCGTCCAAGCAGTTCGTCGCCAACACCATCCCGCTCTCCGGGCCCAGCCGCCGCATCATCCGTCTCTCGCCCGATGGGTCGGGCGGGTACCTCCGAGAGACCGTCGCCGAGACCGGGTCGACCCCAGACAGCAATTTCACCAGCTTCGTGAATTCCACCGCGATCGCGCCCAACGGGTCGGTCGCGTTCACCGCCCGGCGCGCGGCCGACTCGCGCTGGCAGGTCACCCGAAGCGACGAGCCCGGGGAGCCCCTCGCCGTCATCGCCGAGGGCGGGCAGATGGGCATCGTCAACGGCAACCTCGCCAACTTCCCGCCCGTCGTCAACAGCAACGGCCTCGTCGCCTTCCGCGTCGAGGACACCACCGGGTCCACCGCCCTCTTCGTGGGCGACGGCAGCGGGGGACCCGACAGCCTCGTCCGCATCGTCGGCAACGGCGACATCGCCGACACCGACCTGGGACCGATCCCCTTCGGATTCAACTTCGGGGGCACCACCGGCATCCAGATCATGAACGGCGTCGTTGATATCAACGACGCGAACCAGGTCGCCTTCGCCGCGTTCCTCGCCAACGGGACCGTCGGGGTCTTCATCGCCACCCCCCAAGGCCCCGCGGGGTGCAACCCCGCCGACATCGCCGAGCCGTTCGGCGTGCTCGACCTCACCGATGTCCAGACTTTCGTCGCGGGTTTCATCAACCAGGACCCGATCGCGGACATCGCCGAACCCTTCGGCGTCTTCGATCTGAGCGATCTCGACCGCTTCGTGGGCTCCTTCCTCAACGGCTGCCCCTGATCAGGCCGCAAGGACCCCTCGGGCCCGACCATCCCACCCGACAGCGCCGCCTCATGCGAGACGGCGCTTGATCGCGCGCCCCGTTTCCGAGATGCTGAGAGAAGTCACGCGGCCCCCGCGCCGACGCCAATACCCCCGTGGAGGAAAGAACATGCCCGCCCGCACCGCGCTGCTCTCGCTCGCCGCCCTCGCCGGAACCGCCGCGGCGCAGGCCGAGTTCCCCGCGATCTTCGTCGCCAACAACGGAAACCTCGAGGGAAGCGTCTCCACGATGCGCATCGAGGCGGACGGATCGCTGACCTTCGTGTCCAAGGTCGTCACCGGGACGCGGTCGAGCACCAGCCAGCCCTGCCCGGGGTGCAACACCTACGCGATCGACATCACCCCGGACGGTCGTTTCCTCGCGACCGCCCACGCCGCAGGCAGCAGCACCGAGAACCTCACCGTCTACGCCGTCGCGCCGGACGGTTCGCTTACCGTCGTCGAGGAACTCCCCCTCGCCCAGGGCGGGCTCGACATCCAGTGGATCAACAACGAACTGCTGGCGCTCCCGCTCACCGATCTCTCGCTGACCAACCGCGTCAGGCTCTTCCGCCTCGACGAGGACAACCAACTCACCGAGATCGACTCCGCCGTCACCGGGAGCTTCAACACCTCGATCGCGGTCCACCCCAACCGCCGATGGCTCTACGCCAACGATTCCCTGGGTTCCAACACCGTCCGCGTCTTCGACACCGAAGGCGGTTCGCTCACCCTGATCCAGACGCTTTCGCTCCCGAACTACGGCGTCGCGATCGAAGTCGATCCATCGGGACAGTACCTCTACGCCGCAGGCGGCATCAGCAACGGAGGCAACTCCTTCGCGGGCTACGCGATCGACCCCGCCGACGGCTCGCTCTCCCCGCTCGCCGGCAGCCCCTACACCTCCCCAGGCGCGTCGCCCAAGGGCTTCGCCTTCTCCGAAGACAGCGACTTCCTCTATGTCTCGCACGGCACCGACGCGACCATCCGCGGATTCTCGCTCGATCCCGACGGCATCCCGACCTCCACCGGGTTCTCCTTCGATGTCGGCCTCCAGGGTTCCCTCCGCGAGATGAACACCCTGGGAAACCTGCTCTTCGCGCTCGATGAGACCACCGCCATCGACGGCGTCCGCGGCGCCTATTCCTTCACCATCGATCCCAGCACCGGCAACCTCACCCCCCTCCCGGGCTCGCCCGTCGATACCCAGGGCATCTCCCCGAACGATGTCGTCGCCTGGGCGGGCGCCAACCCCGCCTGCAACCCCGCGGACCTCGCCGCGCCCTTCGGGGTGCTCGATCTCGCAGATGTGCAGGCGTTCGTGGGCGGGTTCCTCGCCCAGGACGCGATCGCGGACCTCGCCCCGCCCGCGGGGGTGTTCGACCTCGCCGATGTCCAGGTCTTTGTCTCCGCTTTCAACGCGGGCTGCCCCTGACGCCCCGTCCATTGAAGCGGTGTTCATCGCCCAATAACCGCCCGCTCAGGCGCGTGCAGACGGGTGATCGACACAGCCCGCCCGTCCCCGGGAACGCCCGATCCCGAATACACACCGATCGAGGTTGTTTTGAACCCGGATCTGTGATACCGTATTCGGAGTCTCGAGGGGCAAGCCGACCGCGCGGTCCGACCCGTTCGCCCGCGCCGAGGGAGAGTTCGCAGGCCCTGTCTCGTCGCGGGTGTGTGTTCGCCCCACCCGGTCCGACGCGACCGTTCGTAAAGGGATCAAGAGATGTCGAAAACCCGTCGTGCGTTCGTTGCCCGTGCCGAGGTGCTCTGGGCGGCAGGCTTTGCTGTCGCCGCCGGTGCCGCCGCGATCTCCATCGCCGGTCTGCCCACCAACCTCGATGACTTCTTCGGGCCCGGCACCCAGCCCAATCAGCTCAACATCGAGCTGATCGACTCCAACGAGTGCGCCCTCTGCCACGGCGACTTCGACCCCGTCACCGAGCCCTACCGCCCCTGGAACGCCAGCGTCATGGGACAGGCCGCCCGCGACCCGCTCTTCTGGGCCGCCGTCGCCGTCGCCAACCAGGACGCGCAGGGCGGGGGCGACACCTGCATCCGCTGCCACACCCCCGGAGGCTGGCTCGGGGGCCGCTCCACCCCCACCGACGGCTCGCAGCTCCAGGGCATCGACTTCCAGGGCGTCTCCTGCAACTTCTGCCACCGCATGGTGGATCCCAACAACAACCCCGGCGCCCCCGCCGACGACGCCGCGATCCTCGCGGGCCTCACAACAGACATCCCGACCGATCCCCACTCCGCTCACTTCGTCGTCGATCCCGATGACAACCGGCGCGGCCCGCGCGAACTCGTCGACTTCTTCGTCCACGAGTGGCGCGAGTCCCCCTTCCACAAGTCCTCGGAGATGTGCGCCACCTGCCACGATCTCTCCAACCCCCTCTTCGAGAAGCAGCCCGACGGCACCTACGCCCTCGGCGCGCTCCGCACACCCCCGACCTCAAACTCCGCCGCGAGCCAGTTCCCCGAGCAACGCACCTACTCCGAGTGGCTCGGGTCCGACTTCGCCGACGGGCCCATCGACATGGGCGGCCGCTTCGGCGGCAACGACCCCCTCGTCTCCTCCTGCCAGGACTGCCACATGCCCGCGACCGACGGGCTGAGCTGCATCTTCGGCGAGGAACGCTCCGACCTCGCGACCCACCAGATGGTGGGCGGCAACACCTGGCTCCTCAACGCCGTCCGCGAGCTCTTCGACGATCTCGAGACGGGCCTCGATCAGGATTCCGTCGACCGCAACATCGCCGCGACCGTCAACATGCTCCAGAGCGCTGCGGACCTCGACCTCACCGCCGACGGGTCCACCCTCTCGGTCAAAGTCACCAACCAGACGGGCCACAAGCTCCCGACGGGCTACCCCGAGGGACGCCGCATGTGGGTCAATGTCCAGTACTTCGACGCCGGGGGCGCGCTCATCGACGAGCGCGGCGCCTACGACGAGACCGAGGCGACCCTCGAGACCGCCGACACCAAGGTCTACGAGATGAAGCTCAGCGCCAGCCCCGATGTCGCCGCGCAGGCCGGCATCCCCACGGGCCCCACCTTCCACCTCGTCCTCGTCAACCAGGTCGAGCTCGACAACCGCATCCCGCCCCGCGGGTTCACCAACGCGGAGTTCGAGGCCCTCCAGGCCGCCCCCGTCAACTACACCTACGCCGACGGGCAGCACTGGGACATCACCGACTACGACATCCCCGCGGGCGCCGCGTCCGCGACCGTCCGCGTGTACTACCAGTCCACCACCCGTGAGTATGTCGAGTTCCTCCGCGATGAGAACACGACCAACGACGCCGGGCAGACCATGTACGACCTCTGGAACGGGCCCCTCAACCGGATCCCGCCCGTCCTCATGAACGAGGCCTCCATCACCTTCGACGGGCCTTGCAGCATCGCCGATATCGCCGAGCCCTTCGGCGTCCTCGACCTCTCCGACCTCCAGGGGTTCATCGCCGCCTTCCTCTCCCAGCAGCCCGCGGCCGATGTCGCCGCACCGTTCGGCGTCTGGGACCTCTCCGATCTCCAGACCTTCGTCGGGTCCTTCCTCTCCGGTTGCCCGTAACCCCGAAGCCCACGCCCCGACCCAAACCCAACGCCCGGCTCCCCGAGAGCCGGGCGTTTTTCATGGCAGGCCTCCCGCGATGCGCCGCTCGCCCCGCGCACAAAAAAGCCCGGTCAACGCCGGGCCAGAATCAGCTCTCTTCGTCTCTTCGTCTCTTCGTCTCTTCGTCTCAGAAGTCGTAAGTCAGACCCGCGAACAGCTGGAGGTCGTTCTCATCGATCCCCGGGTCCGTGTCGCTGATGTACTCGTGGATCGCGTTGATCGAGAAGCTCAGCCCGTCCGCCTTGTCGATGTCGAGCTTCCAGCCCGCCGTCGTGAAGGTCCGGAACTCGCCGCTGTCGGACAGATCCGGGAAGATGCGCGTCGTGATCTGGAAGCTCTGGTTGTCCGCGATCTCCCAGTTGAAATCAGCGCCGAGTAAACCTTCTGGCACGATCTCGTTCCGATCCGAGCCGTACTCCTGGAAGAAGCCGGCACCCGCTCGAAGCGTCAACTGCATCGTGTCCCGCTTGATCAACTCGTAGCCCAGACCGCCGTTCGCCGAGATACGGTGATCGAACGACCGGAACTCGTCCCAGTCGTACCGACCGCCCGCGAAGAACAGCCACCGCGAATCGGGCAGCAGCCAGTCGTTGTTCACGCCCGAAGTGAAGCGGTTCGCGGTCTTCTCCCCGTCCTGCGACGCGTAGAAGTATCCCGCATCAAGCGTCAGCTTCGTCGCGTCCGTCGACCGCGTCGAGACGATCGTCGTCGCCGCGCCGATCTGCTCGGTGTTGCCCGACGCGAGGTTCAGACCGATGTTCAGCTTCGTGTCCCACTCCGGCTTCTTGAGCTCCTCCGGTGCAGGCCCCTCCGCCGCCTCGGTGGGCGCCTCCGCCGCACCCTCCGCCGCGTCTTCCGCGGCCTCCATCGCCTGCTCCGCCGCGGGGAGGCTCACCGTCCCGTCCTCGTTCGCGACAAACCCCTCGGGGATCTCGACACCCGCGGCCCGCAGCTGCTCGAGCAGCGCCGCGGCGCTCGTCACCGCAGGATCATCCTGCGCGACGACCGCGCTCGACACCGTCAGACCAGCCAAGACCGCAACAACACACGCCGAACGCTTCATCGCACGCTCTCCATCCGGGAATCGGTGCCCGCAGCAGCCGCCTCGCCGCTCACGGAAGAGGCGAGCGTAGCCCCCCGCGTTCCCCCCCGCAACCGCCCGGCTTCACCCGATGAACACGCCCTCTCCGGCGCGATACGCTCTCATCGCCCATGACCCGTTTCCCCCAGCCAGTCCCGCCCCCGGGCCCGCCGCGCCCCGCCGTCTTTCTCGACCGCGACGACACGCTCATCGAGAACGCGACGCTCCCGCCCGAGGCCTTCCCCGCCACACCCGGGGATCTCTATCTCCCGGAGTGGGTCCGCCCCCTGCCCGGCACAATCGACGCCTGCCGTGCGCTCGCCGACGCGGGGTTCGTGCTGATCGTCATCACGAATCAGGGATGCGTCGCGCGGGGGAACGCATCGCTCGATCAGGTCCGCGCCACGAACCAGCGCATGGCCGAGATGTTCACCTCCACATCCGGGGACCCGCTCTTCCAAGGCATCTACGCCGCGCCCCATCACCCCGAGGCGTCCATCCCGGAGTGGCGCGCCGATCATCCCTGGCGCAAGCCCAACCCGGGGATGATCCTCGCCGCCTGCGAGGAGCACGCCCTCGATCCGAGCCGATCCTGGCTCGTCGGAGATGCCGACCGCGACCGCGAAGCCGGCATCGCCGCGGGCCTCCACCCCGCCCGCTGCCTCCGCATCGGGGCGGATGCCCCGTGCGAGGCCCTGCCCGATGCCGTGTCGGAGATCCTCGCGCACAAGGACATCGGGGCGCAGGCGGACACCCCGATCCGCGCCGTCGATGCGACGACCGTCACCCTGCGCGCGCCGTTCGGCGATCCGCTCGCCGACCCCGCCGTGCGCGCCACCGTCGAGTCCGTCGCGCGCGCCATCGCGGAACGCACCGGCATCGCCCTCCTCGCCCTGTCCACCGACGAGCGATCGATCACCGCGACGCTCGCGACCCATCGCCTCGCCGCGACCGCGTTCATGGCAGAACTCCGCCGCGCCACCAACGCCTGGCACCAGGGACGAGGGCATCCCAACCCGCTCTGGCCGCGCACCCCCGACGCCGAACTCGACGGATGACCCCGCCCAACAACGACAACCGCGTGCTGCTTGTGCTGCCTTCGTGGGTGGGAGACGCGTGCATGGTCACCCCCGCGCTCGTGCACATCCGCGAATCCCTCCCCGGCGCGTTCATCGGCGCGATGGCAAGGCCCGGCATCGACCGTCTGCTCGAAGGGCTCGACACCCCGAGCGGGAAGCCCGTGATCGATGAGTTGCACACCGTGCGCCCCTCGGGCGTCATGGGGCCCAAGCACGCCGCAGCCCGCGTCCGCCCGCGCCGCTACGCGCGCGCGCTCCTGTTCACGGGATCCTTCTCCACCGCGCTGGCCGTCCGCGTCGCGGGCGTCCCCGAGCGCATCGGCTACGACCGGGACGGGCGAGGTTTCCTCCTCACCCGCAGGCTCAAGCCCCCTCGAACGGACCGGGGCGACTGGGCGGTTGTCCCCGCGGTGTCCTATTACTGGCACGCCGCGCGCGCCCTGCTCGACCCGCACGCCCCCGACTCGCTCGATGCGCCGGCGCTGTCCGATCGCACGCGCGTCTCGATCGAGCCCCCCCCCGATGCCGCGATGCGGCTGCCGATCACCCACACAGACAACGCCGAGGCCGCCGCCGTGCGCGCCAGCGCCGGGATCCAAGGCCCGACCGCGATCCTGAATCCGGGGGGAAACAACCCCGCCAAGCGCTGGCCCGCGGATCGGTTCGCCGCCCTCGCCGACCACCTCGCCGACCGCCACGGGTTGACCGTGCTGCTCAACGGGTCCCCCGCCGAGGCGGAACTCTGCCGACAGATCGCCGCCTCCGCCCGCACCCAGCCCCTCGTGCTCCCCGACCACGCGCACACCCTGGGCTCACTCAAGGCGCTGGCCCGCGATGCGCGCATCATGGTGACCAACGACACCGGGCCCCGGCACATCGCCGCAGCGGTCGGCACCCCGCTCGTCAGCCTGTTCGGGCCCACCGACCCCCGCTGGACGACGATCCCCGTGCCCCCTGAGCGTGAGGCGATCCTCGTGGCCGACGAGACACTCCCGCCCGATCAGGTCAGCAACGACCACCCGCAGCGGTGCGCCATCGAACACATCCCGCTCGACGCCGTGATCGCGGCGACGGACGGGATGCTCATGGGGGCATGAGATCAGATCAGCGTCAGGCGGCCTGCCGGACCGCGGTCGGCGCCGAATCGAAGCTGCCGGCGAACCACCGGCGACCCGGGAACCGTTCCTCGAGGATCTCCAGGATCCCGAGATCGACCGGGGACGCGGGGAACTCGATGATCCCGACCCGCGCGTCGTCGGTCATCCAGCCCATCGACAGAACGGTCCCTTCCAGACCCGGCGCGGGCCAGCCCACAAGAAGATCACCCGAACGGGTGATATGCCAGCGCAGACCGATCACGGGTCGGCCGCCGGTCCAGCGATCGGGTGTCCATGGTTCGAGTGAGCGTGGCATCCTTGTCCTCCTGCCGGGGCCGTCCACGGCCCGGCGGTCCGGTCATCGGACGCACCGCCCGTGCAGATCATCCCTCTGGACTTTCCGAAGCAGACATCACTCCCCGCGCCCTCGGGCGACCGATCCGACCGGTACACCCGACGCGGGCGGCACAAACCGAACCGCTGGGATGCGGGGGACGCCGGCAGACGCGCCGCGTCGCGCGCCGGCGCTTCATTCCTGCTTGATCCACGCCGATGGTGACCTACCATTGCGACCGCGATGCGCGACGCGTCGCGGACCCGTGGGTGGGGTTCGGCCCGTGCCGAGAACACCCGACAATCTGGGGGCTTAGCTCAGCTTTGGTAGAGCGCATCCATGGCATGGATGAGGTCAGGGGTTCGAGTCCCCTAGCCTCCACTTCTTTCCGAGAAGGGGAATCGACAACGCCGCGAGTCATCGCGGCGTTGTGCGTTTTGGAGAGAAGTCGGATTGGAGAGAACACGGGAGCGATCGGCGCAACGCCGAGCGTTCACAGCTTCCGGATCACCGGCGCCGCCTGGTAGCGCCGTTCGAGCACGCTCTTCGAGTCCGCCTTCATCCAGTCGTCGAGCACGCCCGCGTACACCGTCCGGAAATCGACGGTGTACTTCAGGTCCCCGCTGTCGAGATTATCCATCGAGGGGTGGGGGTTGAGCACCCCCGCGTTGACCATGGGTCCGAACAGCATCATCGGCGCCGCGGTCCCGTGGTCGGTCCCCCCGCTCGCGTTCTGCGCGACGCGCCGCCCGAATTCGCTGAACGACATGGTGAGCACGCGCCCCGCGTTGTCTTGCCGCCCCAAGTCCTCGTAGAACGCGCGCACCGCCTGGCTGAACTGGCGCAGCAGGTTCGCGTGCCGCCCGTTGGCGCCGCCCTGCCCCGCGTGGGTGTCGAATCCGCCGTGCGTCGCGTAGTACACCCGCGTCTTCATCCCGGCGCGGATCATCTTCGCGATCATGCCCAGCTGCTGCGCGAGGGGGGAGTTCGGATACTCGACGAGCGAGCGTTCCGCGACGGCGCGCCGGATCTTGTCGCTCGAGACCTGCGCGTCCAGGCTCGTGCGCATCAGGAACTCCGCGTTGGAGCTCACCTTGCCGTGCGCATGCTCGGGGTCCCGCCGCACCAGTTCCTGGTACGGGTCCGCGAGCGATTCGTGGACCTGCTCGCCCGTCCAGCGGAACAGGTCGGGGGTCTCGAAGGCAACGGGTTTGGTGCGCCGCCCCTGCATCGCGAGCGGCGCCTCGCGTCCGATCGCGATGGGGGGGTAGACCGTCTCCGATTGCCCGCCCTGCGGCGCGCGCCCGGATTCGCCCGCGCCGTACCCGCAGCACTCGCTGTCGTAATAGCGCCCGATCCACCCGTCACCCGTCCCGGTGGTGTCCGCCGTGTGCCAGATGTCCATGCTCTTGAAGTGCGAGCGGTTGGGGTTGGGATAGCCCACCCCCTGCACCACGGAGACCAGCCCCTTGTCGTACATCTCCTTGACGCCCTCGAGCGCGGGGTGCAGGGCGATGTCGGTGTACCGGTTCTCCAGCGTGATGCCCTGCTGCTTCGTGATGCGGATCGAGGGGCGCAAGCGGTGGTACGCGTCGTAGCCGACCGGTGCGACGGTGTTGAGCCCGTCGTTGCCCCCGCCCAGCTGGATGACCACGAGGATGCGGTCGTCGGGCACACCCGGGATCGAGCCCAGGTCGGGGTCGGGCAGCGCGAACGCGGAGCGCTGGAGGAACATGGGCATCGCCATCGCGGCCGAAGCCATCACGAGCCCGTTGCCGAGCAGTTCGCGTCGGGTCCAGGCGCGGGCGTTCGCGGAGTCGTTGTGGTGCATCTTTCGCTCCCGTGGGTCGGGTGGTGGGGCTCAGCAGAGTTGATACTCGGGCATCGCGGTGATCAGCAGCAGCATGCCCACGAGCACGCCCCGGTTGACCGTGTTGTCGTGCTCGCGGGCGAACGCGAGCAGGGCGCCCATCGCCGCGTCGTGGCTCGGTCCCTCGTGCAGTCCCAGCGTCAGCGCGAGCAGCGCCCGCGCCGCGGCCTCGGGTGATCGCCGATCGTCCTCGCTGAGCAGTCCTGTCGGGTCGTAGCGTTCCTCGCCCGCGTTGCCGTCGTAGCCCGTGGGGAGACGGCCCGTGAGCAGGAAATTCAGCGCGTTCTGGCGCACGAAGACGGTCGAGGTGTTGATCCAGGTCCGCCCTCCGTCCCAGCCCTTGACGCTCGGGGGGAACAGCAGGTTCTGACCCATCAGGTCCATCGCCTGGAGGAGCACGCCCATGTCGCGCACCGGCGTGTTCAGCGACCGCACCGCGCCGACGATCAGCTCCGCGGGGCTCTTGATCCGGTTGCCCATCAAACGCGGGTGATAGAAATGCCGGCTGAGCAGGAGCCGCCTGAGCACGGGCCGCAGCGCGTAGTTGCCCGCGCGGAGCGTTCCGGCGAGCGACTGGATCACGCGCCGCGCCGCGAGCGCGTCCGCCTCGTCGATCGTCCCGGTGTGCTGGGCGAAGAAGTCGTAGAGCTTGGTCGCGATGAACTGCGCGCACGCGGGCTGCGCGAGGATCGCGCCGACGAAGCCTTCCCCGTCGAGGTTGCCGCGCCGCCCGAGAATCGTCTTGTTGCCCTTGTCGTGGTTCTCGTGGTTGAAGACGAACGCGTCGTCGTTGAACGAGTAGCCCGTGAGCGCCCGCGCGCCCTCCTTGATGTCGCCCTCCGAGTAGTTGCCCACGCCCAGGCTGAACAGCTCCATGAGCTCACGCGCGAGGTTCTCGTTGGGACGCCCGACCCGCGAGTCGTTGTTGTCGAGGTACGCGAGCATCGCGGGGTCGCGGATGATCCCGTAGAGCAGATCCGAGAACGAGCCCAGCGCGCCGGCGCGAAGGAACTGGTTCTGCAGGTACATGTGGTACGAGTTCTCGATCGTGCGGTAGCTCGTCGCAAAGTGGTTGTGCCAGAAGAGCGTCATCTTCTCTTCGAGCGGGCGCGGCGTCTCGATCATCCGCTCGAGCCACCACCGCTGGATGTCCCCGATCTGCTGGCGGTCCTGCCTCTGGCGCTGCTGGCGCATCAGGCGGAACCGCGCAAGCGTGTCCTCGTCGCGACGCTGCTGGGCGGCCCGGTACTCGCGCCGCTCCGCCTCGGTCAGCGGACGCATGATGTTCGCGTCGAACCGATCCGCCGCGGGGGTCGGATAAGGAACATCCTCGATCGCGAGCAGGTAGTCCACCGAGCGCTCGGGCCCCCATCCCGCGAGCGTACGGATCTGGACAGGCGTCCCCCCGAACCCGGCTCGGAGCAGCAGGTGCCTCGCCTCCGCTTCCCCGAACTCGTGCGCACGGATCTCCGTCAGCCGCGACGGGAGGCGATCGGGCGCATCCGCGTCGTCGCGGGGGTCGTCGCGGTCGGGCTGGGTCATCGCGCCGAAGAGGTGCCGAGGCATGGAGGGCCCTTCCTGTGCGCACCGGCGGGGTCACCCGGTGTCGAGGGGGCAAACGGTGCTCCCCTCGGTGTATTGCACCGATCCGGGCGGATCCCGTGTGCGAGTATGCCCGAAAACAGGCCCCGCGTCGAGAGCATCGGCCCGAGCAGTGCGCACACCAACCGCTTGATGGGATCGCGGCGGCGATATTTTGGCATCGCCCGGTGCAGATGAAGGACCGAGCGCGGTCAGGCCCGCGCGGCGATCGGCGTCCGGGCCTTGCTGATCCGCTTGGTCCAGTAAACGCCCAGCGTGACAAGCGCGAGCAGCGTCGCGCCGATCGTCTGGTGGGCGGTCGTGATGATCGCCTCGAGCGGGTCGATGGCGCGCGCGCTGGCGAGTTCCTCGGCGCTCGGGATGGGCTCGGCGCCCCCGACCCCGACCTGCCACAGCGTCATGAACCCCAAGACGAACTGGAGAAAGACGAGCACCGTGAGGGCGAGGCCCACGCGCCGCAGCAGGCGGCCCTCTTTGTGCGCCGGGGTCGCGATCCGGAGGGTTGCCGCGGCCATCACCGTGAGCAGCACCACCACGACGGAAAAGCCCGCGTGGGTCCACACCGCGTGCGAGCCGTTGGGCAGGTGCCGCCCCAGTGCGCCGAAAACGAGCTGGATGAACAGCGCGACGGCCGCGATGTGGGTGATCTTGATGCCTTTCCGCGCGGCGTGCAGCGTGCGGTCATCGAGGGCACCCTGCGATGCGGCGGCCTGCGCACGATCGAGCACGCTGAGTTTGCAGGCGGTCACGACCGCGAACGCGAGGACGAACTGCGCGAACACGCCGTGGACGGCCGCGAGGCCGGACGAGACCGCGCCGACGCGGATCGCGCCGAAGATGCCCTGCGTGATGACCAGGAACAGGAGCACAAACGCGAGCACCTTGGGCGCCATGCGTCGCTCGGCGCGGAACGCGAACACGACCAACGCGATCGCGTTGAGGCCCACGAGGGTCCCGAAGAGGCGGTGGGTGTGCTCGAGGAAGATGCGGGGCTCGGCCATCATGCTCATGGGGAGCAGGGCGGAGAACGCGCCGTAAGAGGTGACGGCGTCGGGGACCGCCATCCCGCTCTCGGTCCCCGTGACGGCGCCCCCGATCATCAGCAGCGGGAAGAAGGACAGGACGACGATGATCGCGAAGCGGGCGAGCCAGCGCCCCGGGGAGGTCCGGTCGGCGCCCGGCGCGCGGAACGAGGCGGCGAGCCCGCCCCCGATCACGCCCGCGAGGGTCGTCACGAGCAGGTAGCCCATGATGATCGAGGGGGCGCCCTCGCGGAACCGGTTCGCGGCGGACCGCATCGCCTCCGCGGAGTCGGCTTGCTCTCCAAGAACGGACCCCAGGATCAGGAGGTTGAGAATCCCGGCAATCAATCCCCCGAAAACGGCGGTCCGAAACGGGGCGGTCGCGAGTCGCGCTGTGCTGGCCAACGCGACGACGAGCGTGAGCGTCAGCACCGCCGCGGCGAATTTGGTCGGGACCCCGAGCCCCGGGAGGTGGGTGAGCCACCAGACGATCCAGGACGCGATGGTGGCGGTGAAGCCCGCGACAACGGCGGCCTCGATCGTGCGCGGCGCGGGCATGGCGGCATCGGCGGAACGCAAGTCCGGAGCGGGGATGCTGGTCATGCGGGGAGTCTAGGCGATTCTCGGCAGACAGGAATGGTTGCAATTGAGACTCGTTCTCAATTGCGGTTTTCACGCCGAGTCCGGGTTGTCCGCTCACTGGACGCTGGGATTTTTTTCTGTGAGGCAGCAACACGGGCCGACAGGCTTGTGTACGCTTCGCACCAATCGCCCGGGGTCCGCCATCTGTAGTGGTGCTGCGCAGATGCGGGGCGCAAGGTCGGCCCCGGGTGTGTATCTGTTTTCGGACTTTGCTCGACGGGCGAGCGTCCTGTCGCGCAGTACGAACCGGAGGCCTTCTCTTGGCAGGCTTGTTTCCGAAATGGATGAACGCGCTTCCGACGGTCGGTGCCCTCGCGGGCGTCGGGGGTCTGGTGAGCGTCGTCGCGGGCGGGTGGTACTGGTTGACGCCTGATTTCTGGGAAGTCGGGTTCATGCCCGAGCAGCCCGGGAGCGGGTTCAACCACCAGATCCACGCGGGCACGCTGGGCATCGATTGCCGGTATTGCCACACGCATGTCGAGGACAGCAAGCACAGCAATGTGCCCAGTGTCGCGACCTGCTGGGGGTGCCACAGCGAGGGCAAGATCTCCGAGGATCGCGTGCCCGCGGAGAAGGTGCAGTTTATCCGCACCGCGTACGCGAGCGGCGAGACCATCCCGTGGGAGAACATCCATGTGGTCCCGGATTACGCGAACTTCCCGCACCATGTGCATGTGAACGCGGGCGTGTCGTGCTATTCGTGCCACGGGCAGATCCGCGGTATGCCGGTGGTCTACCAGGACCAGAGCCTCGCGATGGGGTGGTGCCTGGACTGCCACCGCAACCCCGAGCAGTTCCTCGTTCCGCCGGAGATGGTCACCGACCTGATCTGGGTCGAGCAGGAATGGATGAGCAAGCCCGTCGAGGAGCGCGCGCACAACGGGATGACCCCCGAGATGCTCGTGCAGGAACTGCGGGAGAACCCGCCCCAGCACTGCGCCGCCTGTCACTACTGAGCCGGCTCGGACCTTGCCCGGCTCGGATGCGAGCCGGGATGACTCGCCCGACCCCTGTCCGGCGGCCTGAGCGGAGGCCGCGGAGGAATCGAAGATATGAGCACGATCGACCAGTGCCCCTCGACGAAGGGCAAGATCGAGATCGATGACAGCCGGCCCGAGTCGGTGACCGACAGCGCGGGTCGTCCCGTGACGCGTCGGTACTGGCGCAGCGTTGAGGACTTCGGGGACGACGCTTCGTTCCGGGAGTTCGTGCAGCGGGAGTTCCCGGCGGGCGCGAGCGAGCTGGCCTTCGAGAAGGGCGCGGACGGTCTCCCCGGCGAGACCCGCCGCGGGTTCCTGAAGCTCATGGGCGCGAGCCTCGCGCTCGCCGGTGCGGCGACGATCCCCGGGTGCCGTCGCCCTGATCATCTGATCGTGCCCTACACGGATGAGCCCGAGCATGTGGTCCCCGGTAAGCCTCTCTACTTCGCGACGACCATGCCCCTCGCGGGCGGCGGCGCGGAGGGTCTGCTCGTCGAGACGCACCAGGGGCGTCCGACGAAGATCGAGGGCAACCCGCTGCACCCGACGAACCGGGGGAAGAGCAGCGTGTTCAGCCAGGCGTCGATCCTGGAGACCTACGACCCGGACCGCCTGAAGTACCCGGTCTACAAGAACCCGTCGCGCGGCGCGCTCGAGGCGACCTGGGACGACTTCCGCTTCTGGTGGAACGAGACCGGCAAGGCGGACGCTTCGGCGAACGGCGGCGCCGGGCTCGCGATCGTCTGCGACAAGAAGACGAGCCCGACGCTCGACGCGATGCGCGAGCGGGTGATGATCGCCTACCCCCGCGCGACCTGGGTGTGGTGGGACGCGGCGGACAGCCGGCGGAACTCGCTCGAGGGCACGCGGATCGCCTTCGGCGCCCCGCGTCGGGTGCTGCACGAGTTCGACCATGATTCGGTGGTGCTGAGCCTGGATTCGGACTTCCTGACGGAGGGCCCGAACCACATCAACGAAGCGAGGTCGTTCGCGGCGACCCGTCGCGTCGAGAAGAGCGGCGATCACATGAGCCGGCTCTATGTGTGCGAGGCGCACCCGAGCGGCACGGGCTCGATGGCGGACCACCGCTGGCGGATGGCGCCGTCGCAGATCACGGCCTTCGCGGCGGAGGTCGCGCGGCTGGTGGTGGGCGGGTCGATCGCGTCGTCAATCCCCGCGCCGGCGCTCGTCGAGGACGCGATGGGGCACGCGGAGCTGGTCGCCGAAGACCTGAAGGCGGCGGGTGAGCACGCGGTGGTCATCGCGGGTGAAAGCCAGCCCGCGGCGGTGCACGCGCTGGCGGCGGCGATCAACTCGGCGCTGGGCTCGGTGCGTTCGGGCAAGGTCCGCTACCTCGCGGCGAGCGAGGCGGAGGCCGTGAACCCGCGTGCGTCGCTCGCGTCGCTCGCGGAGAAGATGAACGCGGGTTCGGTTTCGACGCTGGTGACGATCAACTGCAACCCGGTGTTCGACGGGCCCTCGGGCTTCGCGAACGCGTTCGGGAAGGTCAAGTCGACGGTCGCGCTGAGCGTGATGCCGACGGAGACGAGCGACGCCTCGACCTGGGCGCTGAACGGCGCGACCTACCTGGAGAGCTGGGGCGACGCGGAGTCCTACGACGGGACGATCTCCGCGGTGCAGCCCATGATCGCGCCGCTCTACGAGCCCGCGATGAGCGAGATCGAGTTCCTCGCCTTCCTCGCGGGGACCGAGGCGCCGGACGGGCACGCGCTGCTCCGCGAATCGTGGACGGCGGTGCTGGGCGCGTCGGGGTTCGACAAGAAGTTCCGCCGGGCGCTGCACGACGGGTTCGTCGCGGGCGGGAACACCAAGCGGGACGAGGCGAGCCGTCTGAACGCGAGCGCGGTCGCGAGCGCTGCGAGCGGGCTGTCGTATGCGTCGGCGCCGACGGCAGAATCGCTCGAGGTCGTCTTCGAGACCGGGCGCCTGGGCGACGGGCGCTGGTGGAACAACGGCTGGCTCCAGGAACTCCCCCAGAAGGGTACGAGCGTCGTGTGGGAGAACCCGGTGGTGGTCAGCCCCGCGACGGCGAAGGAGCTCCGCCTGCTGCCCAAGGGCGGGATGACCGGGATGTACACCCAGGGGCAGATCCCGCAGGCGCGCAAGGCGATGCTGAAGGTCAACGGCGTCGAGCGCGAGTTCGCGGTCTGGGTCTGCCCGGGCGTCGCGGACGGCGTGGCGCATGTCCAGCTCGGCTACGGGCGGTCGACGGGTCATGTCGGGAACGGCGTGGGTGTGAACGCCTACCCGCTGCGCGATGCGGCGGGCGGCGCGACCGCGTCGGGCGCGACGCTGACGCGTGGGAGCGGGACGAAGGACCTCGCGAGCACGCAGAACCACTGGAGCCTGGAGGGGCGGACCTCGATCGTCCGCGCCCTGGACAAGCAGTGGTTTGACAAGCACGCGGATTCGCCCCGCACCGACGAGGAAGATCTGATCTACAAAACCGAGCGGCGGGCGGACCCGCTCAGCCTCGCCGAGAAGATGGGCGAGATGAGCCACACGCCCGACAATGTGTCGCTCTATGAGAACCCGTTCAACGAGTCGATGGTCGACCCGAAGCCCGGCTCGGCGTATGCGACGGGCCCGCAGTGGGGGATGACGATCGACCTGTCGTCCTGCACGGGGTGCAACCTGTGCACGATCGCGTGCCAGAGCGAGAACAACATCCCGATCGTGGGCCGGACGGAGGTCGCGAAGGGGCGCGAGATGCAGTGGATCCGCGTGGACCGCTACTTCTCGGGCGATGACCTCAACGAGCCCACGGAGATGATCGGGCAGCCCGTTGCGTGCGTGCACTGCGAGAACGCGCCGTGCGAGACGGTGTGCCCCGTCACGGCGACGGTGCACGGGCCCGAGGGCACGAACAACATGGCGTACAACCGCTGCATCGGCACGCGGTACTGCGCCAACAACTGCCCCTACAAGGCGCGCCGGTTCAACTTCTTCGACTACGCGGTGACGAAGTACAACGGGGCCTTCATCGGCGAGGACGCCGTGTTCGGCGACGAGGGCATCGACCAGAAGCGGTTCAACAAGAACCTGATCCCGCCGCGCCTCCGCGAGAAGCTCGACGAGATCAGCAAGATGAAGAACAACCCGGATGTGACGGTCCGCAGCCGGGGCGTGATGGAGAAGTGCACCTACTGCATCCAGCGTGTGAACGCGGCGAGGCAGGAGGTGAAGGTGAAGGGCATCTGGGCGAAGGACCAGGATGTCTCGATGGGCGACGGGTACACCGCGCCGATCCCCGACGGGTTCTTCCAGGTCGCGTGCCAGCAGGCGTGCCCGACCGAGTCGATCACCTTCGGGGACATCCTCGACCCGACCAGCAAGGTGAGCGAGGCCCGCAACAGCGAGCGGTCGTACATGCTGCTGGGCTACCTGAACACGCGCCCGCGCACCAGCCACATGCTCCGCGTGCGGAACCCCAACCCCGAGATCGGCGGGCTCGACGAGGGGCACGACCCCCTCGACCACGGCTCGCACGGCGGCGGTCACGGCGGTGACCACGGGGACGGGCATGACGCGCAGCCGCACAACGGCGGCGGGCACGGCGGCGACGGTCACGGCGCGGACACCCACGGGGCCCACTCGTTCGTGGACCCCTCGAAGCGATTCCTTGACGAGGGGTACCGCGCGAGCCTGCGGGTGCTGAGCTGAACGATTGGTGAGATAGGACGCGCCGGGCGGCGAAGCCCGGCGATTGGTTCGCAGATCGGAGAACGAGCGCATGAGCGCATTGCATCCAGATCAGGTCACCGCGGAACGCCTCGCGGGTCTTCGGGCCGGGGCGGCGGGTCGCGATGTCGATGTCGGATTGGGCGACGGGACGCTCACCGAGGACCCGGCGGTCGAATCGCCGCTGGTCCTGGGCGACCGGTCGTTCGATGAGGTGACCGACATCGTGTGCGGCTACGCGGAGAACCCGGCGCCCAAGTGGTGGCTGCTCGCGTTCAGCATCGCGAGCACGATCGCGGGCATCGGCACGCTGTTCATCCTCTACATGGTGATCACGGGCGTCGGCACCTGGGGCCTCAACAACCAGGTCGACTGGGCGTGGGACATCACGAACTTCGTGTTCTGGATCGGTATCGGGCACGCCGGGACGCTGATCTCCGCGATCCTGTGCCTCCTGAAGCAGAAATGGCGCACCGCGGTGAACCGCTCGGCGGAGGCGATGACGATCTTCGCGGTGATCTGCGCCGGCATCTTCCCGGGCATCCATGTCGGGCGCATCTGGTTCGCGTGGTTCCTGTTCCCGATCCCCAACTACAACTGGATCTGGCCCAACTTCCGCAGCCCGCTGCTGTGGGATGTGTTCGCGGTTTCGACCTACGCGACGGTGTCCGCCCTGTTCTGGTACATGGGCATGATCCCCGATCTGGCGACCCTGCGGGACCGGGCGGACGCCCGCCTGCGCAAGGGCATCAGCAAGCCGCTCGCGCTCGAACTGCCCACGGGTCACTTCCTCGTGATCGACGCGCTCAAGCCCGACAAGATCCGCGCGTTCCTGTACGGCGTGCTGAGCCTCGGGTGGCGCTTCAGCAGCCGGCACTGGCACCGCTACGAGGCGGCGTACCTGATCCTCGCGGGCATCTCGACCCCGCTGGTGCTCTCGGTGCACTCGATCGTGTCGTTCGACTTCGCGACCTCGGTGCTGCCCGGTTGGCACACCACGATCTTCCCGCCCTACTTCGTCGCGGGTGCGATCTTCGGCGGGTTCGCGATGGTGCTGCTGCTGCTGATCCCGCTCCGCTCGATCATGCCCAACTTCAAGGACCTGCTCACGCTGCGTCACCTGGAGAACATGGCGAAGATCCTGCTGCTGACGGGCATGATGGTCGGCTTCGCCTACGGGATGGAGTTCTTCATCGCCTGGTACGGCGGCAACGAGTACGAGGCGTTCGTCTTCACCAACAACCGCGCCAAGCCCACCTGGCTGTTCGAGGACGGGGCGCCGTACTGGTGGGCCTACTGGGCGATGATCTCGTGCAATGTGATCAGCCCCCAGATCTTCTGGTTCCGCAAACTGCGTCAGAACCCGATCGCGATCTGGATTGTCGCGCTGTTCGTCACCATCGGCATGTGGTTCGAGCGGTTCGTGATCATCGTGACGAGCCTCCACCGGGCCTTCCTGCCCGGCGAGTGGCACATGTTCTTCCCGACGCTGACCGACATCGGCATCTTCGTGGGGTCGCTGGGCATCTTCTCGACGCTGTTCCTGCTGTTCGTGAAGTTCCTCCCGACCTTCGCGATGGCGGAGCTCAAGGCGGTCATGCCCCAGGCGGATCCGCACGGGCATCACGACAGCTACGACCCGGTCTACATCGAGGAAACCGACGCGGAGTATGCCGAGCATGTCCGCGAGGAGCACGACAAGGAAGGGGGCGCCTGAGATGAGCATGCTGAGCACCGTCTCGGACTATCTGCCGTTCGTTCCCAAGCCCCGCCCCCAGTTCGTGACCGAGAACGGCGCACGGGTGCACGGGCTGATCGCGGAGTACGCGTCCGCGCCGGAGGTCTTCCACGCCGCGGAGAAGATCCGCGACGCGGGGTACACCAAGTGGGATGTGCACGCGCCGTTCCCGATCCACGGGATCGAGCACGCGATGGGGCACAAGAAGACCATCCTGCCCTACATCGTGTTCTCGATCGCGCTGGGCGGCGCCTTCCTGGGCTGGCTCATGCAGTACTGGATGACCGCGGTGGACTACACCGGGTTCACCGTGCAGGGCAAGCCCTACGGCGCGTGGGAGCCCTTCACCATGATCATCTTCGAGCTGGGCGTGCTGCACGCGGCCTTCGCGTCGCTGATCGGCATGCTCATGCTCAACGGGCTGCCTCGCTGGAACCACCCGCTGTTCAGCAGCGAGCGGTTCCTCAGCGCGAGCCAGGGCGGGTTCATCATCGGGATCGAGGCGACCGACAAGTCCTTCGACCCCGAGGCGACGCGGAAGCTGCTCGAGGAAACGGGCGGCACCGACATCGAGATCATCGAGGACGAGGACTGAGACCGGCGACCACCGGCATCATCTCCGGAGACACCCCGGGGCGCACGACACCCCCGAGGACGGGACCGACCATGACACGCACGATCAACACCTCCAGGGCTGTGCTCGCCGCGACACTCGCGGCCCTCGCCGCCTTGCCCCTCGCGGGCTGCCGGGGCGAGCGGACCGACGCGAACCCCCGCCGGTTCTTCCCGGACATGGACAAGCAGCAGCGCTGGGACCCGCAGGAATCGACCGGCTTCTATGCCGACGGGCGCGTCGCGCGTCCGACGCCCGAGCACGCGGTCGCGTTCGCGTCCAGCGATTTCGACATCGCCCAGCACGCCGACGCGGACTGGGCCCGGGGGTACATGGCCGAGCGGGCCGCGATGCTCAAGGCCGACGACGCGGTCTACACCGGGAAGACCGTCGAGTCCGACGGGTTCGAATCCTTCGTGGACACGATCCCCGTCGCGGTGACCCGTGAGATGATCGAGCACGGACGCAACGAGTACAACATCTACTGCGTCGCCTGCCACGGCTACCTGGGCGACGGGCAGGGCATGGTCGGCGTGCGCTGGTCGTATCCCCCCGCGAACCTGACCAGCGAGCTCTACCGCGACCGCGCGAACCGGCAGGGCAAGGACGGCTACCTCTTCGATGTCATCCGCAACGGGCTCTGGAACGCCGAGGGCGGCAACCGCATGCCCGGCTACGGGCACGCCCTCAACGAGATGGACGCCTGGGCGGTCGTCGCCTACATCCGCACGCTCCAGAAGGCGCGCGGCTCGTCGTGGGAGGACCTGACCCCCGAGCAGCAGCAGCGCCTCGGGCGCCCGACGCCCGCGCCCGACGCGTCGCAGGCGTCCGCCCAACCCGCGACCGAAGGGGGTGAATCGTGATCCGCATCACGCGTGAGATCGACCCGATCGTGACCGCCCAGCCGTCCCCCGCCGTGCACGGCGAGGGCCCGGTCATGACCGATGACCACTACGAGAAGTGCCTCGCGGCGATCGCGGCAGAGCCCGCCCTCCAGGGCGAGAATGTCCGCCTGCCCGAGTCCGCGGGCGCGGGCCTGCGCGGCGGGCTCGCGGTGCTGGGGGTCGCGTGCCTGGCGCTGACGGCGCTCGGCGCGGTGGTGCACAGCCCGGCGCACGCGCTCGCCTCGTTCGAGGTGGGCGTCTTCGTCCTGCTCGCGATCTGCCTGGGCTCGCTTTTCTTCACGATGCTCTTCCAGGCGATGAACGCCTACTGGCCCGTCACCCTCCGCCGGCAGATGGAGCACGCGGCGGGCCTGATCTGGCTCCCCCTGCTCGGCATGCTCGCCGTGATCGTCATCGAACTCCTCTCCAGTGTCTTCACCGGGCACGGCGTCCTCTTCCAGTGGCTCGATGAGAACCCCGGGTATCTCCTCGACCACAAGGACGGCTACCTGAACCTCGGCGGGCTGCTCGTCCGTTTCGTGATTTACGGCGCGATCTGGCTCTTCCTCGCCCGCTCGATTCTCTCGATGAGCCTCGAGCAGGACGCGACCGGCAGCCGGGAGATCACCCGCGCGATCCGCCGACGCGCGTCGTGGGGCCTGCTCGCCTTCGCGCTCTCCGTCGCGTTCGCGTCGTTCGATTTCCTGATGAGCCTGGACTACCGGTTCTACAGCACGATGTGGGGGGTCTACTTCTTCGCGGGCGCCGCGATGAGCGCCCTCGCGGTGACGACGATCACCTTCAGTGTGCTGCGCCTCACCGGTCGCCTGACGGGTGTCGTCACCGATGAGCACTACCACGATCTGGGCAAGCTGCTCTTCGCGTTCGGTGCGTGCTTCTGGGCCTACATCGCGTTCAGCCAGTACTTCCTGATCTGGTACGGCAACATCCCCGAGGAGACCGCCTTCTACCTGTACCGCAAGCAGGGCGGGTGGGAGCACCTGTCGATGATCCTGGTGATCGGGCACTTCATCATCCCGTTCCTGATCCTCATCAGCCGGAAGGTGAAGCGCAATGTGCTCTTCGCCGCGGTGATGGCGGCCTACCTGCTGATCTTCCAGGTGCTCGACATGATCTGGATCATCCGTCCCATGGCGTATGTCAACGCGGAGAGCCCCGCGGGTCCCGGGTCGTGGTGGATCGATGTCGTCGCGGCGGTCGGCGCTCTCGCGCTGTTCGCATCCTTCATGATGCGTTCGCTGGTCTCGGCACCCCTGATCCCCATGAAGGACCCCCGACTGGGCAGGACGCTGGAGCACAAGAACTATGTCTGACGCCCGATAACACCTTACATGGGCGTCCGAGAACACGCCGAAACCGGGTGGTAGTCCGGGGCAGCGGGCCTACGCTGGGCCAAGAAAAATTCCCGCGGGACCGGATCGGGCATCACCCCGACCCCGCGATACGAAGACGAGGACGAGCATGTCTGATCATCACGGCCATGACGACTGGTTCCGGCACTCCTCCGATGAGGCTCTGCCTCAGCAGGAGCACGCGGCGCATGTGAACACGACCGCGATCGGTCTGACCCTGCTCGCGATCGTCTTCGGGGTGCTGTTCACCGTCGTCGTGCTGAGCATGTACTTCGTGCAGTACGCGAACACCCGCAAGGCACAGATGAACGAGGGCACGGGCTCCGCGGAGGCCTACCTCGCGTACCGCGACCAGAGCGCCGCGCAGCTCGGTTCACTCGAGTGGGTCGACCGAGCCGCGGGCACGGTCAACATGCCGCTCGAGTCCGCGATGGACGCGGTGGTCGCGGAGTACGGCCTTCCCGGGATGAGCGCCGACGCGGCCTGGGTCGGGCCCGACGCATCCGCGCCGCGCGGCGAGTCGCACGGATCGGCGCACAACACCCCCCACGGCGAGGAGACTGCACGCTCGGATGGATAACCGCAAGGCCCCATCCCGCCTCCGACCCGCGCCCGGCTTCGCCCGGGCGGTCTGTGCGTGCGCACTGGGTTGGTTGGGCGTCGGTTTCGCGGGCGGGCAGGTTCTCGAGCAGGACAAGCCCGACGAGATCGTGGGGGTCGAGGTCGTCGAGCACCTCGGCGAGCGGGTCAATTCCCGCCTGTCGTTCGTCGATTCGGAGGGCGAGACGGTCGCCCTCGCCTCGATCTTCGACGGGGACAAACCCGTCGTCGTCGCGCCGGTTTACTTCGGGTGCCCCGTCGTCTGCCCGCTCATCCTCGAGCGTCTGACCAATTCGTTCCGCGAGCTCGACTACGCGATCGGCGAAGATTTCGAGTTTGTTGTCGCGAGCATCAATCCAGCGGAGGGGCCCACCGAGTCATGGGCCGCGAAAGCGCGCTACACCGCGGCCTACACCGCGGGGGCGGATCGCGACGCGGAGGCGGTCGCCGAGAGCTGGCACTTCCTGACGGGCGATGAGACAAGCATCGCGGAACTGACCGATTCGCTGGGCTGGCACTTCAAGGCGCTCCCGAACGGGGAGTTCAGCCATCCGGCGGCGGTCATCATCGCGTCGCCCACGGGGGAGATCACCCGCTACATCTACGGCTTCGACTTTCCCGCGAAGCAGATGAAGCTGAGCCTGCTGGACGCGAGCGAGGGCAAGATCGCCAAGAGCCTGGGCGACCAATTGCTGCACTACTGCTACCGCTTCGACCCCAGCGCCGGCGCGTACACGATGGAAGCGATGGCGGTGATGCGCGTCGCGGGCGGGCTGACCGTCGCGGGCCTCGTCGTGCTGATCGGCGGGCTCTTCGCGTGGGAGAAGACCAGGCGGGCGGGTGCCGGGAAGGGCGACGCCTCGCATTCGAACGACCAGACCGGAACAGCTGGGCATCCCGGGGCCGCGACGGCCTGAGAGGAATAGACGACCGATGTTTTCGCTGCCGACACTCGCAACCGTCCCGCCGCTCCGCCTCGCGCACGAGTACGACGCGTCGGGTGAGGGTCTGTCCGGGTTCTTCTTCCGCAGCGCCGGGATGAACGACGCCGCGATCGAGACCGACGGGCTGTTCATGCTGATCTTCTGGTTCAGCGTCTTCTTCTTCGTGCTGCTGATGGCGCTGATGGTCTACTGGGGGTTCTTCAAGTATCGCCGCCGCGCGGGTGTGCCGATCGAGCGCAGCGCGAGCCACAACGGCCCGCTCGAGATCTTCTGGACCGTTGTCCCCTCCTCGGCGCTGCTGGTCATCTTCTTCCTGGGCCTGTGGACCTACACCACCAGGCAGATCGGCGCGGGCGACGCGCTCCAATTGAACCTCAAGGCTTGGAAGTGGGGCTGGGGCCTCACCTATCCCAACGGCGCCGAGAGCCAGTGGGCGGTCACTCTCGATCCGGGCGGCACGCAGACCGCTCCCGTCTTCATCGTGCCAGAGGATTCCAACATCAGCCTGACGATGAGCAGCCAGGATGTGATCCACTCGTTCTGGATCCCCGACTACCGCGTGAAGATGGATGTCTTCCCGAACCGCTACACGGGGTACTCGTTCCGCACCGCGAAGCTTCCCGCGGACGCGCCCGAGGATCCGGACTACGGGCGCTACCAGGATCACTGGATCTTCTGCGCCGAATACTGCGGCGACTTCCACTCCGAGATGGCGGCCGTCCTGCGTGTCATGACCCCCGCGGGCTACGCGAAGGCGATGGACGAATTCGACATCGGCAACAAGACCCCCGTCGAGATCGGCAAGGCGGTCTACCAGTCCAAGTGCGCCACCTGCCACTCCGTGGACGGCTCGGCGAACACCGGGCCCAGTTGGCTCAATCTCTACGGCTACGAGCGTGCCTTCTCGGACGGCACGACCGCCGTGGGCGATGAGAACTACATCCGCGAGTCGATCCTGTATCCCAACGCGAAGATCGTCGCGGGCTATCCCGGCGCGATGCCCTCGTTCCAGGGTCTGCTCAACGACCAGCAACTCGACGGCTTGATCGCGTACATGAAGAGCCTGAGCGACAAGGGCCCGGCGCCTGCCGCGGAGGGCGAATCGGCCGAGGGCACCGACGCCGAAGCGACAGACGAGACGACGAGCGACGCCGCGCCCGAGGGCGAGGGCTGACCGACCGATGCGTTCCCCCAAGGCCCCTGCGTTCCGGGGCTTCCCACCCGCCGCCGACGCGGCAGGAGTTGACCGATGACCACGATGGACCGACCAAACGACCTGACCGGTGAGCATGGTCACGACCATCACGACGGCCCGTACTACCAGACGCGCGGCAGCCTGCTCGCGGATGTGTTGAACTGGGCGACCACCGTCGATCACAAGAAGATCGGCGTGATGTACCTGTTCGCGGTGCTGTTCATGTTCTTCCTGGGCGGCGCCGCGGCGCTCGCGGTGCGCTACGAGCTGATGGCGCCGCCACGCCAGACGATCAACGCGGCGGGTGAGACGGTCTACACCGGGCAGGTTTTCAACCTGGGCAAGACGGTCGTCGATCCCGACACGGGCGCCGCGAAGACGGAGTATTCGCTCGACACGGGCAACAACACCTACAACCGCCTGTTCACGCTGCACGGCGCGATCATGGTCTTCATGTTCATCGTGCCCTCGATCCCCGCGAGCCTGGGCAACTTCTTCTTACCGATCATGCTCGGTGCGAAGGATGTCGCGTTCCCGAGACTGAACCTGCTCAGTTGGTACATCTATGTCTTCGGGTCCATATTCGGGGTCCTATCCATCCTGCTGGGCGGCGTGGACACGGGATGGACCTTCTACACGCCCTACTCCACGACCACCGACGCGGAGTACATGCGTGTGGTCTTCATGGTGCTCGCGGCCTTCATCCTCGGGTTCAGTTCCATCCTCACGGGTCTGAACTTCATCGTGACGGTGCACAAGCTCCGCGCGCCGGGCATGGGCTGGTTCGATATGCCCCTGTTCATCTGGGCGCTCTACGCGACGAGCATCATCCAGGTCCTCGCGACGCCCGTCATCGGCATCACCCTGCTGCTGCTGATCTTCGAGCGGCTGTTCCACATCGGCATCTTCGACCCGGGCATGGGCGGCGATCCCGTGCTCTACCAGCACTTCTTCTGGTTCTACTCCCACCCCGTGGTCTATGTGATGATCCTCCCCGCGATGGGCATCATCTCGGAGCTGCTCAGCGTCCACAGCCGCAAGCCCATCTTCGGCTACAAGGCGATCGCGTTCAGTTCGCTGGGCATCGCCGCGGTGTCCTTCCTCGTGTGGGGGCACCACATGTTCACCTCGATGGGCGAGGTCGCCAGCGCACTGTTCAGCGCCCTGACCTTCCTGGTCGCGATCCCGACCGCGGTCAAGGTGTTCAACTGGATCGCGACGCTCTACAAGGGCTCGATCGCGATCAACACGCCCATGCTCTACGCGATGTCGTTCCTGTTCCTGTTCTCGATCGGCGGGCTCACGGGCCTGCCCCTCGGCGCCCTCGCGACCGACCTGCACCTGCACGATTCGTACTATGTCGTCGCCCACTTCCACTATGTCATGATGGGCGGCACCGTCATCGCGATGGTGGGGGGCATCCACCACTGGTGGCCCAAGATGTTCGGGCGCATGTACAACGAGACCTGGGGCATCATCGGGTGCATCATCGTCTTCATCGGGTTCAATGTGACCTTCCTCACCCAGTTCATCCTGGGCACGCAGGGCATGCCCCGGCGCTACGCGTCGTATGTCGATGAATTCCAAACCCTGCACATCATCTCGACCGTCGGGTCGTGGCTCCTGCTGCTGGGCTTCCTCATCCACCTGTTCAACTTCATCTACAGCCTCATCGCGGGCCCGAAGGCGCCCCCGAACCCCTGGGGCGGCCTGACCCTCGAGTGGGAGGCCGAGAGCCCGCCCATCGAGCACAACTTCCACCACGAGCCCGTGCTCCGTCACGGCCCCTACGACTACGAGGATGTCGTCCCGCCGCACTGCGACGCCGACGAGTTCCCCCTCCCGCCCAAGCCCGCACCGGCGCCGTCGCCGCGGGTGATGAAGTAACGCCCGACCTTTCCGCCCCGCCGGCGCCCCCGCGCCGGCGGGCGTGTTCCAGCGTGAGACCCCACCCGCCCCGGGCATGACCCGGTCGCGGAAGAAAAGAGACGGAGACCGCGGCATGACCGCCATCAACCCCGAGACACCCGACCTCGCGAAGCCGAGCGGCATGCCCTGGGAGTCTTACACCCACGGGCACCACTGGCGCAACGCCGACGACGAGTTCGACGCCGCCAAGTTCGGCATGTGGCTCTTCCTCTCCACGGAAGTGCTGCTGTTCGCGGGCATCTTCGTCGCCTACGCGATCCTGCGGATGATGCATCCCCAGGCCTTTGCCAATGGGTCGCACTACCTCGATGTCCGCTGGGGCGGGCTCAACACCGTCGTCCTGCTGCTCAGCTCGTGGACGGTCGCGATGTCGGTCCGCTGCGCCCAGCTCAACCAGCAGAAGTGGCTCCGCATCAACCTGATCATCACGCTCATCTGCGCGATCCTCTTCTTCGCGATCAAGCTCACCTTCGAGTACATCCCCAAGTGGTCCGAGGGCAAGCGCCCCGGAGCCCTGTTCGACTATCCCTACGCCAGCGACCCCAACGAGCCCCTGTGGTGGAGCGTGTACTACGCCGCGACCGGCATCCACGCGCTCCATGTGCTCATCGGCGCGGGCCTGCTCACCTGGGTCCTCGTCCGCTCGTTCAAGGGCAAGTACGGGCCCAAGAACTACGCGATGGTCGAGACCAGCGGGCTCTACTGGCACCTCGTCGACCTCATCTGGATCTTCCTGTTCCCCCTCCTGTACCTGATCCACTGATCCCCGGCCTTCAGCACGAGACCACACCGGAACCACACCCATGGCACACGACGCTGCACACAACGCCGGCTACGACTGGGAAGACCCGCACCACTTCCACCACGGTGCCGACGCCCAGCAGGATCACGACCACGACGGGCACCATGTCACCCCGTGGCAACTGCTGTTCACCGTCCTCCTGATCCTGCTCGCCCTCACCGCCCTGACGGTCTTCAGCGCCCAGGCTGAGTCGGCGCTCATCGGGATGGGCGTGCACATCAGCCACTTCTGGAATGTCATCATCGCGATGTCGATCGCGCTGGTGAAGGCGACGCTGGTGTGCATGTACTTCATGCACCTCAAGCACGACAACCCGCTCAACACGATGATCCTGCTGACGACCCTGTTCGTCTTCGGGCTCTTCCTGCTCTTCACCGGCATCGACATCTACGAACGCGACGCGATCAACAAGTTCAAGTCGGGGTACATCATGGAGGGCGGCACCGGAACGGGCGTCACCCTCACCGGGGGCTCGTTCGGCGATTCGATCACCAACGCCGTCAAGCAGAAGAAGATCGACAAGTACGCCGCCCAGATCGCCAAGGACAACGGGCACACGAACGAAGACGGCGAGCCCGCGCCGACCGAGGAAGATGTCCACGCCGCGGAGCACAAGTTCTGGGCGGACTTCTACCACCACAAGTTCGAGGACCACCCGGGGCACCTCCCCGAGCGCCACGCCTACGACACCAACGACCACCACGCCGCGTGGGTCGCTCACCACAACGAAACCCACGGCGATCACCACATCAGCGACGCGAGCCAGACCGTCCATCGCACAGGCCTGACCCCGGGCCTGTTCTCCGACGACGCGCACGGCGACCACGGTGCCCACGACGACCACGGCGAGACCGCCGACCCCGCGGGCGACCACGCCACCGATCCCCACGCGAACGATCACTGATCCGACGCTGTTCCGGAAGGACCCCGATCCCATGCGGCCTCGCCGCCCAGTCTTCCTCGCCCTCGCGGCTGCCTCCGTTGTCACACTCATCTTCAGCGGCTGGGCACTCGCCAACCGCATCGAGCGGTGGAACGAGACCAACGGCCGACCGATCTACTACTTCTTCTCCGTCGACACCACGCTGTTCACCTTTGCCGGCAAGCCCGTCGAGGTCCGAGACGAGCTCAACGACGAGGGAGAGGGCGAGGTCATCGTCGAATACGGCGACGACACCCTCCGCATCCCCGTCACCATCCCCAACGAGCTCCCGCTGCCGGGGCTCGCGCGGCACAGCGAGTGGCTGAAATTCCACGCCTTCGCGCAGGGCGAGCGCGGGCAGACCTTCGACGAGTTCCAGGCCGCTCGGGAGCGGGGCGAGATCGACACCCGACTCGTCGCGGTCGTGCGCACGCCCTTCGGCGCCGACGCGAAGGAGGGCCTCTTCGACCTCGAGACCGAAGAGGACTGGGGCTGGGGCGAGGTCCGGCGCGACCGCTGGGCGTTCACCTTCCACGAGTTCCTCCCCGAGGGAGGCTGGCGCACCGAGACGCTCCGCTTCCCCGAATCGGGCAAGGCGTTCTACCGCAGACAGGTCGAGGCGGAGAAGAAGGGCCTCCCGGCGCCCGTCCGGCGCGATGATGAGCTCAAGGAGGGCACCTGGCAGTTCGACGCGGCGATCCCGCTGATGAACCGCCCCCCCTCGATCACGACGGAGATGCAGGCCCTCCGCGCCGCAGGGTGGACGCTCCCCGTCGCGTCCGCCAGCATCGTCGTGCTCATGATCAGCCTGGGCTTCGCCTTCGCGCCGAAGCGTCGCTGGAACGACGCGACGAGCGAGGACGGGACCTGAGCGCACGAAAAAGGGCCGCCCCCTCGATGAGAGAGCGGCCCGCCAGCATCGATTCCATGCTCAGGCGGTCAATCGATGACGCTTACTTGGTGGGCTCGTAGGACGATCCCCCGAGACCGTCGCGATCGATCGTCGCGTTGACGCCCGCGGGGTCGGTGGGCCCGAAGCTCGAGGAGCCGTTGCCAGACCCCGGGAACAGGTAGATCTCGACGCGACGGTTCGCGGGGGTGTTGCCGTTCGCGGCGTTGGGCACCGCGGGGCGGTGCTCGCCCCAGCCCGCTGCCATCACCCGCGCCGCGGGGACGCCCATGCCCACCAGCTCCCGCCGGACCGCGATGGCGCGGTGAGCGGACAGGTGCATGTTGGTCGGGTGCCGCTCGCGGGTGCGGGCGCTGATGGGCTGCGAATCGGTGTGACCCACGACGCGGATGTCGTAGACCGAGGCCTCGTTGCTCTTGAGGATGTTCGCGAGGGCCGCGAGGCTGTTCTTCGCCTGCGCCTGCACCTCCGCGGAGCCCGACGCGAAGGTCAGGTCGCTCGCGAACTGGAGCATCCCGCGGTCCGCGTCGTAACGGACGAGGTTGGGGTACCGCGCCGCCATGCGCCGCAGCGCGTCATCGGTCACCGGATCGAGCCTGGCGAACTGCATCCCGTCGAGCTGCGATTCGAGCTCCGCGATCTGCTCGAGCGCCTGGTTGAGACGCTGCTGGGCGAGGGCGTTCGCGTCCTCCAGCCCCGCCATCGCGCGCGGCGCCGCGTCGAGCTGGTTCCGAAGCGATGCCTCGGTGGACGCGAGATCATCCACGCGGCCCTGCAATTCCACATTCCGGCTCTTGAGCGCGCGGTTCTCACGAACCACATCGTCGTACGCCTTCTGGCTCACGCAGCCGCCGAGCCCGCCGGCAAGGGCCAGCAGCCCCACCAGCGAGACGCGCATCATCCGTCGGTTGGTCGTCATCAGAGGCCTCCTCGTCGGGGCCAGGCCGCCCCATCGCGTATTCTTTCTCGTGCGGCGGGCGCACCTTCCACGCGACCCGGGCGCCCAGACCAATCCTATCGGCCTGCCTCAGGCCGCGCCATGAATCACCAGGAATGTGCGCAAGTCCAGCCCAGACCGTCACGATCCGCATCGACGCCGCGGGAATCGCCGACGCGGACCGCTCGATCGAGGGGCCCGTCTCGATCTGGGTCCGCCGCCCCGCGGACGCGGCGCATCCTGCTGACGCGCCGGCACACGGGCTGACCGAGATCCTGCGGATCGGCGCGCCGAACGCGTCCGGCGCGCCACGCACGGACCGGGTGCTCGATCGGTCGGACGCGGTCCTCATCCCGGGGCTGGTGAACGCGCACGGCCATCTCGATCTCACATCGCTGGGGAACCGTTCCCACGATCCGGGGGATGGGTTCGTGGAGTGGGTCCGCATGATCATCCGCGAGCGCCCCGCGGACCCGGGCGCGATCCGCGCCGCGATGCAGGACGGCATCGAGAAGTCCCTCGCCGGGGGTGTGGTTGCGGTCGGGGATATCCTCGGCGCCGCGGGCGGGCGACCAACGCTCGCGGGTCTCGCGGCGCTCGCCGCCTCGCCCCTCTCGGGTGTTGGCTTCGTCGAGTTCTTCGGGATCGGCGCGCGCACCGCCGCGGCGATCGAATCGCTCGAGGCGCTCGTCCACGAACTCGCGGCCTGGCCCCCGAGCGCACGCATCCGACCGGGCCTGCACCCCCATGCGCCAAACACCGTTTCGCGTGTGCTCTACGACCACGCCGCCGCGATCGCCTCGCGCGACGGCTTGCCCATCTCGACGCATCTCGCGGAGACCGCAGAGGAGCGCGCATTCGTGGAGGAGGCAGCGGGGCCGCAGCGTGACCTGCTCGAATCGATGGGGATCTGGGATGACGCGGAGTCGGCGCACATCGGACGGGGGGCGCACCCGATCGAGCACCTCGCGCCGGTGCTGGAACGCGTGCCCTTCCTCGTCGCGCACGCGAACGACTGCCCCGACCGGGGGATCGAGACCTTCGCCCGCACCCGAACCAGCGTCGCGTACTGCCCACGCGCCAGCGCGTATTTCGGCGCACCGGATCGGTTCGGCCCGCACCGTTTCGCGGACATGCTCGCCGCGGGCGTCAATGTGTGCCTGGGCACGGATTCGATCGTGAATCTGGACACACCCGACCGGATCTCACCGCTCGACGACGCCCGCCTGCTCGCGCACACGACCGACACCTTGGCGCACACCCTGCTCGCGATGATGACGACGCACGGCGCGCGCGCGCTCGGGCTCGACCCGGATTCGTTCACGATCCGTGAGGGCGGCGCGGTCCGGGGCCTCGTCGCGGTGCCGGCGGGTCCGGGGTCAACGGGCTCGGGCGGGGGCGACCCTGCTGCTCGCGTGCTGGCATCCCGCGAGGCGCCCGAACTCCTGTTCTGCTGAATGAATTCTCGTCTGCCGGCAACCAGATCGCCGAATCAGCCGGATACGATGAGCCGAACTCACGGGTATTGTTGCGCTCTCTGTCCTTTGACGGGCCTTCTGTCGTTGAGATGGTCCGGACGGGGTGGGCACCAGCAACGCAGGCGTCACAGACGCGGGGCGACCGGCCGACGATGAGCAAGAAGTGGCAGCGAGTCAAGGAGTGGGACGCGGAGCACCTGACCGGTCCGCTCGCGCCCGTGCGATGGGTGCTCGCGGCGTTGAGTTCCATCTCACTCGCGGTCGTCCTGCTCGTGTTCGTCGCGCTCTACGGCGCGCTCGCGAGCATCCCCATCGGGCTGGTGGCGCTCGCGCCGACCTGGGCGGTCATCGCGGTCACGGCGCTGGCCTCCGCCCTCGCGGCGGGCGGCCTGCTCGTAGGCCTGACCCGCCTGAGTGTCCCGAATTCCAGGCCCGGCATCCGGTTCACGCTCAGCCTGCTGCTGGGGCTCACGGGCGCCGTCGCGGGGTGGTGGGCGTGGCAGGCGATCGCCTGGCCCGCGCTGCGGTACGACCCCGCGACGGGGGAGGGGCTGCGCTTCTTCGCTTCGTTCGTGGACGCGTACAACGGGACCACGCTCCGAAGGCTGCCGGGCGTGGAGATGACCGAGCTCGAGTTCTACTCGTGGTGGCCCCTGCGGATCGTGCTGCTGCTGTTCGTGATCAACATGATGGTCGCGACCGTGCGCCGGATCGAGTTCAACTTCAAGAACCTGGGCGTGCTGACGGTGCACACCGGCATCATCGTGATCGCGCTGGGCAGCGTGTACTACCAGGCGCTCAAGAAGGAGGGCGACGCGCTGCTGCGCGCGGGCGTGCCGACAGCGCAGGGCGAGCCCACGATCGGCGAGCCGGTGCGCGGGTTCTGGGACAACACCGCGGTCGCGCTGTGGGTCGCGCAGCGTCAGTTCTCGGGGCGCCCCCTGTGGGATTCGCGACGCCTTCGAGGTGTCCCGCGGTACAACGACTACGACCTGCTCGCGGGGACGGGCCTCGACGCGTCGGCGGCACGAAAAACGCCGCCCAGAACCATGAAGC
>MDTG01219037.1_pt1 | contig 54742 bp, 68 predicted proteins | sample 811421 | NCBI WGS metagenome assembly MDTG01 (sample SAMN05326645, study PRJNA326480) | marine metagenome | isolation source: seawater | place: Pacific Ocean: South East | collected 2011
GCAACTGAACTAGCAGTAATGAGATTTCAAGCACAAAACGGTTTAAAAACTGATGGTATAGTCGGACCTAAGACATGGAAAAAGATACAAAGTAGAAACAACAGTATAGAAAAAAGTGATGGGTACGTATGGATATTAGATAATGGACATGGAGGTATTATAGACGGTGTATATCAGACACCTGGTAAACGATCACCTAAGTGGGAGGATGGTACACAGTTATTTGAAGGAGAGTTCAATAGGGCGGTTGTAAATAGAATTATTAATATGTGTGAAAAAGATGGTATTGAGTGTATTAATTTAGTTGATACAGAAAAAGATTTATCATTAAGATGGAGAACTGATAAAGCAAATGATATATACAGAGAAAGACAACAAAGTGATGGTAAAAAATGTATTTATGTTTCAGTACATGCTAATGGATTTAACAAAGAATCTGCACACGGTTGGTCAGTATATACAACAGTAGGAGAAACTAAATCGGATAAAATTGCACAGGTGTTGCATGAAAAAGCAAAAGCAGAGTTTCCAGATCATAAAATGAGAATGGATACAAGAGATGGTGACGCAGATAAAGAAGCAAATTTCTGGGTATTACGTAAAGTGGTTATGCCATCTATTCTTTCGGAGAACTTTTTTATGACAAATAGAGAAGAGTCTAGATTATTATTAAGCGAAGAAGGTAGAGATAGAATTGCAAAAATTCACTTTGAAATGATTAAAGAAATTGAAAATAAAAAACCGGTTTAAATAATATTTTTATGGAAAATACTACAAAATCCCCTAAAGAAAATATTTCTGATAAGTTTAGAAAAGAGCGTGATAATTACTCTTTAGAAATTCGAAGAAATATTGAAAAGTTAAGCAATATTAAAGATTTTAAAGAGGTTCAGGTTTTTTTCCTAAGCATAAGACAAAGACTTTTAGAAGATAATCACACTTTAATAGATACTCTTTCTAAATTAAAAAAGTCATATAGACAAAAAAGAGGAAAAGAATGGGAAAGTGTTTCTAATCAAAACATGAGATATCAGGGTCATGAAAAAAAGGTTATAGTAGACGGCAAGACTACTGACATGCAAGAAACAGTAGAGATTATAGAAAATCAAATATCTTTTATGGATGGTTCTATAAAAACAGTAGATAATGTTTTATTTGGTTTAAAAACTAGGTTAGACTTAGAAAAGCTATTAGGATAATATATGCTTAAGTTTAAAGTATTCAAAACTAAGAATCTTATAAAACTAATTGAGTGGGATAACGACACTGAAAAAAGTAGACTACGAGATCATTTTACTAAAAAATCAAAGGATGGAGATTTTAATGTACTTGTAGATAGAGGTATATGGGACGGTATGGATAATTTTTTAACAAAAGAAAATGAAATACCAATAGGACTTTGGAAAGAAATATACTCTTTTTCTAAAAAAACAGGGATCTCTTTTAAAATATCCGGGTTAAAAGAAACTTTAAATTTAGAATATAGTAAAGATAATTACACTGAATTTGTAGATAAACTTTTTGATAATGTAATAGATGAACATGGTAACAGTATATATCCAAGAGACTATCAATTTGAAGCAGGTTACAAAGCACTTCAATATAAATATTGTACCCAAGAGCTTGCAACTTCAGCAGGTAAAACCTTAATCTTTTATATCTTTAATTCTTATTTAAAACATGAAGGGATTATCAATAGGCATAATAAAGCCCTAATGATAGTTCCTAATATTTCATTAGTTGGTCAAACCGAAGAAAAATTTAAAATGTATTCTAACGGATTAGTAAATTGGAATATCCTAATGATAGGTGGTAAAAATAAATTCTCAGAAGAGGAATTTAAAGAAGCAGATCTAGTTATATCAACATATCAGAGTTTAATTAATTTTGAAGAAAAAAGTCTTGACTCTCAATTAACCTCGGCTGTTAAAAAGAAATTAAAATTGGAAAAGCTTAAAAAACCTAAAGAAAAAGAACTTGAAAAAGCAGTTAATAAAGTAACTAATCTTAAAGAAAAAATTAAATATTCTAAATCTTTTAGAATGTTTGAATCATATAGTGTAGTTAACGTAGATGAAACTCATAAATCTAGAGGTTCATCTATCTCTAATATCATTTCAGCATGTGAAAACTGGAGATATAAATTAGGGCTATCGGGAACCGCAAAGGTTTCTGAAGAGTATTCTGATTTTTATAAGATACAGGAGAAAGTCGGACCGCTGGTTATGACTCTCTCAGCAAAGCACTTAATAGATCACGGGTACTCTCCTAATGTATCTATTCGTATGGTATACTTAACATATAATAAATCAAACTCGGCAGCTCAAGAATACATTAAAATGAGAAAGAGTTCAGATGAAATTAAACGAATGTACAAGGATAACAAAGAGTATGGTAGAGAAATGCTAACCCTTGAAAAAGGAATTATATTTGAAAGTCAAGAGAGGTTAAACCTAATAAGTGGTATGATACAAAAGTTCGGTAAGAACACTTTGATTCTCTTCTCAGATATTAAAAACGAATATGGTAAGAATATATGTAAGAAACTTCAGGAGTGGAACAGGGACACCTATTACATAGATGGAGGTGTTGAGAGTGAACAACGGGATGAATATAAAGATGCAATGGAAAAAAACGAAGGTGTTATAATAGTTGCTAGTTTTGGAACCTTTGCAACCGGTATTGACCTTAAGAATGTTCATCATATTGTTTTTGCAGAAACCACTAAAGCTGAAATTACAATTAGGCAAGCGATAGGTCGAGGAATGAGAAAGCTTGCAAATAAAAACAAGGTCACCATATGGGACCTTGTCGATAAACTAGATGGATATTCAATTCGTCATTCTGAGGTTAGGGAAAAAATTTACATTGAACAATCGTTTCCTATTAAAAAACATGAAGTTAATCTTTAACCCGCTACCATTGAGTTGATTTTAGCTTCAACTTCTTTTAGTTGTTTGCATAGAGTCTCTAACGTTTGACCTCCGCCTTTAGGAAACATATCACCTCCTTTAATTCTTTTAGCTTTAGCACAGCACTGTTTTATACTATCGCAATATGATTGAATGTCATCGCATTGAGTATCAATAAAGACAGGCTGGTCTTTATTTTCGTTTAATTTTATAAATTGTTCACTATTTTTAATATAATTTTTCATAGTTGTGCTTTTATTTTTTTGGATAACCTTCACAGTATTGATAGCCGTTTTTATGCTTCTTCATAGAACCATCTTTACATGCTTTTTCACAATCTTCTCTAGTTACATCTCCGCATTTTCCATTTTTAGATGTACGCATTAATGATCCACTAGACGAGTATATTTTAAAATCACTGTTACTTGGATCGCTTCCATAACTACAACCTTTTTCTTCGTTGATCTTTTGATATTGGCTAAAATTTTTAATATAATTTTTCATATCTATTTTTCTTTTTTTAATATATTTTTATATATCAAAATATAACATACAAAAAAAGGGAATCTTGTGATTCCCTTTTTAAATATAATTAAACTATTGTAAATTATTTTTGTGATTCCGCAAAGACATTAGCTCTAGTCCAGCTAATTTTAAACGTAATATCATCTATTGCTTTTACTTCATAACCCTTAATCATACATAGGTATGCTTCTTGTATTGATAGATTTTCAAAAGTTATTGATTGATCTCCTCTAGAAGCTGCTTCTAAAATTTTACCAATAATTTCGTCAAAGTTAACCTCTGTTGTTAAAAGATCGATTGCTGGAGGTAGAGTACTATTATTTTCAATTATTTCTCTAACATCTGAATCTAATTTGTCTCTTACTTCCTTTCTTGCATCATTTGCTTCCTCAACAGCCTGTTTTATTTCCTCTATTCTTATTTCAAGTAAATCTTTATTAGTAAGAGATGCTTCTACAATCGCAGCGTATTCTTTCTTAAGTATTTCAAGATCATCTGGCTTATATGGATTATCTTTATTTAAAACTTCTAAAGATTCTTCTATATTTTTATTTACATTAGCCATCTCTGCTTCGTGTTTATCATTTATATTCTGCTGAGCTTCGCTTTTTCCTAATTCTTCAATCTCTTTTTGAATTTTAGCTGCTATTGCTGCCATTTGAATATTAAGCTTGTCATAGATTTCTGTTTCTTCTTTCTCTTCGCCTTTTTCAGCAGGTTTAATTTGCATGCCAGTCACAAAGATTTCCTTATTCATTTTTTGAACATCCTCGGTCAATCTAAATGGAATTGCTTTAATAAACTCTTCCACGACTTCTAATGCGCCTTTTTTCTTTGGTGTAACAATGCTTGCAATTTGACTCTCGGAAAGAAATCCTTCAAAAACTTTTACTAACCATGTTGCTTCAAAGTTTTTCCATATTTCATATATTTTCTTACTAGGGTCTAATTCTCTAAATAGTTTTCCATTAATCCAAGATCTTTGAATTAAATTTTCAAATTCTATCATAAGTTTCTCATGCCTAGCCTCGATAACGTTTTCAATTGCGGCTTTTCTGTTATCTAAAGTTGCGCCTGGAAAATATCTAAATTCTTGTGATTTTAGTGCTGATACTAATTCTTCTCCGTTTTGAATTACTTCATTTGGTGCAGCGCCTGTTTTAACGTATGCTTTAAATGCTGCATTTCCAAAACCTTCTATATTTAAGTCGCTTTCATACACTGGATCATTTGCACATAAATTCCAAGCAAATTCTAATAATTCGAATACTTGAACAGGATATTCCTGAGCATTTTCCAAGTAATCTTTTGCAGTGCTAATTAAATCATCAATATCTTGTATTTGGTCTTCTAAAACTCGAATACCTTCTGAATTATCAGTTAATTCGCCAACTAATCCTCTTGCTTGAAGAGAACTATAATCATCAGGATTATCCCAGTTAGGCCCTGAGATTGGGGGCGGTCCGTATGGAGGACCGTAGGTTAGGCTATCTTGCCATTGACTGAATAAGCCTTTACCTAGCAGTTTCCATTTTAATTTTGCTATAATGTCTCTTGGAAATATCATTGTTTTTTAAATTTTTTATTTTATTTATTTTATAGTCGATGCAGCTTTTTTTAAAAATAAAATTATTTAAAATTACCGTGCTAATTTTTTAATTTTTGTGTAATTTATCTGCTATTTTTTATCTTCCATACTATCAAATATCTGCTCAACTACTTTAATAATAGGATTTCTAACTACGTCTTCTGGGTCTCTTAGTTCAACGCATCCAAAACCTTCTACGTCTTTAAACTTATTTAAAACTATTTCTAGGGAACTGTCTTTTTTATTTCTTATATCCTTTTGTTTGACATCACCCATAATTACCATTTTAGAGTTATCACCTATTCTTGTCATTAGCGTTCTAATATTATCTAATGATATGTTTTGAGCTTCATCTATTAATATAATAGAATTATCTATACTTCTACCCCTAGCAAAAGCAATAGGTACAATTTCTATTACTCCTAATTCTATTAGTTTTTCCATTCTAGTTTTACCAATTAGCTTTCTAATATTGTCAGTAAATGATTCCATTATAGGTGCCATTTTTTCTTTTAAGTCCCCTGGCAAATGTCCTATTTCTTCATTTTTAAGAGGTGTAATGGATTTTACTAGCACTATTCTCTTATATTTAGGCCTTGATTTTATTAGTTTAAGTGCTTCTGAGCAAGATAAAAAAGTTTTTCCAGATCCAGGGAGGCCGCTGCATATAGTTATCATATTTTGTTTTATAGAATTAACTAATACCTTTTGATTGTTAGTTTTGCATTTAGTATTTATAGACATAGTTTGTAAAAATTTATCCTCTTCCACATTTCTACTCCATACAAATTCTTCTACCTCTTGAATTTCGGCTTCTGATAGCCTTTTATTTCTTCTGCTTTTTCTGCTCATATATATATTTAGTGTATTTTTGATGCTATAACAACGCCTAACATTATCTTAGCGTGATGTAATTGAAAATCTAAATATGAATCTATTGTTATTGACTCGTTAACATTTAGTTTTTCATCCTTTAATTTTTTGTCTAATTTATCTATTTTTTTAATAATATCCTTAGATAAATTAACTTCGTTAATTTCTTGTAAACCATTTAGTACGGTTTTAAATGTACCGGCGTCCTCTGCTGGGGATTTAACTTTCTTTAAAAAAGTTTTTGCTTTTCTTATTGATGAAAATTTTATTAACATGTCATCTGAATTTAAACCTTTATCAATACTTTTTCTAATAGAGTCAAGTGATTTAATTTCACTAGATATTCTATTTAAAAATTCAATATCGCTATCATAAAAAGATATAGTAATATCCTTATCTCTAGAAAAATACTTAAAATTGTATAATTCATCATCAAATAATTCACTTAATTTTCCTTCTTTATTGCCCGTTTCTTCTCCTCCAGATATTTCATAGTGATCAAATGGAAAAGATTTTAAAAATGGAAATTTTTTATAAAACATATTTAAAACCTTCTTTAGATTATTTATAAAAGATAATAAATATTTTATAATGAATAAGGAATCTTTATACAAAAAATTAGACTTAGAACAACTTGCAATTAAATTACTTATTAACTCTATATATGGTGCATTTGGAAATAAATGGTTTTACTTCTTTAATGTTGATTTAGCTCAAAGTATAACTTTACAAGGGCAGGACTTGATTAAATTTACAATTAAAGCTGTGAATTATTACTTTAAAGAACGCTGGCATTTAGATAAAGAGCTTCATCAAAAATTAGGTGTAGATAAATATAAAATAGAAAAAATAGAATCAGAGGCAGCTATCTATACTGACACTGACTCTATATATGTAGAGTTTGGTTCAGCTATAAATTCCATAAAAGGATTGCCTGAATTAACAGAGGATCAATACTTAAAATTATGTATTAAAATAGATGAATATAGATTAGCTGAATATTTCAATACTGCTTTTGATAAGTATGGTAAACACTTTAACACTGTTAATCAACAAAATTTTGAATTAGAGAATTTATCCGCAAAAGCAATGTGGCTTAAAAAGAAAAATTATGCACTTAGGGTTTCATATGAGCCTAACTCAAATCAATCTTTATTAAAAGAAAATAATAAAGAATACGAAGTATTCAAAGGTTTAGAAATGATAAAGGGTTCTTATCCAATATGGGCAAGAAATCATTTGTCTAATCTTACAAAAATAATATTAGAAAAAGGAAGGTCTATAAATCCAGAAGAAGACTTAGTTCCTATTTTTGAGTCTATTAAAAAAGAAATGAAATTAAAAACAACTGATGAACTTGCTCAAACATTTAGTTGTAGAGTGTATGACAAATATGTAAAAAATGAAAATAAATTAACGCTGCTAAAAGGTATTCCTATTTACGCAAGAGCTGCTGCTTACTATAATCATTTACTTGTAACTAATAACTTAATTGGAAAATACGAAAAAGTAAAAGAAGGAGAAAAAATAAAATACTATTACCCTAAAGAAAATGACAAAGGCTGGGATGTGTTTGCTTATTCGCCTGGAAACTATCCAACTGAAGTAGCTCTACCTCTAGATTATGATAAGCAATTTTTTTCATTAATAGTTGAACCTATCAATAGACAGTTAGTGGCTTTAGGTTTAACAGAATTTAATGTTCATTTAAAGAGAAATATAGAAATGGTTAAAACAGGTTCTAAGAAACCACTGAGCGATGAAGACAAATATCCTCTTTATATAATAAATGAAAAGACATTAGAGTATGAAGAAATACCTGAAAGATTTTGGAATATAATAGGTAACCCTAATGCTGAAATAAAAAACGATGACTTTACAGAATATTTAAGTATAATATCTAAGTATGGGTTAAATACAAAGGTTGTTCCAAATTCTAAATTACATCAATTTAGAAAAAGAACAGCAAAAAGATTAAAAATAGAATTAGAAGAGTATTCCCAAGAAGAAAAACCTCAAGTAGAACTTAAATTTTAATAGATGATAATCGATTTAGATACTAATACTACTCTCCCTAATTTCTTAAAAGATTTAGTTTCAAACCGTTTTCCAAACGACTCAATAAAACAAGAAATAGATTTTTCAAATCCTAAAAAAATAAACCTAGCATGTCCTATATGCGGTGATTCTGAAAAAAAGAAATCTAAAAAAAGAGGAAACATATACTTAGAAAGTAAAACTTATAAATGCTATAATGATGGTTGTATGATATTTATGACCCTGGATAAATTTATAGCTAAATATTGTCAGGAATATAGTCTAATGCCACCTGATATGTTTGTTAAAGGAGAACTAGAAGCTAATGTAAAATCTAGAAAAAAATTATCTCTTCTTAATTTTTTAATAAACGACAATCTAAAAGAGAAATTATTAGACATAGATTATTTTACACATAGGTTTTCTTTAACTAGAATAAAAAAATCAAAAAATTCTAATTGTAAAGGTTATGCAAAAGCTAGAAAACTAGATATATGTAATTCTTTTTTAGAATGTTGTTATGAAGATTCTAAATCAGAAAAAATATTCATCTTTAACAAGGATGATGTATCTAATAAGATATTAGGGTATTCGGTTAGGGCAATAGATGATAATTATAGAGGCCCTAAATACAAAATGATGAATTATTCCGAAATAGATAAGGATATTTCCAGGTTATTTATGTCCAAAGATCAGTTAAATGAAATAGATTCATTAAACAATATATTTAATATTCTTAATGTAGATTTTAAAAAAATTATAACTATTTGTGAAGGGCAGTTTGATTCTATGTTTCTATATAATGGAATAGCCTCAACTGGTACTGGAAAAATTAAAGAAACAATCTCAATGTTATCTGAAGAAACTAAATTTAGAATATTGTTTGACAATGATAAAGCAGGTAAAAATCAATCAATAAAACTTTTACAGGATGGATATACGGTTTTTATGTGGTCAAAATTAATAAAAGATTTAAAGAAAGATTTTCCTCATGAATTAATAGACATTAAAAAAATAAATGATGTAAATTCATTATATGTTTTTTTAAGCTCAATAAATGGTCCAATGTTTAATATTAAAGAGTTTAATAGCACTTTAAATGCTTATTTTACAAATTCAATGTTTGACATACTGTATTTGTAAATAAATAAAAAAAATAATACTAATTATTAAAATGGAAAAATTAATAAAAACATTAGCTGAGTTTAAAAATCACGGTCTAAAGAACCCAGAAAAAGCGGACCTTGATAAAAACAATGAATTATCTTCTTATGAAATAAAAAGAGGAAAAGCAATAGAAGACACTATGGGAGAAGGTCCAAGCGAGGATGAAGAAACAGTTAGTGAACTAAATTTAGCTGAAGATATAATAGAAGATTTAGTAGATGCAGTTGGTTCTGAAGAAGATGTTGAAAGAGCAGCTGAAGAAGCATACAACGACTTAAAAAATGCGTATGACTCTAACGAAATAGAAATGATGGATAAAGACGGTGTTCCTGAAAATTTAGCAATGTCAGCATTGGTAGTAAAGCTCGTAGAACAAGGTAAATTAGACCCTAAAAAGGCCGATGCCTTCATTGGAGATAATGCTGATGATTAATGTCTAATAAAAATAATAAGTCTAAAAGTATAAAAGATACTCTTAAACCTAGAAGAGGAAAAATTAGGCAAGGATATTTTGTTCCTAAAAATCCTGAAAAATACGAAGGCGACGTTTCTCAAATAATATACCGATCTAGTTGGGAATATAAATTTTTAAAGTTTTGCGATGACAATGAAAAAATATTAAAATATTCCTCAGAACCAGTAGGTATAGCCTATTGGAATCCAGTTAGTAAAAAAACTTGTAAATACTGGGTAGATGCATATATTGTAACAAAAGATAAGAGTGGAAACTTTAAAAAATGGATTTTAGAAATAAAACCCTTAAAATATACCCAGCCCCCTAAACCTGTTAAAAAAATGACTGAAAAACAAATGAAGCAATATCTCAGTCACACTAAAGCATATCTAGTAAATAGAGCTAAATTCGAGGCTGCAAAAGATTACGCTGATTCCAAAGGAATAAAATTTGGAATAATAACTGAAAACTTTCTATTTAATAACTTTAGATAGAAACAAAACTTTTTACACAGATATTGTAGAATAATATTAAGCAATAAAATATATGGCTAAGTTACTAAGAGAAATAAGCTTAAAATACCAAATAGAAGATCCTTTTAAAATTGTAGAAGATCATGGCATAGCCATGACACCTTCTCTTATACCTGGTCACATGTATTCATTAGGTATAGACCCTGGTTTTCAAATATCCCCTGAGTTAATACCTTTTGATCAGCAAGAATATAAAGAAAATATAGGGGAAAAGCTAAATATAACAAAAAAGCCTTATTATGATATAATGCCCATTGGCATCGCCTTAAGTTTAAACAATGAAAACTATCAATCCATTCTTAATTTAAAGCTAATGGAACCAAAGTATAGGAGGCTTGTGCTAGATTCTTATTATGCATTAATGAATGTTAAAAACAATTTTATAGAGCCTTATGTTAGTGAAGATTTAAAAACAATAGAAGCTCCTTTAAAAGAGAGGCTTAGAAATCAACAATATTTACAACCTTTCTTAGCTGTAAGTGAATCTTTTATGAACAAAGTAGTTAATGCTAATGTTAGCTTTGCAGTTAAAAACTATGAGATAAATAGTATAAAGAAAGTTAGATTACTAGATTGGAACACTCTTCCTAGTTTATATAATATGGGAATAACTTCAAATGGTATTACATTCAATCAAAAGATTGGAGGATTACAGGGAATATTTGAAAGATTTGAATCTAAATTCTTTTAATAGATAAATATTTATAAAATATAATTACATATAATGGCAGGATTTTTAGAAAATACAGTAAATAGATTAAGTAGTAGATTATCTGCATTAAGTAGATTTAATGTAAGGCATGAAGACCTGCTTCTCAAAAATTCACAAGCTATAGGGTTTATTGAAAGTCAATTAATGGCTAGAAGTAATGAACAATATGGTCAAAACGAAATGATGAGAATGTCTATGGCAATCTCTGATACTACTTCTCAATTAAGAACAAAGGCTGTTGCGTTCTTTCAATTAGATTACGCTATAAAAAGAGAAAGACTTAGAGACATTGCATCTAATGGGGAAATAGAATTTGTACTAGAAACAATTACCGATGATGTAATTGTATATGATGACGAAAACATGTTTTGTCAACCTTCTGACCCAGTGGGTAAAATGATGTATAAAGGAAATTCAAAGGAACAGAGATTAAAATATCAAGATAATGTAATAAGAAAATATAATGAAAACTTTCATAAAATATACAATTCATGGGGCTTTGGAGAAGGTATATCTGCCTGGCAATATGTATATCAATATTTAGTAGAAGGCCATTTAGCCTTTGAAATAATATATGATAATCCTCAAAAACCTAGAGAGATAATAGGATATAAGGAATTAGATCCAACTAGCGTAGTTCCTCAATTATCAAAAGATAATGCAGGTAAATTATTTCTACAATGGACTCAATACACTCCTAATAGTACAGAAACCAGAACGCTTACTGATTCTCAAATAATTTACCTATCTTATTCTAATCATTTTAGAACAAAGAGAGTTAGCTTTGTAGAACGATTAATTAGATCATTTAACCTATTAAGAATAATAGAACAAAGTAAAGTAATATGGCACGTTATGAATGCGCCTATTAGATTAACTACAACGGTACCCGTTGGTTCTAAATCAATTCAAAAGGCACAGGAAGATGTCAGGGAGTTTTTAAATATTCTTAAAGAGGATATTAACTTTGATAATGAATCAGGTGAAATAAAAGTAAATGGACAACCTAACATTTTATTCTATAAAAATTATATTCTCCCGGTTAATGATAGAAATGAACAGGTAAAAATAGAACCTTTACAATATCCCGGTCCTAATTTATCTGGTTCCGAGTTACTTAATCACTTTTTAAAGAAATTAAAAATGGATTCTAAAATACCATATTCACGTTGGGAAGGTCAATCTGGAATGGGAGCATTTACACTTAATGCAGAAGGTATAACCCGTGAAGAAATAAGATATAATAAATTCATAAATAGAATTAGAACAACTATACAAGAACTTATAACTAAACCGCTGTGGTTACAAATGGAATTAGATATACCTCAAATAAAAGGAGATCATAAGTTTAAGAATGCTATAGGTGTTGTATTTAACAATGATAATTTATTTGAAGAAATGAAAGAAAGAGAAGTAGCTAACAAGAGATTAGCTAGCTTTACTGCTATGAAAGGTGTAATGAATGACGACGGCACTCCATATTTCTCTACTGAGTATCTAATTAGAAAAGAACTCAAAATGTCCGATGATGAAATTGCAACTAATAAAAATTACATCATACAGGAACAGGAGGAAAAAGAAGAAGCTGAGCAACAAGCAGCAGCCGCTCCAGGAGGAGCCGATGCAGCTGGAGCCCCAGACGCAGGAGCAGCAGGAGCAGCAGCAGCCGCTCCAGGAGGAGACGCAGCAGCCCCTGAAGGAGGAGGTGAAGTAGTGGATGGTGGTGAAACTAAAGGAGAAGGTCAATTATAACATTTTCGCTTAATTAATTTATCCGTAGAATATTCCAAATGGATTATCTCCGTCTATATTTATTTTTAACACAAAAACGTCTCTATCTTTTTCATCGGTATATTTAGCAGGCGTTACGTCAATATTTTTTATTTTAGAAGAGGAAACATATCTTTCTATTTGTTCATTGGCTTCATTTGATAATCCAAATGGATCCGTATCAAAGTCAAAAAGATATTTATTAACATCTAACCCAAAATTAGGTTCTCCTAGCACACTACCTTTTTCTGTAAGAACAGTCATTTTTATTTGAGATATTGCTTCCTCTGTATTATCAGAGACTTGTAGTATTCCCTTTTTATAATTTGGATCATCTTCCGATCTCATATATATGTCTTTAAGACTAGTTCCCATTTTAGTATATTATTTTATTGTCTGTATAAGTAAATCCAATCCGGTGTATTTTCTTTACTCATCATATCTTCAACTGCCTTTATTTCTGCTTCGGCTGTTGATGTAATTGATTCATAACTTATTGCTACATTACCAGGCAGTGTGTATTTAAAGGTTTGTAACATATGAGCAAGCCTTACTTTACATTTAGCCCTTACCCATCTTTGAAAGATTTCATCTTCATATAGTTTGTCAACCTCTAACTTTTTATAAAATTGTATAACTGCGTCTACTTTTGGGGTTCTTCCAACAATAGTTAATAATTTACTATTTTTATTATAATCGTAGGCTATAGTGTCTAGTACAAGCCCCCTCGTTAAATCTAGAAAACTAAATATGACTGTTCTATACATTATACTTTCCCCTATAAAAGGCGTTAGAAACACCTCTGAACCTATAAATTTTGACTCTGAAAAGTCCCTATCCATTGTTCCAAAAATAGAACCTCCTGTAGGTTCTTTGCACTGTGTAACAAACTGTACGCAATCAGGTAACTGAATTTGACGTATTTTTTTAAAATGTTTAGACATAAACAACTCTTTAGGTAACGTTAAATATCTAGGTTCAACCGCATGTCTCCAGTTATCCCAAAAATATCTTGTACCTATTTCAAGTTGTCTTTTTACTTCTTTTTCAGGTAAAGAGTAAGGTAACATTCCTGAAAATGTTATTTCCTCATTAATGTCTTTTATTAATTCTTCTTCAGTCATCTAATTTTATTTATTTTAAAAAATTTATTGATTAGATCCAGGTCCATTTCCTGACGCCTGATCGCTAAATCTAACATCAGTAGTGTCTATTTCAATAGTATTGTCATTTTTATGTAATCTAGCCAAGGCTCTTTGATTCTTTTTATTGGATATATCATCTTTTTTATTAGCTCTATTTGCAGCATTTAATTGAATACCCTGTAGGCATTTTTCTTTCATATTTTTTTTCCAATCACTATGAAAAATTAAATTAAGAGCTCTTGATATATCTACCTCTTCTATATCTCCAGTGCTATTGTAGGGATCTCTAGCTAGTTTTTCATTAGCTAGTTCTTGAGCAATTGCCATTATATTAGTGTAAAGATTAGCAATTGCGCCATTTACCATACCTGCATAATTAGTATTGTAAACTACATTATCTTTTTCTTCATTTAAAAAGTCTTCTATCTTTTTTATATGTTGTTTATTATGCTTCATTGGCCTCTTCTTGTTTCTCTATTTGTCTAATTTTTTCTATCTCTATATCTAGTTTAGAAATATCGGATTCTATTTGGGTTTTTTGAATATCATCAGTCGTTTGCTTTAATTTTTCCTGTAAAGCTTTTTTTTGATCTAACAGTTGCACTTCTTTAGTGTTTGTTTCAATAGACTCTGCTATAAATCCTTTAAAGTTTTTAATATAATTTTTCATTCTCTGGGTTGTGATTTTAAGATATCGGGTATATTAATTACATTAGATAGTAATAATAGACATTTATCCGATAATTTATATTGATTTTTAGGTGGACGCCTATAAGCTACCTTTTGCATCTCTGCTCTATCTTTTTGAATTGATCCAAGCGGTACCGTAACTATTCTAAAAATATAATATAGTATACCTAGATTATCAACTACTTCTCCTGCTTCTTCTTTTGAAGAAGTGCCTCCAACATCAAAATACTCATGATCTAATTCTTCATACTCTGAATCAATCCAACCGCCTATGTTGTTTATAGTTGATTGCATCATATCATATACCTTATTTAATCCTTCATTATACATTGTTATTTGTATAAATCTCTTATATTTATTGAATGTACTAATCACGTCCTCCATTGATCCTATCCCTGGTGTAGGATCAATAGGGGTTTCATCTGAAACAGAAGACCATACTGTTGTTTCATATTCACCAGACTCACCTGGTTCTGGCGGATCATAATAAGTTCCAGGAACACCGCTAGTAGGTGGAGTCTCCATTTCAACTTCAAATATTATTTCAGAATCCATCATCCAATAGTTTATAGTGCCTTCTTCTGGGTCTAAATAATCTTCATCTAAAATAAGTTTTTTACTAGATATATTTTTCTTTATTTCATCTAATATTTTTTCATATTCACCGTTTTCAGTTTTAGTAATAACATGCAAATCTAACTCTGCTTTTACTTTATCCAATAAACTAGATACATACTGGTCCATTTCAGTATATAGAGTACCTATGTCATTATTATTATTCCCTGCATCTGGATCAGATCCAAATCTTCCATATCCAGATCCTCCAAATCCTCCTGAAAGATACGGAGAATTGTTCCAATGCATAGGCATTCTACCAGCTCCTCCTACGTGAGTGTTTAATGCTAAAGGTGTTGGTACACTTGGGTTTCTAGTAAACAGGTCTTCCGGCGGATACTCAATTGTTATAGCTCCAAAGTGCTCTTTAATATATTGTTCGTAACTTTTTATCATACCGGGTATTTTATAAATCCATCCATGAATCTTTATCCATCATTGAATCAAATGGAGTGGGTTCTCTATTTGCTATTTCATCGAAGGTTGGCATTTCATCCATACCCATAGAATCTCCCATACAATGAGTGTTTAAAATATTTTCAATAGTACTATACTCGTCGCTTAGATTCATTTCTTTTAATTTATCTAATAGCTGATCTACTGTCATTGAAAGTATTTCTTGAGGCCATTCTTCATCATGACGTTCAAATATTTGATTCCAATTTTTCATATTAGTAGGGCTTTATTTTATATATTTAGAATTATTTAGTATAATATTATAAATCAATATCAACTATGTTTTTCAAAAAAAGAAAAAAAATCACTGAAACAGATAATTATAGAAGTGAAATTCTTAAAGCTAAACTTAAAACTGATGCAATCAATAGGCTTAATCAAATAAGAATGCACATAGATAATGAAGACCCTTGTTCATATGGAGCTTCCTATGAACAAAATCTTAAAATAATACTAGAAGACTTAGAAGATATATTGTTAAATTGGAAAAATTAAATTATGTCAAACATAGAACAAATGGTTTTAAAAGCAATAGACGATTTAAGACCATATTTAAAAGATGATGGCGGAGATATGGAGTTAGTAGAAATTACAGATGATAAAACAATAATAGTAGAATTACTAGGAGCATGTAAAACATGTTCTATTAGCCCTATAACTATTAAAACCGGATTAGAGTCTAATCTAAAAGCACTAGACCCTGAAATTAAAAAAGTAGAAACAATATAATAAATTAAATATGAAACAATTAGAAAAATATTACCCAATACTATTAGCTTTTATTAGTTTTTTATTCTCAGTATCTTTATGGTTTATGGGATATAAAGATGAAGGAATGTTCGTAGGAATATGGGTTCCTTCTATACTAGGATTAGGCTGTTTTTTTAACACATTAAAAAAGTAAAGTTATGGACATTTTAATATTTAGCATAGGCTTAGTTATATTCGTAACATACATGTATTTTTTAATTAGAATGATCAACCGAGCCCATAAGCAGCAGGAAAAAGAACAAGGAAGGTTTAATGTAAAAAAAGAAAAATTAAACCCAAAGATTAAAATTCAAAAAAACAAACGATAAGTGGTATTTTTAATATTTATCGTTGGTTTTATAGTATTTACTACTTATATTATCTTTTTTATGTTTTCTACTAAAAAAGAAATAGAAGATATGCCTACTTTAAAAGATGATATGATAGATTACGATGGCCACGGTAATTGGGGTAGATTTCCACCAAATAAAAAAAAATAATATGCCAGAATTAGCAGAACTTAGATTAACAGCAGATTATATAAATCAAACAGTTAAAGGAAAAACTTTTAATAAAGTCAAGAATAATCCAGAACATAAATGGAAACCCTTATTTCAAAAACATCCATTGTTTACTATTAAAGCTAAAAGTAGAGGTAAGGAATTAATAGTGTATCTAAACAATTACCCTATAAGAATGACAATGGGTATGTCAGGTTATTTTAGAATGACTAAAACAGGTAAAGAACATAAACATTCGCATATTATTTTTGAATCAACCTGTGGAATGTCATTATCATTTATTGATATGAGAAGATTTGGTAAATGGTGGCCAGGACAGGAATGGTCAAAGGACCGTGGTCCAGATCCAACATTAGACTTTGAAGGGTTTGTAAAAAATGTTAAAGAGAATCTACATAAAAAAATATTTGATAAACCTATATGTGAAATTCTTTTAAATCAAAAGTATTTTAATGGAATAGGTAACTATTTAAGGGCTGAAATAATTTATAGAATCGAGGATTTAAGCCCATTTATGAAAGCAAATGAAGCAATAGAAAAATATCCAGATATATTAAAGCTTTGTAAATACATGCCAGAATTAGCTTATGTTATGGGCGGAGGGAGCATTAAAGATTGGAAAAATCCATTCTTAAAAGAGTCAGGTAATTTTATGAAATGCTATGGTAACAGTGACATGATTAGGGAAAAAGATGGAACCGGGAGAACAATATGGTATAGACCTAGGCATCAATGGAAGATGATTGAAGATGATAAATGGGATCATTATTCAGGTTTACCCAGCCCTAATTTTTATGGTTAATCTTTTTTAATAGAATCCATTATTCTCAAATAAGCCTCTCTAACTTCTTTTTTAGCGTGTATAAGGCGTCTCTTAATGTATACATTATTATATTCACTATCTTTAGATATAGCGTTTAAGGCTGCACCGGATAAGGCATTTATATGTTCAAGTAAATCTTTTACGTTTTGTTTTTCTTCCATTGAAATTGGATCATTTCCATATTCATACCTATTACCGGTTCCTCCTAGATGAGAAGAAGACATGAATTCAAAAAATCCCATTCCTTCTTTTACATCGTTACTCATATTAATATTCTCCAGATTCTTCTCTCTGGTCTTCTTCTGATTTTTTAGATTCTTTTTTTACCTTTTTAACAGGTTTAGCTTTTTCTTCAGAATCATCGTTATTGTCGGTATCCTCTGTTGATTCTTCTTGATCTACATCTTTTAATTTAACAGGTCCATTGGGAATATCCGGACTTTTCTCATAATCAGTCTTAATAAATTTAGTAGCTGGTTTACTATCAACAGAATCCATATCACCTTTACTACCATCTACTATGGGATTCTCTGTTAAAGAATCCGCTGCATTTTGTAATTTATCTACGCTTTTTTCATCATTCCCTGTGGCAGAAAATTGATCACCCTTTGAATAGGCTTTTGTAAATTCACCAAATGTAAGTATTCTTTTATTATCCATTATCTTTTGATTTTTTAATATGATAGCTTACTGAACTAGCAGCTACTCCATGCTTTTTACCAATTGCTTTAAAACTCATACCGTTAGCTTTATCTTTTACAAATTGTTTTTTCATTTCTTTTGTAATAGAAGTTTTCTTTTTAGAAATAGGTTTAGCTTTAGCTGGCCTTTTAGTAAGCTTAACTGGCTTTACAGGTTTTTCTTCTATTTTAGCAGGTTCTATTTCACACCAACTTAAACAAACTTTACCAAAGGTTATTTTATCTATAAGTATACAAATCCACTTTTTCATATTTATTTTCTTGTTTTTAAAAAGTTATCAAAGCTTGAAATAGTACTTTCATTAGTAAAACCGTAGCTTTCTTCCGTTGCATTCATCATAGCTGCTTCCTCTTCTGGAGCTATGTTTCCTAGCTCAGCTGAATCGTCTTCAGTTGACATAGTATCAACTGGTTCTTCCACGGTTGCATCCGTTTTCATATCTGCGGCGGCTGTTTTAACCATAGTAACCTGCACTTTAGTACCGTCTGTTGCTGTTCCTTCTAACGTTATTCCATCCATCTCTGGATCATCCATTAATGCTTGAATATTTTCATCCGTTAAATTTACTGTATATTTCATTCCCATTTTATTTAAAATATTTTTTTAAAAATCTGTATCTACACTATAACTCTTACTACCACTTAAAGTAGATATTGACCATCTAGCAGTGTCATTAGATGTACTACCCTCTGCTTTAGTTATAATAGTGCTAAATAAAGAAGTCAGAGTCTTTTTATTTGGATCATTCTTTCTAAGTTTATCAATATTTGGTTTTATATTTTTATTCCACCAAGTTGTAAATAGTGCAATTGCACCGGCTTCGTTATCATTAAAGGTTCCTTTAAATTCTTTAAAGTTTGAAGCATTACCCCAGAATGTTACAATCTTGTTACAGCACCATATGGCTGTATTATCGTCAGTTGCGTTTCTAATAAATCTATCTTTTAAATTAGACGTTTTCATTTGATCAGTAACTACAATACGTGCTTTACCTTCAAAGCTTCTATCTTTGTTAGGTTTTCCGTACTCTTTTACATAACTTGGTGAGAAAATGTATATTGCTCCTAGGTTACCGCTTGAATCTTTCCATACATCATCTACTACATATCCAAAGTCAGCAGCATCCCATCCGTCTTTGAATGTTACTATTTGACCTGCTTTAACTGCTCCCATTTTAGGTCTAGGATTAGCAAAGTGTACAGCTATACGACTGTTATCTGTTTCATAAACTTTAGTCCCAGCGACAATGTCACCTGGTACATATTGTTGACTAACTTTTCCTTTATATTGAATATATCCCATTAGATATCCTTCTCCTTCAGTAGCTGCGGCAGTACCTCCACCCGTTATTGCTGAAAGGGCTGTTCTATATTTTTCATCTGCCATAGGTCCAGTCTGTTTATCCATATCGGCCTTAGCTTGACCGTAAGATCTTTTAACATAGCTGTTATTAGTACCTGTTTCATCTAAATCAAATTGACTCGGTTTACCATATGCCTTTTTAAGTACCTCATCGCTATTGGCCCATGTTCTATACTTAATTGCCTGTTCATCAGTTAATAATCCATCGCCATCTCCAGAAGCTGATTCTCCTCCAGTAGAACCTGAGCCAGAACCAGAACTATCTGTGTTTGAGCTTGTTTCAGCAGGTTCTTCTTTTTTAGCAGCAGGTGTTGCTTCAGCGGCCTTGTTTATTTCCTTTTGAGCTAGCGCTATATCAAAATCTTCAGTTATCATTACAAAGTCGGAAAATTTAAATAAACCGGATTCATTTGAAGCCACTTCTTCTGTAGATGATCCTGATTCCCATTTATTAGCCTGGTCTACCATTTCATCAACAAGTCCCTGTGATATAAAGTTTGCACTTTTCATACCAAATGCCAATCTAAAAGGAATAACCCAACCATTTATATCAGTTTCTTCAAGTTTTTTACTGTCTAACCAACCCATTCCAAATTCATTTCCAAGAGTTACTTTTTTACTATAAGCTGCTCTAATAAGTTCTTTTATTTTTAGAAGAGCTTCGCTTTCTTCACCAACTTCTATTCTAGTTTCTCCCTCTCTATTCTTAGGAAGTTCTATTTTTTCATACTTTCCACCTTTTTCAGATTCCTCTTCTTTTGAATCTTCTTTTGAATCTTCTTGTTCTTTATTTAATGCTATGCTAAACTTAACCCTGTCTTTATTTCCTTCTTTGTATTTTTCTATTTGAATAGAGTCTTCATCGTATTTTCCTTCATTAGATCCTCCCATTAAGTCATGAGTTAAAAAATCTTTTACGTCATCTACGATTTTTCCATTTTCATCCCATACTGGACTCTTTTTGTTTTTTCCTTTTAATACGAATGTATCTTTATCCGGATCTTTTTCTCTTTTTTTAGTTAAAACATATTCAGCGCCAGAATCAGATATCCAATTATCTTTTCTATATTTTCTTCTATTTCGTTTTCTATCTTTACTTTCTGACTTTATTTCTTCGGTTTTATCAGTTTTAAGATCTAGGTTTTCATTTTCATTTAATGATTGCCATTGATTAAAAGATTTTACTATTTTCATTTCTATTTGGGTTGTTTTACTTATTTATTTATCTATGTGCTATAGTGTAATTATTACAGTTCCTCTTGATGCCATGGCCTATTTGCTCTAGAATCTGACTCTTTTGGTTTTCCTAGCATTGTACTAGACTTTTTAAATCCACCGCTAGATATTAAGAATGGATGTTTAGCTAATACTTCATCATATAATTCATAAAGTTTATCAGCTTGTTCCTTTCTCATTTTTTTAGCATATTCAAAAATTCTAAAATAACCAAGAGCTGCTGTTAAGAAACTACTTATTGCAAATTCATTGTCTCCACTCATATTTTTAATATAATTAAAAGCATTTTCTAATTCTTTTTTATACTCTAAAATTTTAGATGAACTATTTGGTTCAATAGGTGCACCTGATCTAGCGAGTATAACATGTATTAATTTTATAATAGCTGTTCTTAATGTTTTACTAACTTTTTCATTTCCAGTTTTTAAACCTTTACTTAATTTATCAAAGTAATTAGGTACCTTTTTCCAATCTGTTGTTAATTTATCTATTTCAGGATTTTTTTCAACGATATCACTAAAGAATTTTAATTTATTACCGTTTTCATCAGTTGATTTTGTTGGAAAATCAAATCTAGAGTTAGCGCCTTGTAAAATTTTAGAATATTCTATACTGTCCTCTATTCTTTTAAATTCTTCTAAGTTTTTTCTACTTATAGTTATGCTATTACCATCTTCTTTTTTAATTCTGTCTAAAGCTCCAGATAATTCCTGTCTATATCTTAATATTAAATTCATATATTGTTCCAGTTTAATTCTTCTGGATTTAATATCTCTCATCATAGATTGCCTAGTACTTAGTTTACCTGACAGCGGAAAATCCTTTAACTTTTGCTCTACTTCAGCTTTACCTCTTTTTAGTTCACTAAAGTCATAGGGTTTACTTATTAAATCTAAATCACTATTACTAAGTATTAGTTTTTTTAATTCTGAATACCTTGATGTTTCTTTAAGCTTATCTATTATTCCTCCTTCACCGTCAGGGCCTACGAGTCTTCTCTTAACAAAATCTTGATATAACTTAATTAACTTAGGACTTTCTTTTATTTCATCTAAATGTTCAATAGGTAAAGTTGCACCCACTGTTCCTTTTATATAGAGCTCTTTAAGGGGTTCTGGTAATACCTTCCAAATTTTTATATTTATACCTGACTTATTTCTATTGTCTAAAAATTCAGTTATCATTCCCTGAGTTAAAAATATATTTTGTATCCACTGTTGTTTTTGATCGAAGTTTAGATCATTAAACTCGCTATCTGATATGCTAGAATTACTCAATTGACTTTCAATTGACCTTGAATTTCTTTCGTTTCTTTCTCTCTTTGAAACTTCAAAGGGTAAGAATACATTTTCTTCTAGATCCTTTGCTTCGTTACTGGATGGAACATGATAAAAAGGTAATTTTATTATTTCATCTGTTACTTGAATAGTTGGCCTTACTGGTCCTCCTCCACCTGTTGACCATTCTGGTTTTCTAATAGACATGTCTTCAGTAGCAGGCCATATTTTATCAAATATTTGTTTAAAACTTAAATGTTTATTGCTACCTGTGCTGTCTCCCCATTGTCCATTGTTAGATGCTCCTACTAACCAGAAAGCGTTTGGATTACCCGGATTCTCTTTTACAAAAACAACTGCTATATGAAAATTATCATAGAATTTTCTATTTCCTTCTTCAATTATTTTTTCATATGCACCAGTCATTGGACCCGGGGCTTGCTCAACCCTCCACCTTAAATAATTACTTTCTCCTCCGTTTCTTCTTTGACTGAGCCACTGTGCCCATTTCTCAGCTTCATATTTTGCACGTTGTTTATTTTCTACAAAATAAATAGTTTGTTTTTTCGATGCATTTGTTCTATATGAACGATACCAGTTTTCAGATTGAGCAATACACCATCCATATGAAGCACCTTGAGTAGCACCTGCTTCTCTCAATACTCTTTCAAAAGATTCTCTAGTTTGAACACAAAAGTTATGTCCTAAAACCCTGTGTATTCTATAGTTTACATTGTCTACCACTAGCTCTCCGCCCACTGGTTTAAGTGTACCATTATCCCCTAGTCCTTCTAGTTTAGATATTCCTTTATCAAAGGCCAGTGCACTTATTGTAGCCTGATCCATTTTACCACTAGGTTTAGCGATTCCTCCTCCTAAAATACTTCTTATAGTTTTTAATTCTCTTTTAATATTTGTTATTTTTTCAAATTCAACAAGTATTTCGTCTTCTAGTAAATTTCTTTCTTTTCCATCTGGTAGATTCTCAAGTTCATTTGCAACTTTATTTCTTATTTGAACTTCTTTTTCTTTTATAATTTCTTCAACTGTTTTTATAAATTCAGCACTTTTAGCAAGTTGTATTTTTTCTTTAGCAGAAAGGTTAGTTAAACCTACGTTTTGATATTTGTCATATATTTCTCTCCAATCATAATCATCCGAGATAGTTTCTGTAAAGTTTTTTTGAAATTCTCTAACTTTATTTTCTAAGGTATTATCATAAAATCCAGTTTTCTCTAAACCGAGTTTGTCCTGTATTGTGGAAATAGCTGGGTTAATGTCACCTTGTTTTAAGCTACTTACAACTGGTATTTTTATTTTTTTAGCAATGTAATCGACCAGGGCTCTTAGCTCTGGAAAACTATACTGTTCAATGTTTCTTCTAGCATTAAGGTCTTGCTCTACTCTAACACCTGGTATTTTTGAAACTAACATATTTTGTAATTCACCTTTAGGATTATTAGTTATTCTATTAAACTTTGAAATATAATCTACCACTACACTTCTATCTACTGATTTAGACCACTTATCTAGTAAATCTTTTTTACTTTCTAATATTTGATATAGATTAAATCCAAATATATGTTTGTTTACTTCTGTTAAAGGCGGATCAAAATTAAGCGAAATACCCGCTCCACTTAATAAGTCTCTTAGGGCATCGTCGCTTGGTGGGGTTGGACCATCGCCTGGATCATCTGAAGGATCTTGTGGACCATCGTCTCTTCTTCTAAAGCCCATTCCTTGCAATCCATCTATGTAGAATTCTTCAAATAATTCGTATGGTTTATTTTCATCATCACTGAATATAGCTTTACTTACTCTTAGAAATAAATCGTCTTCTAATTTGTAAAACCTAGATAATACATTAAGCATCATTGCAGGGTTTCTTTCTTGTATTTCCCTATCTTTTAATAAATTATCTTCAACCTTTAAGAAAAATTCTTTAAATTTATTTACCATGCCTGGGCCATATTGTAAACCGTCTCTTTCTGAGAATTGTGTTCCAGATAAAGCCATCATCGTTTCTTCATCCTCTGCATCTAACTTTGGGTCTCTATGCAATGATATAAGCTCAAGTATTCCTTTTACCATTTCGTGTACTAATATTAAAATAGTATATCCACTTGCTTCTATTGTATACTTATTTTTATCTTCGTTCCAAACTAGTTCAACTCTACCTAGCGCGGGTGATTGAGTCATTACTTGATGCATCAATTCTTTTGGAACTTTTGAATAAAGTCCAAATGTTTTATTCATTAAAGAATAGTAGTCTCCAAAACTAACGCCTTCTATTTCGTTATCGCCTGTTACAAAATCATCTTTTATAGAAGTAGCAAAGCCTTGTGTTAATGCATTTTGAATAGCTCTTACGTCTATTTCTTTTTTAAGTTTAGGATTTTCTTCTTCTATTTCTTTTTTAACTTCTTTAAATTCTTCAGGCGGTACACCTATAATATTAGATTTAGCATCCATTAAATCACTGTCGTTTAATATATCTAGTTTAAAATCTAACTTGCTTATATCAAAGCCTTTACCATTAAATATGTCTAAAACTATTTCCATAGCTTTATCTTTTTTATCTTCTTCTGACATTTCAGACTCAGTTTGGCGTATAGACGAGAGTAATCTTAATATATCTTCACTATCTTGCATTGCACCTTGAACGTCTTCAGGTTCAAACTGACCTTTTAAACTATCCATAAAATCTTTAGAAAGACCTAGGTTATCATCTAGTGATTCGTTAGAGCTTTTACTAATTAAACTATTGAATCTATTAGCTATTCTTTTTAACATTGTCTCAACCGTTGCTGGAGCCTCTATAGCTTTTTTGATAATAGGTTTTTCAACTATTTCCTCTACGTATTCATTAATTTTTAGTATGTGCTTCATTCTAATATATTTATTTGTTAAAACAATTATAAACAGCTTTCCATTGAGTGTCTGTTAAATAACCTTTTCTTTTGTATTGTTCTTTTACTGATTTTAAAAATGCAAAATTACCGTCATAATAATATAGTTTAGATTTAAGATCACTTAAGTTATCTAATACAAACTGACTAAGCTTAGGTTCTCTATTCTCGTTTAGTTTAATATTGAATTTATCTATATTAATTATATGTTTCATAGTATTCAATATTATTTATATAGAAAAAATTAGTATAATATTATAAAATATTAATTGTAAATGAGACAATTTAAAGTATCTAAAGAAATATACACTTTAAGAAATGATACCATTAACGCCTATATGGAAGATGTTAGGGCTATCCCTGAAATATCATCTGAAGAGGAATATGAATTAGCACTAAAGGTTAAAGAAGGATGCCAATTGTCAAAGGAAAAGCTAGTTATTTCTAATTTAAGATTTGTTATTAGTGTAGCTAAAGCATATCAGAGAAAAAATTCTATAATATCATTAGAAGATTTAATAAATGAAGGAAATTTTGGAATGATAGAGGCGGCTGATAAATTTGATCCATCAATGGGCTTTAAATTTATTTCTTATGCAGTGTGGCATATAAGAAGAAGAATAAGAGAATGTATTTCTAAAAACTCTAGGCAGATTAAAATACCTGAAAATCAAATTCAGACTGCTGCTAAAATAGGTAAAATTCAAACAGATTATGTACAATCTTATGATAGGTTCCCAACTGCTTATGAAATACAAGATGAGCTTATGAAATTAAGTAACCCTGTTAAGATTGACATACGGGCTATATGTAGAATAATTGGTGAAGAAACTAAAACAGTTTCCTTAGAAGCACCTGTATCAGAGGAAAGTGACTATTCCCCAATAAATTATATAGAATCTAATGATACTATGGAAAAAATAAATGAAAGTGATTCTAATATTGTTTTAAAAGAATTATTTAAACCTTTAAATAATATGGAAATACAAATAGTTTCAATGAAGCTTGGCCTTCCTCCATATACTGAATCTCACACTAATCAGCAGATTGCAAGTACATTAGGGATAGCTGCTCAAGAAACAATTAGGCAAAAGATAAAAAGATCTATTAAAAAAATAAAAGCTGCTAATCCAGTGTTACTAAATAAAATTAAAAAAGAAAAACATGTTATATAACGAAATACGAGGCACAGAAGAAAAATATTATGGGTCACCTTTAAATAAATTTATTGCTGAAAACTGTAAAAAGAACATGACAGTTATGAATATAGACCTAATAACATATGATAGGGATAAGAAACACATAAGAATAATAGAAAGTAAGCACTTAAATGAAAGAACAGGTTACGGTCAAACTATTTTATTAAAATTACTATGTAAGCTAGTTAAGCAGATAGCTGGACATAAAGTAACCGTGTTTATAATTAGAGGAAATCCTCCATATGATAGCGCATATCTTGAAAATATATTAACCGGAAAAAGAAAAAAAGTAGACCGGGATTATCTCATACGTTTTTTAAATTATGATATTTAAATAAATAATATTGTAATGAAAGATAATAAAAATAAGTGTAAATTATGCGGTAAAAAATTGAGTCTAGAAGACGACACAAATCACAAGTGGTGTGAAGAATGTAGAAATGGATTTGAGCTAATAAGTTTTTTAAAAGATAAAATGTTACCTATAGATGAAAAAACCATTCTAGATAACATAGATAATTTTATTATAAATAAATCTATAGATGACTTTGTATTTAACCCTTCTAGTTTAGAAAAATACATAGAATTAAATGGTTCTTTAGAGCAGTATGAAAAAATAAAAAGTAGATCTAAAGCCATTCGTAAAAAATTAAAAATTAAAAAATAATGAAAGATAAGCAAAAATCTAGTTTAATAAGCTTGGCTCATAAATGGCTACTACCTGAGTATGAAGACACTATTGTTACAAAAAGTGGTAATAGGCATATTAAATTAACTTCAGAGCCAGCTACGCCTATGGGAAGTTGGAGAGCGTTACCTAAAAAACTTAGAATAGGAACAAAGCAATACGATATTCTTAAAAGAATATGGCAGTCTGGAGACGAAGGAATGACTTTTACTGATATACAGATGTACATATTAGGAGGAGAAGAGCAGGTTCAGTCAGGGCCATCTAGCTTACCACACGAAGAAGAACCTCAGTATGATTATGAAAGAGGAATGTTTAGCGATAACACTAGAAGAGTAAGACCCAGTAGAGGATATTATAGTACATGGATGTCTTATATACTGCCTCTATTTTGCGAAAAAGGTACAGATGGAAAATGGAGATTAACACAACAAGATCTATTACATCACTTTGAAAAAGAAGGATAATCAAGTAAACTTTTAAAATTTAAATTAGTATAATATACTATGAACGATGAGTTTAATGAGTATATTTTTAAAGAACATGATTTAATGGAATTAGGGTATAATTTAGTTACTGGTAATTTTAATTATGAAGAATTATTATACGAATCTAATAATGTGCTAATTTTTCCATTTGATCCTACTTCTATAAAAAAATCTGATGTATTAATGTTAGAAAATTATTTTGCATCGATCGATGAATTTGAAAAAGCAATAGTTTTAAGAGACTTAGATATTAACAATTTAAATAAATGTCATGAAAACTTCAAAAATAGTAGATACTTTTAAGTATTATAATGATGAATTTGATAAATTTTCAAAAATTCCATATGTTAGAAACATAGAATTTCATCACTATGCCTTATTAACAATATTAACCATAATAGAAACCCAATTTAGTACATATTTCATACTCCCTATATTGACTTTAATTATAACTCAATTTTTGTTTATTAAAACAGAATTAAAAGTTAGGGTTGTTCAAAAATGCGTAGGGGATGAAATGACTTGTACAGAAGAAAAAGATGATGAACTAGATGAAAATGATAGATATGAACTATTTATATCATGCTATAATAGTGCAAAGAGTACAGGTTTTATGTATACTAGATTAGTACTATTTTTAAAGTCTTTTGCTTTAATGTTTCTAATATACTTTGCAACAATAGGATTTTTATTTGAATTAAGCTAGATAAGCAGATGCGTTCATTCCTCTCTGTTTTAACCATTTGAAATAAGCATTCTTAATTCTTTCAGATGTTAATCCAGGGTATGTTTTTTCCATTTCTTTAAAAACAAATTTACTGTATATTTTTTTATCTATCTTAGCCGCTTGGAATGATTTAACTATTTCATGAACAGCAAGTCCTATTTTTTCATCTTCTTTTTTATTTTCTTCTCTTCTTTTTGAAGCTTTATCAGACATTATTTCTTTTCTAGAATCAGCCGCATCTCTATTTTTTGTATTACTTGCATCTTGCATTGTTTCTGATGCAAAATTTGCTATTTTTACATCATCTGCCTGAGATAAAGCGTCATGTGCTTTAATTAATTTATTACTCAATGATTGAGAGGCAGTTTCCCCAATTCCGTCGATTAAGTTTTGAAACTTTTTAAGCGTGTAATTTAAAGTTCTATCAGAATCCATTCCTATTGCATCTGCTAAAGCAGGTGTAGTTATATTAAAAGATCCATCATGCTCATCTGTATAACCAAAGGCTTCTATTCCGTCTATCATTTTTAAATAATCTGCCCCAACGTCTTCACATTTTCCTTTTGCTAGCAAATATATTGCAGCCATTTGTGGTTTAGTCATTAAACTTAATCCTCTTGTTAATGCGGCTTTTTCACCTGAAGTAATTTCTTCATCTTCATCCTCTGTTTCATACCATTCTTCAGATTCATTTAACCTATTACTGTTTATAAAATCTAAAGATAATCCTCTATATACTAAACTATCTATAGCTGATTCATATATGGCTTTAATGTCGGTATTAAATTCACTGTACTTGCTAATGTGCTTATTCATTTTATTTAAAGTTTTTATATTTCAAATTCAAAATCATCAATTTCGTCATCTGTATTGTCTAAAGGTATATCCTCGTCAGATTGACTATCCATATCTCTTTTTCCTATAAAATAGTCTATTTCACTTTTATCTAAATCTTTTCGATACTCATGATACCATGGTTGTAAAGTTTCATAGAATGATTTTACAAATTCTGGATCTGTCATTTTCATTGAGATATTTTCCATATGGCTACTTATAAAATCTCTAATAACATTTGTTGCGGAAATAGCGTCTACTTCTTTATCTATTTGGTCCATTACTATTTGATTTAACATTGTTAAAAAATCACCGCCTGATTTGTTTTCTTTAATAAAATCATAGTATGAGAATATGTGCTTATTCATTTTTAAATTAGATCTTTTAGTTATTTATAAAAACTAATTAATTAAAAATAAGTTTAATAATGTAAAGAATAATTAGTATATTATTTAAAAATCAAACAATATGTTTACAAAAAACGAAATTACAAAGATGATTTTCTTTGATGTTGAAACGGCAACAACTTTTAAAGATCATAGTGAATTATCAGATAGAATGAAAAAGCTTTGGTCAAAAAGATGTGAATGGCTTAGGTCAAATTACGAAGATAATGAAGGTAAAACAGACAGTGAACTATACAGTTACAAAGGTGCTCTTCATCCTGAATTTAATAAAGTACTCTGCGTTTCATTTGGTAGGGTTGAAATAGATTCAACAGGGGAAGTAACTAGCAATGTTCATACGTGCAGTGGACATGATGAAAAAGAAGTGCTCCATAATACACTAAAAGTATTTGAAAAATTCCATGCTAGTGGATTTAAATTTGTTGGTCATAATATAAAGGGTTTTGATATACCCGTTATTTTAAAAAGGTCTGTTATAAATGGGTTATCTATTCCTAGTTTTTTACACCTACATAATCTTAAACCCTGGGAAATGCCATTTATAGACACGTCAGATGTTTGGAATTTCGGAGCATGGGGAGGAACTAGGGTTTCACTAGACCTAATGTCTGCTTCCTTAAATGTTCCTACTCCAAAGGACAATATGGATGGTAGTATGGTATCTGACGCATATTGGTTAGAAGATAGGTTAGAGGATATAGTAAAATATTGTGAAAAGGATGTGATAGCAACAGCCAATGTAGTATTAAAATTAGGTAACTATAATATTATAGAGCAATGAAAAAACGTTTAATAGATATAATAGAATCCAAAGATAGCTGGGATCTAGCTAAACACAGAAGTGCATCCATGTTGTTAGAGAAGTTTAAAAGCGATGAGGTTATAGAATACCTATGGAATAAATTTAAAAGCACAGGAGATTACTACTATGCATCTATTGTTAAAAACCATAAACATAAATAATGAAATCAAAAGTATATTACACAATTAAAAAAACCTTTTTAAAAACTAATCAGTCGGTTTTAATGAATAATAGTTTAGGCGAAGTATTAGAACTAAATGATGCAAAAACAGTTAAACTAATGGTTGAAACTTTAAATTCAAACACGGATAATAATTGTAGATACTCTATAATTGAAAGAAAAAGTAATTCCTAATTACTAACTGAATCAGGTAAAGCAGTTGCGTCTACTAGTTTTTTATTATAAAATTCTAATTTTCCAGCATATCTCCAATAAAAACAATTATTATATCCTTTTGGGCTTCTTTCAATTACTCCAACTGCTCCTTTAGATTTGGGAGAAGCTGCTAAAAATTCTGTTCTACTTCCTACATGCTTTTTTGCATTACTGCGAAGCTTGCTTGATTTTTGTGCAAACATGGCATCTTCTATTTGAGTAGTTGCCTCTTCTTTTTTTCTACCTTTTGTTTTCATATATACAGCAATGGCTTCTTCTTTATTATTAATACTGCTCCATTTTGCACCTTTAGCTTTACCGTCTCTTACGGGTTGATATTGGCCAGGTGAAAGTATTACCTTTTGCAAAGTTTTTCCATATGGCTTACCTGGGGTATTATATCTATTATATATTGCTTGGGCAACGTCGGCCATTGCTTGTTTAGCTCCACTATAATTTTTAGTGGTATAATTTTCACATGCCATTATGGTTACTAAAGTCCAATAGTCCTTGTTTCCCTGTAGCTTTGCTAGCTTTTCTTTTTCTATATTTTTCTTATACTGAGAATTTAATTCTTTTAAAGATTCTACGTTTTCAACAGTATGCCAATATTTTTCGCCGGTTTTTAATTGATATTGCCAATTAGGAGTCTTGTCTTTTTTGAGGCCTGCTCTCCTATACACATATTTAGGCTTTGAAGATATGTAATATTTGGTGTATTCTTCTTCATTTTCAAATACCCTGCTCCAATTTGCATAATTTTGTATATAGCTATTCATATGTTATAGATTGTTCTAATTTATTTATAACGACTTTTAATAAATAATATAGTAAAAAATAAATCAAAATGGCAGAGATAGCTAGGCTTTATCCAAAAATAGATTTTTCAAAAATTAAGTTTTCTAGAATACCTAGAAATGGATTTTTAATAGGTTTTGATTCTAGCAATGATAACAAATTATCTAAAATGGATAGAACGGGTCAAATCACTGTTATAGAATCTTTTGGAGGAGCGCCTGACGAGTCTAATTTTAAATTTTTTGCACAGGCAGACGCCCCTAATGAAAGCAATGGTGCTAAATTATATCATGGTAATATATGGTATGACACATTTAACGCAATATCATATATCTATACTAAAATAGAAAAAGATCATTTTGTATGGTTATCACTTCATCCTAATGAAGCAGATACTACCTTTGAAAGTTTATCTAAAGAACAGATATTAAGTATAGCTGCACCTATTGAAGGCGAATTAATATATAACAATACAGATAGAGAGTATGTATTTCATAATGGAACCTCTTGGAAAAAAATAACTACTACTGATTTATAACATGGATTTAACCTTGTTTCCAAAAGATCCTACTGTTGGAGAAATAATAAGAATAGATGGAAATTCTGCTAGGGCCTATATGTGGAATGGCATTACATGGAGGGCTCTAAAAAAACCATTTATAGATAGAAAGTCATCAGACCACAATCCAAACCAGGGTAGAATGGGCCTTCATAAAAAAATGGCAAAGGATGTATTAAACGAAGAACCAGCTATAGATCGCTCTACTACAACTAATATAGCTATACTTGAAAATTCCCCTGTTAAAGGAACAGAATTTATATACATGAATGGTCAATTAATAACAGATAAAGATTATGATATAATAGATAATACGATTTATTTTAAATTCGATATACTTGAAAGTTTTCATTTTGTATGTAATTATGTTACTAACAAATATACAGAAGTATTAAATGAAATACCTTCTGGAAATATTGATGGTGTCAATAAGTCATTTACATTATTTTCAACACCTGTGCAGAACAGCGAATCGGTTTTTATTGATGGTATAAAATTACATAGCGGAAATGATGGAGATTACGAAATAATTAATAATATTTTACAGTTTTTTTCACCCCCATTGGAGAAAAATAACATAATAATTAACTATCATGCAACAATTTGATTTATTTTAATTTTTATTCATTTTTTTAAAAAAACAGCCCCTAGAGCGCATATAAATAAACTAGAATAAAGCAAAAACAATTATAATTATACAATGGATAACACCGAAAATAAAGAAAATTTAAATTTATATACTACAACAGATTTATACTTGTCAGCGTATCTTATAGTAAAAGGTCACAAGTTTTCAACAGAAAAAAAGGGTAGAAAATCCTTCTTTTCATTCGATAAGACCCCTAATTTAGATGAGCATGTAAATGAGTATTTGATGGGTGGAGGTTCAACAGAACCACTACAGTACGCAAATTCCATCAAGAACTTAAAAAACTTGCTATTTAATAGATAATACATTATGTTAGGGATTAATTTTTAATCACACATTTTATTACATATTTTTTTCAAATTTATTTTTGAAGTTTAACGGCATGCATTTTTAGGTTTACGTACATTAAAAATAAACTAAATAAAAATGGAAAATAAACCAGAATTTAATAAGGTAGGGAGCCCTATAATCCTTAACGCACAATCTGATGGAAAGATTGCTAATGGACAGTTTTGGGATGCTGAGTTCAGTGGAACTAAAGGTATCCTATCATCAGAGATAAGCTTATCAGGCGTAGACGGCTTTGATAACGTACAGTCTTTACTTACTAATCTCTTGGCTGCAAAAGATGTTCCTGGCTCAATCGCTCAAAAAATCGAAGCATTAAGAGAGGTAATCTTTGGAGGTACTCCCGCTGAGGCATTTGATGCTTTGAAAAAAATATCAGACGAGTTAGAAAAAGATAATACAGCCGAGGCTGCTATTCTTAAAGCTATTGCAGCTAACCAAGCAGACTTTAATAAGTATACTGCAGATCATGCACAAGAAACAGCAACGGCTGCAGCAGCAGTTGAAGCAGCTAGAATTGCAGAAGCAGCTAAAGTTGAAAAAGATAGAGCAGCTCGAGCAGAAGCAATCTTAAATGAAGAAACAAAGTATAGAAGCGATCTTGCAGAAGAAACAAAATCAGCTGCAGCAGCAATCTTGAAAGAAGAAACAGAGTATAGAAGTAATCTTGCAGAAGAAACAAAAGCAGCTGCAGCAGCAATCTTAAAAGAAGAAACAGAGTATAGAAGTAATCTTGCAGAAGAAACGGCAACAAAAGCAGCAGACGTTGAAAAATTGAGAGTTCAACGAGCAGAAGAAGTTGAAGCAGCTAGAATTGCAGAAGCAGCTAAAGTTGAAAAAGATAGAGCAGCTCGAGCAGCAGACGTTTTGAAAGAAGAAACAGAGTTTAGAAGTAATCTTGCAGCTTTAAGAGCGAGTGAAGCAAAAGCATTTGAGGCTTATAAATCAGAAATTTCAGAGGAGCAAAAAGCTCAAGACGATGCTCATAGTACTTTAGCAGCAAGTCATCAGTCTTTGAAAGAATTCACAGAAAGAGTCTTAGATTTAGATAATGATAAAGATGATGTAATTGATACGTTAACTCAATTCTTTGCTCTAGTTCAATCTGCTGACGAACAAGATCAAGCAGGTATTGCAGCAGCAGTTAAATCAGCGGCAGCAGACAACGTAGCGCTTAAAGCAGAATTTCAAGCTGACTTAGATACTACAAATGCACAAGTAGCGGGTAATAAAAAAGAACTTGATGCACAACTTTTAGAAACTAATAATAACATTGCTGCAAACCACGCTGCTCAAACTAAAGCAATAACTACAGTTCAAGAAAACTTAAACGCTGTTGAAGCTACAGCTCTTAGTGGACGACAAGCAAATGCTCAAGCATTGGCTAGTTATCAAGGTGAACAGGCAAAAGCAGCAGCAGATATCGCAGCGGAAACTAAAACTTTTAGAGACGCAGATGTGAAATACAAAGCTGATCTAGATGCTAATAGAGCTGCAGAAGCAAAAGCTTTCGCTCAACATGTAGCAAACTTTGAAGAGGAGAAAAAAGCTACAAAAACAGACAGAGATAGTTTAAGAGCTGACATTGCAACGTTAGTTAATGATACATCGACCGCAGCAGCAGACTCTATAAAAGAGATTCTTGATGAACTTTCTAAAAACACCAAGAAAAACATTGAAGAGATCTATGATAAGGCAGTTGCTTTTGTAAAAACAAAAGAGATCGTTACACCAAGCATACCAGTTTGGGAAGGTACACTTCAGGTAACCGTTAACGGTGTTCAATACTTTGAAGGCGACTTTGCTGCAAGTTATACTGATGGTAGATTGGTAGAAATTAACATTGGCGATGAACTAGATGCAATCATTGAATCAGACGGATCAAACTTGAAACTTTATGGAAGATGTGGTGAATACACAGATACTTCATTTAGCTTAGAGTATCCTAGAGTTAGTGAAGATGATTTATCATAATAATTTAAATTGCTTATAGGTAATTTTAAAAATAACTATTAATATTTACAATAAAGGCGCGTATAATGCGCGCCTTTTTTTAAAAAAAAATAAACTAAAATGGAAACAGAAAAAAAAATGACAACCGACGCAATCGAAGCGTATGTTAAACAGGGTTCAGCATTTCAGGACCATGTTAAAGCATTAGGCGAAGAGCATAATGTTGTTCTTAAAGGAGTCGATGGCTTTACAGCGCCGGCAGAAGCGTATGCTTTTGATAGCCAGATTCCAAGACAGTCTTTAGAAGCTGCTGGAATAATGCCTATTCAAAAACTCATAGTGCTACCAGATCTAGATAGTTCTAAATCAAAAATAAAGCAGTTGAGAGATGACATGTTAACGCTCAAACATAAGATTGCTTTAGCTGAAATTGCAGCAAACTCAGATAGAACTATGAGTGAAGTATTTAAAAGTAATCTTGAATTTTACGAAGCTAGACTTAAAGCAGCTCAATCAGCAGTAGATAAAGAAATGAGAGACTTAGAAAAAGTTGAAGACTCTTATAGAGAAAGACAGGCGGAATTAAAAGCAAAAGAATCAGAATTACATGAGACTATAGACCTAATTAATTTTTACTCTGATGAAGATACAATGCCAGAATGGGAAAAACCTTTTTATAAATCTATAGAACAGGAAATTGAAAGTGAAAAAGCTAAAATTGAAGAAAACTTAGATAGAGGTTTTACTAGAATAGAATCAACTGAAGGTTATAAGAGAACTGTTAATGAATCAGAACACTGTAAAGATTCAATAGAAGAAATAATAGAGCTGTATCATGAAACGATACCAGAGCTTACAGAAGATGTAGATAGTTTAAATAACTCTATAGCAGCTTTTCAACACAATGAGGAAACTCAAATGATGCAATATCAAGCTTTTGTAAAAAAGTGTGAAACTGTAATAGCAGACTTAAAACAAAGATCTATAGAACCTGAGGTTTCTGAAACAGAAAAAGCAGACATCAAAGTACAGGTTGAGAATCTTCAAAAACAAAAAGCGGATGCTAAAAAATTTAGATCAGAAAATCATAGAAGATTTAGAGAAAATAGTAGAATATATGCTGCAAAATACGGTTCAGCAAAAGATGCACTAGTAGATGCACAAGATCTTTTAACGGAGCTTCAAGCTACTATACAAAAATGTATAGACAAAGGGGTTACGGTAGATGATAAACCTGTTACTGCAGCCATGGTATATGACATGGTCGTACAACATGGGATTAGCGATGAACAGGCTGTTTTTGTAAAGGTTCAACAGGAGGCAAAAAGAGAGTTTGAAGCAGCTCAGCAAGCGTTTATTGCAACACAGTCTAAAGTACTTACTATTGAAAACACTCTTAAAGAAGAGACTATTAAAAATAGTAGTGCTTTAAATTCAGCTAAAAAGTCTTTAGAAGAAGCTGAAAAAATTCTTAAAAAAGCTGAAGCCCTAGAACCAGAGCTAGAAAAAAGCCTAGACTTGGCTGAGAAAAACTTAGATATGGCTACACATAACATAGAAGAAGCTCATGAAAAAATAGCTGAATTGAAAAAGGAATATGAAGACGCTAAACCATCTGATTTTGATGGAGAAGTTGATGAAGATGGAAATCCTATATCAGTTGAACAAAAAGAAAGCTTGTTGAAAGCTAGACAACAGAAGCTAGAGGAAGAGTTATCTGATCAGCATGAAAACCATTCTGATGCAATTGAAGATAAAGCTGTTGCAACTAAATCTAGAAATGACCTAGAAAGAAGCATAAGCGAAAACAATGAAATAAAAGCAAATGCAGAAGAAAAAGTTGATCACTTAAAATCAGATGCTGGTCAAGAAGGATCTGTTGAATATCATAAAGTAGAACTTCAAGAAGCTAGAACTAAAGCAATTGAATTTGGAGCAAATAAGTTAACTGTATTAAACGATGCTGAAGAGCAATTAGCTAAAGCCAAAGCTAAACTAGAAGCAGCTGAAGCGGATTTAGATTCTAACGCAGGGACTTCTTTTCAAGCAACTATTGTTTTTAGCGACAAGCCAGGTGCCTTTGAAGGAGATGGAAATATTAAGATGACAGCAGATGGTGCAGACAAAGTAGAAGTAGAAATACCAAAATGGGTAGTTGAACTATACTTAAACACAAGACAAGCTAGTCAAATTGGTATACCAGATCCATCAGATACCGCTGCATGGAGTAAATACTGGAAAAGCAGATTAGACGGAGCCCCAGATGCAAGTGCAATAGCAACTAATGATGATACTTTTGAATTAATAGATGTAGAAAAAGACATAAATAGTGTTAAAGCTGCTACTGAAGATGGTACTGGTAATTTAGATGGAACACCTTAAGAGATAAACATAATTGATATAATTATTGATTAACGTTTAATTTAAAAGGTAGAACATATAGTTTTATAATAGAAAGGGAAACTTCGGTTTCCCTTTTTTTATACATAATGGTTTTTAGATTTGTTAAAATTTAAATGGGAATTACCCTCTTTCCAAAGGTTATTGATTAAAGTACTATATGAACCCTGTACATTTAAATTTTCAGGTTTATACTTGTTTAACTTTTTTCTATTAGCTGTATTATATTTTAAAGCTTTTTTATCGTGATTTAATAATATATCATTTAATATTTTAGCAGCTTTAGTTATATTATTTTTATCATAATAGTACCCTAAGTTTTTACAGTCTATTGCATTGTGTAAAACAGGGTATCCCATGTGTATAGCATCCATGTATATGTAGCTTAAAGTGTCCATGTTTTGAAGCTGATGACATATAATTATATCTGAAAGCATGCCCAATCCTACTGCTATTGGCATTCTCTGTTGAAGTGACATTGTTCCACTTTTATATATGTCTAAATTTTTTAAAAAATCTATTGCATAGTTATTTAGTTTATCCTTAAGAGAAAATATAATAGTTTTCTCTATGTGATTTTTTCCTACATTTGTTCTATATGCAGTATTAGCTATTAATGACGGTATCATAAACGATTTATCTACAGATTTGTTTGGTTGAAATATTCCTATTGTTTTTTTAGTTTTTAAAAAATTATAAGCCAGGTCTATTTCAGATTCCTTTTTAACTGAACTTATAGATTTATCTAGGTGTTTTTCACTCCATATAAAAGGAACTTCTATTACCTTTTTGTCAGTTATATTTTCTATATAGTCAATATCCATTTGAATATTTCTTGGAGTATGCCATATTTCGTCAAAATCAATACTCGCTAGGCTAGAAGTTGAAAGGTAATTTAGGTTATGTACAATAGATTCAGAGTAATTCAATAGCATATTATCGTTTATGTATCGTATTACTTTTTTACTAGAACTTTTTTTAAATGTATTAATAGATTCCCTACTAGGTATGTTATCGCATATTATAATAATATCCATATCTAAATAATTTGTATTATAATCTAAAACGGTACCTTCTATATTTGACATAGGTTGCCCTTTTAGATTTAAATAAAATATTTCATGATCTAGGTTATTTAAAGTATTATATAGGTTATAAATAGACTGTACCGAACAATCCAACCAAGCATCTCCTTGATCATATGGTATGCCTATTTTTAATCCTTTCATTTATTTTTTAATTTATTTACAAGTATGAACATATTAATTAATTTCTCCCTCTCCTTTTCGTCTTTTATTTGGTTAAATTTAAAAACATAAGTTCCACTTACACTGGCTATTTCATCTTCTAAGTCCTTTATATTTTTATTTACTATTTTCATATTTTCTTTAGATATTTGGTATTTTATATTAAGATCATCTGATATTTCAAATAGTTCTATTGCATTCTGATTTGAATAAGCTAGGCTAGCCCGCTTAAATACGTCTTCATATTCGTTTGAAACGTCCTTGTCAGGGTGAGTTATCTTACATATATTCCAATATATCTTTTTAAGACTTTCAGTCTCTGTTTTTAAAATAGATTTTTCCGTGTTTGATTTTTCAGAATCATCTTCCCCAATAAGCGCATTAATGTCTTCTACTTTCTTTGATACCTCCTGTATGAATTCTTCCCTTGTTTCTTCTACTATAATGTTTTTCCACTCCAAGTCAGATTTTAAGAATTTATATTTACTTATAAGACTTTTGTTTTTGATTTTATCATGTTTCATTAGATTTCTGCTACGTTCAACACCTCTTTTAACTTTTTTAATACCCTGTTTCTTTCATTGATAGTTTTCCAACCAAACACAGTTGGCATTATTGAATTTGCGTCATATAATACTATTTCATAAGTTATGTCGTTAGATTTAGACGAGCGTTCATTCTCTAATTCGTCTTGCCTAATTTCTATTTTGTAAACATGGGAAATATTAATTAAATCATAACCTTCTGTGTGATTTATTTTAAGCCATCTCATTATGGTAATCTAAATTTTTTTGTCAATTAAGTAAATAAGATATCCCTGTGTGTTATAAGAAGTGATCTAGTAAACTTTTTAGATAAATCTATATGTTTATATAGAATAAAAATAAATTTCACTAGATGAAAAAACTTTTATTTTACATGGGTAGCTTAGGTTACTTTTTTATTATATATCTTAATCTTTTTGTACCATACTGAGTTGACCACTCATTTCCCATTAAGCACTCTGATTCAATAGAATAGACCTTTCTCCTAAACATAATAAGACAATCTTTAGATAGTTTATCATATATTTGATTAAAAAAATTATCCTCCATTACGGTGTTATCAAAATAAATAATCGTGGCTTTTGATAAGTCTTCCGTAAAAAAATTATTGTTTATAAAGTGTATATTTTTAGAATCTTTACAAAATTTTTCTTTTAATTCTAGGGCCCCTTTGTGTTTATTCTGGCTTAGTTCTATTCCATATGATTCTATACCATATTTTAAACCAATATGTAAAACCATTTTACCCAGCCCTGACCCTATATCATAGAAAACTGCTTTTTTATTAAAGCGTTGTTTAAAATGATTTACTATATTATCTACCGTTTGCCTCTTTATTTCCCCGTATAGACTATGTGTAGAATCAGCTAACAATTTAGTATCTTCCGGGGTAGTTCTCCATTTACCTGAAAATGAATTTTCACTATATAGTCCGTCTAACTTTTCTTCTACTTTCATGGTTAAGCAAGCACATCGGCAGGGGCTACATAAGGAGGAGCAAATTCATTAATGGGTGGAGCCGGTGTTACGTCTCCTTCGCCATACGTGTACCCTGATATTTTACTAGCCCATTTTTTAACAGACAACATTAGGTCTTTAAAGGCCTGTTCATGTTCAGAATAGTATGATGGTTGAAAAACAATTCTTGCATCCTCTATTACAAACGGATCATGCGGAAATGTAAAAAATTCTTGAGTTTCTACTATTCTCCAAGCTTTACCCTGTTCTGGATTACTTGAAGATCCCTCGTCTACTTCTTGAAATTGAAGAAGATAATTGCTAAATATCATATTATTATTAGAAAAAGCATTTTCAAGAATGAGGTTAGCTTCGTTTAATTCTTGATCATAATTATTTGTAGTGTTTGCTAAGCTTTCTTGAAGTTTTTTTAATAACGCTGCTTTTTCTTCAGCCGGTATTGTTAAGTCATTTAATAATTTTTGTATTTGAGCAACTATTTGATCTATGTCACCTTGCATACTATCCATTGCTGCGCATCTTTCACCAAGTTCAGCCTGCTGTTGTTCATTTCTAATAGCTTGCTTAAGTAGTTCGCTACATTTACATAGCTGAGATAAGAAAAACCTTTCCTTATAAAATAAAACGGCATTTCCTTTTTGATGAATTTCAAGTAACAAAGCATTTAGCTCATCTTTTAATTGATCATCTTTGCCTATTACTAGACTATGTGGATTTTCCGATATCCATTCTCTAAGGGATTTTTCCCATGATTCATAAGCTTGTATACTTGTTAAATAAGCTTCTTCCCAAACTGAACAGTCGGCTTCTAGATTAGACACACCAATCCACCTTGACTGTGAGTACTCTTTTAAATTAAAACTAGGATCTTGTAGTAACATATTTATAATTTATATTTTTTAATTTGAAATTCTGGTAAATAACAGTTAGACCAACATACAGGAATACTATTTAAGCAAACTTCATTTGAATTTTTTAAGTGTCCATCTCTATTTGCTATTCTTACTTCTTCTAAATAAGATAAGCTTGTTCTACCTTTAACTTCAAATACTTCTGGAAAAGAAGCTCTATTTTTAACAGTAATAGGATATATTCCAGGGTATCCATTTAACTCATTTAATTGCATATTATTTTCGTCAGGGACCCAGCAGTCTGAATATTCAACAGTTACTGAAAATTCAGCTACTATGCCTTGATTTTCAGATAACCATTTATTTAATGTGCTCTGTGCAGTTTGAAGATCTACCCCTTCCTCTTCACTTTGCTTTAATAAAGCGTCCAATTGAGTTTCAAGTTTAGTAATAGCCTGTCCAAATGCAATTAGATTTGCTTCAAGATTGGCTATAGTATCTTGTGTTTGTTTTACTAGATCCGCATCTACTGGATCCATTAATAATAAAATAGCTAAATAACTTTGATTCCTTGCAAGTTCAGCAGTGTCATTATTTTGTTGTTGCTTAGTGCTTGATAAATTATCTTGTACGTTTTTAATATTAGTAAATGTTGCTAAAGTGTTTTGGTATTCGCTCTCAACACTCTTTAACAGTTCTGCTAAAACTTTTTGTAAATTCGCGTCATTTGGCATTCCCATTCCTGCAGTTGCTGTTGCCGTTTCGTCATAGAGAAAACCACCAAACCAACCGGTGTTTTTGTCATGGGTTTGGTTTTGAATTATGTTTACTTTTAAGATTCCACCATTTGCGTCTACTTGTTCTACAACTGCGGAACAACCGTTTCCAACTTTCATAGGGTCTTCATAAGGATTACTGTTTCCATCTGACAATTTAGACCAAATCCAATTTAATGAATTTGATTCACCTCTTTCATCGCATGGATTTATATGAACGACATCGCCTACATTATAACCTTGACCCGGTGTAGTTATTGAAATAGAAGTTATTTTTCCTACCTGTTCTAAATAGGTTACGTTATCTTCTATTTCAATAGCCCTTTTTCTTTCATTTAGTTTAGTCGCAACTGGCGTGTATTTTGAATCATATATCCAGTCTTGTTTTTCTAAGTCCGGGTCTTCATATTTCCACATAATACTGCTCCATTCATCTACCCTATATTGCCAACCAAAGTTAGTTGCATCAGTTCCTAAATATGTAGGCTGTTTAAAAGTTCCTCTATTTAAAAACCAAGGTAGCGGATGATCAGAAACATTTATTCTATCTGCTAATTGCTGCCTTGCATCGGGTATTCGTTGTCCATTAGATCTAGTAGCTAATTCTATTTGATATTCATTTTGAGTTTCAACATATGAGTTTCTTAAACTCATGTAATAGTTTTGAGTACCATCGTTTTCATTTGCAGACCCTCTATATCCTAGCCAATTATCCATTTCATGCATTTGAGGTTTCATCCAATGTACGTCCATAAAATCTGGACCGTCCATTATCATTCCTCCTCCAACTTCTTTAGGTAACCATGTTGCATATGGATTATTTAAAGTTGGCATTTGCTGAGTTTTTGGAATTCTAGTTGGATTAGCTTCTTTTAAATTAAATACTCCATAATAAGCGGTTATAATAATTTTTCCACAACTTGGCATTTCTTTACCAACATGCCCTGATTTTAAGTCTCCATTTATACCAATCCACATTTCAGAATTTTCAGAGCTATGGTGAGATATTCCACTACCATTATCTTGTAACAATGGTTGCCATATTTGCGCATCAATTGGTTGATCTATATTTAAAGGTTCTCTTTTATCATATAAACCAAGTTGTTCTCCTTCTCCAAAATAAAGCTTTTGATTCATTCCTTTGACGATATGTGCTCTTTTTTCGTTTCTAGATTTACCTGTCCATGTACTATAGGGTTCTCTTAAAAGTGGTATGTTCATAACTGTTTCAGTTGACCATTCACCGTTATGACCAGGTATTTTGTAATAGATATTCAACCAACGACCTTCTCCATATGGTTCTGATACTAAACCAGAGCAATTAACCATTGTTCCTTCTCCAAATAAACCATTCAATGTTTTTTGTAAATCAGCTATTTCTTTATTATATAAATCTATATCATCGTCATAATTTGTATCATCGTCGTCATCGTCATTATCTTCTTCACAATCTGCTTTTACCTTTTTTAATTGAGCAATTAAAATTATTAATTTATTATTTAGAGTAGTATATGATTTATTATAGTTTTCTAATTCAACTTTTTCTAATTCTTTACAATTAGCTATTGCTTTATTTAAATTTCCATCAAACCCTGATAAAGCTTCAATCGCTTCTATTATAGAAGTATCTTTTCGAGTCAAATAATCAGATAATGTAGTCCATTCAGATTCTAAACCAGTACCATTTATTACTTGGTTTATGAGGCCTACGTATTTAGTTACAACGTCTTGGTCAGTACTAATAAATGCACCATAGTTAGTATAATCATTATAGTCTGGATTTCCAGCAGCAAGGTTATTATACCAATTTATAAGATCTGTTATGTATGTTTTTACAGCAGTTAGATTTCCTAACTTGACCAAATATTCTTTATGTTTTTGTGCTCTAATTTCTTTTGAATGTTTTAATTCATTAGATAATTCAGCTATTTGTTTTTCTAAACTAGCTATTAATTCTTCACATGGTGTATCACCGTTATCTGCATCTCCTTCTTTAAGTTCACCATTTATATTGTCGCTTTCTTTTTTATCTCCGATTATTTCTTTTTCAACATTTCCACCGTCTTTATCATCTCCTTTTGTGTCTCCATTTAATTCGTAACTGTTTCCGTCTCCTTTAGCTTCATTATTTGAATCTTCTTTTTTATCAAGTTCTAAAGATTCTTGACTACTTATTCGTGATTTTAAAATAACTACTTCTTGATCTGCAATTGTTTTTTTAGCTTCTAATACCTCTTTTGATTCTTTAGCTGATGTTTCTTTAAGTAATTCAGAAGCTGCTGCTTTTTGTGCTTTAAGTGCTTCTACTAGTTTTTCTCTTAATGCAATTTCTTCTTGAATACGTTTTATTTCACTTGAATTATCTACTTCAGATTCGCCTGCTATCCAAGTAGCAGATGCACCAAATAATAATAGATTACATTTTCCTTCACCGGCAGCATCTAACATTTTAATTCCACCGTCAGGGTTTAGGCCTCCTAACCAATTCATGTTTAACAGGTCCTCTGTTTCAAGGGTCATTTTAACTTCATATACGCCTAGACTAGTATCTTCTCCTCCGCCTATTATTTGATCGCTTCTAAAACCGTTGCCTCCTTTTTCTGTTAAATCTTCTATATGACCTTGTGCGTCCTTTGTAGAAAGGTGTCCAAAATTATCTGCATCTGCAAATATTCTTAATTCCCCTGGTTGAGGGGTTGCTATTCTACTCTGTTCAATTAATGATATCTTTATTTCAGACATTTGTATTGCAATTATTTTTATTATTTATCCTTTGAACTATCAATATTTTCTAACAATCCATGCTCACCCTTTCTCCTCCACCATTCCTCCATTAAACTTCTTCTCATGCGAAAACTGGCCCATATTCCAGCTATTAAAATTAGTATTAAAATAGTACTACTGCTTAAACCTGCGCAGAACAGATTCCAATTATATGTGGCATGATAAAGAGAAGCCGTAAAGATAGCAATAACCCAATAAACAGAACGCTTTATCCAAGACCAGCGATTAGTTACTACTGAAAAAACCGTACGCCCCCTACCTCGTTTAATTGCGCCTATTGCTATCCAATATCCAGCTATCATGCCAAAGCACTGGTGAGCAATAGTACTGGTTACAAGTCTCATGCCAATTATGCTATCTCCAAATATTCTCATATAATGTATGTTTTCTAAGGTAGCAAAACCTAGTCCAGTTATGGCCATATAAAACATTATTTGCCAAGGGTGACGCTGTTTTGGTGCAGCAATCTGCCAGCAAATCCAAAAACTTAACCATTTAGCCAGTTCTTCAAGGGGCGCTGCTCTGAAAAAAAAATCTTGAAATGGGCTTACTGGTTGCCATAGTTGATTTAAAATACCATATCCTATTTGCAAAAAAGTAGTAGCGGCTATACCACCTATAAAAAATAGAATTGTACTTCTCCAGTTAACGCTGCGCCAGGGGCTAGTTAAACCTAACGCAACAGCATATAGAATAGCCGGTAGAAACACTGTGATAAATATCATATAATTTTATATATCCTCTTGATCTAAAAGCCATTTATCAACCTTTAAAAAAAATGAATACTTTTCAGGGTCTAGTGCTTCACTTCCATAGTGTTGTATTTTAGGGTGGGTTACAGCAATCATTCTCACTACTAGGTCACTGGATCTACACAGCTCAACAAGCCTTGACATTGAGGTTAGCGGTGACCTTGCTTCTTCTGCTTCTTTTTGAACTACTGTTTTTTCTTGACTCATATTTATTTTTATTATCTATTAAATAGCCAGCGGCTGGCATATCTTGCTACTTTTGCAACACCATAGCGGCGCAATAGTAAATACTTTTCATTTTCAAATAGGTTTGACTTGACTTCGTCTATATCTTTTTCTAACCAAAATAAGGTTTCTAGATTAGTTAATTGGTTCCCTGCTACTCTCCTCCTTACTGTCCAGACTTTATCCTTTGATAATCTATCTAATGTCATAGGGTCTATGTTGCTTTCGTTTCGAGCAACTGCCACTCTAACTGCCTCTACCTTATCATCTCCAAGTTGGTCTAAAATTTCAGTAGGCGTTTTATCATTACGAGCTACGGATACTTTAACGTCTATACTACTGTCAACCGCAAGTTTTTTTAGTGCATTGCTACTTGTATTGTGATGTTTTGCTACCATTAAACGAACATCATTAATTGAATCTAGAGCCAATTGTTCTAGGGTTGATTTGTTTGTGTTAAAATTACGTGCTACCCAGTAGCGTATATTTTGATAACGATGATTTGCAAGTTCCTGTAGCACAAAATCAGGAGCATTAGGGTTTTTAGCTACTGCTAATTTAATCTGCGTATCTTCATACTCAGAAAGTTCTGCAATTTTATCTGGATCGTCCTCTCTTTCAGCTAACCATCTTAAATCATTTAACAGCCTATTTGTCATTATTCTAGGTTTTTATCTTCGCAGAAAGGTTCAACATTTACCTGTAACTCTTGTAATAAACCCGTTATTGCACTCATAATCTGCTCTCCGCTCTGACCATATTTTTGTATCATATGGTCTGCTATACTTGTTAATACCTCCTCTGACATTTTTAACGGGCCACCGCCTGCAAACTCTTGCATTTTAGGTTGGGCTATAGCTGCAATAGACTTAACCAGTCCTCCTTGAAATAGTCGAGCTAATTCTGCCACTGTTGCCATTTCCTCTAGTCCACTGTCTGTAGCAATATTAGTTACTAAACTATCTAAGGCTGCGGTAACCGCTCTACTACTACCCACTGGGTCCTGACAAAATTCAACCCGGTCTGCCACTAGTTCGTTTAAACCTTCTATAAAATCCATTACTGTTTCGCGGTGCCGGGTTAATAACCTAGCGGCAGTTACCCTGCGAGACTCGTTTATTTGATGATATGTTTTTAAATATTTCATTATAGAATTATTTATCTAATACTCTGGATATTTTTTAAGTAGCTGCTTGCTAAATTCCCACATTGCATGTTCCTTGTCACCGCCTGCCCCTGATTTCCAGAACCTACGCCTACCTTCTAGAAAAGTTTTAGCATCAGCCCGTTCCATGCTGGCTATAGCATTTCTATTTAATATAGCAATTTCATCCCTCTTGTCTATGCTGCTTCCACCAAGTTTTCCATTGTATATTCCAACGGCACCATTACGTGTATACTCAGCAGCCTCATCCCCGGTTATGTCTAGGTCTAGTTCAGGCAGATACCTGTCTTGTGGTCTTAGTTTTACCCTGTAGATTGAGGGCCAAAAACCTCGTTTAACCCCGGCTAATATCGCAAACAGGGGCCAGTGTTCCAGTTCTCCACTACGGAGTTTATACAGGTTAGAGTTGCTCATCTCCCATTGTTTTGCAAATTGTTCTATTAAACTATAGGGTGCACTGTAACGATTGTCTTCAAGAAGCTCTGCCTCTTTAACAAGGCTAGCTTCTCTCATGGCTGTTACTATGGCTTGACCTTCTGGTAAAAGCCGTTCGGCTGATGCACCCCCGGTTACCCATGTAAAACTATACTGATAGGCATTAGAAACATCACTTGTAATATAGAAGCCATATCTATCACCAATATCAGCATTACCAATTGTATCTGCTCTACTAAATAGTCTGACTGTTTCCTTGGTTAAATCTGGCATATGACTCCCATGGTAGTAATACCCACTAGGGGTAGCCTCCATTATTTCTTTACCAGACAAGGTACCCTCCAGGGTAACCTCCTCTGGTTCCTCCTCTGTTGCACCCTGTATTAGCCTCTGTCTAAGGCTTGTTTTGCTCTTAGGAACAAGTAAGGTATCTACCTGCATACTGGGCCAGTCTTCGTTTATTTGTTGATATGTCTTTAGATATTTCATTACTAAATTATTTATCTGGTTTTACTACGGAGTAACCACCTCTCTGCATACAGGGCTGTGTCTAGTAGGCCCATTTTTTCTAGTTCTTTTCGGTTATCCCACTTAGGGTTCTGTTTTAAATACCATGTTTCTCCCTCTCCCTCATTCCTATCATTATCATCCATATTCAACCATATTTGATTTAGCATATTTAATGAAGCATTGGGGTTTCTGGCTACCGCTCCACGAACATACCATGTTTTATCACTAAGTAACCTGTCTAATATATTCATCGGGGTATTAGGGTTCTTGGCTACTTCACTGCGAACGTCAGGGTCCGGGTCCCTGCTCAATTTTTTTAGTGTCTCCCTTGAGGTATTAGGATGCCGGGCTATATATTCACGAATTCTTTCATGCTTAATTAACCTGGCTAATATATCTGCTGGGGTACTGGGGTTATATGATAACGCGGAGTAAACTGCTTCATGATTATCCCGGGTTAACCTGGCTAATATATCTACTGGGGTACTGGGATTTACGGCTACTTCCCAGCGAACACCATAGTCTCTATCCCGGCTCAGCCGGTCTAATATGTCCCTCGGGACATTAGGGTTTTTAACTACCGCCCTGCGAATATCTTTGTTTTCATGGGTACTTAAGTCGTCTAGTATCCAGCGGGCCTTAACTGTCTTAGCTCTTCTTATCTGTTGTTTAGTGTGTTTATCCATTACATGATTATTTATCTAAACCCCTATTAAGTAACCACTTCTCTGCATACATGGCTGCATCTAGTAGGCCCATTTTTTCTAGTTTTTTTCGTTCCTGCCATTTAGGGTTTCTTCTAAAATACCAATCAGATATTGCCCTGTCCTGTTTTAGCCGGTTTAGTATATTTAATGAAGCACTTGGGTTTTCGGCCAGATCTTTAATAACACCGATTTCTGGGTCCTTGCTCAGCCGGTTTAGTATATTTAATGAAGCACTAGGGTTTCTGGCTACCGCTCCGCGAACATGCCCTTGTTTATCACTAATTAACCGGTCTAATATATCTAATGGAGTGCTAGGGTTCCCGGCTACTTCCCTGCGAATCACAGAGTCCGGGCTCCGGCTCAGTCTGTCCATTATACCCCTTGGGCTGTAGTGGTTCCCGGCTACTGCTAATCTAATCTTACGACTGCTATCTCTACCCAGCCTGGCTAACGCTTCCTGTGAGGCAATAGTTCTTGGATACTCGGCTACCCACCAGCGAATGTCATGGCTTGGGTCCTTGCTCAGCCTATTTAATATATCTGCTGGGGTATGAGGGTTCCTGGCCACCCCTTTACGAACCTCCTGTTCCGGGTCCCGACTTAGCCGGTCTAGTAATCTAGTGTCCTTGCTCCATACAGCTGCTACTTTGCGTTTATTTAAGTCCATTACTAGATTATTTATTAAAGATCTCCTAGCCATTTTAAGGCCAGTCTAGCTACATCTAGGAGACCTGGTTCTTGTAATGCTTGCCATTTAGGGTTCTTGGCTACCCAGTCGCGAACTTCTTCCTCTTCATCCCTACTTAGCCGGTCTAATATATCTACCGGAGCATTGGGGTTCCGGGCTAATCCTTCACGAACATCGTCGTCTTTATCCCTACTTAGCCGGTCTAATATATTTACTGGGGTACGGGGGTTCTTGGCTACCCAGTAGCGAACCCATTCGTCTTTATCCCTACTTAGCTGGTCTAATATATCTACGGGAGTATTGGGGTTCTGGGTTACTCCTTCACGAACCCTTTCGTCTTCATCCCTACTTAACCTGGCTAAGGACTCTACTGGAGTATTGGGGTTACTGGCTACATTCATACGAACTCCCCAGCCCTCGTCCCTACTTGACCGGGTTAATGTTTCTACTGAAGTATTGGGGTTCTCGGCTACGGGTCTGCGAACCATCCAGTCCTCGTCCCTACTTAACCGGTCTAATGTTTCTACTGAAGTACTGGGGTTCCTGGCTACCTTTGAGCGAACCCAATGTTCCCTACTCTCACTTAACCGGTCTAATGCATCTGGAGAAGTATTAGGATTCTGGGCTACTTCTTCGCGAACCAGGTGGTCTTTAGACCTACTCAACCGGTCTAACATTTCAGGGTCCTGGCTCTTTTTAGCTAACTTTATACGTTCTTCTCTTGTACGTTCTTCTCTTGTCATTACTAGATTATTTATCTAAATTATAAATGGCGAAGTAACCACCTCTCTGCATACTTCATTGTGTGAACCAGCTGTTCCTTACCCTGGACTGCCTGCCATTTAGGGTTTTTATCCAGATGAAACTTGATCCCCCTCTCCTTTTCATTGTTTAACATTACCAGTGTCTCTGCTGGGGTACTGGGGTTTGCGGCTACTGCTCCGCGTACACTAAGGCTATCGTCCTGGCCCAGCCTGTATAGAATATCCGGTGGAGCCAGGGGGTTTTTAGCCAGCTTTTCACGGACTGTAAAATTATTGTTCTTACTTAACCGGTCTAATATATCGGGTGAGGCACTGGGGTTGCCGGCTATGCTTCCAAGTACCTGAATGTCATTGCCCCTGCTCAGCCTGTCCAGAATATCTAGAGGGGTATTAGGGTTTTTGCCCAAGCTTGTCCGAACACTAAAGCTACCCCATAGGTCCTCCCTGCTTAACCTGACTAATATATCTACTGGGGTACTCGGGTTACCCGCTACCTCCTGGCGAACCCGCCACGAGTTGTCTAGTGTTAGATCTGGCCCCTCCTCTGCAGTTTCCCTACTCAGCCTGTTTAAAACCTCTGCCGGTGCATCATCATTCGCAGCTACCCCTGCACGAACCTCCCATTCCGGGTCCCTGCTCAGCCTGTCTAGTACTCTAGGGTTCCTGCTCCATCTAGCGTGATTTATACGTTCAGATATTTTCATTACTAAATTATTTATCTCCACTTACTACATTCTAAAGAATGATTACTACGGAGTAAACCTAGAGTCTAGGGCCGTGATTACCCTAGCGCTCGCCGGTATATTATAATAATAATACTTCTATACCTGGGAGGAAATAAAAAAAAGAACCGGATAGACCTGCTTTAATAGAATCTCCTCTAGAAAAGTTACTACGGAGTAAACCTAACCCTATAGAACCAGAGAAGCTATACCTAGAAGATACCAAAGGCTAGAGAACCCTGCTCTACACCACTACCCCCAGGTTTACTACGGAGTAAAACCCTACCCTATACTAGCCCAATCGGTACCCCCTTGGTGTTACCCATTATGAGGTTTCTGTGTAAGGTCAAGCCTTGGGTTCACCTAGTGCACTACGGAGTGACACCGGGGGCAATTACCCAAGGGTGGCCACTTGGCTGCTATCACTTACACTAGTACCCATGTGTTACCTAATCACCCATTGTGGATATATAATATTAAATAACCCGTTTAATATGACTAAGAAGCAGGCTCTAGAGGTGATTGGGTGTCACTCTACAACCCTAAAGAGATATATCCAGAAGGGGTATATCCGTGTAACCAAGTTACCTAATGGTAGATATAACTATTATGAAGATGATGTCTATACTATGGTTGGTAAGAGGTTGAACCGTGAACACTGGACAGTGCTCTATGCTAGGGTCGATAGTAATGCAGTTAAGAATAAAAAGAAAATGGAGGAGCAGAAGCGATTGGCCTACGAGTGGAGCGCCAAGCGTGGGCTTACTTTTGATAAGGTTTATGAGGATTGGGCGCCGGCTTCGGACTATCGTAGACCGCAGCTTCTACAGTTGATCGAGGACATTTTGAAAAAGCGGGTTGACAATGTAATAGTTGAAACCAGGTGCCGCTTGACAAGGTTCGCCTTTGGTATCTTTGAAATGTTATTCCGGTATCATGGTGTGGCCCTAATAGTGATGAACCAGTGGATTACAGATCCTCATTATCAGGAGGAGCAATCGGCTGACTTGGCCCGGGTGATGAAAGGTGCGGGGCTAGAACGTCTTGAAGGTAATATGAGCCAGGTGCCCGAACCAGCAGTCCGCAGACGTAAAGTGTGATTTACCTCTAAGATGGGCATATACCTCCAAGAATAAAATGAACGAGATTCACACACGCGCTGGTAACTTTTATATCCCCCAAAACACCACTGGGCCGTGGTGCTCTAAGGATTTGATTAGATAGATATAATCAAACTCAACAAGAAGGGTGGGGTAGAGGTGAGCAGTTCAATATTCTTTTTCAAATAGCGCGGCTCACATATGCCCACCAATTAAATTGTCTGTAGGCTAGCATACTGGAGATCTAATCCAGTGGTAAGAGCCTTATTAAGTAATTTACCGCCATTGGATTTTAAACCCTCTGGATTGGCTATATTAAACTCACTACGATTGCTACCTAAAAAAGTAAGATTATTAACCACATCCCAAACAGACATACCGGTTTTAATATTACTCTTTTGGCGTTCATTCATTTTATATACATCAAGTCCATTTGCCTGTAAACGTTCTACACTTGAGGCGTAACTTGGAAAATAACTACTAACCAGTTTTCTATAATCTTTTGCCGAATCCTGGTCTGGGAACTCTTGCATAATCAGCGCAATAGCTGATTCCAGTTCCCCAAAGCTAGCCTTAGTATTTTGAGTCTGGTGAATAGCCTCTTTAAACCCCTGTGGAATAAAGCCCTGGGCTTCAATACGTTTTATCTGGTTAAGAAACTGGTCAATGTTACCAGGCCTCAGGCTCTTTAGGTTAAACTTTTCACCCACATTAGCCAGGTTACTTGCAATAGCACCTCGTCCCAGGTTCATTCTCATACCATTAGAACATACCAATCTATGATTATATAGTTCTAAGCCTGTTGTAGTAGGAGTGGTGTTAATAGTAAAACCAAAGTTAAACTCTTCGTCTGCTCCAACTCCTTCTATTTTAACAGCATTGCTATTAATAAAATTAAACTGGGTATTACCTCTATGACTAGAAGCAGATTCCAACTCTATGTTTGCATTATCATTTAATATCTTTTCAGAGATATCGCAAATAGTCTCCATTGAGAGTCTGCCTCCACTACTACCTTTTACAATATTAACCACTTCCCTATGTACTGGGTCCGCTATTAATTGATACTCCTGCTGTGATGCATCTGCTCTCACTGACTTGTACTGTTTAATTGCACTAATAAGTGTAGCATAGATTGCCTCATCATCGTTCTTCATAAAGCTTGTAGCCAGTTGACTATTTACATTTACAGTCTTTGCCAGCTTGGAAAAGAAACCTCTGTTTACAGGAACCAGTTGCCCTTGTACTTTTATCCAACCATCCCTGATTCCATCTGGTGTAACATCTATTTGCTGCAGTGTTATTGATTTAGTCATTACATCATTCCTGATGAGGTCACTCTTTAATCTGCTAAATTCTGTTTCGTTAATCATTTTTTGTTTTTTAAGTTGTAAATAATATACTAATCCCTATTGACAATATTAACTATTTCTAGGGGAACTTCCTCTTTTTTTTCCTCGGGTTTTTCTACACCCATGCCTAAGAATACCCTGTTAAATGTTTCCTCTGCTTCACGCTTACGTTCCATTTCAGTGGTCTCCATTTCTTTAACAGTCTGTGTAGATTCAAACCTGTTCTTGTCATAGCATATCTTGCCATCTTCAAGTGTATAGTATAGTGGCTTATTAATATTACTTCCACCTCTACGATTCTTTGAAAACTCCAGGTACCTTGCACCCTCTGAGTCAAAGCGGAACTCTAACATCGCAGTAGTAGCATGCTTGAGATAAGTACTACCTACATAGGTTCCTCCCTTGGTAAGGTGCTGAATTGCCAGTACCGCAATACCCATTTTATCTGCTGCATCAATCATAACATTAGTTAACCAGGTCTCGGCGTAGGTAGCTTTCCAACCAAGGATATCCTTGAATTTTACCACCATGTCTTGAAACGAGTCCAGTAACACCACGTCATAGTCACCGCTAAATGCAACATTTTCTATTACCTGATCCATGTTGCCTGTCTTGATATAATCCATCATTAACAGGGTTGGAATATCCCCAATGATAGGTGTCTTTTCTTTATAGAAATAGATATCATTACGGGTCATCTCTGAGCTTACATATAATATATTAGCATCAGGGTTTTGTTGTTTAAGATTTGCAAGTACATCAAGCATCACTGTAGATTTACCTACACCTGATTCTCCAACAACTATATTAACAGTTCCAGTATAGAGACCTCCGCCTCCCTGGTGATCTGATAGAAGCTCGTCTATATAAGTACCTGACTTAAGTAATCTAAAATTAGGAAATTCTAATTCGTTAATTGCCACTACGGAGTCAGCCGCATCTAGTATTGGTGTCTCCTCAATCTGCTCTGGGTTGTGCTCCAGTTTAATGTCTTTCATTATACCGTTTAACATTCCATAAGAAATGCTGTATTCACTAACATCTCTTTTTAATTTATCATACAAGTCCACCATTGTAGTTCCTTCTGGGTATCTTGTAAAATTTTCATTGTACCAGGTACGGATGCATTGCTCCTTCTTACCTCCTTTTATTTCAATCATAGGTTTTTGTTTTTTTGTTATACTACTAATATACTAATTAAAATTTTTCTGTTAACTGTTTAAACAGGTTTTTCTCCTCTTTAGTTAAACATTCTATACCTCCGCCTCTTTCGTTCATCAGGTCTAGTATGTCGTCTAATGAAAGATCCTTTACACTGTTTGTAGATTTGGATTCTTTACTACCTGCATATTTCTTACCAAAGTATTCTTCAAACTGTTCTCCCCATCCACACATCAATGACATGTCACGGTTGTAGGAAAAATTACTTTCGTCTATTTTAAATACCATTACAGGGTAAACATCACCATCTTCATCTTCGCTGTTATCTAGACCAATACTCGCTTCTTGAAATTTTTCAGAGATTTCATCAGCTGTTAACTCGCTGTGTAAACATGTTATTATACCGGATGGATGGATCCCCTTGTCTCTTTTTCTTGGTGGAAAAATAGGACCGCCTATAGGTTCACCTTTTGATATTTCACGGATTAAATCTATTTCTTCTTCAGTGGGCAATGGAATACCCAGTCTCATAATAATGTAACTATTCATGATAAAATTATTTTTGTTTTGTTATATAGCTAATATACTAAAAACTTAAGTAAAAGTAAAATCAATTTCTAAAAACTTTACCCTCAACAGTTATGCCAGTAGGATATTCACGGAGGTATGAAATACTAGTAATGATATAAAAAAAA
>MDTG01414153.1_pt1 | contig 54736 bp, 40 predicted proteins | sample 811421 | NCBI WGS metagenome assembly MDTG01 (sample SAMN05326645, study PRJNA326480) | marine metagenome | isolation source: seawater | place: Pacific Ocean: South East | collected 2011
ACCACATAACCAGTGGCTGCTGGCGGACGCACCTACGCTAATCTCCGGCACATCGCAAAGCCAAGCGTTGATACCCGCTTTAGCAAATTTATTTTCCCAGAGTGAGTTTGGTGGTCTTTGTGGAAATGACCGCTTTTGACCAAAAGCGTTCACCGCTACGACTAAACAGATTCCGATTTTGTTATCAGCCTCAATATCATTGAGGCTTTTTCTTGATCTCTCGTAACATGAAGCGCTCAGGTGCCAGAGCCTGGAGTAAATCCTCTTCCATTGGCAAGGGTTCGCCACACCACTGGCTTGCCAGTATTTCGGCCATTAGCGGGGCAGTCGTTAAACCTCTGGATCCTAAGCCGGTTAATACGGTAATCGTTTGTTTGCTGGTGTTAAGCGGATAATCTGCAGGCCGAAATCCCTTGTAGAGCTGCGCATAGCGTTCAGAAACGGTGTCTGGTGTTGTCACAGCACCTACAATAGGCTGGTGGTCTGCAACTCCCATTCGGATCGATGCGCGCGCGGTATAGTCATGCTCAATATTCTGTGCCCACGGGTAATCCGCCATGGCTTTCGCGTGGGTTGCCAGATTTTGTTCACTTTCTTCACGACGCGGTTCACAGGTAATATCCTCTTTTACATAGGTAGACCCCAATGCTAACCGACCTTGCCAGGCGGGTGTCATATACCCTTTGTGACACAACACCGTGCGCAGTGAATCCAGCGGCGCGTGCTCTGCAATTGCTTCAACCTGACCGCGAACAGGGCGAAGCGGCACATGCGAAAGCACACTTTGTTCTATGCTGTGATGACCACAGGCCAGGACGGCTCGTGAAAACGACCATTGCTGGCCTGACTGTTTGGCGGTCACGAGTGCGCTATTCTCATTGGTAGTGACATCTACCGGGCAGTCGTAATGCTCGGTTAGTAACCCTGTGCTTCTTGCCAGTGTTAATTGAGCATTGACCAGTTCTTGTGGGCTAATCCAGCCGCCAAGGGGGCAGAATAAGCCGCCTTGCTGCATTGGTATACCCGCGAGTGCAGAGGCTTCATCCTTTGTAACAGGATAGATTATCTGTTCTGGCCAGAGCTGCTTGCTGACCAGTTTCTGTTGTCTCGATGCGACTTCATCGTTAAATGCCAGCAACAATACGCCGCAGGGGGCCTGAGTAAAAGTGACGCCTTGTTCAGCCAGTTGCTGATAATACCGTGAGGCAAATAAAAAGCTGTGAGCCTGAATGCGGGCTGGAGGACTAAAACTAGCCTGAAGCTGCGGGTAAAAGCCGCCCTGACGATTGCCTGATGCGCCGTCTGCCGGCTCTGGCGCTTTGCCAAACAGCGTGACCGGGATCCCACGTTTACACAGCGCTAATGCAATACTGCTACCGGCTAAACCAGCACCGATAACCGCAACAGTATCGTCGTTGCCAAGCGACGTATCCGGGTAGCGGTAGTGCCAGGGTTGATGTGTTCGCAGTGTCGGCGCGCCGGTAAGAATCCCTGTTAGCATGTCGCGCTTACGGCCGAATCCTCTGCGCTTTTCAATTGTAAAACCGGCTTCTTTTAAACCGCGTTTTACCACGCCTGCCGCCGTAAAAGTGGCAAAACCAGCACCGGGTTTACTCAATCTGGCCATTTGTGAAAACAGTGCGTCAGTCCACATGTCCGGGTTCTTGCTAGGGGCAAACCCGTCTAAAAACCAGCTGTCTACCAAGCCGTCTTTCGGGCAATGCCAGCAAGGTAACAAGTTGTGGACGTCACCCAGCCACAAATCAAGTTGCGTATGCCAGCGTTCAAACTGAAGTCGATGACAACCGTTTAACATAGGCGGATACTGGGCTACCAATGTGTCGACAAGAGGCGCAACGTCAGGAAACACTGCGAGTGCCCGGGTTAAGTCGCTGGCGGCGATTGGAAACTTTTCGGTACTGAGAATATGCAAGCGTTTCAGCGGGTGGTCAGGATTTGCATCTCGGAATCTGGCAAATGCCAGCATAGCCACCAGGCAGTTCAAACCAGTACCAAAGCCGGTCTCTGCAATCACATAATGAGGCTGAGTGCAGGCTTGCCAACGCGCGGCAATATCATTGCCTTGCATGAAGACATGTTCGGTTTCCTGAATGCCACTGTCATTGGAGAAATAGACGTCATCAAAGGCATCGGCAACAGGCGTGCCCTGATCGTTAAAATGTACATTTGCGGATCGCAATGGTTCTGTCATGAAGCGGTCAAACTATGCCAATAAAATTGCGCTGTATCATACCAGCAAGCGCTTTTCGGTTCACTGTTCCAATACAATGTCATCGACTACACTTGAACATACCAATAATCTACGTAGCATAGGGCGCAGATAAAAATAACCTGTGGAATGAAATTGCGAAGGGTTGGGGCAAAAGAGCAGACCACTTAGCAAATGAAAATCGTTACCATAGGCGCGTTAACGCAAAAGGATAATTATGAGAAGAGCAGTTATTACCGGGCTGGGCATCGTATCCAGCATTGGCACAAATCAACAAGAAGTCACCGCCTCATTAAAAGAAGGTAAGTCTGGGATCACTTATTCTGAGCAGTTTGCAGAAATGGGACTGCGGAGTCAGGTATGGGGCAATATTGATATTGACCTCAAGGAACACATCGACCGCAAAGCAATGCGCTTTATGGGCGATGCTGCTGCTTACGCCTATGTGGCCATGCAACAAGCCGTTGAAGACAGCGGTCTGGAAGCGTCTGACATTTCGAATATCCGCACTGGTATTGTTGCGGGTTCAGGTGGCGCGTCATCTGACAATCAGGTGGCTTCTGCTGACATTTTGCGTGAAAAAGGCGTCAAGCGCGTAGGTCCTTACATGGTACCTCGCTGCATGGGCTCCACCGTTTCTGCGTGTCTGGCAACACCGTTTAAAATTTTGGGTGTTAACTATTCAATTTCTTCAGCGTGTGCAACCAGTGCGCATTGTATTGGTAACGCATTAGAGCTGATTCAACTGGGTAAACAGGACATTGTATTTGCTGGTGGTGGTGAAGAACTGCACTGGGCACTGTCTTCTCAGTTTGACGCAATGGGCGCACTGTCTACCAAGTATAACGACAACCCGGCTGTGGCATCGCGCACGTACGATGCGGATCGCGACGGATTCGTCAGCAGTGGCGGCGGCGGTATGGTCGTGGTTGAAGAGTTGGAACACGCGCTGGCACGTGGTGCAAAAATCTATGGCGAAATCGTAGGGTACGGTGCTACCTCTGATGGTTACGACATGGTTGCCCCGTCAGGTGAAGGCGCAATCCGCTGTATGCAAATGGCCATGCAGGGCGTAGAAGGTCCAATTGACTACCTGAACACGCACGGCACGTCAACGCCGGTTGGCGACGTAAAAGAGCTAGCCGCGATCCGTGAAGTATTCGGTGATAAAGGTGTACCACTGGCGTCAACCAAGTCACTGACGGGTCACGCGCTGGGTGCGGCTGGTGTGAACGAAGCCATTTACAGCTTATTGATGATGCAAAACAACTTTATTGCGCCATCTATCAACATCGACAACCTGGACGAAGCGGCACAAGGCCTGGATGTAGTAACGTCTACGCGTGAAGCTCAGCTTAATACCATTATGTCGAATAGCTTCGGCTTCGGTGGCACTAACGCCACCCTGGTCTTTAAGCGCTACAGCTAAGACACATCAAGGTTTAAAAAAGCGCCCGCTACACAGCGGGCGTTTTTGTGTTTGAGACAGAAAATTTATCGCCCCACAAGCCGCTTTGCTATACACTTCGCGGTCATGAAAATACGTTTCGAAAACTCCATGCCGCTGGCTGCGGACTACTTAAATGCGTTTGGCTCTGCCGAAGGGTTCGAATCGGGTACTTTAACGCCTGAAGATCTGGTAGATGTTGATGTGCTGGCCGTGCGCTCGACCACTAAAGTGAATGCCGATTTACTTAACTGCGCCAATCGATTAGCGCTGGTCGCTACAGCAACCGCCGGGTATAACCACATCGATACGCAATATCTGCAGCAGCAGGGTATTTACTGGACGTCAGCTGCAGGGTGCAATGCGCAAGCCGTAGCTGAATATGTATTGAGTGTACTGGCAAACGCACATCTTTCGAATAAGCTGGATTTGCACACTGCCACCGTGGGTATAGTGGGCGCCGGACACGTCGGGACTGCGCTATCGGGGTTACTTGATGCTCTCTCTGTCCGCTATAAGCTTTACGACCCGCCGCTTCAGGAAGCGGGTGACACAAGAACATTTGCTGACTGGCAATCTATAATAGCGTGCGACGTGATCACGCTGCATGTACCGCTGATAACCGGTGAATATTTTCCTACCGAACACATGATTGATGCTGCTGTGCTAGCGCAACTGAATGCACAACAGCTACTCATTAACGCATGTCGTGGTGAAGTGATTGATGAGGCCGCGCTAAAAAAACGATTGTTAAGCGAGAATGCGCCAACGGTGGTATTGGACGTGTTTAACAATGAGCCCGGTATCGATCAAACATTGTTGCCGTTAATCTGGTTGGCGACGCCTCACATTGCAGGACACAGCATTGAAGGTAAATTGCTGGGAACACAGCGTGTGTATGAGGCCGTGTGTGAGCTCCAAGGCTCGACGCCAGAATTAACGCTGGATGATTTTATAGCGCCACCGGATGCGGTTGAACTGCCAGCGTTAGATAGTTCGCCTGAAAGTGCGCTCTCACTGGTACTGAAAGCCATATTAAGTGTGTATGATATCAGTGAAGACGATCGCGATTTTCGACAAGGGTTGGCAGATCAGGTCGCGTTTACGTTTATGCGCAAGCATTACCGGGTTCGCCGCGAATTAGCCGGCCATCAGGTTGTGGCACACAGCCCCTTGCCGCAGGCGGCAATTGCCATGCTGAATGCATTGGGTATGCACCCAAAAACCGTTTAATATTTACAAAGTTAGAAATACAGGAGAATACACTGTTATGTCACAAGCCTTTAACGTAGCCGTGCTGGGCGCCACTGGTCTGGTTGGTCAAACCATGATCGAGCTGCTGGAGCAACGGAAATTCCCGGTTGCTGAACTGTTTCCACTTGCGAGTTCTCGCTCAGCAGGCGGCACCATTACGTTTAAGGGCGAGGACATCGAAGTACTGGATGCCGAAAGCTTTGACTGGACACAGGTCCAGTTTGCGTTTTTCTCGGCGGGTGGCAGTGTGTCTGAAAAATATGCGCCTTTAGCCGCCGACGCCGGTTGTGTTGTTATCGACAACACGTCTCAGTTCCGCTACGAGCCTGATATCCCGTTGGTTGTGCCTGAGGTCAATGCCCATGCACTGGCAGACTTCCGCAATCGCAATATCATTGCTAACCCGAACTGTTCGACCATTCAGATGCTGGTAGCATTAAAACCCTTGCATGAAGCCTTCGGCATTGAACGTATCAATGTGTGCACCTATCAGTCGGTGTCGGGGGCCGGTAAATCTGCGCTTGAAGAACTGGCCACACAAACCGCAGGGCTAATGAACTCCCGCGAGATTACGCCCGAAGCATTTAGCCGTCAGATTGCTTTTAATGCGATCCCGCAAATCGATGTGTTCATGGACAATGACTACACCAAAGAAGAAATGAAAATGGTGTGGGAAACCCAGAAAATCATGGGTGACGAAAGTATTTTAGTAAACGCTACCGCAGTTCGGGTGCCGGTATTTTACGGGCATGGTGAGGCAATTCACATTGAAACCCGCATGCCAATCGACGCCGAAGCCGCTAAACAATTGCTGGCAGATGCGCCGGGTATCAAGCTGTACGAGTCGCGCGAGGACTTCCCAACGCAGGTCGGCAATGCCAGTGGCAATGATTTCGTTCACGTGGGGCGCGTGCGCAATGACATTTCACATCCGTCGGGTTTAAACCTCTGGGTAGTGTCAGATAACATTCGCAAGGGTGCGGCTACCAACAGCGTGCAAATTGCCGAAGTGTTAATTCGCGACTACCTTTAAACGTAACTCGCTGACAAATTTAATAAACTTATAGCAAGCTTGGTCGATAATACACTTAAGCTTGCTGTGCACACCGCTTCAGCATCGCCTGCAATGCTGCTGTTGCAGGGGGCTGGTGTGATAGCCAAACAGGTAAAAGGCTCGGGCTTTTGCTGTCTGGGAGCAACATTCCCTAGATCGACCCGAGCAACTGGTTTATATTTTGTGTATAACGCAGTGAATGGTATACGCCAATACGCTGTCAAAACATGAACAGAGCAAGGTAAAGGCATTTGCTGGCGCTAGCGAAGCCTTTACCACCCAATAAACCAGGGCGATTGCCAGAATAACAACAAACTCACTCAGTTATTCATTGAACACTGAGTGCGCGAGTGCAGATTGACTTGCTGTGATACTGCGCGACGCTTGAGGGCATAAAGGAACGCTATGAAATTGCATTTAACGGGTTGGTTACTACTAATAATGCTATGCGGCATTGTTAGCGACCCCGTTTCAGCGCAAACCACACCGCTTCGTGGGCCAAAAAACGCTACCGACCAATTCTCTGGTGCGGTATACGGCCCAATTGACTCTCAGGATACCCTGTGGCGCATTGCTAATCGTTACCGTCAAAATCAAAACCTGACGATCTACCAGGTGATGGTGGCCATTTACGAACTGAATCCCGATGCGTTTGAACAGCAAAATTTAAATCTTATGGTAGATGGGGCAACCCTCAAGCTGCCTTCCGACCGTTACATTGCGCGAATCGATCCCACAAAAGCACGCTTAAAAGCAGAAGCTGATGACGCCGCCTGGGCGAGAATGGAACCCCGGCCGGGTGATAGCTTGAATAACCTCAAGCCGCCGGTGCCGCTTGTTAATCAGGATGATCTGACCCAGACTAAATCCGAGTTAGAACAGCAACTGGTGCAAATCGACCAGTCACAAGCGCGTCAGTTTGAAGAGTTACGCAATCAGTTTGCCGCATCAATCGACAGTGTTCAGGCGTTACTCGACGATAACCGGAAACTGTACGACCGTATCGAAAAAATAAATACCGATTTGGAATCGCTTCGCGGTCGGGTAGACGACGAAGTGGAAACCAAGGTCGAAGAACAACTGGCACTTCAACGTGAATTAAAAGAAATCCTGCTGAGCGATCGCGCAGCGAAACAAGCCGAGCAGGAAAATTCTATCGCGGCCATGCTTACCAGCCCCATGGCGCTAATCGCTGGTACAGCTTTGTTAAGCCTGTCATTTATTGCCGGCCTGGCGGTATGGCTGATGAAGCGCAAGTCATCACCTGCTGAACCCGGGGTGAAATTACCTGAGCAACCGGCACCAGAAGTCGATGAAAGTATTGCTGACCTGTCGACGGCCATCGAAAGCGATATCGACGACAATGAACTCTCCGATGAAGAGTTGTTTAACGACGACGACCTACTCGACGATGTACTGTCGACAGAGTTGGAGTCTTCATTAAATGAAGATGAATCGTTTGCTGATCTAAACGATGACATGCTGGTACCTGACGAAGGCTCGGATCCATTTGAGGAAGGTGACAGTGAGCTGGACCAGGACGAACTGGACAGTTTGTTCGATGACGAATTTGCCGATGATACCGACGACGATGCCATAGACCTTTCCGCCGACGATGACTTACTGGATGACTTCGAGTCTGAGCAACAGGCTGCGGACTTAGGTGAATTAAACGATGTTGAGGATGGCGAGTCACTGGCAGGGGAAGAGGATCAAACCAGCGACGAAGAGTTAGCGGCCCTGCTTGAAGATCCTGAACAGGTCTACAAAACAGAAGAAAGTGAAGAGGTGTCAGGTGATGACATCGACGATATCCTGGCTGATAACGCCGCAGATGACGATTTTGATATTGACGATATCGATGCGTTGCTGGATGCCGAGCAAGCGCCTGAGCCTGCACCTGAGCCAGAAATTGAACCACAATCAGACATTGATGAACTTGATGAGTCTGATGACGATATTGCCGCTGTACCGATTGAAAGTCCGGTTGATGATGAAGACGACGATAAGCCGGAAATTTCGATCGATGATTTGTTGGAAGAAAACCAACCAACAGATGAAGATAAAGCCGCTTTACCAGTTGACGATGGCCCGGTTAGCGAAGAGATGCTGGGCAAGCTGGATGAGGAAATTTCCCAGCAGTCACAGGCTTTGGACCGCTTAACTGACAGCATAATCAGCGAAATTGACCAGATTGAAATGATGGGCGACCTTGCCGGCGATCTGGATGATGAAGACCTCGACGAGGATGTCATCGACAATCAGGAGCAAACCGAGCCCGAAGCAGAATCGAAACTGCAAAGCATTGACGACATCACCGACGACCTCGATGAAATCAATATCGATGACATTGAGAATGCGGATGTGTTTGAAGATCCGTTGTCCGACGAGCTACTGGCCGAATTGGAAGCAGAGTTACCAGAAGACGATGAACTGGACGTGTCGCCATTGCCTGAAGCACCGGCAGATGATGTTGATGAGAGCAGTTTTGACGAAGACGTTTCCGACGATTTGACCGACGAGCTGTTACAGGAACTGGGCGAGTTCGAGCCAGAGCCAGACTCTGAACCAGATTCAGAATCAGAAGCTGAAGACGATTTCGACGATACGCAACTCGATGACCCGCTTACCGATGAGCTACTGGCTGAACTTGACGCTGAGTTAGAAGAAACCGACGACCTTGCCGAGTCAGAGCAAGCATCGGCTGACGAGAGTGAACAAGACAGCGTCGACACACTGGACGATGCGCCGGAACACATCGAAGATGACATGCCCGAAGACTCGCTGACCGACGAGTTACTGGCTGAGCTCGAATCGTCAGATGACGACATGGCGTTATCGGTAGAAGAAGACTCTGAGGTCACATCTGAGATTACAGAAGAGCTGACTGATGACGATCCTTTAACCGACGAATTACTCAATGAGTTAAACGCGCAGGCTGAAGAAGCGACATCAGATGAATTAGCGTCAGAAGACGAGCTCTCGGAAGAGGTGCTCTTAGAAGAGCCCGCCGCGGACGCACTCAACAATGACGCAGAGACTCCACCAGACACTCTGCCAGAGACCGAAGACGTAACTGAGGATGCGCTGGAATCAGAAGAGTTTGACGCGGAATCTGAGTTAGAAGATAAGCCAGAAGCTGATTTAACATCAGACATTGACCCAGAATCAGATGCCGAAGCCGAAAATCAGGCTGATGAGACAGATGAAGCTGAAGAGGATCTGACGAAAGCTATTCTGGAAGAGCTCGACGAACTCGACCGTGCTGATGCGCTGGCAGAAGAGCAGGCAGAAGCCCAAGTAGATAGCACTGAACCCGAAACAAACGAACTGGCCGACGAAGGTCTTGAAGACGCCGAATCTGACGTAGATGACGATGCGCTAACAGGCGAGGCCGCCTTTGAAAAAGCATTGGCAGATTTCGACAAGCAAATGATGGACGACATCCCGTCATTTTCTGAACAGGCTGAATCGGGCGAAACACCATCAGACGATGGCTTCGATGATGATCTGCTGGGACAGGCGCTGGACGATTTCGAGAAAGAAATCGACAGCTTTGAACTGGAGCAGGAACAGGACGGCGTATTGCCAGACGCTGCGTCAAAAGAACAGCGCGATTCAGCCGATATTGATGAACTCGAAGATGTCCCTGGACTGGACGACTGGCTAACGGAAGGTAGCAGCGGCGAAGAAGCGGCTATTCTGGATGAACTCGACAACAGTGAGTTTGACGAATTACTTGGCGCTATCGACAGTGAAGAGCCTGAAGATAAAGCGCTGGAAGACTTCAAACTGGACAATCCGGATTTGGATTTGCAGGCACTGTTCAGCGAAGAAGCAACCGAAGCAGCGGCGAGTGACGTTACTGACGACGCGTTGACCGAAACGGATGCAGAAGACAGCGCTGAATCCGATAATCCCATTGATGCTTCTGTAGAAGACGATTTTGTGGATGTGGAAACGCTGATGGCTGAGTCCGATGCTACGGAAGAGGACGAAGCAGAGCGAGAGCTGGATTTGGATGTCAGTTTGTCGGAATTCAGCGGCGTAAGCGACGACGATGATGTATTTGATATCGACAAAGACGCAGGCCAGAATGCAAATCTTGATCTAGCCCGGGTTTACATTGAAATGGACGACCCGGAAGCCGCCAGAGAGTTGCTCGAAGAAGTGATGGATAAAGGCTCCGACAATCAAAAAGCGGAAGCTGAAAGCCTGCTTAAAACACTCAGTGCATAGCAGGGTAACATCAGCCCAAAAAGGCTGAATAACTCAGGCCCAAAACAACCTGCCTGAAGCAGCGCCACATAATTTAAGATGGTCCGAAAGGCAGAATGCAATCCGTTCTGGCATCGGGCCCTTTTTTTCTGGCCGGTGCATTTCACCGTAGCCAAATCATACTGAAGCTAACTACATTCTGCCTACACTGCAAAGCCATCTGAGAACCCCCATGTATAGGTTGTTTGTATACACTACCTAAAAATGGCTATTTTACGGCCGGGTATTCCCATCGCACACTTGATTTCATTGATTGTTTTAAGAAGTGTTGAATCATGAAATTATTGCGTAAATACGGAATTCAAATCGTTTTTGTATTGGTACTGAGTCAGTGTTGGCTGTTGAATGCTGAGGAAAGGACAATCACACAGCGCGTCAGTGCCAGAGTGATCGTTGACAATGACTTTGCCGGCGATCCGGATGGGTTAGCAGCGTTAGCCCACCAGTTACTCAGTAAAAAAACGGAAACGGTGCTAATTACTGTATCGGCTTTAGATCCTGAATTAGCGAAATTTAGCTACCGGGATAGGGATACCGCGGTGGCAGGCGCGCAAAAAGCGAATAAGCTATTGGCTTTGCTCGGGACGGAAGACGTGCCTGTTGCCCCGGGTTATGACTTGAATAGTCGGGAACATAATGAACCATCCAACGCCGCTAAAGCCATTGTGCAAGCGGCTATGCAAGACAGTGATTTACCCTTATTTTTCACCTGTGGCGGGCCACTGACTAATCTTGCTGAAGCACTAAAGCTTGAACCTGCAATCGCTCAGCGCATGACCCTGATATGGATTGGCGGTGGTGATTATCCGACAGGAGAGCCGGAATACAATCTCATGACCGACCTCGACGCGGCAAAGTACGTGTTTGAACAGAGCACGGTGCCAATTTGGCAAATTCCGGTTAGTACATACCGTCAGATGCAATATTCGGTGGCGGAAATGGCCATCGATTTCAAGCCTTTATCGCCGGCTGCAAACTGGCTATATGAACAATATACACACTTACCTCCGTTTGTAGACATGGGCGGCGCGCTGACTATGGGCGATCACCCATTAGTTACACTGAGTGCACTGTCTGTACAAAGCAGCCGAAGTGACACAATGGCATCAAGGGTTATCAATCCTGACGGCAGCTATGGAAAAGAACGGGCAGAACGCCCGATTCGAGTATTTCGCTCAATAGATGCCAGGCTAACGTTTGCTGACTTTTTGGCGGTGATGAAGCTGAATAGTGCAAAGTCATGAAGTATGCAGCCGCTTTGGCTTAACCTCTGTCGCATGGCAACAGAAAGTTGTCGACGGATACTTTGTTTTCTCTTCGGGATCTGATACCACTATGTGACGCGCTAACGCTAACTTCGCATAAGGTAATTGACAAAAATGAAAACAATGAAACGGCCACTGGCAGCGGCACTGTTGGGAATGGCAGGCGTACTCTTTTCAGCAAGTAGCTTTGCGGCATTGAGTGAAAAGCAGATTGCCGTAATGGACGCAATAAAGACCGAAGTAAAGCAAGATACGCTGTCTTATTCGTTGATCGAGTCTCTGACTACAGAAGTCGGGTCACGTATGGTAGGAACACCCGGCGCTGATCTCGCTACAACATGGGCTGTTAACAAGCTCAAAACACTGGGCTTCGACAAAGTCTGGATTGAGGAAAGTCAGGCTCAGCTGTGGCAACGCGGCGACCTAACCTTGCAAATCACAGCGCCATATCCTCATAAGGTCGTTGGGCTGGCGCTGGGTGGCAGTGTGGGTACCAATGGCAAACCTTTAACGGCAGAGGTGGTGCATTTCGCGGATCTCGCTGAGTTGCAAGCTGCCCCGGCAGGTAGCCTGAAAGGTAAAATTGCGTACGTCGGGTACAAAATGGAACGTCATATCGACGGCCACGGTTATGGAAAAGCCGTTGGCGCACGTGTGGCAGGTGCTTCTGCGGCAGCAAGCAAAGGCGCGGTGGCCTTTTTAATGCGTTCTGTGGGTACGGACACCGACCGTATCGGTCACACCGGGGTAATGCGATACGATGAAAAGCACCCTAAAATTCCTGCGGTCGCTATTTCTAATCCTGATGCCGACTTGCTGGAAAATATGTTTACACGCAACCAACCTGTGTCGTTTACGATTAACACCAATGCTAGCGGTCCGACAGGGAAAACCGTGACCATTGCCAATGTGATTGGCGACGTTACAGGCAGCACGAAGCCCAACGAGTATGTCACGCTCGGTGCACACATCGACAGTTGGGATGTGGGTACCGGCGCTGTTGATGACGGCATTGGCATGGGTATTATCATGGCGGCAGGGCATTATATTGCTGAATTGCCTGAGCGTCCGGCTCGTACACTTCGCGTAATACTCTTCGCGGCAGAAGAAATTGGACTGGTGGGCGCAGAAGACTATGTGAAGCGCCACGCTGACGACATGTCACAGCATGTTATGGGCGCTGAGTGGGACTTCGGCAACGGCGAAATTTATAAAATGGAGCCTGGCGTGGGGCCAACGGCGCTGAATGCCATACGTGATTTCGCGGAGTATATTGCACCGATGGGCGTTGCCCTTGCCACCACCAATACGGCCAAAGGTCAGTCCGACATGAGTTTATTGGGTAAAGCGGGCCAACCGGCGGTGAACTTTGCGCCCGATGGTCTGGATTACTTTGATTTTCACCACACCGAAAACGACACGCTGGACAAAGTAGATCAGGATGCACTGAAGGTTAATACCGCGATTTACACGCTGTTTGCCTATTTTGCGACAAGTAGTGATACGGATTTCAGAAAATAACCACATAAAACCCGCAGGGAAGGGCTTTTCTTCCCTGCAAAATTGCCCCTTCTACCGCCTTATAATACACTTACGCCCCCGTTTAATAATTGCTGTACACACATGACTCGAATTGCACTAGGTATTGAATATGACGGCGCACAACATTACGGCTGGCAACGCCAGCGTGAAGTGCCGAGTGTTCAGGAACATTTGGAAAAAGCCTTATCGACGGTGGCCAATACGCCAATAGAAGTGCAATGCGCTGGTCGCACCGATGCCGGTGTGCATGCAACGGGTCAGGTTGTGCATTTTGACTGTGATGCGGTGCGCCCGCTCAAAGCCTGGACTATGGGCGTCAATGCCAATTTACCCTCGTCGGTGGCGGTGAAGTGGTGTGTGCATGTATCCGACGACTTTAATGCACGTTTTTCCGCCACGGGCCGACGCTATCGCTACGTCATCTACAATCACAAAATGCGCCCGGCCATTTTAGAGCAGGGTATTACGCATATACATCGCCCTCTGAACGAGCAGCTTATGCATGAAGCTGCACAAGCTTTATTGGGTGAGCAGGACTTCAGTGCGTTTCGCGCAGCCCTGTGCCAGTCTAAAACGCCGTTTCGCAACGTTACCAACGTCACGGTGTCGCGCCATGGGGCCTTTGTGGTCGTCGATATCAGTGCCAATGCGTTTCTCCACCATATGGTTCGCAACATTGTTGGCTCGCTGGTCGAGATTGGATCGGGGCATCAGCCGGTTGACTGGATAGCAACATTGCTGGCTGGTCGCGATCGTACGCTATCTGCGGCAACTGCGAAGCCAAATGGTCTGTATCTGGTAAAAGTGGATTATCCTGACGCGTTTGGTTTACCCGAGCAGCCACTTGGTCCGTTATTCCTGCCAGACTAACTTCTTAGACCAGTTTTACTTTTCGCTATTGCGTTGAATATGCTCTAATATGTCGCCATAATTCGGTAAAACCGATAGTTGTTAAAAATTCACCAATCCTGTGACGGCTGGCACTAAAAATCAGTAAAAAGCGTAGCAGTGACGGGCATAAAAAAGGAAATCTCTGGCATGAGCTGGATTCAAAAAATTCTTCCCAAAACACAAACGTCCACCAAAGGTAATGTACCTGAGGGGATCTGGACCAAATGTACCAGTTGTCAGGCCGTGCTGTACAAGCAAGAGCTGGATAAACTGCTGGAAGTGTGTCCCAAGTGTGACAATCACATGCGCATCAACGCGCGTAAACGTTTGGACGCGTTTTTAGATCAGGGTGACCGCAAAGAGCTGGCTTCAGAATTGGAGCCGCAGGACATTCTGAAGTTTAAAGATTCCAAGCGTTATAAAGACCGTATTACTGCGGCACAAAAATCCACCAACGAAAAAGACGCCTTGATTGTTATGCAGGGCAAGCTGAAAGGTATGCCAGTTGTCGTGGCCAGTTTTGAATTTGCGTTCATGGGTGGTTCAATGGCATCGGTTGTTGGTGCGCGCTTTGTTGCTGCAGTGAATGCTGCAATCCAGAACAACTGCCCGCTGATTTGTTTCTCAGCCAGTGGTGGTGCGCGTATGCAGGAAGCGCTTCTGTCGTTAATGCAGATGGCGAAGACATCAGCTGCTTTAGCGAAGCTGAGCGAAAAGGGCCTGCCGTATATCTCTGTGCTGACCGATCCTACTATGGGTGGTGTATCGGCGAGTCTGGCAATGTTAGGCGACATCAATGTTGCCGAGCCTAAAGCGCTTATCGGCTTTGCTGGTCCTCGTGTCATCGAGCAGACCGTGCGCGAAAAGCTGCCGGAAGGCTTTCAGCGCAGTGAATTCCTGCTTGAAAAAGGCGCCATCGACATGATTGTGGATCGCCGTGATATGCGTGACAAATTACACAGTGTATTAAGCAAACTGCACCGTCCGGACTAGCAGGCAGAGCCGCTATTCAATGACAATTCAACGCTCCCTTTCACAGTGGTTAGCGTACCTGGAGTCTATTCATCCAACAACAATTGATATGGGGTTGGACAGAGTAAAACAGGTCGCTAACGCACTGCAGATTCACTTTGATTCCCGGGTCATTATTGTTGGTGGCACCAACGGTAAAGGCTCAACCTGTGCACTTATGGAACAAGCGCTGCTGCGCAATGGTCAGTCTGTAGGTGTTTACAGTTCCCCTCATTTACTGGATTACCGTGAACGTGTTCGCGTAAACGGCGACTTACCTGCTGAAGCGGTATTTTGCCGCGCATTTGAACAGGTCGAGGCTGCTCGCGGTGAAACCAGCCTGACGTATTTCGAATTTGGCACGCTGGCAGGCATGCTAATGCTGATGCAGGCAAATCTCGATGTTGTGATCTTAGAAGTTGGCCTGGGCGGGCGCCTGGACGCAACGAATATTGTTGATAATGACATTGCGGTGATCACCAGTATTGGACTTGACCATCAGGATTGGCTGGGTGATACCCGTGAGAAAATTGCCACCGAAAAAGCCGGCATTATCCGCGACGCGGGCAATGTCGTTATTGGTGAGCCCGAGCCGCCGGTCACTTTGATTGACGCAGTGAAAGAAAAGCAGGCTAATGCACTGTGGCAAGGCAAGCAGTTCGCGATTGAGGAAGTAGAGCAGGGCTTACTGTTTACGCATCCGGATGGTCGAAACATCCGTTTGCCAGATACCGTGATTCCGGCAAACAACGTGGCTACGGCATTTGCCAGTCTGCATCACCTTGGATATCACTTCAACGATACTGCTATCGCTGAAGTGGTGGCCAATACACGTTTGCCCGGACGCCGGCAGCTTATTGCTAAACAGCCAAACACCTACCTTGACGTGGGTCACAACCCTCAGGCAACCGAGTCACTGGCGGCCTGGCTGCACAAGCAGTCTTTTTCGTCCTTGCACATCGTCATTGCCATGCTTAAGGATAAAGCGTTAGCCCCTTCACTTGCGCCATTCGAAAACTTTCAGCCAAATTGGTATCTGGCTTCTACAGAAGGGCCGCGAGGACTTTCCGCCGAGGTATTAGGCAATGCGGTTCCAGCCGGACAGTCTCAACAGCAATTTGCTCACGTTGTAGACGCATTTCATGCCGCACGAAGCCAGGCGGCCGATGATGCACTAATTTTAGTGGTTGGATCGTTTCATACTGTTGCAGATATTTTAGCGTTACCGCACAATACACTAAAATAACGACAGGGTGAGGCAGTAGTGGCGTCAGCGTTACAAAACAGATTAGTGGGTACCGTGATACTGGTGGCAGTGGCTGTCATCTTTTTGCCCGATATGCTGGATGGCAAGAAAACCAGTAATCAGGACGTATTCGTAAATGTGCCACCTGCCCCTAATCAAAAGCCCATTGTGAACCCTGAACCGTTCCCCGCAGAGCGTGTTGCCTCCGCTACGCAACGCCCCATAGAAATTGTTAACGAGCCCGCACTGGACGCCGAACCTGAACCTCAGGTAGCCGCACCTGATGAAACTGTTACGGCCGAAGTCAGTTCAGCGGGTAATGATGATCTGGCACGACAAACCGTAGTTGAAGCCCCCGACGAAGCCAGTACTGGCAACAGCTGGGTGATTCAGCTAGGTAGCTTTCGTCACCAGAAAAACGTAAAGCAGTTGCTGGATAAGTTAGAAGATGCAGGTTACCGCGCGTTCAGTAAACCCATTGTCACCAGTTCCGGCCCGTTGACTAAAGTCTTTGTTGGACCGAATCTGGATAAGAGTACACTTGAGACGGCCATTCCTCATCTGCAGGAATTGACCGGTCTGAAGGGCAAAGTCACGACATTTAGCGTAAACAGCTAAGGATATTAAACCCGGTATTCACCGGGTTTATTTTTAGGGCCTGTAGGTCTTTGCTATACAGCTTTTGGTCTAAATGAAAGCATTTTAATCGCGAAACAGCCCTGAAGGCATAGTTGTTCTACGTCAAAGGGCTGTGACAAAGAGTAAAATGCTTTCATAACGACCCCTTTGGGCTGTTGCAAAAGTGAACAGTGAAGATCTACAGGCCCAAATAAGTGTTTATAAAAACTGAAAAAAATCCGGTATAGTAGAGGTTCTACAACCGACATTGTTGCTGAGTAAAATTCCTGCACTGGTAATCATTCTGACTTCTGGTAGAATGCGCGCGAATTCGACGCGGTGTGCTGTGAATTATTACCGCAGGGCAACGCTTACTAGGTAAGATATCGACGATGAATTGGCTGGATTACGCAATAATTGCTGTAATTGCGCTATCAACTGTGATCAGTTTGGTGCGTGGCTTTGTCAAAGAAGCTATCTCTTTAGCGGTGTGGTTTGCCGCGCTCTTTATCGCCAGCCAGTTTTACGCAGACCTCGCGGTGTACTTCACCAAAATTAACGATGAACTTATTCGCAATGGTGCCGCTATTGCCGTGCTCTTTGTGGTCACTTTGATCCTTGGCGCATTGGTGAATCACGTAATTGGCCAGTTGGTTCAAGCTACCGGCTTGTCGGGAACCGACCGTGCGCTCGGCGCTGTTTTCGGTGGATTACGCGGCATTCTCATCGCAAGTGCGCTATTATTCTTTCTGGATACCTTTACGCCATCCGCATCGTCCACATGGTGGGAAGAGTCGGTATTGGTGCCAGAATTTGCAGTCATTATTGAGTGGTTTTTTAGCTACGTAAAAGACAGCTCCAGTTTTTTAACTCCCGCTTAAATAGGTAACCTGAATGTGTGGTATTGTCGGAATTGTTGGTAAAACACCGGTCGCCCAGTCGTTGTATGACTGTTTAACCGTGCTACAGCATCGTGGCCAGGATGCAGCAGGCATCATGACCATCGATAACGGTGTGTTCAATCTGCGTAAAGACAATGGATTGGTTAGAGACGTGTTTCACACACGTCATATGAAACGTTTGACGGGTAACATGGGTATCGGTCACTGCCGATATCCTACTGCGGGCTCATCAAGCTCAGCGGAAGCTCAGCCATTTTACGTAAACTCGCCGTTTGGTATTGCGTTTGCGCACAACGGTAACCTTACCAATGCCCACACATTGCAGGAAGAAGTGGCACGTAACGCTCGTCGTCATGTAAATACCACGTCTGACTCCGAAATCCTGTTGAACATTTTTGCCCACGAGCTGCAAATTAAGACGACAGGCCTGACAGTATCACCAAAAGACATCTTTGATGTAGTGACCAAAGTTCACCAGAAAATCAGCGGCGCTTATGCAGTTGCGGCTGCCATAATCGGTTTGGGCATGGTAGCGTTTCGTGACCCCCACGGTATTCGTCCGTTAGCGCTGGGCAAGCGCGTTACTGAAATGGGCGACGAATATATGGTGGCGTCTGAAAGTGTTGCACTGGATGCCGTCGGTTTTAAATTTATTCGCGACGTAGCGCCGGGTGAAGCGGTGTTTGTTACCGAGCAGGGCGAACTGTTCACGCAACAATGTGCAGAAAACCCGGTAACATCACCGTGTATCTTTGAGTTTGTTTATTTTGCACGTCCGGACTCATTTATCGACGGTATTTCAGTATATGCGTCACGTGTAAACATGGGTAAAAAGCTGGGAGAAAAAATTGCCCGTGAATGGGCGGACCTGGATATTGACGTTGTGATCCCAATCCCGGAAACGTCAATGGATATCGCGTTGCAAATCGCCAATACCCTTGATTTGCCGTACCGCCAGGGGTTCGTGAAAAACCGTTATATCGGTCGTACATTCATCATGCCTGGGCAGACTATGCGTAAGAAATCGGTGCGTCGCAAACTAAACGCCATTTCTTCTGAATTTAAAGGCAAAAACGTACTGTTGGTTGATGACTCTATTGTGCGTGGTACTACGTCAGGGCAAATTATTGAAATGGCACGTGAATCTGGTGCCAAGAAAGTCTACTTTGCATCAGCCGCACCTGAGATTCGCTTCCCGAACGTGTACGGCATCGATATGCCATCGGCCAATGAACTGATTGCATACGGGCGTGAAATCGACCAGATTTCTGACCTGATCCAGGCTGACGGTCTTATCTTCCAGGACATTCAGGACCTGGTTGATGCAGTACAGCACGAGAATCAGCAGATTAAACGCTTTGAGACATCTGTCTTTGACGGTAACTACATTACCGGTGATGTTGACCAGTCTTACCTGGAACGCATTGACGTAGCGCGAAGCGAAAAAGCGCGCCAGGCACCGGTAGTGCAGGCAGAGTTGTCAAACCTGGAAATGCATAACATGGATTCGTAATCCAGGATAAATAGCCAGCCCAAAAAAAGCCGTACTCAGTACGGCTTTTTTAATGCAGTTTGCAAAAATCGTAGACGAGCATCAATGCATATAGATTGGCCCGAGTCCCATACTCCAAAGGATCACTGTGCTCGCCATCAGAATGACCAGCAGAACCAGACCGCAGGTTACCACTGAGCTGGAGTAGATAAACCCTTTCTCTTCCGGGATGTGCATCAGAATTGGCACGCCTGAGTACAACAGATACACTGAATAAGACAAGCCAACTAACCCCACAGCCATGATAAACCAGAGCTCAGGATACAAACCGGCAAAGCCGACCATGAACAGAGGCGTAGCAGTATAAGCTGCCAGTTCAAGCGATTGCGTGTAAGTTGGCGCGGCATCGAATGCATTGGCAAGCTCATGAATTAAAATAGCCAGTAACACTACACCAGCAATCAGACCGAAATACATGGCGATGCTCATGGTCATCGCACTTTGCTGTGTCAGTTTAATAATTTCGCCAGCACCAATACTCCAACCCAGATGCGCAGCGGAGTAATAGCCAATAATGGCAGGGATCAGGGCAATAACGGCGATGTGACTGAGTGCGTAAAAGTAGCTTTCGTGACGTTGGTCAATGGTTTCCCATTCTTCTTTAGGGTGGGTATAAATACCCCACAAATGATTTAGGATCATAATGCCTCCCGGCTGGTTGGTCTGCTGTTACCACTTATTATTTATTATTATGTTAACTGGTTAACATAATTGTTACATTTAGTCTCATCTAAGTATAAATTTAAGTCAATAGTTTTGGTTAAAAAATGATCTGCGTGAATTTTGTGTGTATTTTCGGCTTAAATAAGGTGGTACCACAAAGTGTCAGAGCTCCATATTTCGCTACTTAGAACCACCCCGTTCCTGTGATAAACTTCACGCAGAAAGTGAATGCCGTTCAGAGAGAATCCGTTGCAACAGTTACTAGCCCCCATCCACGCATTTTTAGGCTGTGAAACCCCCGAAGCCTGGGTTATTGAAGCTGCTAAACCTGAAAACCTGTCAACCGTGCTGCTTGATCATCTGGTGTGTGAACTCAAGGCCGCACAATCCGCTATGTTTTTGATCCGCCGCTATGCGGTGGATAAAGAAAGTGGAGATGCGTTGTTGGCCTGGTTAAAGCCGTTTGAAGATTTTACCTATCGCAAAGTGGGCGACTGGAAAGCGCTGGCCAATCACGAAAAGCTGACTAAATCCATGATCCCGAAATCGGGTACGCCTTATGGTCAGGACCTGATCGACAAAATGGTATTGTTGATAAAAGAAGAACTACATCATTTTTATCAGGTACTGGAAATCATGGAAGGTTATGGTATTACCTACGACACCATCAGCTCAAGCCGCTATGCAAGAGGCTTACTTCAACACGTAAAAACTCACGAACCGGCCGCGCTGATCGATAAGCTGATTTGTGGTGCGTTCATTGAAGCGCGTTCCTGCGAACGTTTTGCTGTGCTGGCCCCTCACGTAGATAAACCTCTCGGTGACTTTTATATCTCTTTATTACGCTCAGAAGCGCGTCATTATCAGGATTATCTGACACTGGCTGAAGAGATAGCTGGCAAAGATATATCAGACCGCGTTGCGTTCTTCAGAGACATTGAATCCGATTTGATATCGTCGCCCGATCAGGATTTTAAATTCCACAGTGGCTGTCCCGTTTGATTTGATGCGCCAGTGTCCCTTCTGTTTGCCCTGAAGCTCAATCGGGGCTTTACGTTATATTGTAAATAACTAATAAATATAAATTTTTTTGAAGTCTTGCTTTAAAATGCAGATAATTCATGGCAACATTTAATTAAGTCTATGACATCCTTGTCATTAGCACGCAAACAAGATAATAATAGCGATAATTAGGATACCTCTTACCCTGTATTATCGATGGAGCGATTAAATGTTTTCAAAAAGCAAGGCGCTTGCCGACAAGCTGCAAAAAGTGTCTGGGGAACTGTCTACCTTTAAACAGATCTTCGATAGTGTTAGCAGTGAAATGCTGCATGTGTCGATGAATCCGAAAGGTGAGTTAACCGACGCAAACGAGTTGTTCACGCGTGAAACCGGATTACCAGAACACACGCTTAAAGGTATTCCGTTCGTTGACTTAGTCCCGCCGAAAGCGCGAAATACTGAGCACTTTAAGCAGTTACAACGAGCAATCACAGAGCAATTGCACTGGTCTGGCGCGGTTGAAATAGACAACGGTACTGCTGAACATCTTTGGTTGAGGGTGATTATGCAGCCCATCCGTGACCCCAACGGCAATGTTTTCTCCATCGATTTATTTGCCAGCAACCTCACGCGTACCATCAACTCTTCCCGTTTAAATGAAAACATGATCAAAGCCATTAAACGCTCCACGGCTGTGATTGAGTTCACAATCGACGGTATTGTGCTGGACGCGAATGAGAATTTCTGTAAAACCATGGGCTATTCGTTGGATGAAGTCAGAGGGAAGCACCATCGCATGTTCTGTACCCGTGAAGAGGCGGAGAGCGCACAGTATGCAGACTTCTGGAAACGACTCAAGAGCGGTGAGTTCTTTGTTTCGCGCTATAAGCGCCTCGACAAACAAGGCCGCGAAATTTGGCTGGAAGGTTCGTACAACCCTATTTTTAATGCATACGGAGAACTGACCCGTTGTGTGAAATTTGCCAGCGATATAACCGAACAGGTAATGCAGGAACGTCGTGTTGCGGAAGCGGCAGATATGGCATATGAAACTTCTCGTCAAACCGGAGACAGCTCAACACGTGGACACGCGTTAATGCAGTCAACAGGCGATATGATGTCGGCGCTGGTAGACAAAATGTCGCAAGCATCTGAAAGTATTGATGCCTTGAACAAGCAGTCTCAGGAAATCAGTAAAATTATTCAGGCTATTGGCGGCATTGCTGATCAAACAAACTTACTGGCATTGAACGCTGCCATTGAAGCTGCCCGGGCCGGAGATCAGGGACGAGGATTTGCCGTTGTTGCTGATGAAGTTCGCGAGCTTGCATTCAGAACAACCAAATCGACAGATGAAATTGTTAACGTGGTAGCTGAAAACAGTCAGTTGGCTGAAGCGGCGGTTGACTCCATTAATGCCAGCAGAAAGAGCGCCATGGAAGCATTACAACAACTGAAAGACACACAGGCGGTTATACAGGAAATTCAGGATGGGGCAGAGCTGGTAGTAGGCGCAGTGTCGCAGCTGACTCAACACTAATCGCGTCCTTTTACGCCCATCTTTGAAAAGACGGCGCGCTGACCAGGTAATGGTCAGTGCGCTGTTTCATTACTGGCCTTCACTTTTTGTTGCGCCTGTATCAGGTCGTTTAAGACAGCGTCCACCTTTTCCATATCAACCTGCATGGACTTGTCGATAGCGAGAAAAACCGGTACGTCCAACGACGAGATCACAAACGAATCGATACCTTGTTCATGCCGGGTTAACATATTTCCTACTACACGGTTCGTAACAAACCCATCGATCCGCCCCAGTTGCAGCATGTCTACCAAACTCTCATTGGAGTCCAGGTAGACAAGATCCTTGGGTTCAATATTGTATTCGGCAATAAACTTCTCAGAAATCCTGATACCACGCATACCGCCAATACGCAAGCTGGTCCAGTTGTACAGTTGCTTTTCCGGGATACCTGAACGGTAAAACAAGGCATATTGTGTTGTGTGAAGCGGTATCTTTGAAAATTGCAAATACTCGCTGCGATCTTCAATGTTGGCCAATGAGAAATAACACTGAAATGGCTCAGTATGAATAGAGCGTTTAAGTCGTCCCCAAGGGATATCAATAAATTCGATATCCCAATTCATTGCTTTTGACAACGCCCGCAGTAATCCGATGTCGCGGCCAGTTGGCGGCTCGTCCTCGGTAAATACAGTGTATGGCGGATAGTGCGTAGTTACGCAATCCACTTGCTGATTTGCGAATAGACTCGCAGAAAAGAGTGTACTTGCAATAAGTACAAATTGAAGTCGAAACAAAGTAACCCTGGCACTGGTTAAGAATACTATTTAACCTTTGCATTGTAGTGCTTAGCGGGTCATTTTTCGAATAGTCATTAGTTTAATTTAGGAGTGTCTTTACGGCGTGATGCGAGCCAACAACTCATCCCCTGATGAATTAAGATGACCTTATCCCCGGCATTGAATGTCTCACTGGACTCAAGTGGTTTCACTTTCACTCGTTTTTCATGTTTTTGATGATCCAATACAATGGCGTCCGCCATTGTATTGTTCGCTTCCGCGGCAGTTATGATTTGCGCTACCGCACCAGACAATTCGTGCTGTTCCGTAGAGGTTAGTGTTGAATTGGTCTGTGCGGCCAGAGCTTTACGCATAACAAATTGAAGTCGAAAGAATAGCGCGCTCACTATGGTAATACTCAACGAGCCGCTCACCGCGAATATCCAGAACTCCGAGACCATAACGTCGGCATAGCGACGGAATCCGAACTGATAAACCAGTCCCTGTAGACTAAAAAGAAACAAAAAGAGCAATAGCCAGCCGCTACCTGAAACTGAGTACCAGTAAGATGTTAAATGTTCCGGAGGAGGGTGTTTTGACGACAGCAGGCCAAACTGGTGTTGATCAAATAAACCAAACAGATCGGTTTTACACAATAGCCCTACGCACTCGAAGAGCATGACCACGAAGAGGATGATCAGAATAGATCCATACAAAAAGTTCTCTGGAGAGAGCAACCAAACCGCCATTATCACCTTCCTTGATGCACGGTGTTAGTGATGTGCTGCTGTATCGCAGCGTGTTACCTACATTTTTTATAACACATATTTTGCATCTCGCCAGCGGTGACAGGTTGGCAATAGGTATGTTTTTACAGACGGTGGTATAAACCGTCTGTAATACCCCAATTTATCTCAATGGTGGTGACCACTGCCAATCGCCTCGCCATCGCTATTGTAGTAGCCGGAAGCGCCTTTCTCGATAAAGCCCTGATGCACCATTTTCGTCAAGAACGGATCGGTGTGATCGTCACCAATATCAGCAAAATCTGTTGTCTGATAGGTAAAACGTTTGGCGAAAAACGCGTCGATAGGTGCCGGGTCAAAACTGAGTTCAGTGAGTGTCCATTCCACGGTCTGCGACGGTGAGATTACCTTAAACGAACGGGCTATACGTAACGCTGGGAGCCAAACCAGGGTCCAGGTCTCGTCGCCTCTCGTCAACGTAAATGTTTGGCTCCGCTCACAACCTTCGCCGACCGTTTTACCTGGTTCCATACTGGCAAGCAGGCTGTCACTGAAAAGTTGATTGCGATAGCTCCAGCTGGTTTCCGTTTTGCCGTGCACCGACTCGCCAGGTTGATACTCTATGGCGCGGTTATGCGCATCAAAGTAGCGCGTAGGTTTGATCAGGCGTTGCTGTACATGTTCCCAGGTTTCGGTGATCCGGGTTTGCGGATACTCATGGGCAACCACGTTAGGTTGTCTCCATAAGTTGAGTAATTTGGTCTTGTCACTGTTGGCCGAGTGAGTATGGATTTTATATTCTGCCTGAAGTGTGGCGGACTGGCTTTCACAAGTATTGGCAATTGCCGCGTTGGTAGTCAGGCCAAGGGTCGTCATTAAAACAAGTGCTTTGTACATCATTTGTCTCTAATTTACTTATGGGATGCGTCGTTAAATACGCAAAAAGGGTCGCCGCTAAGCGACAACCCTTGTTTGTTACTTAGCGCTGGATTATTCCATTGCCTGCTCAGCTTGGTTGATGATGTCACCCGCGTAATCCATAACATGGAAAATCACGCTTTGTTCGTTGGTGCCATTCACTAACCAGGCGCCAGGGCCTTTGGCATAAATACCAACATCTTCACCAGCGTGGGTTTCTGAACCCAGTGGTACCAGGGCTTCCTGGTGGTAACCCGAGGCGGTGGTGTCAACATCAGTCAGGTCCTGACGGCCAGTGCTTTCTGCAAGGGCATACGTCGCGTCTGCATCAGTTTCGTCACCTAAGTCGCGGAAGCCTAAACCATTGGTGTAACCCAGGGTGGTGTACGGTAGGTCGTCAGCCGCAGTCGCCGGCTCGTCTGAACCCACGTTAACGACTTTACCCAGGATTGGATTTCCGCGCTTCGGATAACCCGCAATGGTAAATACGTGGCTGTGGTCAGCGGTTACGATTATGAGCGTATCGTCATCGCTGGTCATTGCGTCAGCTGCTGCAACAGCATTGGCGAACTCAATAGTGTCAGTCAGGGCATTGTATGCACTGCCTGCGTGGTGACCGTGATCGATACGACCAGATTCCACGACGAGGAAGAAGCCATCGTTGTTGTTGTCCAGCACCTGAATAGCTTTTTCGGTCATTTCTGTCAGAGATGGTTCACCCGCCACATCGTTTGCGCGGTCGGCTTCGTACTGCATATGTGACTCGTTGAACAAACCAAACACTTTGCTGGTGGTTTCCGTGTCGATAGCGTCAAATCCAGCCTGATCGAATACGTAGGTACCCGAGGTGTACATGGCTGCCCATTCTGCTGTCAGGTCACGACCATCAGTACGGTCACCTTCAACGGCACTTACTGCATCCGGGCTGTTGAAGCTGGCATCTTTAGGCAGGAAGTGACGACGACCGCCACCCATTACGACTTCGATACCGTCCACGTCCAGACCGTCATAACGGGCTTCCAGATTCGCCTCGAAGTTAACTAGCTGGTCGGCGATATCTTTACAGCCTGCTTCTACCGCTTCAGCCGGCATATCTGAGATATCTTCCCAGTTGCGGTCGGCAGATTTGGCATAAGTGGCAGCAGGGGTTGCGTGGGTAATACGCGCCGTCGCGATAACACCGGTAGATTTACCGGCAATTTCCGCCAGCTCCAGTGCAGTAACCAATTCATTACCCGCAACGGTTGAACAGTCGCCACGCTCGATGTCTTCATCAACACCAATGACGCCCACGTCGGTTTTAAGGCCCGACATCATCGCTGTCATGGTACCGGCTGAATCTGGTGTTTGTGCATCAACGTTATAGGTTTTAGATAAACCGGCAAACGGGAACTGGTCGAAGCTCAGTTTGTTCTCTTCACCGTCCAGGCCTTTCATTTGGCCATCAAGGATACGAGCGGCCGTCACAGTTGAAATACCCATGCCGTCACCGATGAACAAGATGATGTTCTTTGCCTGTCCGCGCAGTGACGTGACTGTGCGTTCCAGGTCAGCCTTGCTGGTAACTACAACATTGTTGTTGTTCAGGCTGTTGGTCGACAGCGCGCCGGTTGCTTCCAACCACACGGTTTTATTGGCTTCAACTTCCGCTGCGGCTTCAACAAACCAGTCATTGTTTAATGAGGTCAGCAATTCTGAAGAGTCTACTGAAGAGGCCGGTGGAACACAGACGTAACTGGTTGAACTGATTTCAGATGAAGACAGGGCACCATCACCATCGCTGTCTAATCCAGAGTCGATTTGAACACCGCTGTTAGGGCAGTTGGCGTCGCCGACAGCCAGTTGGGTTTGCACTACCAGGCTGGATACACCGTCAGCGCCATCTACGCCATTTGCTCCATCCTGACCATCGTCACCGTCTAATGAACATGCGCTTAAACCGATTACGGCAGCGGCAACAACACTTAGTTTAAATAAATTCATGGTTATAACTCCGCTTATTCTTCTACCAGATCCAAGGCCTGATTAATCAGGTGGAATACCACGTTTTGCTCTACAACACCTTGTACCAACTGACTGCCAGGGCCGGTTGCATGCAAAGAGATGTCTTCACCCGCGTGGGTTTCAGAGCCCAGTGGAATTAATGCTTCCTGGTGATAACCTGAAGCGGTGGTATCAATGTTGGTGAGGTCAACCCGGCCAGTATTCGCATCGTAGGCATAAACCGCATCGGCGTCTGTTTCGGTGCCAAGATTCTGATGACCTAAACCGTTGGTGTAGCCTAATGTGGTGTACGGCATATCGTCAGCGGCGGTAGCTGGCTCGTCTGAACCGACATTTACCACTTTGCCCAGAATCGGGTTACCGCGTTTTGGATAACCTGCAATGGTAAATACGTGGCTGTGGTCAGCGGTGACCAAAATCAGGGTTTCTTCCGGGTTGGTGTTTTCATAAGCGGCTTTAACCGCAGCTTCGAAGGCCAGTGTATCGGTAAGGGCGTTATACGCGCTGCCTGCGTGATGGCCATGGTCAATACGACCAGACTCAACCATCAGGAAGAAGCCTTTGTCGTTGTTATCCAGAATATTGATGGCTTTTTCGGTCATCTCGGCAATCGAAGGCTCACCCGCAATGTCATTGGCGCGGTCAGCTTCGTATTGCATGTGTGATTCGTTAAACAAACCAAACACGCGTTCTGTGGTTTCAGTATCAATCGCGTCAAAACCCGCCTGATCGATAACGTATACCCCGTTTTCGTACATTTGCTGCCATTCACTGGTCAGGTCACGGTCATCTGTACGGTCGCCTTCAACACTGCTCACTGCATCAGCACTGTTAAATGCTTCGTCTTTCGGCAGGAAGTGACGGCGTCCGCCCCCCATAACGACTTCGATACCGTCAACGTCGATACCTGAAAAACGCGCTTCAAGGTTGCTTTCAAAGTTTACCAACTGGTCGGCAATATCAGTACAGCCAGCAGTAATAGCGTCTTCTGGCATATCCGAAACGTCTTCCCAGTTACGGTCAGCGGATTTGGCGTAGGTCGCAGCAGGCGTTGCGTGCGTAATACGGGCAGTTGAAATTACACCGGTAGACAAGCCTTTAATTTCAGCCAGCTCTAGTGCGGTAACGACTTCGTTACCAGCAACAGTGGCGCAGTTGCCACGTTCGATGTCTTCATCAACACCAATGACACCCACGTCGGTTTTAAGGCCGGACATCATGGCCGTCATGGTACCCGCTGAATCGGGTGTTTGCGCATCAACGTTGTAGGTTTTCACCAGCGCAGAGTGAGGAAACTCTTCAAACGTCAGGTAGCCTTCTTCACCCAACTCGCCAGCATTCTGGCCTTTCAGAATACGCGCTGCAGTTAGGGTTGAAACGCCCATGCCGTCGCCTACAAATAAGATAACGTTTTTTGCTTTGAACTTGTTGTTTACTTCGAGCTTCTGTTCGATTTTCGATTGCGCGTCGGTAAACCACGCACTTTCTGCCTGGTGTGTGGGCAGAACATCAGCATGTAGCCCTGAAGATACAGACATAGCAACAGCACTGGCAGTGAGTTTCCAGTTCAGTTTCATTGTGATATTCCCAATAGTGACTTTTAATTTTTTATGTTTTGCAGCTTAGTTGCTGCTTAAACGAGATACATCGGAAATGCACAGGTAGATGTGATTGCAAATCAGTACCTTGGTCTGGCATCCGAATGCAAGTAGCCTAGTGGGGTTTTATGAATGTTAATTTATAACATTGTGAAGTTTTGCTTGCAGAAATCTTACTGAAGCTTGTCAGATTTATGACAGAGGGCGTTAATTGAACTGGCGTTTTTCCAGGCTCACGTCGACGGCACTGACGCGTAATACGCTGCCCTGGGTGTACCAGTCGCCCAGCACAATGCGGTGCGCAGGTTTATTGTTAACGGTAAGCGAATGGATATTGGGGCGATGGGTGTGACCATGAATCAGTCTGGCAACATTGTGTTTCTGCATCACCTTTTCAACTTCTTCAGGTGTGACATCCATGATCTCAGCCGTGAGCTTTTGCTGATTTTTCTGACTGGTTTTTCTGCCACGTTCGGCCAGTTTACGTCGTAACCAAAGGGGCAGGGAGCCCACTAGTCGTGGCCACCACCATCCACGGGCTTTCTTGCGAAACTTCTGGTATTCCACATCCAGTGTACACAACTCGTCACCGTGCATGATCAACGTTGGTTCGCCGTATAAGTCGATTACATGTTGTTCGGGCAACAGTGTCATACCCGCCTTGTTCGCCCAGCCCTGACGAATGGCGAAATCGCGATTGCCGTGAATAAAATACACAGGGATAGACTGGGACAGCGTGTTGAATGCCGCGGCGATTTGCTCTGACAGAGGAGTAACATCGTCATCGCCTAACCAAAACTCAAATAAGTCACCCAGCACATAAAGCGCCTCTGCCTGAACGGCATCACTGGCGAGAAACTCCAGTAAACACCGGGTTATGTCCTCGCGTTCTGCACTTAAGTGGATGTCAGCAATGAAGTAGGTAAATGGCATGCAAAATCAGTCTGTTGGCATTAAAAAGGGAGTCATTGGACTCCCTTACACTATTCAATGGGCGAGCATCTTATTCGCTGACGACCGCATTTTCAATGACTACTGCTTCAACCGGTACATCCTGGTGATAACCATAGTTGCCAGTTTTCACATTTTTGATTTTTTCTACTACGTCCATACCAGCGGTCACTTTACCAAATACACAGTAGCCCCAACCGTTCATAGACTCGCTGCTGAAGTTAAGGAAATCATTGTCCTTCACGTTAATGAAGAACTGCGCGGTAGCTGAGTGTGGATCGTTAGTACGGGCCATGGCAATGGTGCCTGCAGCATTAGCAACGCCGTTGTTGGCTTCGTTTTCAATAGGATCCTTGGTGGTTTTCTGTTCCATATCCGGCGTCATACCGCCGCCCTGAATCATAAAACCGTCGATTACGCGGTGGAAAATGGTACCGTCGTAGAAGCCGTCTTTTACGTAAGATAAAAAGTTTTCAACGGTTTTAGGTGCTTTGTCGGCAAATAATTCCAGGGTAATGTCGCCGTGATTTGTTTTTAACGTCACCATAGTAGTTAACCTTATTGTTGTGTCACTGAATCAGTGTTTGCAATAGTAGCCCAATTGACGCGAGGCTAAAAGACCTTATCCACGCCCGCCCCGTTAAAGCGTAGCAACTGCCTCACGACAGTGCTAAACTTCGGCACCAATTTCAGGATATTGAGGAATCTACCGTTATGTTGCAGCTGTTTAACACCAAAACCCGTCAGAAAGAGCGCTTCCAGCCGCTGGTTGAAGGGAAGGTGGGATTATATGTGTGCGGCATAACTGTATATGACCTGTCTCATATGGGCCACGCCCGAACGTATTTGAGCTTTGATGTACTGGTGCGCTACCTGCGCCACTTAAATTTCGATGTGAAATACGTTCGTAACATTACCGACGTGGACGATAAAATTATTGCGCGTGCCAATGCCAACAACGAATCGGCTGAAGCACTGACTGAACGCACGATTGGGATGATGCACGAGGATTTTGCGGCGCTGAATTTACTTGAGCCCGATGTAGAGCCTCGCGTTACCGGTCATATGAGCGAAATTATCGACGTTATTCAACGCCTTATTGATAAAGAGTTTGCTTATCAGGCGGAGAGCGGCGATGTGCTGTTCGATGTCAGTAAATACAATGACTATGGCAAGTTAAGCCGTCAGAACCTGGAGCAGTTGCAGGCCGGTGCCCGTGTTGAAGTTGCGCAGGGTAAAGACGATCCGCTGGATTTTGTGTTGTGGAAAACCGCAAAGCCAGGCGAGCCAAGCTGGACATCACCCTGGGGTGAGGGGCGTCCGGGCTGGCATATCGAATGTAGCGCAATGAACCATAAACACCTGGGTGAGCATTTTGATATCCACGGCGGTGGTTCAGATTTGATTTTCCCTCACCATGAAAACGAAGTGGCACAAAGCTGCTGTGCATTCGATACGCCGTATGTAAATACCTGGATGCACACGGGCATGGTGCAGGTAAACGACGAGAAAATGTCCAAGTCGCTGGGCAACTTCTTTACGCTGCGGGACGTACTGGCTGAACACGATGCAGAGATTTTGCGTTTCTTCCTGATGTCGGCTCACTATCGCAGTCAGTTGAGTTACTCGCAGGACAACATCGACCAGGCCAAGTCGGCATTGGAGCGTTTGTACACGGCATTGCGCGGTGTCGATGTGAACAGTGTGACAGACTTAAGTTACGGTGGTTACCTGGCGCGATTCGAAACGGCGATGAACGATGATCTGAATGTTCCGGAAGCCTATTCGGTGTTATTCGACCTTGCTCGCGACCTGAACAAGCAAAAAGACAATGCCGAAGAAGCCGGCAAGTTGGCGGCTGTTTTGAAGGGAATCGGCGGCATTCTCGGATTTTTACAGCGTGACCCTGAGGCGTTTTTACAATCAGGTGGCGATGATGACGCGGCTGAAATTGAAGCGCTGATCAAAGCCCGAAATGACGCTCGTGCTGCCAAAGATTGGGGCGCTGCCGATGCGGCTCGCGACAAACTTACGGCCATGGGGATCGTGTTGGAAGATGGTGCTCAGGGCACTACCTGGCGTCGTCAGTAAACTTTATTTTTGTTCTTTATTAAACGCCTGCAAAGTAACTTGCAGGCGTTTTTTTATGCCCGTTTCAGCCCTTAATCACTCGCCTGAATAGTTCATAATCGGTATTAAGTCGTATTTGTGTTCTTTTTGTTAACGGTATATAAAGACTGCCTGTTCTAAGGAGTCCTATGTTCCGCGTTATCACTTTTGTGCTGTTTTTGTGTTACCTGATGGTGGTCGGGCTGCTCGCCTATACCCAGGTGACAGAGGCTGTGAAGGAAAGTGCTGAACAGGATATTCAGGATGTGGCCAGCCGTCTCGACATTGAGCTCGACAAGTACCGCACGCTCCCCAGAGTTTTGGTTCTGCACCCGGCAATCAGTGACTTGCTGACAACCCAAAGTCAGGAGAACATTCAACGAGGTAATTTGCTGCTGCAATCCTACAATGCCTCGCTAAACAGTGATGCCGTGTATCTGTTGTCGCAACAAGGCGTAACGCTGGCGTCGAGCAACTGGGATGAAACCGACAGTTTTGTTGGCAACGACTACGGCTTTCGCCCTTATTTTCAGCAGGCGATCAGCGGGCAGGAAGGCAGCTACTTCGCCCTTGGCACGGTCTCAGGTAAACGGGGGTATTATTTTTCGTTTCCGGTTCACCAACAAACAAAAATCATTGGCGCGCTGGTGGTAAAGGTCGCGCTGTCGGTCATTGAAGACTATAACGCCAGCGCCGACTCAGAGCTTATGGTTACCGACGACCACGGCGCCGTGTTTTACAGCTCTCACGCCCCCTGGAATTACAGTTCGCTGGTAACACTGCCTGCAGCAGTGAAAGCCGAAATTATTCGTCAGAAACAGTACGGCACCGGGCCAATCCCCCGATTGACGCCAAAAGATTCGCTGGATGACGTATTGCAACAGGATACGCTGACTCTGCAATATAACACGCAGCAACGCACCTATTTGATAGCCGATAAAACCATGTCGCAGGTGGGCTGGCACCTCATCGCACTTACCCCGGTGAATCAGGTGTATGTGCTGATGGGATGGATCCTGATTGGTGCCACTGTACTGTTTGTACTGGTAGCATTGCTGAGTATGTCATGGCGTCGAAACATTATTGCGCAGCGCCAGTTAGCGGCGGTTAATGAACAATTGGAACATCGCGTTGAACAGCGCACCGCACAGCTTCAGCAAACCAATAACACGCTGGTCGAAACCATAGAGAAGCAACGTAAGACCGAGCAGCGATTAAAAGAAACTCAGAACGAGCTTATTCAGGCAGGCAAGCTGGCGTTACTCGGTGAAATGTCAGCCAGTATCAATCATGAACTCAATCAGCCGCTCACGGCACTTCGAACTTATAGTGAGACGCTGCGCCTGATGATCAACAAGGGCAAAACCGAAGCCTTTGGTGAAACCACTGATGAAATCATTAAGCTGATTCAAAAAATGGCGACCATTGTGGCCCAGTACAAGCTGTTTGCGCGTAAGTCTGCAGGTAAAACCGGGCCGGTGCGGGTCGCCGATACCCTCGACGCATCGCTGTCTATCCTGGAGTCTAAAATTACCAAGATGCACGCGGAGATAGACATCACGCCCTTCGACAAGCAACTGCAAGTGATAGGTGAAGCTGTGCCTCTTGAGCAGGTATTAGTGAACTTGTTGAACAATGCATTACAGGCACAGGAAAACCAACCTGCGCCGCGCATAACCATTAGCGTCGAGACGCAAACTAATCAGCTGTTGTTAACAATACGGGACTTTGGTCCTGGTTTTACCGAAGAACAACTCTCGCGCGTATTCGAACCTTTTTACACCACCAAAGGTCGCGGTCTCGGATTGGGACTCACTATATCCCAGCGGATTATGGCCTCTTTTGGTGGCGACATTCACGCCAGTAATCACCCCGAGCAAGGGGCGGTGTTTACCTTAACTTTGCCTTTTAATTCAGAGCCAGCCGAATGAGCATTCCGATTTACATCATCGACGACGAACCCACAATTTTGCAGGCCTTAAAGCAACTGCTCACTATGGAAGGCTATCACACTGAAGTGTTTAGCGATGCCCGGGATGCCATGAAAAAGCTGAACCGGGATTGGCCCGGCGTTGTGCTTTCGGATATCAACATGCCGGGCATGGACGGTGTGGCGTTTTTGCGCGAAGCGTTAAAACTCGACGATGAGTTTTCCATTGTGATGCTAACCGGGCATGGCGACATTTCCACCGCGGTAGAGTCCATGCGCTTGGGCGCTTACGACTTTATTGAAAAGCCGTTTTCCAACGAGATGTTGCTCGATGTGCTGAAACGCGCGGGCGAAAAGCGCGCGCTGGTGCTGGAAAATCGCGAACTTAAAGACGAGCTCGATGCGCAAACCGGCGCAGGCCCACGCTTGCTGGGTAATACCCACAAAATCAAAGCGCTGCGCCGTTTGCTTATGCAAATCAAAGATATCCCGGCTGATGTGCTGATCAAAGGGGAAACCGGCTCGGGTAAAGATTTGGTCGCGCGTTTCTTGCATTACAACAGTCATCGCAAAAACGAAAATTTCGTGGCAATCAATTGTGGTGCCATACCTGAAACCATGATCGAAAGTGAGCTATTCGGCTTCGAGGCGGGGGCGTTTACCAGTGCGCAGAAAAAGCGGGTGGGGAAAATTGAGCACGCTAACGGCGGTACGTTCTTTTTGGACGAAATCGAAAGCATGCCAATGGCACTGCAAATTAAGTTACTGCGCGTGCTTGAAGACCGACGTATTGAGCCGCTGGGCAGTAACCGCCATGTTGATTTGGATATCCGGGTGATCGCGGCCGCAAAAATTGACCTGCTGGAGCTGGTTGAGAAAGGGGAGTTCCGAGAAGATCTGTATTACCGCCTCAATGTTATTAATGTCGAGATCCCACCTCTAAGAGAGCGCAAAGAAGATATTTCGCTGTTGTTTCAACACTACGCGGCGCTGGCCAGTTCGCGCTTTAACACCGACGCGCCTCGCTTAACCAATGAGCAACTGGTGCGCCTGCAACAACATAACTGGCCCGGCAATATCCGCGAGCTGCGCAATGCGGCGGAGCGCTTTGTGCTAATGGGCGGCCAGACGGTGTTTGATGAGGATTCAGGCTTGGAAGCGAACGGTGACTTAACGCTGGCTGAGCGAGTGGCGCAATACGAAAGAGATGTGCTGGAGTCTGCGCTACGGGAGCACGACGGCAGATTGATCGACGTACAGCAACAGTTAGGCCTGCCAAGAAAAACCCTCTACGACAAAATGCGCAAGTACGGTCTGGTCAAAGACGATTTCAAACTGTCTTGAAAACCTGCTCATAAAAAGGGGTGGGAATCCACCCATTTACATTTATTTTACGTGTGACTTCCCGCCCATTTGTTAATATCTTGTTGCTGAAAAATTCGCCGGTGAATAACTAAGATTATGATATTAAAAGGAAATGTATTTTTATTTTCCTGCTGGCAAGGTCTTTGCAATTGTTGCGATGATGTAAATGTTCATGTGGCCTGATTAGCGCGCACAAGTCATTTACGTACTGAGGACACATTTTACTCTCGAAAGGTATAACAATGATTAATAAAATTACCCAGGTAATTCGCAATTCGCGTCAACGTCTTTCGCCCGTGTGCGTACTGGCCGTTGCGGCATCGCTGTCACCCTACACCCTTGCACAGTCTCAACCACACACCCCAGCAGACGAAGAAATAGAAAAAATTGCTGTCGTAGGTTCGCAAATCAAAGGCGCTGAAATCAGTGAAGCGCTGGCCGTATCCCACCTGGACGCGGAAGATATTGCGGCCATGGGCATAGACTCTGGTGACGACTTGTTGCAATTGATTCCGGAAAACGGACAAAACTTCTTTAACGAAGCCGGTAACATCAGCGGTGGCGTTAACGCTGCCCGTGGTGACGTGGGCGCTTTCAACCTGCGCAACATAGGCACAGGGAATACGCTGGTATTAATCAACGGGCGCAGAATGGTAAATTCTGCCGCGTATCAAACCGAAGAGGTAGGCGGGAGTTTCGTGCCGGTGAACACCGTGAACTCTCAAATTATCCCGGTGTTTGGGGCTAAACGCGTTGAAGTATTGCGCGATGGTGCCTCAGCTATTTACGGCGCTGATGCGGTGGCCGGCGTGGTGAATACCGTTACACCAACCAATTACGAAGGCTTTGATATTCGCGTCAAATGGCAGGAGTTTGAACACCTGCCGCGCAACGACCAGACCTTGTCTTTACACTGGGGCAAAACCTTCAATGGTGGTAAAACAAACATCGGCGTTATTGCCAATTACTACCAGCGTGACCGCGTTAATTCACAGGACGATCCTCGCTGGAGCAATGCCGATTTAAGCGACCGTGTGTCGCCTGATTCGCCGTGGTTCGGGCACCCGGAATTTAACAATACCAGTGCTAATTCACTGTATGGCCAGTTCGATATTGTTGACAGTGTCTCTTCAGGTAACCCACTTCGCGCCGACGGATTAGTAGACCGCTCTGGCGAATTTGAAACCTATCCAAGTGGCGATCCGCGCTGTACCTGGGAATTAGGTAATGGCCTTTGCGCAGCGCCAGACGGGCAGGGGACGGTGCGTTTTAACATGAACGAAAACCGTGATCTTACCTCGAAACTCGACCGCTCCAATGTATTTATTAACGTGAACCACACGCTGGAAAACGGCTGGGAAGCGTTTACTGAGTTAATGGCGTACAAGTCGAACACGAATCTGCGTCGTCATCCAACCGCGTCGTTTTCTTCGTCGCGCCTGATTGTTGCCGCAGACAATTATTACAATCCGTTTGGCCCATGTGGCTCACCTAACCGCCTCGACAACGAATCGGTGGCGGCCGGTGTGCCTTGTGAAGGCCTGGCACTGACTATCGACAATTATCGTTTTGCAGAATACCCGCGAATTGTAGATAACAGTGGTGAAACCTTCCGTGTGTTGCAAGGGCTGCGCGGTTATTGGGGTGAATGGGATTGGGAAACAGCAGTGTCCTGGTCAAAAGACACCAAAGACGATGTTACCCGCAACCGCGTCTCGAATACCCTGATGCAGGAAGCATTGAACGATACCACTGAAAATGCCTACAACCCGTTTGCGATTGGGGTGAATTCCAATATTGAACGCGCGCTTATCGATGTGTATCGCAAGAGTGAATCCGAACTTAAAACCTTTGACGTGAAGTTCTCTAATCCGGGTATTTTTGAATTGCCAGGTGGTTTGGTCGGGTTTGTGTCTGGGGTAGAATATCGTCATGAATCTTTCAAAGACGATCGGGATCCACGCCTCGATGGCACCATTCAGTTTACTGATGCCCAGGGCGACACTTACCCCTTTGTGTCAGATGTCGTCAATTCCAGCCCAACACCAGACAATTCGGGCAGCCGTTCAGTAACGTCACTGTTTGCCGAGTTCCAAATTCCGTTACTCGACAACCTGGATATTCAGGTTGCTGCGCGCTACGAAGACTTCTCTGATGTGGGTGATACCACTGTGGGTAAAGTGGCGTTTGGTTACCGTCCTTTTGAGCCTGTGTTGTTGCGCGGTTCATGGTCGCAGGCATTCCGGGCACCAAACCTAGTCACCATAAATGAAGAAATTGTGGCGCGTACACAAACGCGTACCGATTACGCCTGTTTATATGCAGCAGAAAACGGCGGCGACCCGGGCCAGGATGTGCTTGACTGTAACTATTCGCTGCAACGCATAGCGCAGGGTAGCCAGGAGCTGAAACCTGAAGAGTCTGACAACACTTCGATTGGTATTGTTGTAGAGCCGTTAGACGGACTGGCGATCACACTGGACTACTGGAGCATCGAAAAAGAAAACACCATCGGATTGTTTGGCGAAGAAAACCACTCATTGCTGGATTTACTGACGCGTCTGGAACAAGGCACAGCGAACTGCGGTAGCGCTACGTTTAACAGCAGTGTGAATCGCGGCGAAATTGACCCCGATGAAGCGGCGTACTATCAAGCTGCAGGAATCTGTCCGGCAGGCCAGATCAACTACATTGATGATCGCTATGCTAACCTCGATAAGCGCACGGTAAGTGGTCATGACCTGGGCGTTTATTATTCAATAAAGACCGATTACGGCCGCTTTAAAATCGACTACAACGCGTCATTTCTGGATAAGTTTGAACAACAAGCGGGTGGTTTAGCCACACAACTGGTTGAAGCTCAGGAGAGCGGATTGTTGCCGGCAAATTATCCGGTAATGGGCTTTGCTGATCTGGTACGTCGCAATGGTAATCAGAAAGAGAAGCACAGCTTGCGCTTCATGTGGCGTGGCGATGTGTTTGGTGCCACCTTATCAGGTTACCGCATTGGCAGCTTTTATCAGAGCGAGTTGACGCTTGAAGACGGCACGCGCTACAACATTCCGGCTATGACAACCTTCGATGCAACGGTTGATTACAAAGTGCAAATTGAGTCTGTTGATACCCGGTTCCGCCTGGGTATTAAAAACCTGACTGATGAGCGAGCGCCTCTGGCGGCCTCCAGCTTTGGTTTCTTCGAAGATGCGCACCGCGATTACGGCCGTTATTTCTACATGGATGTACGCGCCAGCTTTTAATCTTTTTCTCTAATTCGGGCGGCACTCTGCCGCCCCTCAATATGAAGACGACTATGCTCAAACAATTTTTTCTGGCCATTTGGCTTGGTGTACTGGCACTGTCTCAGACGGCGTGTGCCGCCACAACGCAACCCTGGCAACAACACGAAGTAGGGCGCTATGCGTTTAATAAGTGGGCCGGGGGCGATATTACCGTTGAATATATTGTACCTGCGTCAGCCAACGCAGATACCCCTGTGTTGATCGTTGTTCCGGGTGCGCGACGCAATGCGGATACGTATCGCGATCAGTGGCTGGCATTGGCAAAGCAGCACACCTTTATTGTGCTGGCAATTGGCTGCAGTTTGCAGGTCTGCGAAGACGAGTATCAATACAATCTTGGTGGAATAGTAACCCCGCTAGGAGGACCACGACCGGAGTCGGTGCAGTTTTACAGTGTACCCGAGAAGGTGTTCCAGGACTTTACTGCGCGCTTCGAATCTAACCAAAAAACCTTTGCGTTGTACGGGCACTCAGCTGGTGGCGGGTTTGTTCATACCTATATGCTAGCAAAGCCTGATGCGCCTGTTTCAAGGGCCGTCGCGGCCAATCCTGCGTTCTTTACGTTTCCGGATACCGCGTCAGCATACCCGTTTGGCTTGGCTAACAGCCCTTATCAGGCTGACGATATAGATAGCTGGTTAACACAACCGCTTACCATTATTCTGGGCGATCAGGACCTCGGGCCTCGAACCAAAGCCATCAGTAACAGCCCGGCTGCCAATGCTCAGGGGCGCAACGTGTACGCTCGCGGCTTATCGTTTTATGCGTTTGCCATGAATACCGCGGTCGAGCGTGACATTCAGCATCGCTGGCAGCTGGAGGTGGTGCGTGGAGTGGGCCACAGCAGCGGGAAAATTGTGCCTTACGCTTACAAGTACCTGCTTGGCAATGCTTCCTCGACCGAAAAGGAGTAGCCCACTGTGAGTAAAGCTGCTTCCGTAGGAGCCGGTCAAACGGCTCAGACAACGCCTCACCGGGCAACGCACCAGACCTTTGGGTTGTTGGCCGGGCCTCTGGCGTTTTTACTGGTTTGGCTTATGCCAGCCCCTGAATCTCTGAATGAAACTGCCTGGCTAACCGCCGCAGTGGGCATCTGGATGGCGATCTGGTGGTCAACCGAGGCGGTCCATGTTGCTGTGACTGCACTGCTGCCGCTGGTGTTGTTTCCACAACTTGGTATTTTAAATATTAAAGCGGCGTCAGCGCCTTATGCGAATCCAACCATTTACTTGTTCCTGGGGGGCTTTATGCTGGCGCTTGCGCTGCAAAAAGCCAACCTGCACAAGCGTATTGCCTACTTCATTTTAAGTTATGTGAGTAGCTCAGCGCGTTCCATTGTGCTGGGTTTTATGGTGGTAAGTGCCATTTTGAGTATGTGGATGACAAACACGTCGACAACCATGATGTTGCTGCCCATCGCACTGTCGATTCTGTCTACCCTTGACGATGAAAAAGCCCATTTCACGCCGGTGCAACAAAAGCACTTCCAGCTGTCGTTGCTGTTGGGTATAGCCTATGCCGCAACAATCGGAGGTATGTCTACGTTAGTGGGGACACCGCCAAATGCATTTTTAGTTGGCTTTATGAATGACAACTACGACGTACAGCTGGATTTCGCCAAGTGGATGCTGATTGGTATTCCCCTCAGCGTAACCTTGTTGCCGCTGGCCTGGTTGTCACTGACGCGCTGGATTTATCCGGTGGATTTTACTACCCCGGAAGCGGCACGAGTGGAGCTGGAGCGACAACGCAAAGCGTTGGGACCGATTCGCAAAGAAGAGTGGCGTGTGGGCGTACTGTTTCTGTTTGTAGCGATTGCCTGGATGACCCGGCCCTTGTTAGCCCGGTGGCTGTCCCTCGACGGCTTGTCCGATGCGGGGATTGCTATGACCGCCGCCGTGTTGTTGTTTGTGATTGGTAACGGTAAATCCGAGGGCAAACAGGGCAGCCTGTTGGAGTGGGACGACATGAAAGCCATTCCATGGGGGATTTTAGTGCTGTTTGGCGGTGGCCTGAGCCTGGCGGCTGCGGTATCGGGAAGTGGACTCGCACAATGGTTAGGCGAAGGCCTGGTGAACATGGATGCCTTTGGCATGGTGTTCCTGGTGCTCGCGGCAACTACGCTTGTGATTTTCCTTACCGAACTGACCAGTAACCTGGCAACGGCGGCGACGTTTTTGCCCGTTGTAGCAGTGATTGCGCTGGAAATGGGCGGCGAACCCATGACGTTAATACTGCCTGTTACGCTGGCGGCAAGCTGCGCGTTTATGCTGCCGGTTGCCACACCACCGAATGCCATTGTGTTTTCATCAGGGTACATCAGCATTGCTCAAATGGCGCGGGCCGGATTTGCGCTCAATATTGTGAGCGTCCTGCTGGTTACTGCCATTGCGGTATGGCTGGCACCGTTAGTCTTTTAATGTTCCTGCCGGGCACTGCCCGGCATTTTTTTCTTTTCTTTAAATTATGACTTCTTCAAAAACAAAACCTTTGTACCTGTCGCATGCCGGGCCGAAATTGCTCGACATGCCGTTATTAAACAAAAGCAGTGCCTTTAGTGAACAGGAACGCATTGCTTTTAATCTGGAAGGGTTATTGCCACCCCGTTATGAAACCATCGAACAACAGTTGGACAGGGTGTATCAGCAATACCAACAGTGCCACTCCGACATGGAACGGCACATTTTTCTTCGCGATATTCAGGACAACAATGAAACCTTGTTTTTTCGGTTGATCGCTGATCACATAGAAGAAATGATGCCGATCATTTACACGCCAACGGTAGGTGAAGCCTGTGAACGCTTCTCCGATATCTACCGCAGTGCCAGAGGGCTGTTTATTGCCCATCACCAAAAAGACCGCATCGATACGATTATTCGCAACGCCACCAAACGCAATGTAAAAGTAATTGTAGTAACCGACGGTGAACGAATTTTGGGCCTGGGTGACCAAGGGGTTGGAGGCATGGGGATACCCATTGGAAAGCTGTCGCTGTATACCGTATGTGGTGGAATTAGTCCGGCTTACACACTGCCCATTATGCTGGATGTAGGTACCAACAATGAAACCTTGCTCAATGATCCTATGTACATGGGGTGTCGGCACCCGCGGATCGCAGGTCAGGCGTATAACGATTTTCTGGATGCTTTCATGCGGGCGGTGTCTGCCCGGTGGCCCGATGCATTAATCCAGTTTGAGGATTTTGCCCAGGCAAATGCTACGCCCTTATTGCAACGATACCGAGACCAGTATTGCTGCTTTAACGATGATATTCAGGGCACCGCGGCTGTCGCTGCTGCCACTATGCTGGCGGCGTGCAAGACTAAACAGGCGGATATCACTCAGCAAAAAGCCGTGATAGTCGGCGGTGGTTCGGCCGGCTGCGGCATAGCCGAACAATGGGTTAAATGCCTGATGGCGCAAGGGATGACTGAGCAAAGTGCCCGGGCGAATATCTTTGTTATCGATAAAGACGGCCTGATTGTACGCGGCAAAACTGGTTTAACGGACTTTCAGCAGCGCGTTGCTCAGGATTTATCGACAATACCTGAATGGACGCAGAGCCACGCACCTGGACTACTCGATATTATTGAATTGATAAAACCGGGTATTTTACTGGGCGTGTCAGGGTATGCCGGATTGTTTGATAAAGCCGTGATCACAACCATGCATTCACACTGTGATCAGCCAGTAATCCTACCGCTAAGTAACCCGGTGCGCTGTGCGGAAACAACACCAGAACAGGTGTTAAGGTACACCAATGGCAAAGCCATTGTAGCGACGGGCAGTCCGTTCAACGACGTTGAATTAAACGGTGCGACCTTGCCAATTAGTCAGTGTAACAACAGCTATATCTTTCCGGGAATCGGACTCGCTGTTGTGAGTTGTGGGGCGAGCAGGGTAACAGATAGGATGCTAATGGCGGCGAGTTTTGCGCTGGCAGCGTCGTCACCGCTGGCTACTACAGGCGCCGGCCCTTTATTGCCGCCGCTTAGCCAGATAAAGGGTTTGTCTAAACAGATTGCATTGGCTGTAGCACAAGCCGCGGTTGCCGATGGCGTTGCACCGCAGCGAACAGAAGCACAATTACTGGCATGTATAGAGACGTCACAATGGCAGGCTGAATACCGCCAGTACGAGCGCATAGCCTCCTGAGACTAATCGTTGGCTGACAAACTCAGCCAACGGTTGACTCTTGTGCAATAAGCAGCAAATTCTTCACCGAAAAGTGTATGCATCATGCGCTCTTCGGGTTGAATTTGAAAACGTTGAAGGTACAACAAGGTGGCGAGTGCAAACACAAACCCGCTTGCATCTCGAAAAATAAACGCACTGCCTGCAACGCCCATCACCAAGCCCAGATACATAGGGTTTCGTGTGTATGCAAATATGCCGCTACTGACTAAGTTGCTGGCGTTCTGAATACTGTGAGGGTTGACGGTGGTGCGGTGTTTCCTGAACGCGACGACACCGGCAATGCCTACAATACCCCCGGCAACAAAAATCACAAATCCCAAAGGTCGAAGTGGATAGGGCAGCGGTAGCCAGCCAAAATCACTAACAAACCAGGTTGCAACCAGTGCCAGTAGAAACACAACCACTGGCGGGACTTTAAGCTCAAGGTGCTTTAACATCAGTATCATCCACGATGTTGGTGGCTTTATTGGCCTGTTTTTGTTGTTGCTTCTCGATTAAATGGGACTTCCAGCGCTGCTGTGATACATGACCTTTTATGGCCTCGATACACTCGTTGACGACCAGTAAAAACTCATCTTCGAGGTTTTCTTCGGCAACGGTGAAGTCTTTTAACCCGTGTGCAAAAAATTCCTCAATGTCTTTTGCTTCCAGATCGGCGAGCAGGTTCACTATTGAGGCGGTAACGATATCGGTTACGGCGCTTTCCAGGGTATTTTCAATGGTTTTGCCGACAACCGGTACGTAAGAAAGAGTAGAGACCTGCGCGTTATCTCGCACCGCTTTGCCTACGCTGTCTTTCACATGGCGTCGAATCACATCGCCGTGTTTACTGTCGTTGATTGACTGACCGAAGTGATTCACCATGCTTGATAGCCAGTTGCTGATCACCGGGCGACGCGGGGCCAACACATTTTGCGTGATGTCTTCTATGAGCGGTGAGCCCGCGGCGATATCCTGCTGCGCATCCGATAGCACTTTTACGACTATCCGGTCACTTAATTCTTCAACAAATACGTCGTAGTAAAACGCGATAAACCGATACAGGGCGGTCTGGTTCAGGTCGATAATCTGATGTTTGTGCAACCGGTACAGAATCGAGAATATGCGCAGAAAACGGAAGATTCGGGTACCACCCAAGGGAATACAGCCGACTAAGTCATACCATCGTAAAAACGGGAAAAAATACCATCTGAGGTGTTCTTTGCGTTTTATGGCTACTGCCCATCGCAAAAAGAATTCACTCAGAAAAATGGTAATGAATATCAGATCGACCAGTATAAAGTTGCGGTGAATGGGTTCGTAGAAACTGACAAAAGTCGGTGACCAGGTACTCAGGGTATCCTGCACGAACGCGGTGCCGTACAGGCCGTCGAATAATAAAAACAGCAGGTTAAGAAGCAGCAGACCCAACATAGTCAGGTCGAGCAGTAACCAAGGTCCTTCGTGGCTGTTGCGCAGGTTTTCCCGGTTAATCCTTAACATTGGGCCTCCTGCTTATCCGATATTTTTAAGGCGTGTCACGTCGACATGCAACGTGAGTTTCTGACCCGGCTGCAGGTATTTTTTCGGGTTAAGGTTGTTCCACTTGGTAATATCGCTGGTGCGGATATTGAATTTTTGTGCGATACGTGCCAGCGAGTCGCCGCGCTTCACCGTGTAGGTGAGGGTGCGCATAATCGCGTCGCGTTTTTGCTCGTCACTGGCTTCATTCACCCAAATCACCAGGGTTTTTCCCGGCATGAGTGGGTCAGTGGGGGCCATGCCGTTCCATTTTGCTAACGAACGGGTACTGATGTCGTACTTACGGCTGATATCCCATAGGGTATCGCCAGACTTTACTTCGTGCGTTAGCTGGTAGCTACCACGTTTTTTGTTCTGGGTGGTCGCCAGTCGCTGATCTTCCGATAACGAATACGCGTCCAGCTTTTTAAGCGCCACAGGGACCATGATGTGATCGCCGACACGGATCATATTACCTTGCATATCGTTCACGCTTTTGATCACGTCAACCGTAGTGTGATATTCCTTCGCCAGCTTCAACAAGCTATCACCAGCGCGGACTTTATGACGAACCCAGTTAAGCCGCTCATTGCGCTCCACGTTTGCCAATGCCTGCGTAAAGCTTTCTGCGTTGTCCAGCGGCAATACCAAACGGTGCGGGCCATCTGGGTCGGTTGCCCAGCGATTAAAGCCGGGATTAAGCGCATGCAGCGACTTCAGGTCCATGTCAGCTAACTCAGCCGCAAACGCAAGGTCGACCTGAGAGCCAATATCAACGGTAGCGATGACCGGCGCATTTTCGATTTCAGGCCATTTGAAAGCGTACTGTTCATGGTTTTTCAGAATATCGGCCAGTGCCAGCAGTTTTGGTACATAAGCGCGGGTTTCTTTGGGTAAATCCAATGACCAGAAATCAGTGGGCTTGCCGGCTTTGGCATTCCGCTTGATGGCTTTGCCTACGCGGCCTTCGCCACTGTTGTAAGCGGCTAGTGCATGCAGCCAGTTACCGTCGAACATGTCATTCAGGTAGGTCAGGTAATCCAATGCCGCGGCAGTTGAGGCAATAACGTCGCGACGACCGTCGTACCACCAGGTTTGCTGAATACCGAAACGTTTAGCCGTGCCCGGAATAAACTGCCACATACCCGCGGCTCTGCCATGGGAATAGGCAAACGGGTCAAAGGCGCTTTCTACAATCGGCAATAACACCAGCTCAAGGGGCATATCGCGCGCTTCGATTTGTTGCACAATATAATACAGGAAAGGCTTGGCACGTTTGGATACCCGTTCCATGTAAGCCGGGTGTTTCAGGTACCAGTCGCGCTGAATGGCTATGCGTTTGTTGTCTGGGATCTCAAACTGAAACTGATTGCTGGCGCGCACCCACAGGTTAGCAATGACCTCTGGCTCTGCAGGATCCTGCGCGGGGTCAATGTCTACCTCGACTTCCTCAGTGGGGTGCATAACCTCGATCACGCCCTCATTGGCGAGTTCACAGTCAGCCTGATCGTTTATATTGGTGTGGGCAATTTCGCAGGTAGTGCGGTTGTCTGCAACCTCAGGTTCTGCTTCGTCCGGGCCGGTCAACTGACAGCCTGTAATCATAGACGTAACCAAAATGGACAATACAGACAACTTAAACTTCATTTAAAAACTTACCCTTAGATCGTGTGAGGTACATTACCAGTGTACGCAAGTCTGCGTACTAATGCATCCTGTTGATTCGCTTCGCGCGTGTTTTACGCCGGAAATAGTACTAAAGATGAACGCGTTAAGCGTTGTCTTTCCATTTCCTTAACTGGGTAAAGACGGCAATTTCGTCTGAAAGTTCCGCGTTGGCGTGCTGGCTGACGTTTTTTACAACAGCCGGGTCGTCACAACGCAAAAAGGGGTTTACTTTGCGCTGTGTTGCCAGATCGGAAGGTAGCGTTGGTAAGTCATTGGCACGGGTAGTATTGACCCACTCTGAATAGGCGTTAAGCTGCTCGTTCTCCGGGTCTACGGTAAGCGCAAATTTCACATTTGCCAGGGTATATTCATGGGTACAGTAAATTGCGGTGTCCGGCGGGAGTCGTTTAATTTTGTTTAAAGACCGGTGCATTTGGCCCGGAGTGCCTTCAAACAGGCGGCCGCAGCCTGCGGCGAACAGCGTATCACCACAAAACAGTGCGTTATGACCGTAAAACGCAATGTGGTCCAGCGTATGTCCCGGCACTTCGATTACCGAAAATTCGCAACCAACGGCGGGCAGTTTCACCATATCGCCCTGAGCGACTGATTTGGTAATGCCACTGATATGGCCGCCACGCGGGCCAATTACCGGCAGGTCGTCGATTGCTTCTGCGAGCGCGGTGATGCCGCCGGTGTGATCCCGGTGGTGGTGGGTAATGAGAATTGCCGAGAGTGTCAGACTGTTTTTTTCACAAAAAGCCAACACCGGCGCGGCGTCACCTGGATCAACTACCACGGCCTGACTGCCGTTATGCAAACACCATATATAGTTGTCGGTAAACGCCGGGATAGGTGTGACCGTAACCGACGTAGGAAATCCCTGCATACTCGTCATCGTTTGTTCGCATGTTGTATTTCAATACCCAGATACTATAAAGTTGTAATGTTGCATGCAATACATGCGATGTATTATTCAATCAAGGACATCACCACAACACGCTATGAAATCTGCGTTCCGTTCAAAACCGCCACATTATCCTCAGAGCTGGTCAGAGTTACCCGGCGGCGAAGAATTAAAACTCGTGATAGAGCAGGTTTGCAACGAGCTTAGCCAACGTGTGTTTGGTTATCATATGGTTAAGATGGGTAACCTGAGTAGCGAAATTACACTGCCGGATTGCTCTATACGCCACCAGATTCAGCAGACACAGGTTGCCTCGGCTCATTCCGGTATTATCACGCGCTCCGATAACCTGCCTTATGTCGAAAACAGCATCGACGGCGTTCTATTGGCGAATGAACTGGATTTTGCCCAGGACCCCCATGAAATCCTGCGTGAGGTGGACCGGGTTATCACTGCCAATGGTTATGTCATCATCAGTGGCTTCAACCCTTTTAGTTTAACCGGTATGGCGCGTTTCTTACCGATTAAACGGGGTAACGTGCTGCATTCGGCGCGGTTTTTCTCGGCAGGCCGCATTAAGGACTGGTTACAACTACTAGGTTTTGAGGTGGTTGAACACCGTCATATTCTGTTTTCTGTTTTGTTCGCCCAGCAAGCCGCAAAGCAACCTGCTGCATGGCAACAATGGTGCAGTCGTCACTGCCCCTGGTGCTCGTCTGTGTATGTGTTACTTGCTCGTAAACGCACGATTCCCATGACAACGATTAAAGCGAAGTGGAAGGTTAAACCCCGTTTCTCTGCTGTGGGTGCCAGCATGCGCGATGCCGCTTCAAGAACGCACAGTTAGGTGTGTTAGATCCCGGCACGAGGCCGGGACGACGATAGATGTAGGTTCCCCCAATAACCGTTACCCATGCCTGATACATCCGTCACCACAATTCAACACAACCGTCATTCCCGTTCCTCCTTAATATCATCCCCGCCTACCACTTCCGACATCCTCGGTTCCTTCTTATCGTCATCCCCGCGAAGGCGGGGAACTAAGGAAACATTCGAAGGTGTATAAAAATCCGTGGGTTGTATCAAAAGTTCCCGGCACGAGGCCGGGACGACGATAGATGTAGTCTTCCTCAATAACGGTCGCCCATGCCAGATACATCCGTCACCCCAACCCATTACATCCGTCATCCCCGTTTCCTTCTTATCGTCATCCCCGCGAAGGCGGGGAACTAAGGAAACACCCGAAGGTGTAGGAAAATCCGTGGGTTGTATCAAAAGTTCCCGGCGCAAGGCCGGGACGACGGTAGATGTAGGCTTCCCTCTATAACCGTCATCCCCGCGAATGCGGGGAACTAAGGAAACACACGAAGGTGTAAGAAAATCCGGGGGGTGTATCAAAAGTTCCCGGCGCAAGGCCGGGACGACGGTAGATGTAGGCTTCCCCCAATAACCGACACTCCCGCTTCCTCTTTACCGTCATCCCCGCGAAGGCGGGGAACTATGGAAACATCCGAAGGCATATGAAAACCCGTAGGCTATAAACAAAAATCCCGGCGTATGGCCGGGATTTTTTAGAAAGGTGAGTATGTTAGTGAGCCCAGCGCAAAACCAGGGTAATACATTATTTAACCCGCATACCAGGTTGGGCGCCTTCATTTGGCTCAAGAATGTAAAGCTCTTTGCCACCAGGGCCGGCGGCAAGCACCATGCCTTCAGACATACCAAAGCGCATCTTGCGCGGTGCCAGGTTGGCAACCATAACAGTGTGTTTGCCGATCAGGTCTTCCGGCGCATACGCTGATTTGATGCCAGCAAATACCTGACGGGTTTCGCCACCTAAATCCAGCTCTAGTCGTAACAGCTTGTCGGCTTTCTCTACGTGCTCTGCATTGGCGATGCGCGCGATACGCAGGTCAACTTTCGCAAAGTCGTCGAAAGAAATGGTTTCACTGATTGGATCTTTCGCCAGTGGGCTGTTCGGATCGATTTTCGGCTTAGCCACCAGGCTTTCTTTTGATGCTTCAACCATTGCTTCAATTTTGTCCATTTCGACACGCTGCATCATTGGCTTGAACTTGTTAATGGCATGACCGGTTAGCACAGATTGGCTGCTTTCCCAGGTCAGTTCGTCGTTCAGGAAGGCTTCGGCCTTTTCCGCAAGCACAGGCAATACCGGCTTCAGGTAAGTAACCAGAATACGGAACAGGTTGATGCCCAATGAACAAACGTCATGAGTAAACTGCTGCTTGGTTTCGTCTTTAATAGTTACCCAAGGCGCGTTGGTGTCGATAAACTGGTTAGCTTTGTCTGCCAACGCCATAATTTCACGTATGGCCTGGTGATATTTGCGCTTTTCAAATAGCGCAGCAATAGGCTCAGCCGCATTTTGGAACTGAGCAACCAACTCAGGTTCAAGCACGTTGTCAGATAGCGTGCCGTCGAAACGCTTGGTAATAAAGCTCGCACAGCGACTGGCAATATTCACTACTTTGCCGACCAGGTCAGAATTCACCTTTTGCGCGAAATCTTCAAAGTTCAGGTCGATATCGGTTACGCCGTCACCCAGCTTAGACGCAAAATAATAGCGCAGGTATTCCGGGTTCAGGTGGTCAAGGTAGGTGCGGCCTTTAATGAACGTACCGCGAGACTTTGACATCTTGGCGCCATTAACAGTTACGAAGCCGTGAATATTTACGCCACTTGGCTTGCGGTAACCCGCACCTTCCAGCATCGCAGGCCAGAACAGGCAGTGGAAATACGTGATGTCTTTACCAATGAAGTGGTAAAGCTCAGCGTCTGAGTCTTTGTTCCAGAAGCTGTCGAAATCGACATTGTTGCTGTCACAGAAATTTTTAAAGCTGGCCATGTAGCCAACCGGTGCGTCTACCCAAACGTAGAAGAACTTGTTAGGCGCGCCGGGAATTTCGAAACCAAAGTAAGGGGCATCACGGCTGATGTCCCATTGTTGCAGGCCATCTTCAAACCATTCCTGCAGCTTGTTGGCCATTTCTTCCTGAATAGCACCCGAGCGGATCCAGTCTTTCAGCATGCCTTCGAACTGAGGCAGGTCGAAGAAGAAGTGCTCAGACTCTTTCAGAATTGGTGTTGCACCTGATACCACTGAACGTGGGTTTTTCATTTCAGTCGGGCTGTAAGTTGCACCGCAGACATCACAGCTGTCGCCGTTTTGATCTTCCGCATTACAGCTCGGGCAGGTACCTTTAACGAAGCGGTCCGGCAGGAACATGTTCTTTTCCGGATCGAACAACTGGTTAATGGTGCGCTTGCTAATGTAGCCCGCGGCATCCAAACGACGGTAAATCTCTTCGCAATAATGCTGATTTTCCGGTGAATGAGTAACATAATAGTTGTTGTAATCAATATGGAAGTCGAGCAGGTCCTGATGGTGCTCTGCGCGAGTCTGAGCCACCATTTCTTCCGGTGTAATTCCCAATTCCTGGGCTTTTAACATTACCGGCGTACCGTGTGCATCGTCGGCACAAACACTGTAACATTCGTGTCCGCGCAGGCGCTGGAAACGCGTCCAGATATCGGTTTGGATGTGCTCAAGTAAATGGCCCAGATGAATGGAACCATTGGCGTAAGGTAACGCACTGGTTACCAAAATACGGCGCTTGCCTTGGGGAAGCTGACTCTGTTCTGACATAGACTATTATTGTTCGGCTTTTAAGCTAATGGAAATGGCGCAAATACTAGCGGAAATGCGCTTTTTTTGCATTAAGTAATGTTGTAAAACCTTTAAATTTGCAGGTAATCCATGTTTTTTTCCGGTCGAGCTAAAAAACCTGACGCAGTTATTCAATTTATTGCCGAAAAACTGGCCAGCTATTTTTCCGTTGCAGCCACTGATGCGATACGTTGGTGTGCGTTAAATGACAAGCAGGTTACCGTCACGTTTCCGTTTGTGTGTAAAACCCAGTGGCCGGCAATTGATGCCTTTTTGCAGCAAGCATTGAGCGACGAAAATAACGCAGAGAAATATAGCGGTATGTCGGTAACCCTGACTCAGTCGATTCAAAGTGGACAAACGTTAAAACCACCGGTTACCAACGTGCGAAACATTATTGCTGTGGCTTCCGGCAAAGGTGGGGTAGGAAAGTCTACGACCAGTATTAATCTGGCCAGTGCGCTGCTTCAGGAAGGCGCGACCGTGGGTATTCTGGATGCGGATATCTATGGCCCATCGGTGCCAATTATGCTGGGAAATACTACGGAACGGCCGCAAACAGCTGATAACAAGCATATGCAACCGCTACAGGCTCATGGCTTGGTCGCCAATTCAATTGGTTATTTGGTACCCGCTGAAGATGCAGCGATTTGGCGGGGCCCCATGGCCAGCAAAGCACTCGCGCAGCTGATAAATGAAACTCTGTGGCCAGTGCTGGATTATTTGATTGTAGATATGCCACCGGGTACCGGAGACGTGCAGCTCACCATGGCTCAGCAAGTGCCGTTAACCGCAGCCGTAGTGGTAACAACCCCGCAGGATCTGGCGTTGGCCGATGCCCAAAAAGGCATTGCGATGTTTAACAAAGTGAACATTCCTGTGTTGGGTCTGGTTGAAAACATGAGTTACTACCAATGCTCCGCGTGTGGCCATAAAGACTATATCTTTGCCAAAGACGGCGGGCAGGCACTGGCTGAACGTTACGGATTACCTCTACTTGGTGCGTTGCCTCTCAACACTACTATTCGCGAACATGCAGGCACCGGCAAGCCGCTGCTGGTAAGTGAGCCTGAACATGTGTTGTCTGATGCTTACCGTGATATGGCCCGAGCTGTATCCATGCAACTGGCGCTGACCGTGCCGGAATCGCAGCATGGCGCGAAGCATATCAAAGGCGATCCCATTGTATTTAATCCGGTAGACAACTAAAAAGCAGGGGCAGGGCAGTTTCGCTGCAATTCAGATTGATTGCCAGCTATGACCACCGCATAATACTCCCCTAAACAACCTATTGCCGTTTATTGTTAACGCCATTCTAAGCCAATACAGAGACATTCTATGCGATTAAGCGACCGTGACATTTACGACCATTTGCAGTCTGGCAAAATCATCATTGATCCCCAGCCGGGCTACGAGCACATCAGTGGTGTAACGGTAGACATGCGCCTGGGTAATAAATTTCGCGTGTTTGAAGATCACGCCGCGCCTTACATTGACTTGAGCGGCCCGAAAGCCGAGGTACAGGCAGCGTTAGAGTCGGTAATGAGTGATGAGATTGTGTTGCCAGAAGGCAAAGCATTCTTCCTGCACCCCGGCGAGCTGGCGCTGGCCATTACGCATGAATCGGTAACCTTGCCAGACAACATAGTGGGTTGGTTAGACGGCCGTTCCTCGTTGGCGCGACTAGGCTTAATGGTGCACGTAACCGCCCACCGTATTGATCCCGGTTGGTCTGGCAATATAGTGCTGGAATTTTACAACAGCGGAAAATTACCTCTGGCGCTACGCCCAATGATGAAAATTGGTGCGCTGAGTTTTGAAGTGCTTAGTCGATCGGCTGAAAAACCGTATAACGCCCGCGTAGATGCAAAATACAAAGGGCAGGCCGGTGCAGTCGCCAGCCGTATTAGCTCAGACTCTCAGTCTTAAACGACATCTCTGACGTTTTTACGCCACTGTAAATACGCTGCTTTTGTGCTCTGCAAAAGCGGCAAATTCTATTGCTTATCTCTTTAATTCCTATATCAATTTTACTTTTCTTAACGAACAACACATCACTCCTTTTGTTAAAATTATGTTTATTTGATGCGCCATTTTCTTTACTTAATCGATTAAGTGTTCTAGGGTGTTATGCAACGTCTACTTAAACTATTAAGAGAAACCTATGCGTGCATTATTGCTTTTAGGCTGCCTGGTTAGCGGAGGATTGTCCGCTGCTGAATTGTCGGTTACGTCGCCCGATAAATCGATTCAGTTTACCTTTTCCGATGACAGTGGCTTTGCTCAATACACTGTTACCTATAATGGCGAGGAACTGATGCGCCCCGGACGGTTGGGTTTTTCTTTTGCCGACGCAAAACCCATTTACAAGCAGCTGTCATTAAAAGAAGTCAGCCGCGATAGCGCCAATGAAACCTGGGAGCAACCCTGGGGCGAACAGCGTCTAATCAATAATCACTATAACGAGTTGGTAGTCAACTTCAGTGAAAAAGGCGATGCGGATAATGCATTTAACGTTCAGGTGCGCGTATTCGACGATGGCATAGGTTTCCGTTATCACGTGGATGCTGAAGGCCCGCGTACTATTACCCGCGAGATGACCGAGTTTTATATTGTTGATTCACACACCTCTACCGCGTATTGGATCCCGGGTCAGGGCTATGAGCGTCAGGAATACCTGTATCGCGAAACCCGTCTGCAGGACGTCGATAAAGCCAGTACGCCCATGACCATTAAACTGGCCAACGGCGTACATTTGGCTATTCACGAGGCCGCGCTGGTGGACTATGCCGGCATGAGTTTGAATCGCATGAATTTGGGCCGCTTCGAGGCTGACTTAGCACCGCGCGCCGATGGCGCAAAAGTACGCAAAGCAGGAAGTTTCACTACGCCATGGCGTACTGTGCAAATTGTACCGAATGCCGCAGGTCTTATTAATTCTTATCTTACGCTCAATTTAAACGAACCGAACAAACTGGGTGACGTAGATTGGATCACGCCGGGCAAATACATTGGGATTTGGTGGGGCATGCATATCCAGAAATACACCTGGGGTTCAGGTGAAAAGCACGGGGCCACCACCGAAAACACCATGATGTACATGGACTTTGCGGCAAAGCACGGTTTCGATGGTGTGCTGGTTGAAGGCTGGAATGTAGGCTGGGACGGCGACTGGATCCAAAACTCAGAGCTGTTTTCTTTTACCGAGAGTTACCCCGACTTCGACATAGAAAAAGTCACTGAGTACGGCAAAAGCAAAGGGGTGAAGTTAATTGGTCACCATGAAACCTCGGGCGGCATCACTAACTACGAAAACCAAATGGAAGATGGCTTCGCGCTTTACGAGCGGTTGGGCGTAGAGCAAATCAAAACCGGTTACGTTGCGCACGGCCAAAGCCTGAAACGTACCACTGAAGATGGCATCAAACGGTTTGAATATACCGACAGCCAGCCTGTGGTGAATCACTTTATTCATAACGTGAACACGGCGGCTAAGTACAAGATCAGCATAAATACGCATGAGTCGGTAAAAGACACAGGATTGCGCCGCACCTATCCAAACTGGATCGCCCGTGAAAGTGCCAGAGGGCAGGAATATAACTCAGGCTGGCAATCGCCAAACCCGGCAGAACATGTTCCTATGCTGGCGTTCACCCGTATGCTGTCTGGCCCCATGGACTTTACTCCGGGCATATTTGACCTGGACTACCCGCCAATTCAGGGGGGCACAGAAGAACATGGCCGTACTAAATATATGCGCCCGCATACAACGATTGCCAAGCAGTTAGCCGAGTATGTAGTGATTTACAGTCCTATTCAAATGGCGGCAGATTTGCCAGAAAACTACGAAGCCAAGCCTGCGCCATTCCAGTTTATTAAAGACGTGCCCACCGACTGGGAGAAGAGCATAGCGCTGCAAGGTGAAGTAGGGGATTTTGTGGTGATTGCGCGTAAAGAAAAGCAGCACCGTCATTATTCAGGTAACGACTGGTATTTAGGTGCCATTACTAACGAAGATCCGCGCACGGTAAACGTTAAGCTGGATTTCCTAGAACCGGGTAAGACTTTTGAAGCGCAAATTTACAGAGATGCGAAAAGAACCGACTGGCAGACTAACCCGTACGAAATAGAGATTGTGAAACAACAGGTCACCAGTGCTGACACCCTCAAGTTATTTTTGTCGGCAGCCGGTGGAGCCGCAGTGCGATTTAAGGCGTTGTAGTTTGCAATAAAGTTTCGTGAGCCGGGACTCTTTCTCTGTCTCGTCCCCATTGCGGTGGAAGAGCCGGGCTCACAATCCAATTCCGTATTAAACGAAATTTAAAACGCAGATACATAAAGCACCTCTACAGAAACGTAAACGGCCGGATTTCCCGGCCGTTTTTCGTCGTAACCTGAGAAAAGTACATTTGGTTGCACATTTATCCAACAATCAATTCATTAGCCAGATTTATGCGTTGCAATCACATTAAAAATAAGTACACTTGTCGACTCTTTCGGTCGGTGTGTAGCGCAGCCTGGTAGCGCACTGTCATGGGGTGTCAGGGGTCGGAGGTTCAAATCCTCTCACACCGACCAACTTCCTCACCCTTTTCAAATA
>MDTG01032654.1_pt1 | contig 54732 bp, 54 predicted proteins | sample 811421 | NCBI WGS metagenome assembly MDTG01 (sample SAMN05326645, study PRJNA326480) | marine metagenome | isolation source: seawater | place: Pacific Ocean: South East | collected 2011
ACGTTGATAGGCTGGATGTGGAAGCGCAGTAATGCGTGCAGCTGACCAGTACTAATAGCTCAATTGGCTTGATTTATGCACTGAAAAAAATTTTTGATTGATATTAAAATTTAAATAATACTTTTTTTGATAACTTATTTATTAATTTAAATTTATTAGTGTTTTCAAATAAGTTTTAATCTAAACAAGAATTTATGATATTTTTGTAAAAGGATTTGTTGCGCATAAAACATTTAGAGGTTTAGTATCTAAATATTCAATATTTTTTCTTAAAGTAGGATAGAGCAAAACAGCTAAAACTGTTCTATCTTTAGAAATAGATGGCATACCAGCATGTTTGACCTTTCTATTATTAAAGAAAATAACTGTGCCTTTTTTTCCAGTAACTTCTTCAATCTTATTATCTTTTTTTCTTATAAATGCTAATGGGCCACTTTCTTTATCAACGTCTGTTAAATATATCATAGCCTTTAAGGAACCCGGTTGATCCCCATCAACATGAAAATTAGCATTTACATTTCTAGAGCCTTTTGGAGTGTTAAAAATTTCTATTAATTCCATTCGAAAATTTATGTTTCCATAAAATAATTTTATTGATTCTTTTAATTTTATTTCAAGATATTTTGCATAGTATTTTCTACTAAAACCCCAAGAATATTTTACATCATTTAAATAAGACATTGGGAATTGCCATATTAAATGTTTTAAAGAAAATTTTTTCTTTTCAAATATATAATTCTTTTTATTTAAATCTTCGTTAATTCTATTGACAAAATTTCTATCAAGGTCAATTTTTGTTACATAAAATTCTTTAAGGTCAGGAATTTTTTTTTTTGCTTTGAATTTTATTATTTCCAAATTAAGAAAATACATAAATTTAATTACTTTTGAATATATTAACCATATGAAACCTTTTCTCCTAAATACAAGTATTTTTGTCAGGAGTTTTACTCCCAACAAATTGGTTAATATTTTTTTTAAAAGAATCCTCATTTATAATTAATTTTATTATCTTTTAAAAATAATAATAAAGTTTTTTTCGATGTAAAGAAATTGTATTTAAGAACTTTCTTTTTTTTTTTAACATTTTTAATCTTTTTGTTTACTTTAATCGTATTTATTTTTGATTTACTTTTAATAAATTTTTTTAAGTAAAAAATTGTCTTTTCTAATGTCATAGGATTTTTTACTTTACATTCTATGAATTTTCTTTTCAAACCTGAAGTATTTGAAAAAAAATAATAAATTAAATTATTTAAGTTTTCGATATGAATAAAATTATCATAAAGTTTTTGATTGTTCCATATTTTAATAGGTTTATTTAATTTTAAATTTTTAATTGTATTTTTTAAAAAATTATCATTACAATTTTTTCCCAAGATTGCAGGTAATCTTAAAAATAAAACTTTCTTAAAAATTCTCTTTTTTAAACTTAAAGAATACAGATATTCAGATTTAATTTTACTTCTAATGTACTCTACTTTTTTTTTAGGCTTAATTTTTTCTTTTATATCAATTGTTGAAAAAAAAATTAAATTTTTAACATTTTTTTTGCCTGCAAAATTTATTAAATTTTCGGTCATCAAGATATTTTCGTTATATTTTATATTAGATGATTTATTAAAATCATGTATTTTATGATGTGATGATATATGGATTATAGTATCAACGCTCTCGTTAAGAAAAAATTTTTTTCTTAAATCAATTTTTTTTGAAACAAAATATTTAGATCTTAAATTGGGCCTTTTTTTATTATATGTACCAAGTACATGGCACTTCTTTTTTATTAAAAATTTTGATAAATTTAATCCACTAAAACTATTTGAACCTGCAATTAAAACGTACTTTAAGTTACTTTTTTTCATTACTTTACATTATAACATTATAGATTATATAAATGTTAAAATACTATATTTAAAAAAAACTTAAATTGGTCAGCATATTCAACTTATTTATCAGCTAAAGTATTTATGAAAAAATCATTTGAGAGGTTTATAATAAATCAAATCCCAAACTTGAGATTTCTTCATAAAAGAGAAAGTTTTGGTTTTAAGTTTATTGAAACTATAGTCAATTCATATTTTAAAAAAATAGAAGAAGAACAAAATGGAGTCGACACAGCTCCCTATAATAATGGAGGTAAACTTTATTGGCCAAAAATAAAATTAGGAAATTTAGATAGTTATTGTTGGTTTGAATTATCTGAAATGATTTTACATTATTATTATTATGTAAATAAACATAACTATAAAAATGCATTAGATATAGGCAGTAATGTTGGAATAGATGCAATTTTAATGGAAAAAAATGGATTTAATACGCATGCATTTGAACCAGATCCAGATTTATTTAATCAAATGGAAAAAAACCTAAAGTTAAATTTTTGTAAAAATCTTAAAGTTTTTAATAAGGGAGTTTCAGATAAAAAAGAAACCCTATCCTTTATTAAAGTTTTAGGTAATGAAAATGCTAATCATATAGAGGGTACCAGATCATTTTATGGTGACTATAAAAGAATTAAGGTTGAAGTAATACCATTTTCAGAAATAAATCTGCAACCTGACTTAATGAAAATAAATGTAGAAGGTCACGAAAAAATTATTGTTCCAACAATACCTGTTCACGTTTGGGAAAAAGCTGATACTTTTATAGAGGTGCATGATAAAGAAAATGCAGAGGTGCTCTGGAACTTTTTTAATAAAATCAATATTAACGTTTTTTCGCAAAAAAAAAGGTGGGGTATAGCAAAAAATTTATATGACATTCCTTTTACAAACAAAGAAGGTTATATATTTGTAACTAAAAAAAACAAAATGAATTGGTAAATGAAAAGCCTTTTTCCCTATAGAAAATTATTTGGTCTAAGTGAATTAGCAATGGTTAAAAAAGTTTTTCAAAATTCGTGGAAAAGAAAATTAGATTTTGGCTATCAAGAGAAGTTTGAAAATATTTTAACAAAAAAATTTGTAAAATTTCAGGGCAAAGGTTACTGTGATGGTGTTAATTCAGGCACGAATGCAATGTGGCTTGCGTTGAAGGCTTTAAATATTAAAGATAAAAAAAAAGAGGTATTAGTTTCACCAATAACCAATCCAGGTAGTTTATCAGCCTTATCACTTGAAAACTTTAAGATTAAAATAGTTGACTCAGAACCCGACTCTTTTTCAATTTCAACTAAAAAATTTGAAGACTTAGTTAGTAAAAAAACAAGATTAGCAGTAATTACCCATTATGCAGGTTTGCCAATAGACTTATCAAAAATTAAAAAAATCTGTAAAAAAAAAAAAATTTATCTAATTGAAGATTGTTCTCAGGGACCTGGTGCAGAAATTAATGGAAGAAAAGTTGGTAATTTTGGAGACATAGCAGTATTTTCTACTGGATATAGAAAAAATCTTGCTACAGGTGGAAATGGTGGGTTGTTTTATACAAGAAACAGAAAATTTTATAATTTAGCTAGATCATACGCAGATCGTGGAAAACCGTTTTTTGATAAAAAATTTAATCAAAAAGATTTTCATAAGTATAAATATCCAGGTTTAAACATGAATTTGGATGAAATATCATCTGCGATTGGTATATCAATTCTTAAAAAACTACCATCCATAATTAAGAAAAGATATTTGATAACGAAAAAAATAAAAAAATACTTAAATCGAAATTCTAAAATTTTTTCAATTGAAAATTTGCCAAATAATACTTATCCATCAATATATTTCATAATCGTTAAAATAAATTTGAAGTTTTCAAAATTTAATAGAAAAAAAATAAAACATATTTTAAAGTTAAAAGGATTAGAGTTCAATCCAAAACACAGAGAAGTAGTATGTGAGTGGAAATGGATCAAACCATATTTAATAGGAAAAAAGTTAACACCTAATGCAAAAAAATATAGAGATGAAAGTTTTAATCTTTATATCAACGAAAAATTTAGTAATAAAAACGTTAATAAAATTTTAGAAATATTGATGTTAGTTGAAAAAAAATGTTTAAATAAAATTTATAAAAGATAATTTTTAAAGAATTTAAATAAATTATTTTTTTTAATTATGTTTTCATTTCCATCAAATTCTGCATGCAACCCCGCGCACATATGTGATATTATTAACTTTTCAATATTACTAAAATTTGACACAAAATCTAACATGATAAATATTGTGAAGAAAATGTCTCCACATCCAGTAGTATCCTTACTGGAATTAATTAAAGATTTACAAAAAATTAGTTTTTTTCTCTCTAAGACATAAGCACCGTTTTTTCCCATAGTTATAATTGTTTTTTGGAAACCGCTAAAAAATTTTTCATTTTTTTGAATAAGTTTTTTTACTGAAGTATATTTGTCCTGAACTAACAATCTAAACTCTGCTTCATCCATTGAAATTACTTTTGCTTTTTTATATTTTGAAATTAAATTATACCCAAAGTTGAAAGAGTTACTTTGACAGTTTATGAATGTTTTATTGGAAAATTTAGATATAAGTTTAATAATTTTTGAGTCTATTAATCCATGACCATAATCAAAAATTATTATCATTTTAAATCTGCTTAAATTTATTTTTGAGAAAAATTTGTAAAAATTTTCCTTATTGTGTAAGTTTAATAAATCATCTTGATTTAAGTTAATTTGAAATAATTTAGATTTAGAATAATTATCTTGAAATCTTTGCTTTTCAATAATTTTTAGATTTGTTTTAAAATTTAATTTTTTAACGCTTTTATTTAAGTATTTCCTATAAGTTTTGTCATTATAATTATTTTGAAAGCAAATATTATTGGTTCCCTCTATGAAATTCGAAAGAAGGTTTGAAACAAGAATTGTACCTCCTCCATATGATTTGCTTGATACATAACTTGAAGTTAATATATTACTTTTTCCCGATTTTCCTTGTACATTTGTTTTGATATATGTGTCGATGATATGCTCACCAATTATTAAAATGTTATCTGATAATTTTTTTTCAGTAAATTTTTTTAGCTTTTTTTCAAAAATTTTTTTTTCTTTTTCATTTAAAATTTCATCTAAAAAATTTTTGCTTAAATTAAATTTTTTATTTATTATATTTGTTGATGAGTTTAGACCAGTCTTAGTAAAAATTACCTTCCCTTTGTATTTCTGTACTAATTTTTTTTCTAAAGCTAAATTTTTGTCAGTAGAGGAGTTTATGTAATCTTTCCCTTTAAAATAAAAGTCTGGTTTTATTTTTTTTATTACACTTATTGCTGTTTCATTGTTGCTTATTATTACCTTGTCAATACATCTCAAATTTTCAAGAATTTTTAATCTCTCACTTTCGTTAAACAAGGGCCTATTATGACCTTTTGATTTTTTTACAAATTCATCACTTGTTAGTGAAACAATCAAGAAGTCACAATATTTTTTTGCCTCAATAAAATGTTTAAGATGACCAATATGAATTACATCAAAGACACCATGACAGAGACCTATTTTTTTTGATTTGGATACCATTTATTATTAATACTATATTTATATTTTATTAAAATATTTATGCCAATTTTTTTTGAAATCTATACTTTTATCATCAATAATTAAGTCATAACTGGGCTTACCAAATAAAATTTTATGATATTTTACCCCCCAATACTTTAGTTGATTAGTCGTTATTGTCTTAGCTAATCTTTTTGCAAGAGATTTTTTATTATTTGATCTACCCATATATCTAGCCGTAAAAATAATTATTTTATTATTCTTGTACAATTTATTTATGATTTTTATTGTCTTAGTTATCGGTTTTGAGTTTTTGTAATCATTTCCATTTGTTTGACAAATTACTCCATCTAAATCAAAACATATAATTTTACTTTTCATGTATAAACATTAATGATAATTAAAGTATTTTATATAAAAATAAAGATATCAAGTTAACTTTTGTTGATTATTTCAAGTTTAGTGATAAGAATAATTCGATCCTTGTAAAGGTCATAAATTATGGATAATTCGCAATTTGCTCAAAACTTTTACGAAAAAAATCTAGTTTATTCTCAAAATTCTTTTGAGAAGGGTGATTTATTACCTCACAGATATGTTTTTGTTTTAACAAATCTTTGTAACTTAAAATGCTCATTTTGTTTTCAGGAAAGAAAAAAAAATCCAAAAAGAATGTTCAAGGATGATTGGATGAATTTAATTGACAAAATACCCAATAATTCAAGAATTACATTAACAGGTGGTGAGCCATTAGCTTATAAAGGTTTTGATGAAATTTTTATTAAAGCAAATAAAAATAATTATACAAATATAATAACAAATGGAACTTTATTGAATGAGAATTTATTTGAACTATTTTTAAGTCATAAAAATTTCAAAATTTTGTCGGTATCTATAGACACAATAGGAAATAAAAATAGAGATTTTAAAGAAGTTCAGTGGACAAGATTAGTTGAAAACTTACAAAATTTCAAAAAAATGATTAGAAAAAATGGAAGTGAAATAGTTATTAATATTAAAACTGTAGTTACTGATGAAAATATTTATCAACTGTCAGACCTGAATAAGCTGGTAAATGATCAGATAGGTGCAGATACCCATGATTTAATGTTACTAAAAGGTTCTGATATACAACATGCAGATATTATGCATCAATATGATGATATTTTTAAAAAATCAAAAGCTTACAAATACAAAAATTTTGATGAATTAATTAATCAACTTAATTTAATCAGAAAAAACAATTCAACAAAAAATAAAAAGGCATTTTTACATCCCAACATCATACCATTAAATTCAGATGAAATTATTGATAAAAAAAAATATGAGTTTTTAAATAATGAAGATCATTTTCCTGAAAATTTTTCAACATGCTTATCTCCATGGACAAGTATTCATATAAATAATGACGGTAATGTGATTCCATGTATGGCTGTCTCTTTTGGTAATGTAAAAACTCAATCTTTGAAAGATATATATTTTTCTAAAACTTCAGAGGCTTTTAAAAAAGAAATAAAAAAATGTGGTACATTACCAGCTTGTAATAGATGTGGATGGCTAAAGTATAAAAACAATTAATGAAAAATAAAGTATTGTTTTTTGTATTAGGAAGCAACTCCTTCACAGGTTCAAATTTTGTTAATTACTTAATTAATTTAAATCAAGAAGTTGTTTGCATAAGTAGGTCAAAAGAATCACAACAACACTTTCTTGCATACCCTAAAAAAAGTAAAAAAAAAATTTTTTACAATTTTGATATAAATCTTGATCATAAAAAAATTTTAAGACTAATAAAAAAAAAAAGGCCAAAATATATTATAAACTTTTCATCACAAAGTATGGTTGGACAAAGTTGGTTTAGACCAATAGACTGGTATACAACAAACGTTTTAGGAAATATAAAATTAGTAGAAAGTATTAAAAATTTTAAATTTATAAAAAGATATTTAAATGTGTCAACACCTGAGGTTTATGGATCCACAGGTAAAAATATAAAGGAAAGTATTAATTATAAGCCCTCCACTCCTTACGCTATATCAAGGGCGTGTTTTGATAATCATTTATTTGCAATATATAAACAGTTTAAGTTCCCTGTAATTTTCACTAGGGCATCGAATGTATACGGTCCCAGCCAAAGATTGTATCGAATTATTCCTGCAGCAATAAGGTCTGCAACTAAGAACGATAAGTTAAATTTGGATGGTGGTGGAAAATCAGAAAGAAATTTTATTTTTGTTCAAGATGTAGTTGAAGCCACATTTAAAATATTGATGAAAGGAAAAATAGGAAATATTTATCACATTTCATCTAATGAAATAATTAGTATAAAAAATTTAGTAAGAAAAATTTATAAGATAAATAACAATAAAAACTTCAATAAAAATATTAAATACTCAAAAGATAGGGTAGGAAAAGATAAAATTTATTATCTAAATTCACTAAAATTAAAAAAAGATTTAAATTGGATCCCAAAAATTAATTTGGAGACAGGAATTAAGAAAACAATTGATTGGTTTAAAAAAAATGAAAAAAAATTCAAAAAGAAAGATTTAGAATATAAACATAAAAAGTAGTTATGAAAATATTAGTATTAGGTGGGTGCGGATATATAGGTACTAAATTAGTTGAGAAACTTTTAAAATATAAAAAGTTTAAAGTTATAGTTTTTGATGTTCAATGGTTTGGAAAAAATTTAAGAATGCACAAAAATCTCAAAGTTATTAAAGGAGATATTAGACAAATTCCAAATAATATTTTTAAAGGTGTAAACACCGTTATTCATTTAGCAAATATAGCTAATGACCCAGGAGTAGAGTTAAATCATCAATTATCATGGGAAGTAAATGTTCTGGCAACAATGGATGTAATTCAGAAAGCAATTAAATGCAATGTAAAGAAATTTATTTTTTCAAGCTCAGGAAGTGTTTATGGAATCAAGAAGGAATCAAAAGTAACAGAAAAACTTAGTCTTGTTCCTATTTCGACTTACAACAAAACTAAAATGATTGCAGAAAGAGTGCTATTTAGTTTTAATGATAAAATAAAAATTTTTTCAATCAGGCCAGCAACAGTCTGTGGCTTCTCCTCGAGAATGAGAATGGATGTTTCTGTAAACAATCTTACTTTTCAAGCTATCAAAAATAAAAAAATAAAAGTATTTGGTGGAAAACAAATAAGGCCAAATATTAATATAAATGACCTTGTTAGAGTTTTTGAGCATTTTGTGAATAAAAAAAATATTGAAACAGGGGTTTATAATGCTGGATTTGAAAATTTATCAATAAATGATATTGCAAAAAAAATTGCGAAACGAACAAAAGCTAAAATATTTACTTTAAAAAATTCTAATGACCCTAGAACTTATAAATTAAATTCTGATAAATTAATAAAAACAGGATTTAAAAAAAAATTTTCAGTTGATCAAGCTATAGATGAGATTATAGAAAAATGTGATAATTCAAAATATAAAGATAAAAATAAATTTTACACTGTGAAGTGGATGAAAAAATTAGGTTTATAAAATAAATGGAAATAAATCTTTTAAATAAATACCCGAAAACAAAAAGAAATTTAGATGAGAGAAAAAATCTTAAATCAGAAGAGGTAAGAGAAATTGCTAGAAAATTTGGAAAGGAATTTTTTGATGGAGATAGAAAATACGGGTATGGGGGTTTTAATTACAATTCAAAGTATTGGTCAGAAGTAGTTTTAACGTTTAAGGATTTTTGGAAAATTAAAGAAGGAGATTCCTTATTAGATATTGGGTGCGCAAAGGGATTTATGATTTACGATTTTTATCGACAAATCAATAACATCCAACTCAAAGGTATAGATATTTCAAGTTATGCAATAGAAAATTCTTACAAAGAAATTAAAAAATTTTTATCAGTCGCTGATGCAAAATCTTTACCATTTGATGATAAAAGTTTTGATCACGTTATCTCAATTAACACTATTCATAATCTTGATATAGATGATTGCATTAAAGCAATAAAAGAAATAATAAGAGTATCAAAAAAAAATAGTTTCATAACTGTAGACGCATTTAAATCAGATGAAGAAAAAAAAAGAATGTTTGATTGGAATTTAACAGCCAAAACAATATTATCAGTAGATGAATGGAAAAATTTATTTAAAGAAATAGGTTATGAAGGAGATTTTTTTTGGTTCACTCCATGAGTAAGATATTAAAATTATATAAAGAATTTTTATTAATTCGTCTTCTTGAAGAACAAATTATAAAAAGATATGAGGAAGGCAATATGCGTTGCCCTACACACTTGTCTATTGGTCAGGAAGCGGTAGCTGTTGCATTTTCTCAAATAGTTAATAAAAAAGATTTTGCAATAAGCACACACAGAGCCCATGCTCATTATATTGCTAAAGGAGGAAACATTAATTATTTAGTTGCAGAACTCTACGGAAAAAAAACAGGCTGTTCTGGGGGCAAAGGTGGTTCAATGCATTTAATTGATTTAAATGTAAATTTTATGGGATCTTCATCAATTCTGGCAAACAATATACCTATAGGAGTAGGCTTAGGACTTGCAATAAATATAAAAAAAAAGGATACAATAAGTTATATTTTTTTAGGTGATGCTGCCACTGAACAAGGCGTGTTTTACGAGTCACTAAATTTTGCAGTGGTAAAAAAAATTCCAGCAATATTTATATGTGAGAATAATAGCTATTCAGTTTATTCCAAACTAGACGTGAGACAACCAAAAAAAAGAAAGATTTCTCAATTGGCGAAATCAATTGGTTTAAAATCTTATAAATCTAACGGAAAAAATATTTTTGAAATTTTAAGTAAATTGTCAAAAGCAAAAAACTATGTTAGCTCAACTAGAAAGCCATGTTTTATCGAAGTTGATACTTATAGATGGTTTGAGCATTGTGGAATTTACAATGACGATCAATTGAATTATAGGCCTAAGGATGTATTAAATAATTGGAAAAAAAATGATAATTTAATTTTATTAGAAAAAAAATTAATCAAAGAAAATATTAATACAAAAAATATTAAATTAGATATTAATAAAAAAATTCAAAAAGCATTTAAATTTGCTGAAAGTTCTAGTTTCCCAAAAAATCAAGATTTAGTCACAGGAGTTTATGCTAAATAAGAAATTTAAATTTTTCGAAGCTATAAATGAAGCTTTGGATTACAGTTTAAAAAAAGATAAAAATTTGATATGTTATGGTCTTGGAGCAACTGATCCAAAAAGAATATTTGGCACCACAAAAAACCTTAAGGAAAAATTTGGAGAAAATAGAGTTTTTGACGTTCCTAATTCTGAAAATGCTAACACCGGAATATCAATTGGTGCTGCTTTAGGTGGAATAAGATCAGTTGTGGTGCATCAAAGATTAGATTTTTTTTTGCTAGCGATGGACCAATTAGTAAATTCCGCTTCGAAATGGCATTATATGTTCGGTTCAAAACAGTCTATCCCAATAACAATAAGATTGATTATAGGAAGAGGATGGGGGCAAGGCCCAACTCATTCTCAAAATTTACAACCATGGTTTTATCATATCCCAGGACTAAAGTTAGTGGCACCAACATTTCCTGAGGATGCAAAGCAACTCTTGATAGATTCTATTTTTGATCCAAATCCAGTAATTTTTATAGAGAATAGATGGTTGCATCATACAATTGGTTATAAAAAAAAAAAACATAAAATCCAAAAATTATTTGGTTCTAAAGTTTGTAAAAAAGGTAATCATATAACTATTGTCTCAACAGCCGATTTAACAATTGAAGCATTAGAAGCCTCTAAAATTCTTTACAAATATCACAAAATTAAATGTGAAGTTATAGATCTGAGAGTTATCAAACCTCTAGATGAATCAACAATTTATAGATCTTTAAAAAAAACCAAGAATTTACTTTGTTTAGAAAACTCATTTGAAGATGGTTCGATATCCAGTGATATTATAAGTAAAGTTATTATTAATAAAAAAATTAATTTAAAAAATAGACCTTCTATTTTAGCAATGCCAAATATACCTGTACCAAGCACATATAGTGGATCAAGTTTTTACACAAGATATCCAAAAATTGTAAATAAAATCTTAGAAATTTTAAAAATTAAAAATTCTATTCCTAAACATGTTTTAGAAATTAAAAATCATTTGGATACACCAGGAAGTTGGTTTAAAGGACCATTTTAAAATGCAAAAAAAAAATACTGCAGCTGTAATAGAAAAATTTAACTCTAAACTAAGATTTTATGATTATAAAATTGGCAATCTTAAAAAAGGTCAGGTTTTGGTTAAAATTTTATATTCTGGAATTTGTAGAAGCCAAATTATGGAAATTGAGGGAAAAAGAAATACAAAAAAGTGGTTACCACATATGCTTGGTCATGAAGCAGTAGGCAAAGTTTTGGATTATCATAAAAACAATAAAAAATTTAAAAAAGGTGACGAAGTTATTGCTACGTGGATTAACAGCAGAGGAATAAAATCTTTAGGAGGAATTATAAAGATAAAAAATAAAAAAATTAATTATGGACCAATTACTACATTTTCAAAATATGCACTTATATCCGAAAATAAATTAGTAAAAAAACCAAAATATCTAAAAAATTTATATGCACCTTTTTTTGGATGTGCAGCTTTGACAGGAATGGGTATGGTATATAATCAGGCAAAACCAAAGAAAAATCAATTAATTCTTTTAATAGGATTGGGTGGTATTGGTTTTTTTTCAGTTTTAGCGCTACTAGAAAAAGGTATTAAAAATATAATTGTGGTAGACAATAATGAAAATAAAAAAAAATTAGCACGTAAATTAGGAGTAAAACATTTTTTTAATATTAAAAAATCTAATGAGAAAAAAAAATTGAAAGATTATTACTCAAAAAAAATTGATTTATGTTTAGAAAATTCAGGAAATTCTAAATCAATTGAATTTTGTTTTTCTATGATAAAAGATAATGGGAAAGTAATATTTTCGTCTCACCCTCCCGAAAAAAATAAAATTAAAATCGATCCACATGAGTTAATCAAAGGAAAAAAAATTTTTGGTACTTGGGGTGGCAATTGTAAACCTGACAAGGATATTGCAAGATTTTCAAAAGTTTTCATTAAAAATCGAAGATTTGTAAAACAAACAAAATCTAATATATATAAGTTTGATAGAATTAATGATGCTATAAATGACTTTAAAAAAGGAAAAATATTAAGACCAATAATTAAATTTTAGAAAATGAATTTAAAAAATTATAAATTAAACTTAAAGAAATTAATTGATGAAATTGACTTAAGTTTTATTGAAAACATTGTGGAAAAAATGAAGAAAGTGAAAAAAAGAAATGGTAAAATATTAATAATTGGTAATGGGGGAAGTATTTCTACTGCAAATCATATTTCGGTGGATTTGACTAAAAATGCAAAAATTCCAACCTTGCAACCATATAATGATAATTTAATAACATGTTATTCAAATGATTATGGTTTCGAAAACTGGGTTTATAAATTAATAAAATATTTTTTAAATAAAAAAGATTTAGTTATATTTTTAAGTGTAAGTGGAAATTCAAAAAATCTTGTCAAAGCTGCAAAATTATGTTCAAAGAGTAAAATTGACCTTATTTCATTAACTGGTTTTAACAAAAAAAATAAATTAAGTAAGATCGGTAATTTTAATTATTCAGTTAATTCCAAATCTTATAATCAAGTTGAGGCAATGCACTTTATCATTCTTTCAATGGTTGTTGATAAGTTGGTTGGGAAAGATATTTATGGGACTAATCTTTAAATGATTTAAACAAATGAAAATATTAGACAATTTAAACATTAAAATTTTTGGTGATGGTGCTGACATGCAAACTATAAAAGATTTAAATAAAAAAGATTACATTAAGGGTTTTACCACAAACCCTTCTTTAATTAAAAAAGCTGGAGTTAAAGATTATAAAGAGTTTGCAGTTGATCTCTTATCTCAAATAAAAGATAAACCAATCTCATTTGAAGTTTTTGCAGATGATGCAATAAATATGGAAAGACAAGCAGAGGAAATTGCTTCTTGGGGGGAGAATGTTTATGCCAAAATACCTATTACAAATACTAAAGGTGATAGTTCACAAAAATTAATAAAAAACTTAAATGCAAAAGGTATTAAATGCAATATCACCGCGATATTTACAGCAGAACAAGCTAAAGAAATTATTGATATAGTTGATGATAAAACCAATCTAATTTTATCAATATTTGCAGGCAGAATTGCTGACAGTGGAGTAGATCCAATATCAATAGTTGATGAATGTATAAAAATATCTAAGCATAAAAAAAATATTGAAATATTGTGGGCAAGTACAAGAGAGGTAATTAATATATTTCAAGCAGATAAAATAAATTGTCATATCATAACAGTGCCGAGTGATATTTTGAAAAAATTCAAATATTTGGGAAAAGATCAAACACAGTTTTCTCAAGAAACAGTTATAGATTTTTATGAGGATGCAAAATCTGCTGGCTACAAGATATAAATGAAAGAATTTTTTTCTTTAAAATATTCTGGAAATTTAAAAAAAAGACAAAAAAAAACGAAATTTTATCTGGCTACAATATGTATATTTGGTTTAAAAATTTGTAAGATTTAAAATTTTTTATGAAAGAATACAATGAAATAGCGATCATTAAAATATGAGTATTTCAAATAGAAAAAAGTTACATACAATCTCAAAAATAAAAAATTTCCTCATTTGGTTTTTTTTGTATTCTTTAAGTTTACCATTTTTAATAGTTGTTATCTTAATTAGTCCTATAATTAAGATTAGAATAAATGAATTAGAAACAAGATCAATTGGCCATTTTTCAATACCCGTTGAAATTTTTATAAACGAATTGAAATATAATATTCATAATGAAAAAAGAACTTTTCATATTTGGTTTACTAATAAAAAAATTTCTAATTACTTTCTTTTAAAAAAATGGAAAGAACATCTATTTATTGTACCAAGGTTTTTTTTAAAACCTATTTTTAATATCATTATGAAATTTAAATTCTTAAATTTTCTTAAATCACCCTATAGACACTGGCACGATATAGAAATAAATAAAAATTGGCAGGTTGTAGACAAATTCAATATTTTAAAAAAAACAAAACCAACAATCAAATTTTACGATAAAGAAAAAAAACCATTAAATGAATTTTTGTCAAAAAATAATTTAAAAAATGGATATATTTGTTTTATGTCAAGAACTGGAAAGTATTTAAATGATAATGTGTCAACCCGTGATGCTGAAATTACCAATCTTCAAAAAGCATTAATAAAATATTGTAAAAAAAAAAAATTAAAAGCTATTAGAATGGGATCTAGTAAAGAAAAAAGACTCAAAATTAAGTCCCCATACATAATTGATTATTGTACTTCAAAATACAAATCAGACGCGTTGGATATTTTATTACCGTTTTATTGTGAATTTTTTATCGGATCAGCTACTGGATTAACTTTATTACCAATATTAAATAGAAAAAAAGTTTGTTATGTAAATTTTTATGATTTTCAAAATATCAGACTTACAACACAAAATATGATTAGCTGGATTATACCAAAAAAAATTATGAAAATTTCAAATAAAAAATATTTAACTTATTCTCAAATAATACAAAAAAAATTAAATGAAATCTTATATGAGAAAGATTTGAATAAATTAGGATTTAAATCTATAGATAATTCTGTTAATGAGATTTTTGATATGTTGAATGAATTCAGCAATAATCATAATAAAAAATATAAAAAAAAGACAAAATTACAGAATAAGTTTTGGAAAATATTTAAAAAATATTATCATTTTGAACCAAATTATTCAAAAATCTCAGATAACTTTTTAAATTATAATAAAATATTGATTAAATAGATGGGTCTTTCATTAAGAAAAATTAAAATAATAGATGAGCAATTTATATTTGATTTAAGAAATCAAAAAGATGTAGTTAAAAATTCAATTATAAAAAAAAAAATAAATCAAAAAAATCATAATATCTGGTTTAAAAATCAATTAAAAAAAAATTTTAAAAATAGTTTTATAATCTTATATAATCTTCAAAAAATAGGCTATTTAAGATTTGATAAATTGAATAATTTCTTTTATGCAAATATTGCTTTAATTGAAAAGGTAAGAGGTAGAGGATTTTCAAAAAAAGCTTTATTATTGGGAGAAAAAAAAATTTCATCTAAAAATTTCTATTCAAAAGTTTTAAAACATAACCAAAAATCTTTATCATTGTTTAGATCTTGCAATTATTATATTGTTAAAGAATATTTAAAATATTTCTTAATGAAAAAAATTTCTTATAAAAAAAATTTAAGTTTAATCAACCAAATCGAATCGTTAAGAAAGAAAAATAATACAAATTGGATGAAGATATTGAAAATTGCATTTAAATTTGATCCTAAAAATGCAGCCGAAGCTATGGGAAAAATAAATCAATATGATAAAAAAATTTCAAGTTTATCTCTTAAACTAAGTCGAAATAAATAATTTGAAATAAAAATGTCCAATAAACCAATATTAGTTGCAGAAATCTCAGCAAATCACTCTGGCTCTATTTTAACAGCAAAAAAACTTATAAAATGCGCAAAAACTTACGGCGCTGATGCTGTCAAATTACAAACATTCACCCCAGACTCAATGACAATAAAGTCTAAAAAAAAACAATTTAAATTAAAAAGTGGAATTTGGAAAGGGTATTCTCTTTGGGATTTATATGATAAAGCAAAAACACCTCTAAAGTGGCACGCAGATTTATTTTCATATGCAAAAAAAATTGGAATTAAAATTTTCAGCACACCTTTTGATGAAGCAGCGGTTGATTTTTTAGAAAGACTGAAATGTCCAATTTATAAAGTTGCCTCGTTTGAAATTGTAGATATTCCTTTAATTATAAAAATTGCAAAAACAAATAAGCCAATGATTATATCAACAGGAATGGCCAACTTAAGTGAGATAGAGCTGGCTTTAAAGACTGCAAAGAAATATGGATCAAGAGATATAACATTACTATATTGTGTAAGCAATTATCCATCTAATTTTAAAGATTTTAATTTGAATAATATTAAAATCCTTAAGGATAAGTTTAAATGTAAGGTTGGATTATCAGATCATTCTATTGATAATAAAGTTGCTATAGGCGCAGTAGCTCTAGGTGCTGAAATAGTTGAAAAACATATAGCGTTGGAAAACCAAAAGAAAGGGCTTGATATCAAATTTTCTTTAAAAGGAAAAGAAATTAAAAAATTTAAAGAAGATCTATTGGAGACACACTTTATGACAAGTAAAAAATATTTTTACAGATCATTAGCGGAGAAAAAAAACTTATTTTTACGCAGATCTATACTTGCAATAAAACAAATAAAAAAAGGAGAAAAATTCAATTTAGAAAATATAAAATGTTTACGACCATCAAATGGAGCTCCACCAAAATACTTTAAAAAAATACTTAATAAATATTCAATTAAAAGTTATGATATAGGAGACCCTATAAAAATGAGAGATATAAAAAGCTTATTATAATCATGATGTTAATACCATATGGCAAACAATCAATAGATAAAGAAGATAAAAAAATAGTTTTAAACTCGTTGTCTCAAAGTATTATTACTGGAGGTGGGATATATCAAAAAAAATTAGAAATTAGTTTAACTAACTATTTAAATTCTAAGTACGCAATTACATGTAGCAGTGGAACAGCAGCTATCCATATGGCATTAAAAGCTATTGGCTGTAAAAAGGGAGATAAAATAATAATGCCATGCATAAATTTTATATCGTCGTACAATATTTCTAGAATATTAGAACTTGATATTTATCTTGCGGATGTTGATGCTGCTACAGGTCAATTAACTTCAAAAACGATCCATAATTGTGTTAAAAAAAATAATCTTAAAAATATTAAAGCCATTATTGTTATGTATTTAGGAGGATATACTTATAATATTTCTGAAATATATAATTTAAAAAAAAAATTTAATTGCTTCTTAATCGAAGATGCGTGTCATGCATTTGGAACATCTTATATTATTAATAAAAAAAAATATAAAGTTGGTTCTTGCAAGCATGCTGATATATCAACTTTCTCAATGCATCCAGTAAAAAGCATCACATCAGCAGAGGGAGGTATATTAACTACAAACAATAGATTATTTTTTAAAAAGGCTTTAGGATTTAAATCTCATAACTTAATTAAAGACTCTAAAAAGCATTGGAAATATAAAATTAAAGAACCAGGATTGAATTATAGATTAAGTGACATAAATTGCGCATTAGCCTATTCTCAATTAAAGAGAATAAGTAAATTTTTATCAAAAAGGAAAGAAATTTATAAGAGGTATAAAGAAGCTTTTAGCAAAATAAATAATAAAATTTTAAACATTTTAGAATTTAGTAATAACGTCAATCCTTCATTTCATTTATTTGTGATTTTTATTGACTTTAAAAAAATTAAGAAAAAAAAAGACGAATTTATCAGATATCTTAAGAAGAATAATATTTTTGTTCAATATCATTATATCCCAATTTATAAATTTGATATATACACAAAAAAAAATAAGACTTTTATAAACAATTTTAAAGGATCTGAGACTTTTTATAAAAAAGCCATAAGTTTGCCAATATATTATGATTTAAATGTAAAGGATCAAAATAAGGTAATTACAAAGATATTTGAATTTATAAAACTATGAAAAAAATAGATCAAAAATACTTTTTCAAAAAAAATCTTTTATTTAATAAAACTTTATTAATAACAGGTGGCACGGGTTCATTTGGAAAATCATTTATTGAATATATTTTAAAAAAAAAAATTAGTTTTAAAAAGATAATTATTCTAAGTAGGGATGAGTTAAAACAATTTAATTTACAAAATAGTATTCCAAAAAATATTAAAAAAAAATTTAGATTTTTTTTAGGTGATATAAGAGATAAAGATAGATTAATCACAGCTTTTGAAAATGTCGATTTTGTAATTCATGCTGCTGCATTAAAACAGGTTCCAACAGCAGAATATAATCCCTCAGAATTTATTAAGACAAATGTTATAGGAACTTCAAATGTAATTGACGCAAGTTTTAAAAATCAAATACAAAAAGCCATTCTATTATCTACAGACAAAGCCTCCTCCCCAATCAATTTATATGGAGCGACAAAACTTTGTGCAGATAAATTGTTTATCAGTTCAAACAATATAAAAGGTAAAAAGAAAATTAAATTTTCAGTAGTAAGATATGGAAATGTTATGGGTAGCAGAGGTTCTGTATTAGAAATATTTAAAAAACAGAAAAGTAAAAAAATATTAACACTAACAGATAAAAAAATGACAAGATTTAATATTTTTTTAGATCATGCTATTGAACTAGTTTTATGGTCGCTGCAAAACTGCAAAGGAGGAGAGATTGTTGTTCCAAAACTTAGATCATTTTATGTAAAAGATTTAGCACGTGCATTCGGAAATGATATTAAAATTTTAGAAACTGGTATAAGACCTGGTGAAAAAATAGAAGAGGAAATGATATCAATTTATGATTCTATAAATACCGTAGAACACAAAGATAAATATATGATTGTTGAGAATAATAAAAACAAAAAACAATTGAATTTTAGCTACAATTCAAGAGATAATAAAGATTTTATCAGTTTGAATGAGCTCAAGAAAATTGTTGAATTTTTTCAATAATTTTAATGCCCATTGCGATAATACCAGCCAAAGAGTTTAGTAGAAGATTACCAAAAAAAAATTTTAGAAATTTATTGGGAAAACCAATGATTTCATGGACCATTCATCATTTAAAAAAAACTAAAATATTTAACAAAATTATTGTTTCTACAGACTCAGATAAAATAAGAAAAATAGCTGAAGAAAATAATGTTGACTATGTAATTAATAGGCCTGCAAAATTATGTAATGACAGTGTAAGCACCATTGAAGTTGTTAAACACGCAATAAAATATTTACAAACAAAAAATATTAAGTCTAAATATGTATGTTGTATGTATCCGGCAGCTCCCAATACAAATTATAAAAATATCATTCTTGGATTTGATTTAATAAAAAATTTAAGTAACAAATTTATTTTTCCTTGTACACAAAAAATGAACAAAACCAATCAATGTACAAATTTTGAAACGATAACAAAAATAAAAAAAAAAATAATTAATAATAATTTAAAAGATTCAGGACAATTTTATTTTGCCTCAACAAACACTTGGCTTAATAGCAAAAAGATTATAAAATTAAAATCAATAATTATTCCTATAAGTAAAAAAAACTCTGTTGATATCAACAATTATTATGATTTTAAAAAAGCAAAAAAAATACTAATAAATGATAAATAACATAACAAAATTTATTAGTCATAATAAAAAAAATTTTCATTTTAAAAAAAGTACAAGCAACAAGGTATTTTTAATCGAATTTAATGGCTGGTATTTCATCCATATAATTTTTTCGTATTTAAGCAATTATTTTAAAAATAAAAAAAATTATAAAATAATAGCATACGAGTCCTTCGAATTAATGAATAAAAAGAAACAAAGCTTTTTTCAGAGAGTATTTTGGAAAATTGGAACTAAAGTTGGCATTAAAACTTTTAATATATTTAAAAGTATTGGAGTTGATGAATACATAAGGCCTGAATATAATAAAAAAATTCTTAGTGATGCTTCCAAAAAATATTATGATCTTAAAAGAAATTTAAATAATAAAAGTTTAGAGGATTTAAAAATAAACAATGTTTGGATAGGTGATTTAATATATGATAGTTTCTTAAAAAAATTTAAATTATCAACAATTAAAAGTTTTAATGATAAAAAATTTTTAAATTTTTTCTATGACTCTATAAAGTTTTTTTTATTTTGGGAAAATTATATAAAGAATAACAACATACAAGCTATTTGTGGCTGTCACGAGGTTTATTTAACTGGAATACCGTTAAGAATTGCAAATAGTTTAAATATTAAGACTTTAGCTATTTCAAATTTAAGTGTGATAAATATTTCCAAAAGGGTTGATTTTATAAAAAAAAATACATCAGAATATTTCAAAATTAAAACTCAAAAAAATATTTTAAAAAAAGATTTAAAAAAAATTGGAAAATCAAAAATTAATTTAGCAGGGAAAAATATATTACTTAACCAATTATCTGGCAAAAGTAGAATTTTTTATATGAGAAAAAACTTTTATACAAAAAAATTTAAAAAAGGAGTCAAAGACTCAAAAAAGATTAATGTAATTATATTTGCTCATAATTTTGATGATGCTTTTCATGTTCATGGTAATAATATTTTCGAGGATTACAAAAGATGGTTTTATTTTTTAGAGAAAATTATAAAAAAAACTGATTATACTTGGTTCATTAAAAATCACCCCTCAAATGATAAAATGACAAAAATTGAAATACAAAACCTTTGTAGAAAATTTAAGAATATTAAATTAATAAAATCAGACTTTCCAAATAATGAATTAATTAATTTAGGTATAAATTATGGATTGACACTGTATGGCACAGTGTCGTCTGAAATGTCTTATTACGGAATGAAAATGATTAATGGTAATTTAAATAATCCACACTGTGAATTTAATTTTTCATATACACCAAAAAGTCTTGATGATTATGAAAAAAAACTTCTGAATTTGAAGAAATTTAAATTTAAGATTAACTATGAAGAACTATATCAGTATCATTACATTAAAAATAAATTGTTAAATCAAAATATTTTTTTTGAAAATTTTAATAAGTTTTCAACATATAAGCAAAAAAAATCAGTATTATATACGGATGAGGTTCTTAAATTATGGATTAGAGATTTTGATCAAACCAAACATAAAAAAATCATAAAAAAGTTAGAGAAATTTATACCATCGAGCAGATATCATTTATGATTAAAAATTTTATTTATTTTTCGTTAAATTAGTATTAATAGTCATTAAAAATCAATGAATAAATAGCCAAACCTAATATGAAAATAAAAAAATACCGATCATCAACTATAAGTTTGAGTAGTGAAAACTTCAAATTTTTGACTGACCCTTGGCTTGTTGATGGAGCATATTATGGTTCTTGGTTCCATCTAAAAAAATTTGACTTAGAGAAAAATTTATCAGAAATAAATTCACATAATGCAATTTATATTAGTCACATTCACCCAGATCATTTTTGTGAAAAAACATTAAAATTAATAGATAAGTCAATACCAGTTTATATACATAAATTTAACTCTCAAAGCCTCAAAAGAAGACTTATTAATCTTGGATTTAAAGTTCATGAACTAGAACATGGCAAAAAAAATAAGTTATCAGATAATGTTTATTTAAGTATTTATGCTGCCGATGATTGTAATCCAGAATTATGCTTCAAACATTTCGATTGCAGAATTGGAGAAAGCAAAAATTTAAAATCAACTTTACAAATCGATACAATTTCTGTTTTAGAAATTGATTCTTATATTATTGTTAATGTTAATGATTCTCCTTATGATTTATCCAAAAGTGTTTTGAAGAAAATTAAAAATTCATTCAAAAAAATTGATTTTTTGTTGACCGGGTATAATGGTGCTGGTCCATATCCACAGTGTTTTTTTGAAACTAATGATAAAAAAATTTTAGAAAAAACCCACGAAAAAAAAATGCATTTTTTGGGTTCTGCCCTTAATTATTTAAAAGCTTTAAAACCAGCAGAATATTCTTTATTTGCAGGAGAATATATTTTGGGTGGAAAATTATTTAATTTAAATAAGTATATAGGAAATGAGAGTAGCAATAATGCATATAGCTATATAGATAAAGAATTAGATAGATTAAATTTAACAAATGAAATTTCAAGTCTAAATTTAATTGACGAAAAAGTTTTTTACATAGGAAAAAATGAAACAAAAAAATATAAATCAAACATGAATGATAACTCGCAGGATGAAAATTTGAGGAATGATATTAAAGGACATAAATTTGATTATGAGCTCCAGAATAGTCCTAGTCCAGAAGAAATATATGAAATGTCAAAAAAAGCTTTTGAAAGATTACAAAATTTTTTAATTTCAAATAAGATTAAAATTAAAAGTGATATATATATAAAATTTGATAAAAGACTTTTACATTTAGATATTAATAAAAAGATAATAAATTTATTAGATGAAGGCAGCTCTATCGAGTCAAAAAAATTTCTTGAAATTAAGCTTGATTCTAGATTATTCAAAAATCTTCTGCTTGGCCCTAAATATGCAGTATGGAATAATGCCGAAATTGGGTCTCATTTAAAATTTAAAAGAGTTCCCGATGAATATGAAAGATCTTTATTTTACTCACTTAATTACTTTTTTGTTTAAAAATTAAAATAATCCTAAATTCTTTATAGAATTACAATATTTTGAGTATCTTGTTTTTTTAAATGGTAAAATTTTATCTATGTTATCAATGTCAAGTAAATTTAAGCATTTTACTTCTAGAATACATTCTCTAAAATTTTGAAATTTAGTTATAGAATTGAATTTTCTATAACTGATATTTCTATCAAAGGTTAATCTATATTTATCAATTAAATAATACTCCCTAATATAGGACACAATCACTTTCGGTATACATAGTCCATACATTTCATCAAAAATATTACTCTTTAAATATTTTTTAAAATTTTCAATTTTTTTAACTTTTTTGAATCTTCCCTCATAAGAATTAAATTTTTCCTCAAGCTGAACATGATTTTGATTTTTTAAAACTTGATTTCCATAAAATCTAATTCTAATTTTTTTTCTTGGAACTATCCCTTCCTCGGAGTCTAAAAAGGACTGGTGTCTTTTATTATCAAAATATATTGAATTAATTTGTCTTTTTTTATAAATTTCTTTAGCATTATTTCTTTTTAAAAAACTGTATAGATTATGAATATTTGAACTAGATATTTCATATTTATTTTCAATTCTAAATGTCATTTTTAATAATTACTGTAGAAAGATCATCTTTACTTATTTTATTTTTATAATTTTTACAATTAAACTCCTCTATATTTAAATAACCGCCATCGAATTCCTGTTTTTTTTTATATACTGCAACACATTCATTTAAATTATTACCATCAAACTTTTTTATGTAGGTTTTTGAATTATCTTTTGATGCTAAGCCCAAAATAGTTTCTGATACTTTAAAATTTGCAATCTTCATTTCCGAATTTTCACCTACAGAAATTGCTTTGTCACCACAATTAGTAGTTTGAATATTTGTTATTTTATATTTACCAAAAGAAAAGTCAGAACAATCATTCAATGAATTATTTATAGTCAAATTAGTTATATTAATTTCAGAAAAATCGATATCTAATGCGTCTGAAAACGAATTATCAATTTTAATTTTATCTAATTTACCTTTGGATCTAATCAGGTTCACAGTATCTTCACAGTTAAAATTTGAAGCTTCAATTGATACATTATCTAAAAAAGAATCAACTATTGTGAGACATCCCGTGATTCCAAAATTATTTTGAATAATTTTTTCAGTATTTTTTGAAAGATTGTTCATTTTAATACTAATATTTCTAAGTTCAGAATCAAAAACAACCACTCTTTCATTATTATCAAAAAAGTTTACTATAATTTCATTTTGATTATTTATGATTTCAACTTTATCAGAAAAATAAATCTTAGTATTATTGTCCAAAACAATCTTTTGAAAATTTTTATCAAGATAATTTTTTTTGTTATTTAATTCTAATTCGAAAAATTCTTTTTTACTCATCAAAAGATGAATTAAATAGTTATTTGGATTATTTTTTTTATTAAAGCTAAATTCTTGTTCTAACATTTTTTTTAATTTTTTTCTCTCAATAGTTTTTATTTGACAGTTTTTAAGATCAATAGAGCAAATTTCAATATCATTTGAAGCATAATTAAACATTTTAAAACTTTTTTTTAAAAATACTAATTTTGTATTTTCGACTAAACCCATATTTTCTTTAAACTTTTGATATAAATTGATTCTTTTAGTTTCAAAGTGATTAGTTTTTTTAATTTGATAATTCTTTAAAAAAAATAATCTTTCTTTTATCGTTTTTAGAATATTTTCCAAATCATCAATTTTGATTTTTTCTAATCCACGTATTTTTAATTCAGTATAAAGTTTTTCTTTATCTAATGAATTTATTAACTTTAATGCATTATTTGCTCCTGAAATTGATGAATTCGTAATATCTTTCTCATTTATAGATCTTAATCTCAATCCACTTGGAAGATATTTATTGTATTTTTCATCAACATAATTGTATCCAACAGTTGATAATATATTTGACATTCCGTCATAATAAATTGGTTCAATAGCCAAGTAAGTAGGATCAAAATAAAATCTACGATCTTCTATTGATAAAGCATGGATTGCATCCATAGCTAAAATTAATGAGTCATATGTGGATAATTTTTCATACTCTTTTTTGCTTAAAAAGTTCTTATTTATTTCTAAATATCCACCTGAGCTTATTGTATTTTTATAAGATCTTATCAAGATATCATTATATCGTCTTAGGGATTCGAAAGATTTTAATAGTTTAAAATTGTCTTTTTTTATCCACTCAAAATTAGAAATTCTTGCTAATAATAGGATTTTAGGATTTGAAAAATCTTCATTTTTTTCAACAATTGGTCCCTCTAATTTATTATTAAATTCGAGAAATTCTTTTTTAAGGTGTTCTTGAAAAATAAACTTTGTTTTATTGTTATGTATAATTGTATCTAAATAAGAAGTTCTCGGAGATAAAAAATTTAAATGTGATAAAAGGGTTGAAATAAAAACTTCGTTATCTGAATAACGTGATTTTGGTCTTAGTAAAATAAACCTAGTAATACCTGATATGTTACCTTCTATCAATTTTACTCTGATACTTGATGTGGGTATGCCATTTATTAAATCAATATGATCTGCATAATCACCATGAGATCTAATAATTGCATTAGTTTCACATTTACTGCCGTTATTGTAATTAATAATGATATTTGCTTTAAAATTTTTTCTATTTTTACTAAATTTTTTTCTCATTTCTATATCTAAGAGTTTTTTAGAAATATTTTTTAAATAACTTCTTTCGTTATTAATCTTAATTTCTAAATTAGATATATTTTCAATAGAATTAAGCTTGATAGTATCTAGAGTGCAAAATGAATACGATTTTTCTGTAAAAAAAAATATAAAAAAAATTAACTTAACTATAAAAGTTAATTTCGATAGTTTTAACATCTTTATTTTTTTCAAATATATTTTTTATATTATTTGCTTCATCAGCAGACTTTAAACTTAATTTATATATGTAACTATTTTCAACTTTTGAAAAATATATAAGGTTTTTGTTATTTTCTAAATCTTCTAATTTTTTCAAAGCTTCAATTTCAACTATATTATAATTTACTGCATCATTAGATGTAAAAGAATAATTAAATAAATCAAAATTAAATTTTTTTGACAAAGTGTCTAATAGAAATGAAAATACTAATATCAAAATTATTGCAAGCAATAAAGCGACACTCCAAAAGAAATTAACACCCATCGATATACCAATCGTAATTAATGCAAAGTACATAACTAATTCCAAAGGACTTTTTACTGGATTTCTAAACCTAACTATTGATAGTGCTCCAACCATACCCAATGAAAGAGCAAGGTTATTTGAAATTACTTTTGTAATGACAAATGTGATGGGTGAAAGAGTAAGAAATGTTATAAAGTAAGTAAGAGTATTTACCCATTTATGTTTTGTTAAAACGAGTGTTAAAAAAATTATCAAACCCATAGCTGAAGTTCCAATAAATTGATACAAAGACTGACTTGCTAAAAGAATGTTCATTTTACTTTAGATATTTTGCCATTATGATATATTAACAATTTAATAGATTATTTAATCTATAATGCAACTATGTATCAGACAAATATTATACATAAAATAAGAAAGTTCATCAATAATCGAGTTTTAAGAACTCCAGGCGTAGAGTTTCTTAAAAAAAAACCTGATTTATCTGAGAGAAAAAGACATATCAATTTTTGGCTTGGTAGAGCAAAGAAAAAAACTTCATTTAAAAAATTTTTTTTTTCTGACGTTGATGAAGGTCCAAAAAAAATAGATTATAAATTTTTGGAAAAAGAAAAAGATTTTCCAAGAATTAATCAATCAATGTTTAATTCTTTGTCTAACAATGGAATATTAGTAATCGAAAATGCATTACCGGAAAAAGAAAGAAAATTAATAATAGATTTTTTTCAAGATTTAAAAGATCAAAATTATAAAAAAAATAGATGGTTAAAAAAACCTACCAATCCAGGATTCTTTGAACAAGTAAATGAAATAATGGGTGAGACAAAAATAAATAATTTTAAAACTTTAAATAATTTAAGCAATCAATTTTCAAAAGAAATTTATGGCAAAATAGTCGAACCAACGGTGCAATTGAGATATTTAAATCAGCAAAGTTCTGAAACAGAGGAGAAAACTAAGGGTGCAACTTATTTACATACTGATAGATTTTTACCTCATTTCAAAATTTATTATTCTCCATTTGAAATAACAATTAAAGATGCTCCTTTGGAATATCTTATTTCTTCACATAAGATTAATGATGATTTTGTAAATTTTTATCTGAATGCAAAAAGTTTTGATGAAACTGATAAATTGTTTGAAAAATTTGACTTACAAAGAAAAATAGTATGTGTACCAGAAAATAGTTTATATGTTGCATTCACCAATGGATTTCATAGAAGAACTGTTTTTAATGGAAAAAGTGACAGATCATTATTATTTTTACAATTTGTACAAAGATTCAATAAATTAGATTATTTAATATAGCTTTATAAAGATATATAAATTTGAATTTCAGTTATTAACTAAATTTATGAGACTAAAAAACTTAACAAAAAGAATAATTCGAAAAATTAGCTTTCTAAATTTAAAAAAAAGAAATTTAAAATTAAAAAAACTTTATGATTTTCTATCAATTTCAAAAATAAACATATTTGACATTGGTGCTGGTCAAAGAATATTACCAGAAATAATTAATTTTGATGGAATATCAAGAGTAAATTTAATTGATCCAAACAAAAACCTTGAGTATTCGTACAACCAACTAAAAAAATATTTTTTAGATCATAATAATATTCATAAATTCAATCTTGGTATTTCTGATAGAACAAAATCATTACCGTATTATGAAGGTAAAATATCAACTGGATCATCATTTGCTCTAAACAATCGAGAATTTAAAAAATATAATAAAAAATATTTTAAGCCAAAGAAATTAAAAGTTTACAATTTTAAAGATTTTTTAAAATTAAAAAATTTATCTAAGCCTGATATAATAAAAATAGATGTAGAGGGCCTTGAATTCAAAGTTTTAAAATCTATTTTAACCTATTCAGATCCCTTTTTAATTCAAATAGAAACAAATATTAATAATCCTATTTTTTCAGAAAGTTTTTATAAAATTAATGAACTTTTGATTAAAAAAGGCTATTCCTTATATACTTTATATCCTTCTTATGGATATTTCGATAAAGATAAAAATCAGATGGTGATTGATAATAAAATAAATCTCAATGATATAGAAATAAACTTTAAAAAGAATTATTTACTACAAGCAGAATGCTATTATTTAAAAGAAATTAAAAAATATAATATTAAACACTATTTAATTTTATTAGGTTTTGGTCTTGTATGTAGATTTAAAGAAAAATTAAAAGGTGACAGCAATATTAAATTAAGTAAAAAAAAAATTTTAAATAAAATTTTCAAAATTATAAATTGATATATTCAAATTTTTGAATAAATAAAATAATTTAAATTCCAAAATTAGAAAACCATCTTTTTTTTTTAATAAATCCGTTTATTTTTTTTAATATAAATTTTATATCTTCTTCTTTTAAATCATATGAGGATGGTAAGATTAAAATTTTATCAAATATTTTTTTTGTTATATTTTTTTTTGTAATATAAATACTATTAAAATTCTTTAATAAATTTAATGGCCAAAAACCTGATCTTACTTCGATACCACTTTTTTCAAGATATTCACCTAATTTTCTTACTTGTTGTTTTGTTAAATTATTAAATATGATGCTATTTAACCAGAATACTGGTGAGGAATTTTTTTGATACTTTTGAGCTGAGCTGAAATTGTTTTTAGTGATCAGTCTCTTGTATAACTTTCCAAGTTTAATTTTTTTAGCTAATAGTTCACCCTTAAATCTCTCAATTTGTCCCCTAGCTATTGAACCAAGTAAATGGGGCATTAAATAATTATATCCTTCTGTAGTTACGTAATATTTTTCCCAATAGGGATTTTTTTTATCTCTTTTTGGCGCTCCTCTAGATGCTAATAATAATGATTTTAAATATATTTCTTTTTTATTGGTTGATAAAACAGCCCCCTCTCCAACACCAATCATTTTTTCTGATCTTATTGAAGTTACATTAAGGTCTCCAAAGGTGCCTACTTTTTTAAGATTTATTTTTGCACCAAGTGACTCTGAAGTGTCCTCTATTATTTTTATTTTTTTCTTTTTACATAGTTGAATAATTTTTTTTGTATCTCTTGCTGGAAATCCATAAATATGAACAAGTTGTAAAACTTTTGGTTTAAATTTTTCTATCGCTATTTTTACCAATTCATAATCTAGACCAAGAGTTTCCTCCTCAATATCTACCAGTACGGCTTTCGCTCCACATTGAGAAACTGTAGAAATATTGGAGACACATGTGTAGTTAGGTAACAATACTTTATCATTTTTTTTTACATCTAAGGTTTTTAATGCCAAATGTAAAGCCGATGTTCCACTCTGAACAGCTATAGAAAATTTATTATTAGTTAGTTTAGAGAATTTTTTTTCAAAAATTTTAGTATTAAGCCCGTTAGATGATAGCCAGGTAGAATTTAAAGCTTCATTAACATATTTTTTTTCTAGTTTTGAGAGGTTGGGTTTATTTATAATGTATTTCATATTTTTTTTTGATATTTATATTATAAATATAAAAATTACTAATATAATTTGTTGAATGCCAAACTTAATCAAAATCCATTTTTTATCAAAATTATAATGTTAAGACCTCTTATTTCGATAATTACAGTTGTGCTAAATGACAAAGATAATATTGATAAAACAATTCAAAGTGTACTTAATCAAAACTATAAAAATATTGAATATATAATAATAGATGGTGGATCAGAGGATGGGACAACAGATATTGTTAGAAAATATAACAAAAAAATAAGTCATTTGATTTCTGAAAAAGATAATGGAATATATCATGCTTTTAATAAAGGTTTGGATATTGCCAAAGGTGAATTAATAGGATTTGTAAATTCAGGTGACTTATTAACATTAGATTCATTAGAATATTTGGTAAAATATCATAACAAACATTTAGATGCAGATTTTTTTTTTGGTTCAGTAAAGAAACACTGGGGAGTTCTTCACGGATATAAAAAATGGAAAATTAAATTTACATGGGGCTTTTACTCAAGCCATTCAACTGGTTTTTTCATAAAAAAAAAGGCTGCAGATATTTTAGGAGGATACAATTTAAAATATAAATATTCCTCTGATTACGATTATTTTTATAGAATGATAGTTCATCATAAAATGAAAGGTTTTGCCTCAAAAAAGAATGAATTATTTGGAATTTTTCAAAGAGGAGGATTTTCAAGTAAAATTGATTTTTTTGATCATTTAATGGAGTGCACTCGGATAAGGTTAGATAACAAACAAAATAAATTTATTGTTTTGATCACAATAATTATAAAGTTTATTTTTAATCATAAAAGGTTGTAAATTTTGAAAATTTCAAATCAACAAATTAATATTTTTTATGATCCTCAAATTTTTTATTTACAAAAGTTTGGCGGTATATCAAAATATTTTATAAATTTAGTAAGTAATATTGATCAAGAAAAATTTTTACCTAAGATTATTGCCCCAATTTCTACTAATTATTATTTAAAAGAATTTGACAAAAAATTTAAATTAAATTTGATAAATTTAAAAACACACCCTAGGTTTACAAGAAAAGTTTCAAATTTTTTAAATAAAAATTTTTTTAATTTTTATTGTAATTTAAAAAAACCTAAAATTATTCACTCAACATATTATCAAGATATAAAATATAATGACTCAAAAATAGTTGTAACAGTTTATGACCTAATACATGAAATTTTTAAGGAAAAATATGATTATAAAATAAGAAAAATGGAAAAACAAAAAATTTTAACTAGAGCAGATAAAATTATTTGTATATCTGAGAATACTAAAAAAGATTTAATGAATTATTATGAATTAGACGAAAAAAAAATATCAGTAACTTTACTAGGAAAACCTGAGACACAAAATTATCAAGTCATTGATAATAAAATTTTAAGTGAACCTTTTATATTATTTGTCGGTGATAGAAATAAATATAAAAATTTTAATTTACTTGTTAAAGCATTTGCATCATCAAAAAATCTAATGTCTAATTTTAATCTCATATGTTTTGGCAGTCTAAACTTTACAAAAGATGAATTATTTTTTTTTAAAGAACAAAAAATAAGTAGTAATAAAATAAAGCACATTTCAGGTAGCGATGCAGAATTAAATTACTTGTATAAAAAAGCAAGTTTATATGTCTGCCCATCTAAGTACGAGGGATTTGGTCTTACTATTTTAGAAGCAATGAACATGGATTGTCCAATAATTGCAAGTAATAGTAGTAGTATAAGCGAGATAGGTGGTCATCATATAGAATATTTTGACCCAAATAGTATTGAAGATATGATTTTTAAAATTGAAACTTTAATTTTTGATGAAGATAAAAAAAAGAAAATGATAAAATCTTTCAAAAATTATTTAGAAAATTTTTCATGGAAAAAAAATGCATTAGAAACTCAAAAAATCTACAAACAACTTTTATGAACAGAAAAAAAGCTTTAATATTTGGTATTACTGGTCAAGACGGTTCTTATTTAACTAAATTATTATTAGAAAAAGGTTACAAAGTTTTTGGTGTATCCCGTTCTTTGAATAAAAAAAATGATAATTTTAAGAAATTAAATATAAATATAAATGAATTAAAAATATTTAGAGTCCAAAAACCTAATTTAACAATCATTTCTAAAATAATTAAACAATCAAAATGTGAAAAAATTTTTTTTCTATCTGGCATTACCTCTGTAAATTATTCGTATTTAAATCCATTAAAAACAATAGATTTAAACACAAAATATATCTTTTATATTTTAGAAGCATGTAGAAAGTTGAACAATAAAATTAAAATTTACAATTCGTTATCGAGTGAATGCTTTGGTGCACAAAATAAAATTTCAGAAAACAAAATTTTTAACCCCCAAAGTCCATATGGTCTTTCAAAATCGATAAGTTTTTTTATAATCAAATATTATAGAGAAACTTTTAATTTATGGATATCAAATGGAATTCTTTTTAATCACGAATCAAGTTTAAGACCTGAAAAGTTTGTTATAAAGCGAATTGTAAACCAAGTTAAAAAAATTAAAAAAACAAATTTAAATAAGATTATAATAGGTAATAGTAATGTAATAAGAGATTGGGGTTGGGCACCTGAATTTGTGAATTTTATTTATAAAATTTCCAATCTTAAAAAGGCAGATGATTTTATTATAGCTACTGGAAAAACTTATAATTTAAAAAAATTGATAAAATTATTTTTGAAAAAAATTAATATTAAAAAAAAAATTTACATAATTGAAAATAAAAAATTTAAAAGAAAAAATGATATCAAATATAATTCTGCTAATATAAATAAATTATTTTCAACATTTAAATCAAAACCAATGATAGATGGACTCAAAGTAATTACAAAAATTTACAACAAGGAATTATTATAATTAAATATGAAAATATTAATTACAGGAGTTGCCGGATTTATTGGATTTCATCTTGCGCAAAATTTACTTAAATTAAGAGGGATAAAAGTGTTTGGAATTGATAACTTTGATCAATATTATTCTGTAAAATTAAAAAAAAAAAGAATTGAGATCTTAAAAAAAGAAAAAAATTTTTTTTTTGAAAATATTGACATAACAACTTCAAAACTTCCCAAGTATTTAAAGAATAAAAAATTTGATATAATTGTGCATCTCGCTGCACAAGCAGGAGTAAGATATTCAATGATAAATCCTGAAAAATATATAAATACAAATATACTTGGTTTCGCAAATTTATTTGAAAATGTTAATGATAAAAATTTAAAAAAAGTTATTTATGCATCTTCAAGTTCAGTATATGGAGACACGAAAAATTTCCCCACAAAAGAAAAAAATATCACAAGTCCAAATAATATTTATGGCTACAGTAAAGTTATAAATGAACAGATGTCAAAATATTATTCAAAAAAAATCAAAACTCCTTTTATTGGTTGCGTTTTTTTACAGTTTATGGAGTTTGGGGAAGACCTGATATGTTTATTCTAAAAATATTAAACAATCATTTTAAAAAAAAATTATTTTATTTAAATAATAATGGTAATCATTTAAGGGACTTTACATCTATAAATGATGTTGTTAAAATTTTAATAAAGATTATCTTCAAAAAAACAAAAAGTAATAATATTTATAATATTTGCTCAAATAAACCTTTCTTAATTAAAGATGTTTTTGCTAAAATTGAAAAAAAAATAGGAAAAATTAAAATTAAAAATATTAATAGAAACTCAGCTGATGTTTTGAATACTCACGGAGACAATAGAAAGGTTTTAAAAGAATATAATTTATTTAAGTTTTCTAAATTCTCAACAGAGTTAGAAAAAATTATAAATTGGTATCAAGAAGTAAAACATAAAAAGTATTTTTAAAAAATGAAAGAAATATATAAATTTTTAGACAAAAAAAGTATCGTAAGAATAAATTTAATTTTTGGAATTTCAATTCTTACAGTTTTATTAGAAACGCTTAGTATAGTTTCAATTTTTCCTATAATGAAAACTCTTTTTGAGCCAAATTTTTTAAATGAGCAAATTAAATTTATAGATCTAAATTTTACCCATCATGAAACTATTCTATATTTGCTCTTATTAGTTATTTTAATTTTTCTAATCAAAAATATCCTATTATTTATTTTTTCGATTTTAACCAGCAAGATAATTAATTTTGCTATACTGGACTTAACATCTAAGTATTTCGAAAAATATCTAAATTTAGACTATATTGAATTTATTAAATTTAATTCAAATTATTATATAAGAAATGTTATTGAAAATATAAATATATTTTTTGGAGTTTATTTTAAATGTGTAGTTACTCTTTTTGTTGAATTATTTTTGGTAATTGCTTTATTAATAATTCTATTTAAAGTTGATTTTTCAAGTACTATTTCATTCTTAAGTATATTTTCTGTTGTTGGTTTTGTTATTTATTTTTTTTTCAAAAAACAATTATTAGATTTTGGATCAAATATGAATGAGTATTACACAAAAAAATTAATAGATCTTAATCATGGATTTACATCTTTTAAAGATATAAATTTAACAAATTCAAATAAGTTTTTTATTAGATCTTTTATAAGTAATTTAAGAAAAATAGCTTTAACTGCTTATAAAGTAGATGCTATAAATTCTGTACCTCGATTGATATTAGAAGTTACAGGAATAAGTATAATCTTAATTTTTATCTATATTAATTTTATTAATTCACCAAACTCAAATGATTATTTTGCAACTCTTACTTTGTTTGCATTATCTGGCTTTAGAATGTTGCCTTCAGCAAATAGAATTTTATCTTCAGTAAACAGATTAAAATTTTCTGGGCCAGCAATTAAGATATTACAAGATGAATTAATACGGTTTAAGAATTTTGAAAATAAAGAAAATTTAAATTTTAATAAAGATATAAAAATTAGTTTCAAAAAAGAAATTTCGTTTAAGAAATTGTCTTTTTCTTACGATAATTCAAATTTTTTATTTAAAAATTTAAATTTAAACTTTAAAAAAGGTGACACAAATATCATATTTGGATCAAGTGGATGTGGAAAAACAACACTTATAAATATTTTATTAGGATTTTTAAAGCCAACAAATGGAGAAATTTTATCAGATAATCAAAACGTTTTTTTAAATTTATCTTCTTGGAGATCTAATTTAGCATTCGTACCACAAGAAATTAATTTAGCTGATGAAAAATTAATTTCAAATATAGCATTTGGTATTAATGAAGCGGAAATTGATAAAAATAAAATTCTTAAAATTTTAGATATTTTAAACATGAAGAGTTTTGTTGAAAACCTTCCTGAAAAATTAGATACAAGAATAGGTGAAAAAGGTTTCAAAATTTCAGGTGGACAAAGACAAAGGATTGCTCTTGCCAGATGCTTGTATAGAGAAAAACAAATAATTATTTTAGACGAAGCCACAAGTTCTCTTGACAGAGAAACAGAGGAAGAAATTTTTAATAATATTAAAAAAAATTATGAAAATTTAACAATTATATTTGTTACTCACCGTAATTCTATGCGTAAATTTGCGGACAGGATATATAGATTTGCTAGTGAGGGAGAAATTATTGAGGAAACAAAAAATTAAAATTCTTTTAACTCGAATTCACTATGTTAATAGTTAATAAACAAAGAGATGAAAAATAAAAAAAATATTTTATTGTACGGTGGTAAGTCAACAGCACTTATAGTTTCTGATATGCTTAAGGAGAAAAAAGAGTCTGTTAAGTTTATATTTGATGAATATATCAATAATCTTAAATTTAAATCTAATGCTAAGTTTTCAAATAAAAAAAAAGATCTAAGTTTATTTATAAAAAAATCTACACATTTTTTTATTTGCATTGGAATGATGGATGGAAAACTTAGAAATTATATCTCTAAAATTTTTATAAAAAAGGGATTAAAACAAATGAGTTTAAAAAGTAAATTTTCAATTATTGACAAATCTTCAATCTATGGTGGTGGAACTTTATTTATGCCAAATGTTGTAATTCATAAACATGTGAAAATTGGAGACGATTGTTATTTTAATGTTAACTCGGTTGTTGATCATGAATGTATTATTGGGAATGGCGTTCACGTGATGGGCTCAAGCTATATTGCAGGCAGAGTTAAAATCGGTGATTACGCATCTGTTGGAGCAAATGCAACAATACTACCAGATATTGAAGTTGGAAAGAACGCAATAATTGGCGCCGGGTCAGTTGTTACAAAAAATGTGAAACCCAATGAAATAGTATTTGGAAACCCAGCAAAATTTTATAAAAAAAATTTAAAAAAGTATAATTATAATATATTTTAATAAAGAATGGTTAGAATAGCTTTTGTAATTAACTTTTCAAAAAAAAGCTGGACAGGAGGTTTCATTTTTTTTGAAAATCTAATCTATTTTTTAATTAAACATAAAAAAAAAATTAAAATTTCAATTATCACTAATAATAAAAAAAATTTGAAAAATTTTAAATATTTAAATAAAATTGAAACTCTTGAGACAAATTTAGTATCTCATAACATAAATCTTAAAAGAATATTTGATAAGTTTTTAATTTTTTTTTTGGGGAAAAGTTTTTTTTTAGAAAAATTTTTAATTAAAAATAATATTAATATTATATCTCATTATACTTATTGCGGTTATAAAAGTAGAATTAAAAGTTTTCCTTGGTTCCCAGATTTTCAGCATATTAATTTTCCTCAAAATTTTTCTTATAAAAATAAGTTTTTTAGAAATCTAAATGTCAAATTATCTGAAAAAAATTCCAATGGCATTATTCTTAGTAGTCAATCAGTAAAAAAAGATATTAATAAAATATCCAAGTTAGCTTATAAAAAAAGTTTTGTATTGCACCATGCTAACAGAGTCCTAGATCGAAAAAACTTATATAAATTATCTTTTTTAAAAAAAAAATATGATATAAAAAAACAATATTTTTTGCTTCCAAATCATTATTGGGTTCACAAAAACCATTTTGTTGTGTTAAAGGCTCTCAAGTATTTATCTAAGCAAAATTTTGAAATCTTATCAACAGGACTTCAGCATGATCATAGAGACAGAAATCACATAAAAAGAATTAAAAATTATATTAAAGAAAATAATCTTGAAAATAAATATAAGATTCTTGATTTAGTTCCATTTAAAGATTTATGTAGTTTAATGAAATATTCTATTGCTGTAATTAATCCCTCATTTAGTGAGGGTTGGGGAAATTCTGGAGATCAAGCTAAATTGTTAGGCAAACCTTGCATTCTATCAAAAATTCCAGTGCATAAGGAATTTAAATATAAACATGCTTATTATTTTAATCCTAAAAATTATAAAGAATTAGGAATTTTATTAAAAAAAATAAAAAAAAAAAATATTTTTATAAAACAAACAAATAACAAAACAGAGGAAAAAAAATATGTTGATAGATATTTGAAAATTATTTTAAGTTAAAAATATTATTAATATAACGTAAATACTCTGTGCAAACTATATCTTTGTCAAATTTTAATAAAAAACTTTTAGGTATTATTTTTTTATTTTTTTTTCTTACATCAATTATCTTTTTTGCTAAATCTTTATAATCTTTAATTTTAAAAAGATCACCATATTTCTGATTTTTTAAAATTTCTTTTGGGCCAGTATAACAATTAGTTGATATTACTTTTTTATTTAAATACAAAGCCTCAACCAAAACATTTGGTGAACCTTCGTAGAGAGATGACAAAATAAAAATATCAGCTTGTTTAATTATACAAAAAGGATTTTTTTGAAAATTAATAAATTCCACATAATCTTTTAAATTATTATCTCTCACATAAGATAATAGATCATTCTTAAGATATCCTTTTCCAACTAGTAATAATTTAAATTTAATATTGTTATTTTTTAGGATTTTTAAAGATTTTAAAATTGTTATTTGATCTTTTTGTTCTGTAATACGCCCAACCGTTATAAGTTTAAGAATTTTTTTTGGGTAAAAATATTTAACTTTTTTATCTGATAATTTTTTTATTTTTTTAAAGTCAAATGGATTATTAATAAATTTCGAATTTACATTATATCTTTTTTTTACCTCATTTTTAAAAAATTGACTATTTACTATTATACCATTCGCTTTTTTTATGAAATATTTATAAATCTTATTCTTTATAAAATTATGATCCCATCCTTGAGGAGCTGTATTCATTCTTACTATAATTTTAGCCCCTAACAATTTAGCTATGACTATACAATAAATATTTGCTTGAAACGAAAATATATATTTTTCTTTATTAAACAAAAGTTGTTTAGCCAAAAGTAATAAACAAAAAAAATATTTCTTATATCTTTTAGTGCCATCGAAGTTAATATTTTTTGGATAGATGAATTTGATGTTGTTTGAAAACTCTTTTTTCCTAGATTTGTCTGCAGTTATTACTAAAATTTTAATATTTTTCGCAGCAAGAAAATTAGTGATTAAAAATAAATTTTTTTCAACACCACCATCCTCGATTGATGGATTAAATATAATTAATTCTTTATTCATTTGATTTATTAGTATATTTATTACTAAATATTTGAATTGAAAGTGAAAAAAATAGTTTATTGGTCTCCAATCGTATCAAAAATAGCTACACATAATGCGGTAATAAATTCAGCATTGTCTTTAAAGAAATATTCTAAAAATTATGACGTTAGTGTAATAAATACTATAGGGGAATTTGATACTTTAAAGAACAACGAGTCAAAAGTAAATTTAATAAATTTTTTCAAAATTAAGAAAAAATATGAAGGTAGTGGATTTTGGAAAACTAGAATTTCTTTAATTAGGATTTTTTTAAATAATTTTTTTAAACTAAAAAATTTTTTAAAAGATTCAAAGCCAGATTATATTATTATTCATTTATTAACATCTTTACCTCTGATCCTACTAGTGTTATTTGATTTTAAAACTAAGTTTATTTTAAGAATATCAGGTTTACCTAAAATGAATTTATTTAGATATATCTTATGGAAAATATCTTTAAAAAAAATTTATTATGTCATTTGCCCTACTAATAGGACCAAAGAAACTTTAACAAAAATGGATTTTTTGGATAAGGAAAAAATTATAACGATTTATGATCCGGTAATTAAAGTAAAAGAGCAAAACAAGTTAAAGGCACTAAAAGTTGATCTTAAAGATTATTTTATTTCAGTTGGCAGACTTACAAAGCAAAAAAATTTCCTTTTTTTGATTAAAACTTTTAAAAAATTATATGACGAAAAGTTGGTGAATGAAAAATTAATTATTATTGGAGAAGGAGAATTAAAAAGCGATATCGAAAAATTTATAAAAACTAACAAATTAAGCGATAAAATAATTTTATTGGGCTATAAAGAAAATGTGTTTAAATATTTATCTAATTCAAAAGCGTTTATACTTAGCTCTTTATGGGAAGATCCCGGTTTTGTATTAGTGGAAGCTGCTTTTTCTAAAACAATTTTAATATCAAGTGATTGTTTAAATGGTCCTCTAGAATTTCTAGAAAATAAGAAAAACGGATTTTTATTTAAATCAAACTCAGAAAAAGCTCTTATGGATTCAATCATAAATTTCAAAAACTCTGATAAAGAAATTATCAAAGTTAAAAAAGTCAATGCTTTGAAAAGTGTAAAAAAATTTACATTTTTTAGACATTTTAAAGAATTAGATAAATTGCTTAGTTCATGAAAAATAAAGTAAGCATTATTATTCCTTACTATAAAAAAATTAATTTTATAGGTGAAACTTTAAAGTCAATCTTTGCACAGACTTATAAAAATTTTGAAGTTATATTAATATATGATGATCCTGCTCGATCAGATTTGAAAAAATTGAAGGAGAAAATTGGAAAGAAAAAAATCAAATTATTAATGAATAGATACAATATTGGGGCTGGTCTTTCTAGAAACAAGGGTGCACTAAATGCTAAAGGAAAATATTTAGCATTTATCGATGCAGATGATATTTGGGATAAAAATAAATTAAAATTTCAATTAAAATTTATGAATCAAAATGATTTAAATTTTTCTTTTACAACATATTCTATTTTTAAAAAAAAAAAAAAATTAGGGAAAATTAAAGCAAAAAAAAAATTGACATATAATGATTTAAAAAAGTCTTGTGATATTGGTTTATCGACAGTTATTATAAAAAAAGAAATTTTTATAAAATATCTTTTTTCAAAAAACAAAACAAAAGAGGATTACTCACTTTGGCTTAGATTATCTAAAGATATGACGCTTCATGGTTTAAATAAAAATTTGGTTAAATGGAGAAAAGTTGAGGGCTCTCTATCCTCAAACATTTATCAAAAATTGAAGGATGCATTTTTGATATATTTTTATCAAGAAAAACAAGGAATTTTAAGATCTTTTTTATCTATATTTATTTTATCAATGAATTATTTAATTAAAAAAAAAACCTCAAAAAAATATGAACAATATTGAAATAATAATTTTAAGTATTTTAATGATTTTTCTTAATCTGATATTTACAAAATATAATATTTTTGTAGATAAAATTCATACTTCTAGACATAAACAATTTATTGTTAAAAAAAATATTATTCCAATAACTGGAGGAATATACCTTATTTTAGGATATTTGATTACAGATGCTTATATTTTTAATTTTAAAGAATTTTATTATCTATTTATTATTTTTTTTCTTGGATATTTATCAGATACGATTAAAAATTTTTTACCAATTCATAGACTTATATTTCAAGGAACAATTTGTTTATTATTTTTATTGTATTTTGAAGTTAAAATAACAGACGTTCGAATAGAAGCATTTAATAATTTACTTAATTATATTTTAGTCTCATATTTATTCTCATTATTTTGTATTTTAGTTTTGATGAATGGATCTAATTTCATGGATGGCATAAATCTTCTATCAATAGGATATTTTATTCTAATTTTGATAAGTGTTCTTTTTCTTTCAAAAAATAATGGTTTATTAATTAACATAGATTTAGTTCAAAATTTACTAATTATGTTAAGTTTTCTTTTTTTTATGAACATGTTTAATAAAATTTATTTAGGAGATAATGGAATTTATTTATTATCTTTCATTGTAGCTATTCTATTAATTAAATTTTATAGTGATAACAATGTTGTTTCACCATATTATATAATAAGCTTGTTATGGTATCCGTGTTTTGAAAATTTATTTTCAATTATTAGAAAAAGGATTAAAAAAATAGACCCTCAAACACCAGATAACTTACACTTACATCATTTATTGTATAAAAAACTTTCAAAGATAAAATCATCCTTAATTAGAAATAATTTAACTGGTTTTATCATTTTGTTTTTTAATATTCCAATTTTTCTAATGAATACTTTTTATTATAATCATACCAAAATTATTATATTTTTAATTTTTACAAGTGTAGCATTTTACTTAATTTCTTATTTTTTTTTAAAAAAGTCTCAAAACTAATTTAAACATATTGTGGATTTATCTTTTTAAATAGGTGAAAATTAAACCAAGGTTAATAAAAAAAATTGTTGATCCAAAGCTGGTAAAAAAACTACCTGTAGGCAACAAAGGTATCAATTGTAAAATAAAAAAAGCTCCAGAACTAAGAATTATAAAATTTTTGGTTAAAAAAAAATTATTAATAATTCTATAAATTAAATAAAAAAAGAATGAAACAAATAATAATAATCCAATCAAACCTAAAGCAGATAAGAATTCAAAATAATATTGATGTGGATGAGTACTACACCCCATTTTGGACAAAGTATCTTCCTCCTTGTAATATTTTTTAATTGAAATATTTTTACAAGAAATTCTAAATGTTTTAATCCCAGTTCCAAATAATTTATTTTGTTTAAATATTTCTATACTTGAAAGATAATGAGGACCATAATTAGATAGAATTATATATTCAAAAAAAGATTCTTTAACTTCCATTGATGTTAACTCACTTATAAATCTATCTTTTACAGGTTTTATAAAGAAAATTGTTGAACAAAAGATCAATAAAAATAATGAAGATAAAATTATCTTAAAATTTATTTTTATTTTTGGAAGAAAAAGAAAAAATATAAATAGGGCAAGAACACCTCTTATAATATTTGCTCTCTCATTAGTTAAAATCAAAATTATGAGATAAAGTAAAACAAAAACATAAAGATAGATACTTTTGTTATTTTTTTGAAAAAAATATGCAAAGCTTGGTAAAAAAAAACCAATTAACAAATGAGCCACCTTTAGTTCTTGATTAAAAAAACCTGACAATCTTTCATTCCAAGGACTTTCAAAACCAAGAATATTTTGACCGAAAAAAAACTGTATGTATAAGTCTATTATAGTAATTAAGATTGTTAACAACCATAATCCAAATACAATATTTGTATCATCTGAGTACTTTGTCAAAAAATATGAAACAAATAGAATAATTAAAATATTTCTAATAAAAAAAACTGATCTATTAAAACTAAGATCAAAATCAATTGAATTAAAAAGGTTAATTAATAAATAAATCCATATTGCAATTAAAAAATAAATTATTGGATCTTTAATGATAAAAACTTTTTTATTTTTTATTATCTCAATGATAAAAAATAAGGATAAAATTAGAGTAATTGTCTCTGAAATTAATGTACCAATAATTAGAGCTGCAGGGTATAAACCGATTAAATATAAGGGAAATAAATTTTTATTAATCATTTTTTATATATTTTTTTCTTAATATCTTTTTTAGTGGAATTTCGAGAAAATTATACGAAATAAATGATATTAAAAAAGTAAAAACTAAATAAACCAAAAATATAGACACAGAATTAAAATTAATTTTTAAATTTAAAATATTTAGGATCATAAGAGTCATTAGTATTAAAGGAAAATGAATAAGATAAATTGAGTAACTTATATCTCCAATTAAAGAAAATTTTTTTCCAAATTTGGGAGAATAATTATTGATCAAGTAAAAAAGATTAATTAAGCAAGGAAAAAAAATTGTTAAGATAATTATCTTATTTAATATAGAGTTATCGATAAAGTAAAACGGTATTATCCCTGAAAAAAAAATTAATATACAAAGAAATAAAATTTTATTTTTTTGATTGATCTTAAGATTTTTAAGTAAAATGTAGCTTAATCCGCCTACAAAAAAACAATAACCTCCGTAACCTAATAATTTAAACTTGAAAAATAAAATTGAACTCACTGATATTATTAGAATACTGCAAAAAACTATATTAGTTTTTAAAGCTAAATAAAAAAATATTATATACATTAAAAGCTCAACAGAAATAGACCAGGATGGTTCATTAAAAGAAGCATATGATTTTAACCCCCATTCATGGATAAGAAATAAATTATAAAAAAAATGTTTTAAATCTACTTGGATTGGGTTTGTAAAATCATTACTTTTAAGTATCAGGTAAATAATTAAAACAATAATTAAAGTAATAAAATGCAAAGGATACAGCCTGGAAATTCTTAAAACTAAAAAATTATAAAAACTCAAATTTTTTTCCTTAATTCTTTTAAGATATAATTTGAAAAAAATGAATCCTGATAAAAGAAAAAAAAATTGTACAGCTATCCACCCATGTTCATATACCAATTTAATATAGTCATAAAATGGTTGATTTTCAGGAACTAAATTTTCTGAACTCAAATTATATGCATAGAAAAGCTTATAATGAAAAATTGCAACCGCTGTAGCTGCCACACCACGTGCAATATCTAGTAAATAAAATCTGTCCATTAAGGATGTAAATTATTATTAAAAGTTTAATCTTTTTTTTATTTTTTTAATGCATTTGCAAATATAATTAATATCTTTATCACTAGTGTCCAGTCCTGATGGTAGATAAAAACCATACTTACTAATATATTCTGAATTTTTATAATTCTTTTTTAATTTTAAATTGCATTTCTTTAATGCATCTTGTTTATTCATTGGCCAGAAAAACTCCCTCGTTTCAATCTTATATTTTTTTAATTCATTTCTAAATTTCATTGCTGTAATTTTTTTATTCAAAATTAAAATTCCCACAACCCAATAAACATTTTCAATATTATTGAGCTTAGGTTTTTGAATGTAAATATTTTTACAGTTTTTCAACTGATCATAGTATTTTTTACCAATTTCTTTTTTTTTTAAAATAATTTTATTTATTCTTTTAATTTGACTAATTCCCAATGAAGCCTGTAAATTTGTATATCTATAATTCCAACCAATATCATAGTGATTAAATCTATTTTTTTTTCCAAAACATAAATTTTTATAATCAAAAATCTTATTTTTATATTTTCGATTATTTGTCAAAACCATCCCACCTTCTCCAGTCGTAATATGTTTATTCGAATAAAGGCTAAAAATACTTAAATCACCATAACTACCACATTGTTTACCTTTGTATTTATGTCCTAGCATTTCAGCAGCATCTTCAATTAAAATAATTTTATGCTTTAGGCATATCTTTTTTATTTTATCTATTTGGACAGGGTACCCATAAATATGTGTTGCTATTATTGCTTTTGTTTTTCTCGAAATATTTTTCTCTATTTCATCTATTTTCATATTCCAATTATAAAAATCACAATCTATTGGGACAGGTTTACCACCTAATTTAAGAATTGAAATCGCGGGCGAGATAATAGTAAAATTGGGGATTATAATTTCGTCACCTTTTTTAACGTCGATAACTTTTAAAGCAATATCCAAAGCAGCTGAACCGCTTGACACTGATGAACAATACTTTTTTCCAATTAGTTTTTTAAATTTATCTTCAAATTTTTTTACTTCTGGACCAACAGAAGATATCCAGTTTTTTTTAAGTGCATTCACTATTATTTTTTTATCTGATGCTAAAAGTTTAAATTTGTTTACTGAAATCATTTTATTTTAACAAATTTATCATCTATAGGGTTAAAAACTTTTTTGTCAGTTTTAATATTGTAAGGACCTTGTTTAACTTCAATCATTTCGACATTTTGTAAAACCCTAAACCCATGACCACCACTATTTAAAATTATAATATCATTCTTTTTTATTACCTTACTAAATAAGTATTTCTCATTTTTTGAATAGAAATCAACTCTAAGTTTACCTTTTAGTATTATTAATACCTCTGATGTATATTCAATTTTTCTAATATTTTTAAAATGTTTATGGGGTTTGATTAAATGTTTTTTTTTATGATTTATAAATGCTACTTGGTGACTTAAATCTTTTGGAGTTAAAAAATTTACACCTTTTTTTTTTGAATATCTTATTAGATATCCAAAAACAGATTTTTTGTGTGATATTTTTGTTATCATTTACCTTTTTGGGTCTTGTTAATTAAGTATGCGATAGTAATCAAGTAAAAACCAGATGACTCAAACATCACTCTTTTAAGACCCACTCTTACTTGCCATTCTACGTTTTCCATTGAAAAAACAAATGCTCCATAAATAAATAAAATATTCAATAAAAAATACAATAAAACAAAAACTAACAATTTATCAAACTTATATTTATAAAGACAGTATACTAAGATGATAAGACCTAGCACAATAATAGGCAATTGCGTAAGATAAACAAGAACATAAAAAGATATAACTTTTATATCACTCATCAAGCCTTGTAAGTGATTGGCAGAAATAGTTTTTTCAAATTCAAAACTTTCTAGAGAAGAATTTAATAAATTATAAATAATAATTCTTAAAAAAATTATTATTAATGACCCAATTAATAAAGTATTTTTATGAGATTTATTAAGATTTGCCAAAAAGTATGTAAGTACGATAGCAAATCCAATTATGAAAGCTCCTTCATTTTTTGTCCAAACTGCAATATTAAATATTAACAACAAAATAAATATATTAAGGGCAGTATCTTTTTTATTTATCTTATTGAAAATTAAGTAACAATATTTTGCACAAAGTAGTGATAAAGAAAATATTATTATTTCTTGATTTCCCGAAATTAAATCAAATGAGAATGTAGAAATTATTATTAAGGTAGCATAGATAATCTTATTTAATGAAGTAATCCTTAAAATTTCTATGAAAGAAAAAATTGAGATTATATATAAAAAAATATAAAAAATTCTCCCATGATATTCATACATTCCAAATGGAAATTTCCAAAAAAATGACCAGATATATGAACCCAAATGAGGGTAATCAGTTGCAGGAAGTTTCTCCAGATTAGCCAATGATTCATTATGATAAAAATTTAATGATTTCATATACCAAAAAAATTTTGCATCCCAACCAAAATCAAGTTTGTTTGCTAGTGATAATGAAATTAAAAAAATCATTAAAATTATATAAAGAAATTTGAAATCTAGAACATTCAAAATATTCTCTTTTTTTTTAATAAAAAAAAATATACTTAATAAAATTAAAAGAATAAATAAAATATTGTTGTTTAAATTTGATAATGAAAAAATAAAAAAAAAATTCATTAAAATAATAATATTAATACTAAATACTTCTATCGAATTATTTTTATTTCTACTGTTATTTTTTAGTAAAGGAATAGAATAAAAAGTAATCAAGCTTAAAAATAAAATTTGAAAAAAAATTAATGAAATTTCAATCATTTGATGTAATAACAATTCCCCCTAGAAAAAATTATATCTGTCTCATTGAATTTATATTCATTATCAAAAACCAATATGATTGAAACGATTTCTTTTTTTTCTTTAAGTGTATAATTTTCTAATTCTAAAATAAATTTTTCCCAACGCGAGTTAAATTTTTTAGTTTTAAAATTAATATTATCTATTTTATTTTTATTATTTGGTTTTTTTAAAGATTTTTCAAAAATTATCTCTTTTTTATTATTTTTTTCTTTGAAAACTTTAAGCTTAAAATTCAAATTAATTTTTTCATTTTTAGTTTTAAAAATAATACTTTTTAAATTATCCGTAAATTGCACATGGTTATTACTTACAAATCTATCATTGATCATTTTAAAGTTTAAGGTTGGATTTTTTTTATAATTTAAAAAGATTTTTGGTTGATTTGAAAATTTCAATGATGGGTTAAAAATAATCCAATCGGAAGTTGGAATGATGTCTGAATTGAGAATTTTCGGATTTTCTTTTAAATCATATTTATTTTTTATCTTTTTTAAAAATCCATAGGAGTCTTTGTTGCAATCTCCATAAATTCTTACCATTCTTTGATTATAGCTTTCACTGATTAAAAAATAAGCATTCTTGAAAAAATCTATTTTAATTAAAAAAACTATAATCAAAAAAACAATTATCAAATAAAGATTGAGATTTTTTTGATTTATTTTAATTTTTTTAGCCATACATTATTTATTCATATATAAATGATATAATGAATAATAAAAATAGTTACAGCGTAATTTTACCCACTTTAAATGAGGCAGGTCATATAAAGTCCCTTATTTATGATATATCAAACAATTTTATTAGATCTAAAATTGAGTATGAAATCATTATTGTGGACGATAATTCTATTGATGGAACAGTCGAGAAGGTTGAAGAAATTAAAAATTTGAATTTGGTAATTTGTAAAAGAATAAATAAAAGCAAAAGTTTAGTTAATTCTTTAAATGAGGGTATAGAAAATGCCAAACATAACAATGTAATTTGGATGGATGCTGATTATTCACACCCTCCTAATTGTATTTCTGAATTTATTAATTTAAAAAAAGACAAAAATCATGATTTAATTGTTTGTTCACGGTTTTTAAAAGATAGTAAAAGATATTATAATTTAGATAATTTAAAGCCAGTAAGCATAGATTTCTTAAGTAATTTTCTTAATAGTATTTCAAAAATTATTTTATTCAGTGATTTTACAGATTATACAAGTGGTTATATATGTATAAAAAAACAAATCGTAAAAAATAAAAAACTTAGTGGTTATTATGGAGATTATTTCATAGAATTAATAACCAGATGTAAGGTGTCTGGTTTTAGTATTTTAGAAATTCCTTTTACAGAAAAAAAAAGAGCCAGTGGCCAATCCAAAACAACAGGCGATAAATTAGATTTTATAATTAAGTGTTATTTTTATTTTTATAAAATATTAAAATGTTTATTAATTAAATTAAAAATTTTATCTACAGATTAAATTCTCTTTTTTTTATTTCGTTACAGGAATTGTCAACAATACTTAATTCTTTTATATTTTTTTTAACTACCGTATTTGGCGAGATTATCGCACCATATCCAATATTTACACCAGGCAAAATTAAACAATTTGGGGATATGAATGAATCTTTTTCTAAATTAATTGGTTTACCAGATGTAGCTTTTTCAGAATATGGTATCATTGGACCTGACAATCTTTTATTAGGTAAGTTTTTTTCGATAGATGAATATATGGTGGTATTTGCACTGCATCCAACATAATCTCCAATTTTTATGTCACCATTCAAGCCAGCATGAATAATATTAAAAGAACCTATGTGAACTCTTTTACCAATTTCTAAACTGGATAAAACAGTGATCAAACAATATTTATCAACATAAACAAAATCATCCAAAGAAATATTTTTATGTCCAATAAAATGTACTCCTACATCTATAAATACATTAGATCCCATTTTTTTCAATCTGGTTTTATAATAGTATCGTCTTAATATAAAACCAACAGGTCCTGAAATATTTCGTATTAGAAATTCTATGAGATCAAGTGGAATTTTAGTAATTAAAATTAAGTATGTATAAAAATTAATCTTTTGATTATTAATAAAATTTTTAAAAGCAGAAACTTCTATTGGGATCATAATATTTCAAAATTCATTCTTACACATTTATAATATTAATGAAATAAAAATTCATCAAAACTAAAAAAATTAGATAATAAATAAATACAATCTTAAGATTTAAATTATTTTTAATTAGCATATTATGAAAAGATCCATTTTTAGTTAATGTTAATAAGACTATTAGTAAAAGTGGATCATAATATTTTTGGTAAATTGTTATAAATGGAAACATTATAATTAAGCCAAGATATATAAAAAAATTATTTTTATTTAAATTAATAAATAAAAATAGGGAACCCAGATAAGATACAAAATACAATATATTGTTATTATTAAATATTTGACTTAATTTAATAAACATGCCTCCTCCATACAATCTATGAACTATGGGGTCAAAAAATCCAATAAATATAAAAAAAATTGATATGAATATAAACAAAAATATCTTTTTATTAATAAAATAAAAAATATTATTTTTTAAATTCTTATTTAAGTAAAATGGAAATAAGTAAAAAAAATATAATGATAGAAATACAAGACCAGAGTAAAAAAAGTTTTGATTTAAAAGTTTAGTAAATTCTTTATTTTGACTATCAGCATTTAAAGAGAAAAAATTATAATAATAAAAAAAAATAGGAATAAAATAAATACTAATTAAGGTAATTAAAAAAAATATTTCTTTTTTATTTAAGATTCTATAAGTTAAAATAAAGTATAATGGAAAAAATATTGCATAATATTGTCTGACATAGGTTGCTAATATAAGATAAAAAGAACATAAGAATAAATTTTTAAAATTTTTCTTTCTTTCCAAATCTAGAAACTTGCTTATTGAAAGAATAAAAAATAAAGTTGCCAAGTTATCTGATGTTATCCAAGAAGAAGAGGAGCGGAAGTATGGTGATAAAAAAACAATTAAAGATATAAAAAATAAAATGTTTTTATTTACTCCTTTAAATTTTTTTTTTAAGGATATGTAAAAAATAAGTGGAATAAGGGAAGATATTAAAACGTATAGATATTTTAAAAAAAATTGACCTAAAATCTTCTCCAAAAAAGACATCAAAAAGAAAAAAAAAGGAGATAAAACTTGATTTGTTTTTATAAAATAATTTATTCCATAATCAAAACTTACTAAAAAACCATCTATAAACTGGCGAGTAATTATGCTGTCAAGTTTTGCACCACCACTTGAGTTTTCACCAATATAAGATGAAAAAAATAGAGAAAATATTAATAAAAGAAAAACATATAGCCTTGTACTTTCATGAGGATGCATTTTATAAGACATTATTAAAATTTTTATATTAAATTTAAAGAAATGAAAATCTCAATATTAATAAGTAGTTATAATAAAGGTAAATATATAAAAGAATGTCTAGAATCTTGCTTAGCTCAAGAAGATGAAAACTTTGAAATTATTTTATTTGATAACTTTTCAAATGATGAAACAAATGAAATTTTAAATAATTTTAAAGATAGAGTAAAAATTTTTAAGAGTAAAAAAGTTTCTGTTTATCCTGCCATGAACCAGATAGATATATTACTAAAAGCCTTTCATATATCAACGGGTGAAATTATTTGTTTATTAGATGCAGATGATTTTTTTATAAAAGATAAAATTAGCAAAGTAAGAAATTTTTTTGAAAACAATAACTCTACTGACATTTTATTTGATCCACCTAATATAAAAAAAAAAAATGGATTTAAAAAATTTCGTCTTAAAAAAAAATTTTTTGACAATTTATGGAAAACAACTATACCAACTAGTTCTATTTCTCTTAAAAGAAATTTTTTTAATGAATGCATCAAAATTGATTTATTCAAGAATTTTAATTCACTTGAAATAGACTTTAGATTAAATGTCATTTCCCAAAATATAAAAAAAAATTTTGAAATTTTGAATGAGTCTTTAAATGTTTATAGACAAGTAGACGAAGGTATTATGGGTAGAAATAAAAAATTTTCTTTGAATTGGTTGAAAAAAAGATATCAGGCGCATCTTTTTATGAGAGATATTTATTTAAAAAATAATACTAATTATAAAAACTTAGATTTTAGTATCACTAAAATTATTATTTTTTTTTTTAGTTTAATTAAATATTAATATGAATTTATTTCTTTATATATCTTGCTATTTTTTAATCTCTTTTTCGATTATTGGTTATGGCCATTTATTTTGCTCGTTTTTTTTAAAAAACAAAAAAAATAATCTAGGTTATGTAGGAATTTATGGAATTTTTTTTTTAATAATAATTTCTTATTTAACAAATTATTTAATTTCTCATAATTTAATATTTAATTCGATTTTACTAATTTTTGGATTAATCTTATTTATTTCATTTCTAAAAAAAAATTACAAATCAGAAAAAAAAGATATAAAGCTAATTTTTTATATTTTTTTGATGCTTATCGTTGCAATATTAGTTGCTAAAAATCATGATGATTTTCCTTATTATCATTTTCCTTATATTCATTTGTTAACTAATTCAAATTTATCAATTGGTATAGGCCATTTTAATCATGGATTTAGGACACCTTCATCGATTTTTTATTTTGCATCTTTTTTTTACTTACCTATAGTGAATTATCAACTAGTTCATTTAGCACCTATTTTCTTTATTGGTTTTGCAAACTTTATTTTTTTAAAAAAAATTTCCCAATTTTTAAAAAAAAAAGAAAACTCATATTTAATTATTTATTCATTATTATCTTTAATATTAATAAATGTATTTTTTTACCGTCTTGCAGAACATGGTACTGATAGATCTGCTCAAATATTAATTTTAATACTCATATTTGAACTTTTAGAATTAATAAATACAAATATTTCTCAGAAAAAAATTAATTTAAGTAAGATATTAGTTTTGTCTACATTGGTTATTTCTTTAAAAGTATTTTATTTTATTTATTTATCTATATTTTTTGTAATAATTTATTATCAAAAAAATTTCTTTTTTCTTTTCTCAGAACTGATTAAAAATAAGATAACTTATTTATGCTTATTGTTAATTGGTATGTTAATTCTAACAAATATATTCAATTCAGGATGTTTGTTTTACCCTTTGCCCGTATCTTGTATCTTTGATCTTGACTGGGCCGTGCCTATAAATGAAGTAAAGCAAATGAACCAATGGTATCAACAATGGTCAAAAGCAGGTGCAGCTCCAAATTATAGTGTTGAAAATCCTGAGATATATATTCAAAATCTTAATTGGCTTTCCAATTGGATTGATATTTATTTTTTTAATAAAGTCTCAGATTTTTTATATGGTTTAATATTTTCATTGTTATTACTTTTTTTTATATTCCAAAAAAAAATGAATATTGTTTATTCTAAAAGAAATTATTGGCCAATATATTTCATATTAATGATTTTATTCTTTGAGTGGTTTTTTTTCCATCCTGCTTTAAGGTATGGGGGCTATCACTTGATTGCATTATTACTATTTATTCCATTTTCAATTTATTTTGAGCATTTATTTCTTATAAATGATAAAAATATCAAAAGAGTTAAACTACTTATTGTTTTGATATTTTTTATTTTTTTTGCAAGAAACATTGATAGGATTTATAAAGAGCATAAGGTATATAATTATAACTTTGTTAACTATCCATCTTACAACGACGAGTTTAAGAATTTTGATATTTCCTCTAGAATACAAAACATAAAAAATTGTAACAAACAATTAGAATGTAAAAAAGATCATATTAAAGTAGAACAAAGATATATTTTCAATATTTTTACAAGAAAATGAGATACATTTTAAACTTTATCCTTAATATTATAGATTTTTCTCACAAAAAAAAAATTATAAAATTTTTAAAAAAATCCTTGTCAGAAAGCCCTTTAAATTTGATTGATGTGGGTGCTCATTATGGTGAAACATTAAAAATATTTGTAAAAAATTTTAAAATAAAACAACTAATTTGCTACGAGGCAAGTAAAGAAAATTTTCCAAAATTAGAAAAAATAGCTTTAGATCTGAAAAAGAAAAATTTTAATATCAAAGTTTATAATAAAGCACTGGGTGATTTTAAAAGAATGGCAATTTTTAATCAAACCTCAGAGTCCTCCTCATCAACTTTTTCAAAAATTAATTTGGATACTGCATATTTTAAAAGAAAAAAAAGAATTTTGAATTTATTTTTTAATAAAGATTATATATCTGATAATTATGAAATTGAATTAAATACGCTCAATGACGAAATGGAGCTAAATAAAATACAATTTATTGATCTTATTAAAATAGACACAGAAGGTTTTGAGTTTGAAATTTTAAAAGGTCTTGGAGATAAAATAAATCTTATAAAGTATATTTATTTTGAACATCATTTTGACTTAATGATAGTAAAAAATTATACTTTTAGGGACATTAATCAATTACTAAAAAAAGCAGGTTTTGAAAAAGTATTTAAGACTAAAATGCCTTTTAGAAAAACATTTGAGTATATATATGCCAATAAAAGAAACTAAGTCTAGAATATTTTAAAATAAAATATATTACTAAGTTTATGAAAAAAAAAATTGCTTTAATATTTGGTGTTACTGGACAAGATGGTTCTTATTTGGCCTCTTTTTTATTAACAAAGAATTATATAGTTCATGGTGTTAAAAGGAGATCTTCATCAATAAATACGAATAGAGTTGATCATATTTATCAAGATCCTCACATTAAAAATAGAAATTTTATCTTACATTATGGAGATGTTACAGATACTTTATCTGTTTCTTCTATTATTAAAAAAGTCCAACCAAATGAAATTTATAATTTAGCAGCCCAATCACATGTTGCCGTCTCTTTTGAGGTACCTGAATATACAGCAAATGCTGATGCCATTGGTGCGTTAAGAATTTTAGAATCAATACGTTTTCATAAACTAGAAAAAAAAACAAAATTTTATCAAGCTGGGACATCTGAAATGTTCGGTAAAGTGGCAGAGATTCCACAAACTGAAAAAACAAAGTTTCATCCGAGAAGTCCTTATGGAGTAGCAAAAGTATATGCTCACTGGATTACAATAAATTATAGAGAGGCATATAATATATTTGCATGTAATGGAATTTTATTTAACCACGAGAGCCCAGTGAGAGGTGAAACATTTGTGACTAGGAAAATTGTAGTTGGCTTAGTTAAAATCAAACTTGGATTACAAAAAAAATTATTTCTTGGAAATTTGAATGCAAAAAGAGATTGGGGACACGCTAGAGATTATGTTAAAGCGATGTGGTTAATGCTTAAACAAAAAAAACCTGAAGATTATGTAATTTCTACTGGAAAACAATATTCAGTAAAATATTTTGCAACTTTAGTTTTGAGAGAATTAGATATTAAACATAAGTGGGTTGGATCTGGTATTAAAGAAAAATGTGTAAATAGTAAAAATGAAACAATTATTGAAATAAATAAAAAATATTTTAGACCACTTGAGGTAGATACACTATTGGGTGATTCCACAAAAGCGAAAAAAAAATTAAAATGGAAACCTAATTTAAATATTCATGAACTTGTAAATGAAATGGTTCAATCTGAACTCAAGATTCATGAATAAAAATTTAAAAATTTATATTGCTGGTCACAACGGATTGGTTGGTAGCGCTTTATTTAGATTATTAAAAAAAAAAGGATATAAAAAAATTATAACAATATCGAGATCTAAACTCGATCTAACTAATCAGAATAAAGTTTTTAGTTTTTTGAGAAGAAAAAAACCTGATGTAATTTTCTTGGCTGCAGCTAAAGTTGGTGGCATAGCTACAAATAATAAGTTGAGAGGTCAATTTATTTATGAAAATTTGGTAATACAAAATAATATAATCCATGCTGCCTTTTTAAATAAAGTAAAAAAATTAATTTTTTTAGGATCTAGCTGTGTATATCCAAGAAATTGCAAACAACCTATCAAAGAAGAGTATTTGTTATCCGGGGCTCTTGAAAAAACTAATGAGCCATATGCAATTGCTAAAATTGCAGGTATAAAACTTTGTGAAAGTTACAACAAACAATATAAAACAAATTATTTATGTTTAATGCCATGTAATACATATGGTATTAATGATAACTTTAATTCAGAAACTTCACACTTTTTCCCAGCTCTGATGAAAAAGATCTATAGCCAAAGTAAAAAAAATAAAAAACAAATTGTTTTATGGGGAACTGGAAAACCTAAAAGAGAACTTATGTTTGTAGATGATTTAGCTGAAGCATGCATCTTTTTTATGACAAAAAAAACTAAACATTCGTTAATTAATATTGGAACAGAAAAAGAAATGACAATCAAAAATTATGCTGAATTTATAAAAAAAAAAATAAAATCGAAAATTAAGATTAAGTTTGACAATAATAAACTGATGGATGGTACACCAAGAAAAGTACTAAATTGTAAATTAGCAAGATCTTATGGTTGGCAAAGTAAAGTTTCTTTAAACAAAGGTTTTAACCTTACTTTTAATTATTTTTTAAAAAAATTAGGATAAATTTACATAGAATTAATGTTTACTTTAAATATTTATTTGCTATAAAACATCCGCCTGGTGATTATTGCGAAAGGGTAATACCCGATCCCATTCCGAACTCGGAAGTCAAGCCTTTCTGCGCCAATGGTACTTTGTCTTAAGACACGGAAG